>Ga0181529_10005989_pt1 | contig 12517 bp, 8 predicted proteins | sample PEATcosm2014_Bin_36_FD_119763 | JGI IMG/M metagenome (GOLD analysis project Ga0181529, IMG submission 119763) | Peatland microbial communities from MTU Mesocosm Facility, Houghton, MI, USA - PEATcosm2014_Bin10_30_metaG | ecosystem: Environmental > Terrestrial > Soil > Wetlands > Peat | place... | reverse complement strand
TGGGCGACCGCGCGGGTTGACGCCGAACTGATGCGTCGCCTGCCCAAGCTCGAAATCGTCGTCGGATTCGGGGTCGGCTACGACCATATCGACGCCGCCTGGGCCGGCCAGCATGGGATCGTCGTCACCCACACGCCCGGCGTGCTCGACGAGGACGTCGCTGATATCGCCATCGCCCTGACGCTCGCCGCGACGCGCCGCTTGCCGCAGGCCGAGCGGCATTTACGCGAAGGCCGTTGGCCGAGCGGGGCGTTCCCGCTCACCGCCTCGCTGCGCGGCCGTGTGATGGGCGTTCTGGGCCTCGGGCGCATTGGCAAGGCGATCGCCCGCCGCGCCGAGGCGTTCGGCCTGAGCGTCGCCTATCACGGCCGCCACAAGCAGGACGGCGTCGCCTATCCCTATTGTCCGACGCCGGTCGCGCTCGCCGAAGCCTGCGACATCCTAATGGTCGCCGCGCCGGGCGGGCCGGCGACGCGCCACGTCGTCGACGCGCGCGCGCTCGCGGCGCTGGGTTCAAATGGCGTGCTGATCAACATCGCGCGCGGCTCGCTGATCGACGAGACGGCGTTGATCGCAGCGCTCAGGGAAGGCGTGATCCTTGCCGCGGGACTCGACGTCTACGAGCATGAGCCGAGCGTGCCAGCCGAGCTGATCGCGCTCGACAACGCTGTCCTGCTGCCGCACGTCGGTTCTGCGACGCGCCACACGCGCTTGGCGATGGCCAATCTGGTGGTCGACAATCTGTTGTCATGGGTCGAAGGCGACGGGCCGCTGACGCCGACGCCGGAGACGCCGTGGCGGCGCTAAAGAACGCTTAGTTCGCCAGCTCGATCAACCGGCGCGCGCGCAGATCGACGCGCGGCGCCGGGAACATGACGATCTCGCCTTCGCCGTCGGCGGAGAACGTGAGCGCGACTTCGCTCTTGGCGGCGCGAAGCGCGAAGACGCGCGGGTCGGCGGCCTCGGCGCCGCGCCGCATTGTCGCCTGACGGCGCGCGCGCTCGAGCGACAGGGTGAAGGCCGCGCCGGAGGCGAGCTCGACGCCGTTCTGGCCACGATAGGCCGTGAACGTCTCAGGCAGCGAATCGTAGATTGCGCGATCCTCGGGGTCGAGCGCGTCGCGCGCCCAATCGGGACGGAAGCGCGCGAACATGCGCACGCAGCGCGCGCGCTCGATCCCGTCGAACGCCGCCCAATTTTGCGACGCGAATCGCCAAAACCGTCGTCCGACCGCAGTCGAGCGGCGCCGACCGATGAAGTGCTCGAGCGTCGCGCCCGGGCGCAGTGGGGGTTCTTTTCTGGGCGACTGCGGAAATGCGTCAATCGGGTTGTAGTTGGGGAAAGCGAACGACATCGGGCCTCGCGCTGATGGGGGCGCGGCGAAACTCATCGTCTAACATTGTCCGAAACTGAACCGGCGATCTCGGGCTTGCGCGAAACTGTCGCGGGAAACGGCTGCGCCGACAAAAGTGATGTCGGCGGCGCTTTTCAGTCGGCCGACGGCCCGCTAACCTCTTTGTCGCTGGATGGCCAAGACGGAGGCTTCACATGCGATCAATGCTTCTCGCGCTTCTCGTCGCCGGCGGCGTGGCGGCGCTCGCGGCGGCTTCGGCGTCAGCGTGTCCCTACCACTTGACGACGGCTCAGGGCGATCAGGCCCAACCGGCCCAAACCGCGCAAGCACAGCCGGCGCCGGCTCAATACGAGTGAGCTGGCTGTGTCGCGGCCTCGTCCCGCAAGCGGGCGGGGCCGCGCCGTTTCACGCGGCGGCGAGTTCGGTCGCCGGGAGCAGGTTGGCGATGTCGATGACGCCAATCAGGCGGCCGTCCATGGCGATGACGCCGCGCAGGTAGAGCTTGGCCGTTTCGGCGGCGATTTCCGGCGTCGCCTGGATCTGAGCGTCGTCGGCGGTGAAAATGTCCGATACGCCGTCGACCAGTAGGCCCGCCACCTGGCTGCCGACCTCGACGACAATGATCGCGTGGCGCGCAGTCGGCTGGGTCGGCGGAAAGCCGAGCCGGACGGCGAGATCGACGATCGGCAGAACCACGCCGCGCAGATTGACGACGCCGAGCACGAACTCGGGCGCGTGCGGCAGCGGGGTCGCCGGCGTCCAGCCGCGGATTTCGCGCACCGAGGTGGTGCACAGGCAGAATTGCTGCTCGCCGATGTTGAAGGCGATGAGCTCGCTCACCTTGCCGGAGCGACTGACGGTCGTGTCTTTCATTTGGGCGCCTCTTGCCGATTACAACTCGTCGTCGCGCGTCCGGCGCGACCCGTTCTCGTCAGAATTCCTGCCAGTCGTGTTCGCCGCCGCTATCCGCCGTCGCTGGGAGCGGCGCGTTGACCGCCGCCTTCATCGCCGGCGCCCGGATCGGCGACGGTTTGGCGCGGCCGGCCGGCGCAGGTTCAGGCGCAGCGCGGAACGCGTGCGGCGCCGCCTTCTTCAGCGTCTCGCGCATCGCCTCGTCATCGCTTCGCCGCGTACGGTAGCGCGCGACGAGCGTGGCGAGTTCGCTCGATTCGGACGCCAGACTGTGGACGGCGTTGGAGGCTTCGCCGACCAGCGCGGCGTTCTTCTGCGTCATCTGGCTCATCTCGGTGACCGCGGCGTTAACCTGCTCGAGCCCGGTCGACTGCTCCTGGGCGCTGACCGCGATCTCGGCGATCGAACCGCTGATTTCGACCACCTGCGAGACGATGCGTTCCAGCGCTTCGCCCGTCTGGCCGACCAGCACCACGCCCTGATCGACCTGGGCGGTCGAGGCGGAAATGAGGCCCTTGATCTCCTTGGCCGCCTCGGCGGAGCGCTGGGCGAGCGCGCGCACTTCCGACGCGACGACCGCGAAACCGCGACCCGCCTCTCCGGCGCGCGCCGCTTCGACGCCGGCGTTGAGCGCCAGCAGATTGGTCTGGAACGCGATCTCGTCGATGACGCCGATGATCTGACCGATCTGCTTCGACGACTTGTCGATCGCCGTCATCGCGGTCATCGCGTCACGCACCACCACGCCGCCTCTCTCAGCGTCAATTTTGGCGGCGGAGACGACGTCGCGCGCGTGATTGGCGCCCTGCGAAGACTTCTTCACCGTCACCGTGACCTCTTCGAGCGCGGCGGCGGATTCCTCGAGATTGGCGGCCTGCTGCTCGGTGCGTTTTGACCAATCGTCGGTGGCGCCGGCGATTTCGCCAGCGTCGGCGGTGATCGCCCGCGTGGCGGCGCCGACCGCCGCGATCGACTTCTCCAGCGTCCCCATCGACGCGTTGAAGTCGACGCGCAGGGCCTCGAGTTCTGGGACGAACGGCGTCGGAATGCGCTGCTCCAGGTCGCCTTCGGCGAGCCGGCTCAGGCCGGCGGCGATCTGGTTGACGGCGGCGACGCGGCCAGTGACGTCGGTGGCGAACTTGACGACTTTCGTCACCTTACCATTGAGATCGAAGATCGGATTGTAGGAAGCCTGAATCCAGACCTCGCGTCCGCCTTTGCCGATGCGCTTGAACTCGGCGGCGACGAATTCCCCGCTTTTCAGTTTCGCCCAGAATTCCTGGTACTCGGGCGTGCGAGCGTAAGTCGGGTCGACGAATATGCTGTGATGTTTTCCCTGGATCTCTTCCAGGCGGTAGCCCATCGCTTTGAGGAAATTCTCGTTGGCGGTGACGACATGGCCGTCGAGCGTGAACTCGATCATCGCCTGGGCGCGCGAGATCGCATCGAGCCGGCTCTGGTTCTCGGCCGCCTTCAACTTGGCGTCGGTGATGTCGGTGAGGATGTTGACGACCCTCACCACCCGGCCGGCCGCGTTGGTCACGGGATGGTAGGCGGCCTTGATCCACACCTCCCTGCCGCCTTTGACGATGCGCTTGTATTCGCTGTCGTCGCGTTCGCCGCGCCGTAGCTTGGCCCAGAATTCCCGGTACTCGGCGCTCTCGGCGTAATCGCGATCGACGAACATGCGGTGATGCTTGCCGACGATCTCCTCAGCCTTGTAGCCGGCCGCCTCACAGAACTTCTCGTTGGCGGCGAGCACCGTTCCATCCGGCGAATATTCGATGACCACCAGCGATCGGTTGAGCGCCTGTAGAGTGCGCTTGGCGTCCGAACCGAAATCGACTCCCAACATATCCAACTCCTTAGAAGCGGCTCGGCCGTGCGGCCGCAAGTCGCCTAAGCCTTCGCCGGCGCGCGAGGCGCGCTGTGACGCTATGATGAAAGAAGAATCCGGATTGGAACCGGGATGAGCGCGCGGCGTCATGCCCTCGACCGACGGCGCCCAGCCGCCGGCCAATGCCTCATCGAACGGCGCGACGCGCCGCGCCGTCAGGGCCAAGGAGCTGTTGGGTTTCTGTGTCCCTCGCGAACTCGTGCGCCGAAGGTCGGGCGGCGCATCCCGTCGAAGGGCAGTTTGCGAATGTCGCTTTAAGGGCGAGTTAAGGACGAAGTCGCCTTCGCCCCAACTTTCGTCATCGCCGGTTCTGCCGGCTTCGCGGCCTGCGGCATGGCGTCGCGTGCGTACGCGGCCTTGTTGGGACGCGCGTGCCATTTTGGCATCCCGCCGCCGCCATTCCTTCCCGAATTGGCGAACCGCATAAGTCGCGTCGCCGCGCTAGAGCCGTTCGGCCGCGCATATCGCCGCACGGTCACAATTCGGCGCAATCGACTGATTTTGCGCCGGTGGTCGCCCTTCTATGGTTTCCAATTCGTGAACCGGGATGCGGAATGTAACGCCTTCGGTGACGCGCTCGGCGCCCCCCGTGCGTGGCCGCGCGCGAGCGCGGTTTGTCGCGTCGCAGAGGGCAGAGATGATGAGCGAACGTCGCCGGTCGGTCCGCCGCCGCACCTATCTCGGCGGCTGCGCCAGTTATGAAAAACCAATCTCGAGTGACGAATGCCTAGTGCGCGACCGTTCGCCGGGCGGCGTACGGGTCGAATTCTCCGGCTCGACGCCGGTCCCCGACGCGTTCGACCTGACGATTCGCGACAGCGGCGAAACGCGCAAGGTCCGCGTCGTCTGGCGCGACGGATTGCAGGTCGGCGCCGCCTATGAGTCGCCCGCGCTTCCGTTTGCGCCCGATGTCGCGCGTCGCATTCGCAAGCTCGAAGCGGATCGCAATGCGTTTGCGCTCCGCCTCGCTCAGTCGATCCAATGAGATGGGCCGTCGCCTACGCCTTCGAGCGTCTGCTCGTTCCTGTGGTCGTCGCGCTGCTGTTCATGTCCGTCTTCGGCGACGCGTCCGGGGGCGCGAACCCCTTCGTCGAGCAGATCAATCGCTGGCTTGGCTTCAACGAACTCATGCGCGCGCTCGGCGCTCGCTTCTAAGGCGCAGGTCAACAGAAGCGGGCGATCACGAGTTAGGGTCGGGTATGATCTGACCGCCGCCCCTGAGGATCGTCTCAATGTCTCTTGAGGCGACCGGTTTGCTGAAGTGAAAGCCCTGCATCTCCTCGCAGAGATGCTCGCGCAGAAACTTGACTTGCTCTGGCGTTTCGACGCCTTCCGCAATGACCCTCAGGTTGAGCTTCTGGCCGAGCGATATCACCGCGGTCGTGACCGCCTCGTCGTTCGCGTTGTGCGGCAAGTGGCCGATGAACGACTTGTCGATTTTGAGTCGTGCGACGGGGAAAGTCTTCAATGCGCTTAGGCTCGAATAGCCGGTGCCGAAATCGTCGATCGAAACCTGGACCCCGAGGGTCTGCAATTCCTTCATCGTCGCAACCGCCAGGTCGACGTCCTGCATGATCAGGCTCTCGGTCAGCTCGAGCTCCAGGTACTTCGACTCGAGGCCGTTGTCACGCAGGGCGGCGGCGACAATGGCGGCGAAGCGCTTCTCCTTGAACTGCAACGCCGAGACATTCACCGACACCGTGATCGGCGGCAGGCCTTCGTTCTGCCAGGCGCGATTTTGCCGACAAGCTTCCGTGAGCACCCACTCGCCGATCGGCGCAATAAGGCCTGTTTCCTCTGCGATTGGAATAAAGCGGTCTGGAAGCAACAAGCCCAGAGCTGGGTGGTTCCACCGGATCAGCGCCTCGACCGCAAACACTCTGCCGGTGCGCAGATTGACTTGCGGTTGATACAGCAATGCGAATTCGCCGCGCGTCACCGCGCCATTGAGGTCTTCGCGCAGCCTGAACCTCTCGCCGACCTTCTCGTTGAGGCCGGGCGAATAGAGCTGGATGCGATTGCGGCCGGTGTCTTTGGACCGGTACATTGCGGCGTCAGCGTTGGCGAGCAGTTCGTCCACATCCTTGCCATCGTCGGGAAAGGTCGCAACGCCGATGCTGGCGGTAACACGTAGCATATGTCCGTCGACGGGGACTGGGGCGGCGACAGTGGCTTGAATCCTGCGCAGCGTCTCCGAGGTCTCGTCAAATCCCTTCGCCTGGTCGAAGAACAGGATGACGAATTCGTCGCCGCCGAGCCGAACGACAGTGTCGGACGCTCGAACGCAGTCGACCATCCGTCTGGCGACCGCTTTCAGCAGCTCGTCGCCGACGTTGTGGCCAAGGGTGTCGTTGACGACCTTGAAGTTGTCGAGATCGATGAAGGCGACCGTGGCGCAGCGGTTCTGCCGCTCGGCGAAAAGGATCGCTTGCGCCAGCCGATCGCGTAGCAGCGCGCGGTTGGGCAACCCTGTCAGCGCGTCGTGGGTCGCCATGAACTGGATGCGATCTTCGGCGAGCTTGCGCTCGACCGCGATGCCGGCGATTCGCGCTGCGGTGTCGACGAGGCGCGTCTCGGCCGCGTCCGGCTCGCGCACGGTCCGCCCGTACACAGCGAACGCGCCAAGCGCGACCCCGTGGCTCGACAGAATGGGGGTCGCCCAACACGAGCGAAGGGAATGAGCCTCGGCGAGGTCGCGATAGTCGCGCCAAATCGGGTCGACGGCGATGTCGCCGACGACAACCAGCTCCCGCCGATAGGCGGCTGCGCCGAAGGAGGCGCCTTCGGGGCCGATCTCGACGCCGTCGATCGCTTGGCAATAGGCGTCGGACAGGGTCGGCGCCGCGCAGTGGCGCAAGCGCCGCCCATCTTCGTCCAACAACATTGCCGCGCAAATAACCCCGACCAACTGCGATTCGATCAATCGGACAAGGCGATCGAACACCGTGGCGATCGGCGCGCCACGGGCGATCATCTCGAGAATCTGCGCCTGGCCGTCGCGAAGCGCGTTGGCGAGCCTCCGCGCCGTGACGTCGCGCGAAACGCCGATCACCCCGACGATTTCGCCTCGCGCGTTGCGCAGCGGAACTTTGGTCGTCGCGATCCAAACCTTCCCGCCGTCGGGGGCCAGCACGTATTCCTCGCTATCGATCATCGGGCGGCCGGTCTCGATGACGTCGCGCTCGTCGGCCAGATATTTGTGCGCCGTCTCTGGCGGACACAGCTCGAGATCGGATTTGCCGATCAACTCCTGTGGCGCCGCATGGCCGAGCCGCCGCGCTGTCGCCGCGTTGGCGATGACGAACCGACTCTGCGGGTCCTTGACCCAGAGATTGTCGGGCACGGCGTCGATCAGCGATTGCACCGACCCCCTTTCCTCGATCGGCAGCCGCCTTTCGGGAGCCTCTGTGACGTCTTCATGGATAGAAGCCCAGCCGCCGTCCGGCGTCGGCTCATGTCGGACGCGAATCGCACGACCGTCGGCCAGCGCGGCGATCCAACTCCGCGCATCCCTGCCGGCATGGACGGACGCGCTTTTCGCGAGGCCGTCCTCGACGCTACCGCTGCAGGTTCCGGCTTCGAAGCGGCGTTCGACAATTTCGCGCAATGTCGCGCCGGGCGCCGCTTGCTCGGGCGTCAGTCGGTAAATCTCTGTGTAGGCTCGGTTGCAGGCGACCAGTCGATCGTCGCGGTCGAAGAAGCAGACCCCGGAAGAAAGGCTGTCGATCGCCGTCTGGAAGCGCGTCGCCTGGACGCGAAGATCGGCGACCTCGCGCAGGAGTTCGCGGATCGCCGCGTCACGCGCTTCATCGGTCAGTCGGGTCAGCGAGGCGACGCCGGCCTTGGTAGGACGATCGTCGACGCCGCGTTTCGGGTTCGCGCCCACTTGAAGCTCCCCGTCATGAGGAGACTGACGAATCTCCTCATCATGAGGAGATTGTGCTGAACATGGTCGTTTCAGGCGTTCCAATTGCGCGATGGAAGGTTAACCGACAGCGAACGGGTGGCCACACGGCGTTGTTTCGTTCGTTATCCCTAATGAAGCCTTGTCGGGGGAAAGGGCGGCTTCCGGGTCGAGAAACAAGCCGCCGCCGCGCGCCGACGGCGGCGCTCATCCATTGCTTTGAAGCAAAACGCGCCGGCGCCGCAAACCGGCAAGACTGGAAAGTTCGCTTGCGATGCGGCCCAATTCAAAGCGGTTTGCTCGCCGCGGCTTCCTGGGCTTGAGCCTGGATGGCGGTCAGGGCGATCGTGTAGACGATGTCGTCGACCAGCGCGCCGCGCGAGAGATCGTTGACCGGCTTGCGCAGACCCTGGAGCATCGGGCCGACCGAGACCACGCCGGCGGAACGCTGGACGGCTTTGTAGGTGGTGTTGCCGGTGTTGAGATCCGGGAAGACGAAGACGTTGGCGTGGCCCGCCAGCGGGCTCGAGGGCGCCTTCTGCTGACCGACGCTCTCAACCGAGGCGGCGTCGTACTGAATCGGGCCGTCGACGACGAGGTCGGGGCGGCGTTCGTGGACCAGGCGGGTCGCGTCGCGAACCTTCTCGACATCCTCTCCCGCCCCCGACGCGCCGGTCGAATAGGAGATCATCGCAACGCGCGGATCGAGGCCGAAGGCGGCGGCGCTGTCCGCCGATTGGATGGCGATCTCGGCGAGCTCCTCGGCGGTCGGATCGGGGTTGATCGCGCAGTCGCCATAGACCAGCACCTGATCCGGCATCAACATGAAGAAGACGCTGGAGACGATGCTCGATCCGGGCGCCGTCTTGATGAGCTGAAGGGCCGGGCGAACCGTGTTGGCGGTCGTATGAACCGCGCCGGAGACGAGCCCGTCCACGTCGCCCTCAGCGAGCATCATCGTGCCGAGAACAACCGTGTCCTCGAGGCCTTTTTCCGCCTGCAGCGGCGTCAATCCCTTGCTTTTGCGGCGCTCCACCATCGGGCCGACGTAGCGGGCGCGGATGCTGTCTGGATCGACGATTTCGACTTCGGCGGGCAAGTCGACGCCGTGCGACTGGGCGACGGCGCGGATCCGCTCGGGATCGCCCAGCAGGACGCAGTGCGCAACGCCTTTCTCGGCGCAAATCGCGGCGGCCCTGATGGTGCGCGGTTCGTCTCCTTCGGGCAGGACGATGCGGCGGTTCGCGGCGCGCGCCGCCTCGACGAGACGATGACGGAAGACCGGCGGCGGCATCAGCGGTTCGACCGGCGCGTCGAGACGGCGGGCCAACGGCCGAACGTCGACCCGTTCGGCGATAAAATCGATCACCCGTTCCATGCGCTCGCCGTCGGCGCGGCCAATGTGACGAGAGAAATTGGCGAGTCGCGTCGCTGTGGTGAACGTGTCTTCGGACGTCGCCAGCAGCGGCAGCTGATCAAGCGGCGGAGCGCTCAGCAATTCCATGACTTCTGGAGCGGGACGGACGCCGCAGGTGAAGAGGAAACCTGCGAGGGGCATGCCGCGCTGGGCGATCAAAGCGGTGGCGAGGATGGCGTCGGAACGATCCCCTGGCGTGATGACTAAGGTGCCGGGACGCAAGTGGCCAAGCAGCTTCTCGGGTGAGCGCGCCGCCACAAGCGGCTTCTCCATGCGCGCTGTCTCGATGGCGCCGCGGTTGAGGATCTCGAGCCCCATTCCTTCGGCGACGTCGATGACGCGCGGCGCCGAGAGACGTGGCTCGGTGATCACGGCGGCCAGCACCGGAACCGGTTCCGGTTGGCCTTCGACGACCAGCGATCCAACCTTGGCGAGCGCGGTCGCAGTCGCCGGAGAGCAGTGATTGAGCAAAACGCCGGCGATCGGTCGGCGCCCTTCGTCGCCGTACTGTTCGATCGCCGTGGCGGTTCTGATGGCGAGATCGCTCAGATCGCGGTCGCGCGCCGAGAGGACGGGAATGACGTCGGCGCCGAGCGAGTTGATCATCTCGATGTTGAGGCGCGTGGCGACCTGGATGTCGACTTCGGGAATGAGGCCCTCGACGATGACCACGTCGCGGGTGGCGCGCACGCTTTCGATAATGCCAACGACCTCTTCCATCAGCCCCGAGAGTTGCCCGGCGCGGACCATCTCAGCGGCATGGTCGAAAGCAATCGCGTCCGGCGTGATCTTGCCGCACAAGGAGCGGGCGAAGTGGACGGCGAGGTCACGGTCGCCCTTCACCGCCTCGGGCTGGAAGATCGGCTTGAAGTAGCCGACCCGCACGCCCGCCAATCGCAAAGCCCGGACCAGCCCCAGCGCCATCGAGGTGAGCCCGACCTCCTGCGACACCGGGACCAGATAGACGGTGTGATGGGCGGAAGACATATTCATCGAAAACTTCCTGTTAAATCGATCGAAACTCTCAAACGGCCGGCCGAGCGAGTTTACCGCAGGGTTGCGAGCTTACAGTGACGGCTGAGGAAACCCCCAATCGATCGCGTACGACAACCAAGGCGCCTTGACCATCGACGAATCCATTGGGCCGAATGCTCAGGCGCTGCATTGATGAAGCGCAGTCGCCGCAATCCGTGCGCGCGAGCGGCGGAACGGCGGCCCTGGCCGAACGACGATGCGAACGTATATGTGATTGATAGACAACGATAAACGCTGTCGGCGGCGGCTCCCTTGCGTGAGCGGCGCGACCCCACGGGACGACGATCAGCTTCCTCCCTGTCTAAAGCGAGCGGCGCCTGGGGCAAGGCGCGCTTAGCCGCCCGCCAAGTGTGGACCCGCATCGAAGCGGGACCCCGTCGCGATGTGACGTAATCCTTTGAGACCACGAAAGAACTTGACGTGGTTGCCAGGGTCCAAGTTCGATGCGATTCGGGACGTGTTTTCATCACGACTGTTTGTGACGAGTCGATATGTTGGGCAGCTCTGACGCAGAGGGCGCGGTTGGGCGCAATTTCACCGACAGACCGAGCGCCGCGGCCGCTTAAGAACAGGCGGAGCGCCTTGCTGACGTAAGCGGCGTCTGCGACAAAGAAGTGGCTCGATTTTCGAAAACTGCCTGTCCGTCAGCCAGAACTGACGCCGATCCAGCGGCGCTTCCTTTCGGAAGCCGTGAACGACAAGCGTCTGCTCATGCCGACACTCTATGGGTCCGGCCCCCAGCGCGCCGATCGGCGTTCGGACCCCGCGCCGACTCGCAAACGTCAGCCCAGATAACGCTCGATCGTTTCTCCGAGCGCATTGGAATCGTTGTCGCCAATGACCAATGCGGCGGCGCGCTTGGCCGCCTCGTCGCCGTTGCCCATCGCGACCCCCAAACCGGCAGCTTCGATCATACTCAGATCATTTTGATTGTCGCCGAACGCGAGAATCTCGGCTGGCGTGACGCCGCGCGAACCGGCCCACTCGATCAGGCGGCGGCCTTTGCTGTTGCCGCTGCGCACGATATCGAGACGGTTGGTCCAAGAATATTCGATGCTGAGATCAGGATTGTCCAGCATGCGCGCACGCCACTCGGCCAAGAGGCCGACGTCGTCATGTGAGACGACAAATTTCCAGATCACGGACGCTTCGTCGATCACGCGGTCGAAATTTTCGACCTGTCGAATGTCGGGGCGGATCGAAGCGGGGTAGGTCGCCGCCCAAGCCATCAGCCGCCGCAAATGCGCATTGCCGCGTTCGAACGTCATCGCCTGGTCGGTGTAAATCATGGTGTGCATGCCGCTTGTCCGGCTCTCTTGCAACAGCCGCCGCGCTTCGGGTCGGCTCAAGGCGTCGCCGGCCAGCGCGGCTTCGGCGCTGAAATCGTAGACATAGGCGCCGTTGCAGCAGAGCGCCGGCGCTTTGAGGCCCAACTCGAGGTGATAAGGGCGCGTCGCCACGTGATGGCGGCCCGTGACCAGCGCCACCTCGACGCCTCGCGCCAGGGCTGAGGCGATGGCCGCTTTGGTGCGCGGACGGATCGCCTCTTTTGAATCGAGCGCCGTTCCGTCGAGGTCGAGTGCGATGATCTTGAATTGCATGGGCGTCCTTGTTGCATACGTCCGTTGCGGCGTCACGCCGGTTCGCCGCCGTGGTCAGACAAGGCCGGTGGTCTTGACCGACATCCCGCAAATGGCGGCTGGTTTCAGCCTTAGACTTACCAACCCCGCAAACCGTCATCGAGATTGCGTCAGAGCCACACTCTGGAGCCGATTGACTGACGTGAGGGCGCTCGGCCGGTCGGCCCGCGACAATTCTCGCTGCGCGGCGGGGCGCGAACATGGGCTCGGGCGCGGCGCGTGAGAGAGAATCGGTCAATCGTTTGCGGTGCGTGACAGAACGCCGCGTCGTTGGCGCGCCGGACCCGACTCCCCATCGGCACGCGCCGTGCCTTATGGTGGGGATGAACGTTGAGATCGCGAGTCCGCGGCGCGCGCG
>Ga0181529_10005986_pt1 | contig 12521 bp, 11 predicted proteins | sample PEATcosm2014_Bin_36_FD_119763 | JGI IMG/M metagenome (GOLD analysis project Ga0181529, IMG submission 119763) | Peatland microbial communities from MTU Mesocosm Facility, Houghton, MI, USA - PEATcosm2014_Bin10_30_metaG | ecosystem: Environmental > Terrestrial > Soil > Wetlands > Peat | place... | reverse complement strand
GAACAATTTTTCTATTGTAATAGCCCAAAATCACTACAATGACCCGTCCGCTCAAGTTTGTCGATCAGAGTATCGATGATTACGCGATGCAGGTGACCTATGATCCCGCCACGGGAACCGGAAATGTCGTTTACAATCTCTCGCTTGTAAAAAACGAGGACTTCGAGTACGCTGTTTCGATCTTAAAGGACGCGTACAAGACCGGGGTTTCTGTCAGCGGGCTGGTAAAGTTTTTTTCATCAGGAGAGCGGATCGCTGATTTCATCGTACCCGAAGGGCGCACGGCCATCTGCACGATATGCAGCATCACGTTCGATGGCCTTTTGATCCGGCGGGGCGTCCCGATCACCCCGATTGGCGGCGGTGTGGTCGAAATCGAGAACCGGGCCCCGCTCCGTTTCACGCATATTATTCTCTACGAGTATACGACCATTGATCCGTTGCAGGTGCTCATCTCCCAGCAGATCACGTCGGTCAACGATGTGATGCGCAAAGGCAGCGGGAACATCCTCGCGAATATCCGGGAGTTCCACATGGAAGCCGAGCCGCTTGTCGGGAGCGTGCTCGACGAACTGGCAGAAAGCAGTTTCACCGGGATCCTCGAAGTTGGCGTGCCCAACGTCCCGCTGCTTGGGGTACCGGGAAGCCCGCAGTATGTTTCCATCGTTGCGGTGGGTGGCACGAACCCGATGGCTGCGATCCGCGAAGGCGGGCGATTTGTCCAGACACAGGCCATGAAGGGCCTCATGGACGTCCGGGAGTTCGTTGAGATCCGGGACTACTAAAACAGGTTTTCCTCGCAGTTTCTGTTTCTTTTTTAACCTGACGGCATCCTGCCTCGCATCGCTTTATATGATACGATATAAATGTGTACCAATAACAACCGCATGTGATTACCGATGAAATATCATTTTACTCTCACACTCCTGATCCTCGCAGCAGTCGTCTGCTGCTGCATGCCCGCGCTGGGTGCGGACAAATATCTGGGGGGAACCCCGGAAATAACGGCGTATCTCACCGGAGTAAACGAATTTTCCCCGGGACAGGATGCCACGATAACGGTTGTCATCCAGAACAGCGGAACAAATGTGGCGGAATTTATCGATCAGAGTACATTGACCCGGGACGATCTCCCCACCACGGCAAAACTTGTCACGGCAGGACTTTCGTCCGGGGGCGCTCCGATCAACATCACGACCGACCCGCAGAACCTTGGCGATCTCCAGAGTCCGGGGATCACCCCCGCGAGTTTTACCGCGAAGATCACCTCGGATGCGACGCTCGGAGAATACACCATTCCCCTGACCGTCCAGTACAAGTACCTCTCCAACAGCCTTGCCAACCAGCCGACGAGTGAAATTATCCAGGACCAGTACACCCCGGTGACCGTGACAATCCCGATCACGATCAAGATTAAACCGGTCGTCCAGATTGACGTACTCAACGCTGACGCACCGGACCTTGTCGTGGGAATGGAAGGGTATGTCAACCTGACGATCAAGAACATCGGCTACGAAGACGGAAAACAGGCGACGGTCACGATCATAAGACACGGTGACAGCGCCGTGATCCCGACCGATGATAATGTCTATATCGGGGACTTCCCGAGAGACGGGATCGTGACCTGCCTGTACAAGGTCGCCGTCTCCAGCGATGCGCAGCAGCAGTCTTATCCTATCGATGTGGACGTGACCTACACAAACGCTGAAGGCGACACGGTGACCTCGGCGATCGATACCGTCGGTGTGCCGGTGGAAAACAAACTCAGTTTTGTTGTGGTTTCACCCCCGACGGTCATCACGCAGGGATCGACCAGCGTGATCACCGTGGTCTACCAGAATACGGGATCGGTTACGGCACACCAGGCACAGGCCCGGCTCTCGGCGGTCGATCCGCTGTCAAGCTCGGACACCAATGCGTATCTCGGGGATATCCCGCCCGGCGGAAACGTGACCGCTCAGTACGCGATAACTGCCGCAGGCGGGGCTGCGCCCGGGATCTATGCTCTCGATACCGAGGTCAGGTACCGTGATGTCCTCGATAACAGCCAGATCTCCGATACTTTCAAAGCGGATGTTCAGGTTGTGCCCCGGCCGGCAACCTCTGCTCTTGTACAACTGCTTGAGATTGTCGCTGTCGTCGCGGTGCTTCTCGGCGTTGCAGGCTACTACATGTTCGTCATGAGGAAGAAACAGTGAGGTGCGGCTGGAGCGGGGCGTTGCCGGCCCCCGGAATACGGACGATACGGGAGATGCGCTCTGTTCTTGCCGACCCTGCGTGCCCGGCAAGCGACCCCCTCTATTACATGTACCGGGATCTGGCCCGGTCTGAGGCGGACCGGCGCTGGTTATCAGCTCATCAGCTTCGCTATGATATTACGGTCATTCCCCCGCGGGATCTCTGCGGCGAGTATGTCAAGACAAAGGGGCATTACCATCCCGTCAACCCGGCTGGCACCGGATATCCGGAGCTGTACGAGGTTGTGGAAGGGACAGCACAGTTTCTCCTCCAGACACGCACTCTGGATGATATCGTCCTTGTCTTTGCTGGTACCGGGGCGTGCGTGGTCATCCCGCCGGGGTATGGTCATATCTCCATCAATCCTTCACCGGACACCACGCTTGTGATGGCAAATCTGGTCTCCACGGCGTTTGAGAGCGAGTACGGGGAGTACGTGACCCTCCACGGAGCGGCATATTACGTCATGAGCGATGGCCGGATCGTCAAAAACCCGCACTACCCGGACATGCCCCCGGTCAGGAAGTGTACTGTGGTTAAGGGACAGGGTATGGGGGGTCGATCCTGTGCAGGGCCGATCTATTCCCAGATCGGCGACCGGGATACCCTTGCATTCCTCAACGAGCCGGAAAAATACCCGGATATTTTTAGGGGACTGTTAAAAGACTAGGTGCGGCAAGGCGCTTATGGGCGTTCTTCTGTGCCCGGGCCAGCACTTTTTCTTCGGCCGGGGATGCGGCTTTCCAGCCATTTGCCTCGAGATTCCTGAGTGCCGCATCGATCTCGGCATAGGAAAGTCCGATCTCGCCCTCGTCACTCTGCCCGGCCCAGAGCCCGGCTGACGGCGCTTTTGTGAGGATAGGCTCCGGGATCTTCATCTCCCGTGCCATTTCGTAGACCTCGGTCTTGTACAGGTGGACGATAGGCTGGAAGTCTGCCGCATTGTCCCCGTACTTGGTGCAGTAGCCAAGCATGCACTCGCTCCGGTTGGAGGTCCCGCAGACAAGCCGGTGGTCCCGGTTCGCATGGTAGTACAGCACCGTCATCCGGATCCGGGCCATGAGGTTCCCGAGCAGGTACGGGGATTCGGTAAAGCCCGGGAGGGTCTTAAATGCCGCAAGCATGGGGTCGATGCATACCACCCGATGCTCCATACCGAGGCCGGCACAGAGCACCTGTGCATCCTTTACATCCTGCGGGTTACTGACCGATGTCGGCAGGGAAAGCCCGAGTACCTTTTCTGGTCCTACTGCCCGGCAACAGAAGGCGGCTGCGACTGCCGAGTCCACGCCTCCGGAAACGCCGACAACTATCCCGGTACACCCGCTGTTCCAGTAGGCGTACCGGATCATCTGCTCAACCTGTCCCATCCGGCACCCGAGTTCTATGGCCATACCTTATTTCCTCTGTCAGAATAAGCGGATAAATTTTTTTAACTGTTCGGTGTTCCCCGCCACAATCACCGCATCCCCTTCCCGCAGTGCCTCCGCTTCTGATGGCAGGACAATGACCCGGTCCGAGGTTTCGATTCCGAGGACCCGTACGCCGCTTGCGCCTGCGACACTCCCGACCGTTCGGTTCGTGGGATGCCGTATCTGCTTTAAGACAACGACTTCACCGTCCGGAAGATCGATAAGGATCGTGATAGTGTCGGCAAGTACGATCCTGCCGACCGTCTGGCCGCCGATCCGCGGGAGCAGCGCAACGTAATCAGCACCAGCCCGGTACAGTTTCTCCACAGATGACGGCTCGTTTGCCCGGGCAAGGATCCGGATATCCGGGTTGAGGTTGCGTGCCATCAGCGTGGTGAAGATGTTCACGTCATCATCGTTGAGCGCGACGATGCAGAACCGGGCCTCCCCGATTCGCGCCTCTCGCAGAATCTCCTCGTCTTCAGCATTCCCGGTTACCTCGTTTACATCGTATTTTTTTGAATCGACCACCACGCAGGAGATGCCCGATGCCACCATCTCGCTGTATGCGGCAGATCCCACATCGCCAAATCCCGCGATAACCGCGTGGCCGATCTGTTCTTTATCGACTTCAAGTTCTTCGTGGACTGCCCGGCGGATAGCATCCGCAGTCCCGAAGAGAAAAAGCGAGGTGGTAATATCGAGTGTTTCTGACGGCTCCGGACGGGAGATAAACCTGCCTGCTTTCCAGATAAACGGGGCGATGATGCCGTACTGCCCGTACAGGTCCAGCTCGCCGAGCGTTTTTCCCGTCGCCTTGCTCTTGGGCATGACCGGGATATGGATCAGCCGAAGGGTTTTTTCCGGGAATTCATCCTTGTTGATGGTGAGCCGGTCAAGCCCGGGGATGGCGGGTTCGGTGTCCCCTGCCGGGTTGAGGATGGCGTGCCGGGCGAGAATCCTCCCGGTAACCTGCTTGGGGGAGAGCACGTACTCTGCCCCGGCATATCGCAGGTACCGGTCAAAGGAGATCTTGTCGACGATCGAGATAATTCTGGCCGAAGTAAGCCCCCGTATCCCCAGAACAATGCTTGCCGTCGTCCGCTCGTTCTCGCAGAGGATCACAAAATCCGCGTTTTTTATCCAGGCCTGCTCCCATGTCTGCGGGTCATCATAATCCCCCCATATGACAAATGCCCCTCTCCAGTGTTTCCGTGCAAGTTCGCGTGCAGCATTTTCATCTTCTTCGACAAGGAGCACATCCTTGTCCGAGAGAGACAGACTTTCTACCAGTGCGCGGGACAGTTCACCGTTCCCGACGATCACGGTGTGGTGGAAGAGTGCATGGGGCGTACGGCGGGGTGGTCCCGAACGGAGCATCGCAACGAGATACGGGGTGAGAAGAAGGGGTATGACCATGAAGATCATGATGACACCCGAGAGCATCATGACCGATGAGAAGAGGATCATCGCATCCGAGTGGTAGACGAGAAGACTCCCCGTGGTCGTGATCGTCTGTATCACGAATAAAACCGACTGCGACCAGTCTACCGATGTCCCTTCCAGCTGCGGGTACAGCCCATGAAAGAGGATGGTATAGATGAGGATGAGCAGGGCAAATAGCACGAAGTAAATCAGGATCCGCATCCATGCAGACGTGTGGATGATCCGCCAGACGACATTTTTCCTTGATCTCATGATACACGCCTCCGTTCAATGTTCCGGCGGATGCTGCAGGCTTCACATTCCCCGTCGCTGATCGGTTTGCCGCACACCGGACATGATGCGGGTAACCCTTGCGCGGCAGCGATACCGGTAAGGGTCCCGGCGAGGTTTGCGAGCGCGAATTTTGTGGCCGGGTGCCGGTGATCGTAGGTGTCGAGTGCCACCCGTGCATCCGCAGAACGGGAGCCGCTGCCGGGACAGGGGCACGGAGGCAGGGTGCCACAACCGTCACACTCCGGATGCAGCTCCGCATACCGGATCACTTCCGGCGCTGGGACCTCCATGAACGGCCGGATGACGGGGATGTGATTTTTCCCCGTTGTTCCCGAAGAGAACAGGGTGCATTCGACGGTTCCTGAAAGCAGGCTGGAAAAAAAAGCCCCGGCGCTGTCGTCAACGGTAGTGGGGAATGCGCACCGGGTGACACTGTGTGCTTCTGCTATCTCCCCGATCAGATCATGTATGAGCACCCGACAGGAACGGCAGGCCACTTCCTGCCCGTCCTTCTGTACGATCGCATCCATCGTCGTACCGTACCGTTCCGCAAAAGAGCCGCAGAACAATTCGATACCGCACGCATCCGCCACGTTCCGGGCCTGATCCGGTGCAGAGCAGCCGCTCATACCGGGGTCGATGGCGATCGCAGAGAGCCGGATGTCACGGCGATTTGCCGTGAGTTTTACAAGGAATACGAGCAGGGCGGCGCCTGATGCATCGCCCGAAAGTACAACGGCGATATGGTCCCCCGGGCGCAGCCAGCCGTGCAGGCGGATGGCACGCTTTGCCTTTGCCTCGAAATCCTTGAGAAAATGCACCGGGCAGAGGTGTTTTCCCGAATAGGGCTGGAAAACGAGCGCCTCGCGCCGGCACGTATCGCACTGCATAGGAGACAGATCCTGTTCTGATCTGGATGATCAAAGATGTTTAAGGTTGTGATGCTCCGGCGATAGTGGCCACGGAGACCATGATTTTATAGTCTGCCACGTAACCACTTCTAACAACCATGGTCGTGTCTCCGGAGCGTATCCGCAGCCTGCACAAATACGAAAAAGCGATTCTTGTCGCGCTCGAGCGCCAGATGAAGCGGTACGAGTGGGTGCCGCTCGAAAGTCTCCAGCAGGCGACGTGTCTTGCCGACTCCGAGGTCAATTACCGGTTGTCACGGCTCATCCAGTGGGGCATGGTGCGGTTCAACCCGGTGCCATACGATGGTTATGCACTTGTTTTTGGCGGGTACGACACGCTCGCTCTTATCACGCTCACCAAAAAAGGTGTTATTTCGGCGCTCGGCCAGAAGATTGGTGAAGGCAAGGAGTCTGTGGTATTCGATGCGCTCGGCCTTGGGCCGGTGGCGATCAAGTTCCACCGTATCGGCCAGCGTTCGTTTAACACCGCCCGGGTCAACCGGGAGTACATGCCTGAACGCAGCTACTGCCCGTGGCTGCTTGCCTCCCGGCTCTCTGCCGAACGCGAGTACGCGGCACTCACGCTTCTCCATCCGAAAGTTTCCGTCCCGCTCCCCATCGGCCAGAACAGGAACGCGGTCGTCATGTCGCTTATAGACGGGCCGAGCCTTTCAAAGTGCAGACTTTTGGATCCCCGGGCCACACTCGAAGAGATCCTCGCAAATGTGCGGGCCGCGTACCAGGCCGGCGTGATCCACGCAGATCTCTCGGAGTACAACATCCTCCTTGAGAACGGGAAATGTGTCATCATCGACTGGCCGCAGTGGATGGAGGCCACCCACCCCAATGCTGGTGCTATCCTCGAGCGCGACATCAGCAATATTTTAGCCTTCTTTGTGCGGAAGTACAAACTGGAGTATGACCCCGGGGAAGCACTGCGATGCGTGACCGGCTGAGTGTTTTTGGGATCGACATCGTCAAGGGCTCGGTGCGGTCGCGATCACGCCGGCCGATGTACGCGCTTGTCCGTATGGACGGGCAGGATATTTTAAGCGAGAACACGGTCTCGATGTTCCGGCTCTTCCGCCTGCTTGCCGAGGAACGGCCTGATATCCTCGCCGTCGACAGCCTCCAGGAGATTGCGACCGACCAGCACGAACTTTTCTTCTTTTTGCAGGGTCTTCCGCCGCAGACCAAACTCGTGCAGGTGACCGGCGGCGAGAAGAAAGAGACGCTCGGGAAAGTTGCAGCACGGTTCAATATCAGTTTCGACCGGTTCGATCCCTTTGCCGAGGCCCGCACCACGGCCCGGGTGGCATCGCTTGGTGCCGGCGCAGAGGTTATCGCGTTCGAGAACGAGAGCGAGGTCGTGGTGAGCCGGCACCGGTCGCCGGGCCGGGGCGGGTGGAGCCAGAACCGGTACGTGCGGAAGATCCACGGCGCTGTCCAGCTCAAGGGCCGGGAGATCGAGCAGCATCTTTCAGGCGCCGGGCTCCGGTACGAGAAGAAGGAGACGAAAGCATTCGGGGGGTGCAGCCGGGTCGCCTTCCGGGTCTTTGCCGTGCGGGGCCAGGTACCGGTCGGAACGTACCGCGGCGCCGACGTGCAGGTCAGGATCAGCGGCAAGCGCCTCGAACGGATCCGGTTCAGGCCCCTCTCGGGAAAACCCCGGTACCTGATCGTGGGGATCGACCCGGGCACCACCACCGCGGTCGCTGCGCTCGACCTTGACGGGAACCTCATGCATCTCGAAAGTTCGCGGCAGATGAACATGTCAGGCGTGATCGAGGCCCTGTACCGGGTGGGTAAACCGCTCGTCGTTGCATCCGATGTGCAGGAGATGCCGTACTCGGTCGAGAAGATCCGCCGGGCGTTCTCGGCAGTTGCCTATACCCCCCGGCAGGACATGGGCGTCGAGGCGAAGATTGCCCTCACCGCCGCTTTCCCGTACGCAAACGTCCACGAGCGGGACGCGCTCTCGGCAGCGCTCGATGCCTGCCTCCAGTACCAGAACAAGTTCCGGAACCTTATCCGGCGCGTGCCCCCGGGCCACGACCTCGACGAGGTCCGGGCCGGGGTGATCCGGGGCCAAGCGCTCGACCAGGTGCTCATCGATTTGAATGCCGTGGCCCCGGCCGCCCCGGCACCGGCAGCACCGCAGGCGCCGGTGGCAGCGCAGCACGATGACCGGGTAAGGGTTCTGGACGGGATGGTCAAGCGCCTGCGCACGTACGTCGCCGAACTCCAAGAAGAGGTCAAGGCAAAGGAGTACGAGATCCACCGGCTCCAGGGCCGGCTCCGGGCCATGCACGATACCCGGGATGTGCAGCTTGCAAAAGATGCCGAGGTGACAAAGCAGGACGCGATCATCCAGAGCCTCAAAAAACGGCTCAGGAAAGAGGAGCGCCACAGCCGCACGCTCGCAAAAAGGGTGGAACGGATCCGGACCTTTGCCGAACTCTCCATAGATGGCGAGGCGCTTCCGGTCAAAGTGATGGACGCGCTCACAAAAGAGGGGATGCGCCGGCTCGCAGAGGACACCGGCATCCGTGAAGGCGACATCGTGTTCGTGCAGCGCAGCGACGGGTGGGGCAGGGGGATCGTAAAAGACCTGGCTGATGTCCGGGTCCGGGCGCTCATCCTGCCGGCTGCGATCCTGGAAAACGGCGACTCGCAGATCTTCCCTGCATTCCGGGAGGCCGGCATCCCCCTGCTCACTGACACGGTTGCCGGCGTGCAGGTGCGGGGCAGGGTGGGGCTTGCCGCAAAAGACCAACTCGAAACGGCCCTCGCCCGGTGGCAGGACGGGCAGGCACAGTTTTTACGCGAGAAAAAATCCAGCCAGATCGAGCACATGTTCAAGGAGTACAAGAGCGAACGGGGAAAGGAAGTAAAGAAAGGCGGGGGCCAGGGCCATGGACGACCGTGAACTCTTAAAGACCGTGATGGGCATTGTGGGCGAAGAGAACTGCCGTGACGACTGCGCCGTGCTGCCGTGCGGCGACCAGCTGATGGTGGCAACGACCGACATGCTCCACTCGACAACCGATTTTGTTGAAGGCATGACCGACTGGCAGATCGGCTGGATGAGCGCTGCTGTTACCATCAGCGACATCGCGAGCATGGGGGCGGCTCCAAAATATCTCCTCATCGCGGTGGGTCTTGACCGGTGGGAGCACCTTGCCGGCGTCATGCAGGGCGCACAGGACTGCTGTAAAAAATTCGGCGCCGCGATCATCGGCGGGGACATCGACCACCACGGGGAACTCACGGTCGTGACAACCGGCCTTGGTCTCGTGGACCGGGCGCATATCGCCCGGCGGGAAGGGGGCCGGCCCGGCGATCTTGTCTGCATCACCGGTATTCCCGGGCAGGCGCAGGCCTGGCTTGACGGGTATAAGCAGTATGAAAAAGCGCTCTTCGAGCCGCAGCCCCGGGTCGCGGAGGGCCGGCTGCTCGCACGCGGGGGCGTGACCGCGATGATGGACGACAGCGACGGGATCGCCCTCTCGCTCTACGATCTCATGAGCGTGAACGACTGCGGGTTTTCGATCGATTCAGGTCTCGTGCCCCGGCCGGTCGGTATCCCGGAACTGCAGGCCCGCGAGCTGGCGCTGTACGGCGGCGGGGATTACGAGCTGATCTTCACGCTCGTCCCGGACCGGTACCCGGTCGCCGGTGTTCCCTGCACGGTGATAGGAAAAGCCATCCCCGAAAAGGCGGTGCTCGCAGATGGGAAGCCCATGGAGAAACGCGGGTACCAGCACCAATGGTCGTAGCCCGGCATTCCGGGATACACCGGCGCATTTCTCTTAAATACAAACAACAAAAGATAATTGATAGTTAAATGTCCCTTTCACTCAATCATGGAATCGCTGGAAAGTAAACTGGACCGGCTCACTCCCGGAGAGCGCCGGGAGGTCGAGGACTTTGTCGATTTTCTGATCCAGCGGGCGGAGGGGATACATGTCACCGTGCAGGTTGCATCCCACGAGGCCCCGGCCCTCACAAAATCCGTCGCACCCCCGCTTATCGCCCCGGATCCCGTCCCGACTGAGGAGCCGGCCATGCCCCGGTCCCGGGAAGATGTTCCTCCGGCCGCTGTAATGCCGGTGCCTGTGGCAGAACTTCCTACGGTCATCCAGGAGATTGCCGTTGATGACGGGTCTGACGGGTACTTCGATTACGGGAAATTTGAGAAAGCCGCTCCCCCGGCACCGCTTCCCCCGTCTCCGGCAGACGAAGCGGTAAAAAAAGTCAAGAGGAAACTGATCCAGAAGAGCGAGCAGGCGTCAAAGACCCAGCTGCTTGACTGGATCGATTGAGCCCCTCTTGGCAACGGGGGGCAGACTGCTCTCTCACCCGCCGTCCGGAATTTTCAGAACTTTTTTAAAAAAGTATACAAAAACGAATGGACTCGACGGGATTCGAACCCGTGGCCTCCACGTTGCAAACGTGGCGATCTACCCCTGATCTACGAGCCCTTTAGTGTGGCATATACTTTTTCTGCGGCTTGCTTATAGTTGTTACTGATCTGCCTTTGTAAGAAAAGAGGAAACGGGAGATCGCTCCCGATTGCAGGCTTATGAGTGTGTATGCTTGTAATAGATCGTAAAGCGGGTGGCACACAGCACGGCCGCACATGCGGTCAGAGCGCGAGATCAGTGGTGGCCGGGAACCGTGTTGAAATTTTCGTATCCGCCCGGGATCTCCCACGACAGCTGTTGCAGTTTCCTTTTTTTGCCGGTGGGGGGTGCAGTATTGCCGAAGATGAAGATTTTATAAAACACTAATGCCCAAGAACTTAATCATGCTTGGGGAATGCCCCCTAAAAAAAGACGGAGATAACCGTATGGTAAAACTGATCATTGAACCAAAGAAAGCAAAGGATGGCCAGATCGATTACATCGTCACGTACCACGATGTGAAGACCGACAACCAGTTCACGGTTACGACAACAAACGACATGAACGAGGCTGTGCAGCGCCTCAGGGAGACGCTTGAGAGTGAGGTAAAGACGCTCACCGCGAAGTAAAGTGTCATGTGAAAATTTTTTTGGGTCTTTTTTGTGTCTGAAGAAACAGATCGGGTTCAGGCCAGACCCCGGCAAATAAAAAACGAATGGACCCGGCGGGATTTGAACCCGCGGCCTCTACGTTGCGAACGTAGCGATCTACCCCTGATCTACGAGCCCGATGTGGTATTACAATTCTCCCGCGGATGGAATATAGTTGTTGCTGTGTTGGGGTACCCCCACGGGAAAAAGAAAAAAAATTTAGAGAATGATCTCGATGTCGAGCTTCTCTGCGAGTTCCTTGTACCGGTTCCTGATCGTGACTTCGGTGACGCCGGCCACTTCTGCCACTTCACGCTGGGTACGCCGCTCGCCGCCAAGGATGGACGAAATGTAGATCGCCGCAGCCGCGACACCGGTCGGGCCCCTGCCGCTCGTGAGCTCGCGTTCCCCGGCCTGGCGCAGGATCTCGACTGCACGGCTCTGGACCTCTCCCTTGAGCGTGAGCCCGGAGCAGAACCTGGGCACGTAGTCTATCGGGGAGGTCGGGAGGAGTTTTAAGCCGAGTTCTCTTGAGATGAACCGGTACGTCCTGCCTATCTCTTTTCTTGAGACACGGGACACTTCGGCGATCTCATCGAGTGTCCGCGGGACACTGCACTGCCGGCAGGCCGCGTAGAGCGCCGCTGCCGCAACGCCTTCGATGCTCCGGCCCCGGATCAGGTTCTTGTCCACTGCGTCACGGTAGACCACGGCGGCGGTCTCACGTACGTTTCTCGGGAGGCCGAGTGCCGAGGCCATGCGGTCGAGTTCCGAGAGTGCGAACGCGAGGTTCCTTTCGGTCGCATTACTGACACGGATCCGGCGCTGCCACTTGCGGAGACGGTAGAGCTGGGCACGATTCTTCGAAGAGATCGCACGGCCGTACGAGTCCCGGTTGCGCCAGTCGATCATCGTGGAAAGACCCTTATCGTGGATTGTAAAGGTCATCGGGGCGCCGACTCTTGATCTCTTCATGCGCTGGTCGTGATCAAACGCACGCCACTCGGGGCCGCGGTCGATAAAATCATCATCGATCACAAGCCCGCAGCTCTGGCAGACCAGTTCTGCCCGCTCGTAATCGTGCACCAGCTGCCGGCTGCCGCACTCGGGACAGACCGTCTCGGTGTGGTTCTCGGCTTTCTTTTCTGACTCTTTTACTTTGATACGCGATTTGAGCGCTTCTCT
>Ga0181529_10005985_pt1 | contig 12527 bp, 13 predicted proteins | sample PEATcosm2014_Bin_36_FD_119763 | JGI IMG/M metagenome (GOLD analysis project Ga0181529, IMG submission 119763) | Peatland microbial communities from MTU Mesocosm Facility, Houghton, MI, USA - PEATcosm2014_Bin10_30_metaG | ecosystem: Environmental > Terrestrial > Soil > Wetlands > Peat | place... | reverse complement strand
GTTTTGTTTGAGTTGGCGGCGGGAATGGCTTCGTTTGGTATTTTTGGGTGGCGGGCCGATGGGCGAAGTTCGCGGCATGGGTGCGGGTGTCCTTCCGACTTCAGCTTTAGCACGGGGCGAGAGGAGGTTCGGGAGTTGACCGGGGCGGCGGTTGAGAGGAAAGGGGATATTGGTGGGAAGTTTGTGGCACTGGGGTGTGGAGGGGCGGGATGTCCGCTGTGGCGTGTAGGGTCGAGGCCGGCATCGCATCCGGCCGCTTTCGCAGCGCCTGCAGGAAGACCAGGCCAAGCTCGAATGGCTCCGCGCCGCAGCCAGGAAAGGATTCGACGATATCGAGCGCTGCGACTATGCGACCCTGCGGCCGGACGAATATAGGTCTGTTTCGCTGCACTGGGCCGGGTCCGGCAGAAGTGCCCGATCGCCCGATCACCGCGATGGCATGCATCGGAGGCATGCGCTAGGCTATGGACATGGATCGATTGTCCCGGAGTTCTATCCGCGTCTCGGCGGCAACCAGGAAACGAGTCGCGGACCTGGCGGTGAAATTGAAGGCCTCCAACCAGCAGGACGTGATCGATCAGGCGATCAATCAACTCGAACACAGGGTGTTCTGGGAAGGATTTGAAGAGGAGGCTAAAGCCTACCTCGCGTCTTACCCCAAGGAACGCGCCGAGCGGGACCGCTACGCGGGCACTTCCTCCGACGGGGTGAAGGCGAGAGAGTGAAGCCGGCCGACCCGGCCGCGCGACCGCGTCGCGGAGAGGTTTGGTGGGTAGACTTTTCGCCGTCCATCGGAAATGAAGTCCGTGAGGAGCACCCGGCGTTGGCGATCTCGACCGACTACCTGAACGAAAGTTCGTTTGGCGTGCCGATCGTTATCCCAATCTCGAGCTCCAGCCCGCCGTTGCGAATCCATGTGGACGTTCCCGCCGGTGAAGGAGGCTTGGCTAAATCGAGCCGGATCAAGTGCGATCAGATCGGCAAGGCCGATATCCGCCGCTTCCGCACCGAGGGCCGAATCGGCACGTTCCCGGCATCGACCCTCCGGAAGGGCTACTGGAGTTGTAGCGTCGATCCTTCTTCCCCGGAGCGTCACTTCCCCTCCACTGTGAACCGTTCGTACATCCCGGCGGCATTCTGCGGCGTCACCATGAGCGATTCGATCACGTAGTCCTTCTCCGGCCGGAAGCCCGGCTCGTGGAGCATCCGCAGGCCGATCTCCACCGCCTTGTCCACGCACAGCGGGTACACGAACGTGGCTGCCAGCACGCCGTCCATCACCTTGCGGATTCCCCCGGCGGGACCGCCCAATCCATCCACGCCCACAAAAATCATCTCCCGCTCGCGGCCCAATTCCTTGGCCGCCAGGTACGCGCCTACGGCCATGGGATCGTTGTGCCCGTAGACGATGTCGATGTGCGGCTGCGCGCGCAGAACCTCCGTCATGCGGTCCTTCGCCTTGGCCTGAATCCAGTCGGCCACCGGATCGGCCACAATGCGGATCTCGGGATACTTGTCCAGGATCTCGCGCGCCCCGCGGTCGCGGTTGATCTCACCCTCCACCCCCAGCAGGCCGCGGATGGCCACAATGTTGCCCTTCGGCTTGCCGTACTTCTTCTGCAACTGGTCCACCATGAACTGGCCGGCCAGCCGCCCGATGGCCACATTGTCGCTATGCACGTACGTCCGGTAATTGGGCTGCAAAATGTCGCGTTCCAGGCAGATCACCGGGATGCCGGCTTCCATCGCCTGCCCCATCACGGCCGTCAGCGCGGCCCGTTCGTTGGGCGCGACAATCAGCAGCGCCGCCTTCTGGCGGATGAAGGTCTCCACCTGCGCCACCTGCCGGCTGTTGTCCTGCTGCGCATCGGAGATCGCCAGGCGAACGCCGGGGTCCCGCGAAAAGAGCTTCGTCATCAGCGCATTCTGCGCCGCGCGGTAAGGCTCCGCGTTGTTGGCCTGGCTGAACGCCACCAACAGTTGCTTGTTCCCGCCGCCGCCGCAGGAAACCGCCGTCAGGGCCGCCGCGGCAGCCAGCGTCAAAAGGATTTGCCGAGTCATCGGTTGGTCTCAGTTTCGCTCACGTTGCACCGCCACCGCCAGCACAATAATCACCGCTTTGATCATCATCTCCACATTGCTGTCCACATTGTTCAGCCGCAGCATGTTGGTGAGCACTCCCATGATCAGCGTGCCCACCAGGGTTCCCGATATCGACCCCTTGCCGCCGGAGAGCCGCGTGCCGCCGATCACCACCGCGGCGATCGCGTCCAGCTCGTACGCCACGCCCGCGTTGGGATTGCCCTGGTGATTCTCCGCCGCATACAGCACGCCCGCCACGCCCGCCGCCAGGCCGGTGAGCGAATACACCCAAACCTTGGTGCGCCGGATGGGCAGCCCCGCATACTCCGCGGCCTTCTCGTTGTCGCCGATGGCGCGCACCTGGCGGCCGAACACCGTGCGCGCGACGAGCGTCCAGAACATCGCCGCGGCGCAGACGAACGAGCCGATCTCGACGGCCTTCTCGCGGAACACGGCGGCGAACTGGGCCGCCACGTCGCGGCCGAAACCGATGTCGATATTGGCGTTGTCGGTCAGCCATTTCGCCAGGCCGCGCAGCCCGATCATGGCGGCCAGCGTCACGATGAACGGCTGAATCCGCAGGGTGGCGATGGCCGCGCCGTTCATGGCGCCGGCCAGCGTGGAGACCGCGACCGCCGTGGCGATGGCCAGCGCGATGTGCCCGGCGAACGGCGTGTGCGGCCACGCGCGCGTCAGGCACATGGCCACGACGGCCGTGGAGAGCGCCAGCGTACTGCCCACGCTCAGATCGATCCCGCCCGTCAGGATCACCAGTGTCATGGCCAGCGAGATGATGCCGATGAGCGAAATCTGCCGCAGAATATCGGTGAGGTTGCCGATCTGCAAAAAGATGCGCGACCCATCGGCCGCCACCGGGCTGATCGCCACCGCCAGCGCCAGGAGGGCGAGCAAGGCCACCACACTCTGCAACCTGCGCACGAACGGCCGCATCAGCCTTGCGCCTCCGGCGGCGCGGGAAAGGCTGCCGTGGTGGCCGACGCCATGATCTTTTCCTGCGTGGCCTCCGCGGCATCGTAGATCGCCGTCACGCGACCCTCGCGCAGCACCAGGATGCGGTCGCAGCAGCCGAGCAACTCGGGCAATTCCGAGCTCACCAGGATCACGGCCTTCCCGGCCTCAGCCAGTTCCGCGACGATGCGATAGATATCCCGCTTGGCGGCCACGTCGATGCCGCGCGTAGGGTCGTCCAGAAACAGCACCTCCGGCTGGAGCAGCAGCCAGCGCGCCAGCAGCACCTTCTGTTGATTGCCGCCGCTCAGATCGCCGACACAGGTATCGAGCGAAGGGCACTGCAAGGCCAATTGCCGCGCCACCGGCTGGAGCGCGCCGCTCTCCCGCCGGCCGCGGATGAAGCCCAGCCATGCGAGGCGGCCGAGCGCCGCGAGGGTCCCGTTCTCCCGCACGCTCATGCTCATCATGAGCCCTGCGAGCCGGCGATCCTCGGGAACCAGGCCGATGCCGCGGCGCATCGCCTCGCGCGGCGACCGTGCCTGGAACGCTGCGCCATGCAGGCGAATGGTGCCGCCCGTAATGCGGCCCAGGCCGAATAGCGCCGCTCCCAATTCGCTGCGGCCCGCGCCCACCAGTCCGGCTACGCCCAGCACTTCGCCGCGGCGGAGCGTGAACGAGACGTCGCGCAGCCGGCCGGTGCGGAGGCCCTCCACCACCAGCACCGGCTCGCCCCGCACAGCCTTCCGCGGGCCGGCGGCGGCGCCCAGCTCGCGTCCCACCATCATGCGAATCAACTCCGCGGCATGGGTGGAAGCTACCTCGCGCGTGCCCACCGTCTGCCCGTCGCGCAGCACCGTCACGCGGTCGCACACGCGAAAGATCTCGTCCATCTTGTGCGAGACGTAGACCACCGAAACTCCGCGGCTGCGCAGGCCGCGAATGAGCCCGAACAGCCGTTCCACGCCGTCGTCGAATAGCGAGCTGGTGGGCTCGTCCATCAGCAGCAGCCGCGCGTTCATGCTGAGCGCGCGGGCGATGGCCAGCAACTGGCGCTGCGCGATGGAAAGCGAACCCGCCAGCTCCCCGGCGCCGCCCGTGAGGCCCACCTGCTCCAGGAACGGGCGGCAGAACGCCTCCATCCGCCGGAAGCGCGCCATCGGCCCCTCGCGGAAAAAGAGGTTCCCGACGACCATGTTTTCCCCGGCGGTCAAGTTGGGAAACAGGTCCAGCTCCTGGTGGATGATGGCGATGCCCAGCCGCTGCGCGTCGAGCGGGGTGGCAATGGCGGCGGGCTGCCCGTCGAGCAGGAAGCTCCCGGAATCGGCCCTCACGGCGCCCGCGACGATGCGCGCGAGGGTGCTCTTGCCCGCGCCGTTTTCTCCCATGAGCGCGTGGACTTCGCCCGCGCGCACTCGAAGCTGCGCGCTTCGCAGCGCCGTCACGCCGCCGAACCGTTTGCCGACATTCGCGACTTCCAGAAGGTGATCGGACACCAATGCTCTAGCCTAACGCCAAGCCGCCTCGCCGGGTACACTGGTTTCCTATGCACCTCAAAAAGCCGCCCGCCCGCCCCCGCCTGGAGCGATACCGCAAACTGGCGAAGGATCTGCTGGCGGCCCACCGGTCCGAAGATCCGGGCGCCCGGTTCACTCTTTCCGACGCCCACAGTCGCGAGGAAGCGCCCGCGGACCGGCGCGATCGCTATCGCGAGGCCGTCGAGGTGCTGGCGGCCGCCGTGGCCGCGCCTCCTACGCTCCAAACTGGGCAAACGTGAGGAAGTGGCCGGCCGGATCCTTGACGCCAAATTCCCTGGCGCCGTAGAACGTGGTCCGCTCCGCCATCGCCACCTCCGCGCCCGCGGTCGCAGCCATGGTCTGCGCCAGGTCGTCCACCTCGATATATAAGAAGGTGGGGCCGCCCTTGCGCGCCAGCAGTCCGGCGTGCGGATCGTCCCGCTCGACGCTGGCGTAGCTTTGGTACATGATCTCGGCGCCGCCCTGTTGCAGCATGGCAAAAGCCAGTTTGCCGCTTTCGCCATCGGGGACTTCCGCGGTTTTCTCGAAACCCAGCCGCTCCACCCAGAATTGCACGCAGGGTTCCACTTCTTCCGCCAGCAGGACGGCGGTAATCTTCTTCACGCTCATGTCGGAACTTCTCCTTGCAAACCGATCTAGTCTAAATTAGACTACCTGTATGACGGATGTCAAGGAAAGCCGGCGATTCCGCGACCTGGTATCGGTGGGTCCGGCCACGGAGCGCGATTTCCGGATGCTGGGAATCCGCAGCGTGCCGCACCTGGCGCGCCAGAACCCCGAGCGCATGTACGAAAAACTGTGCAGCCTGACCGGCCAGCGGCAGGACCCCTGTGTGCTGGACGTCTTCCGCGCCGCGGTGGCCCAGGCGCGCGACCCGCGCCTTCCCGCCGAGCAATGCGCATGGTGGTATTGGAGCCGGCGAAGGAAGACATCGGCCGCAGACGACGCAGATGAACGCAGATGAAAACGGCGGCGACGGACTCCTCCGGCCGCACCCGCCAAAGGCGGGCATCTACCCGTGCAAGAAAGGTTTTTCTTATCTGCGTTTATCGGCGTTGTTCCGAAAAGTCGCGTATCCGATTGAAAACAGAGCTGGCCCAGCACACAGTGGGGCGGACCCGCGGACCCGTTGGTCGCGTTCCCGCCGCGCCGGGTTTTCATGTTCTATGGGTGGCCGGGCCCGGCCATGCGGGGTTCCTCTGCGGCTAATGTCTTGTTCATGAAGCCTGCCAACAAGTCGCGCGCGCTCACCACTCCCGATCTGGTCCTGCTGAGTCTGCTGGCTGAGCGGCCCATGCACGGCTACCAGGCGAACCTCGAACTGGAGCGGCGCCAGGTCCGCGACTGGGCCGGCGTGTCGCGGCCGCAGGTCTACTACTCCCTCGAGAAGGTGGCCAAGCTGGGACTCGTTCGCGCCGGCGCGGACGAATCGCCGGCCGCCGGTCCCGGCCGCTCCGTCTACCGCACCTCGGCCAAGGGCCGAGCCGCGCTTACCCGCGCACTCGAACGGGAGGAATGGACCACCGCCCGCGATCGGCCGCCGTTTCTCACCTGGCTGGCGCTCTCCTGGCAGGCCAGCCCCGCCACCTGCCGGCGCCAGGTGGTGCGCCGCCGCGCGTTCCTCGAAAAGGAGTTGGCTCGCGAACAGGCCACCCTGCGCGCCATCCGCGCCGAAGTGGGGCACCGCTTTCACGAAGCGGTCTGGATGGTGAGCCTCGGGATCGCGCAGATTCGCGTGGAGTTACGCTGGCTGCGCAAGCTGGCCGGCGAAATCGACCGGCGCGCTCCGGCCCAGCGGCCCCCAGATTTCGCGGATTAGAACGGGGCGCCATAAAGTTTCGCCGCCTGGCAGCCGATCTGTACATCGTGGGATTGAACGCCGCCATTGAAATACTGTTCTGGACCCAGCAGCCTTTCGTTGGCCGGGGCGTAGTTGAAGTCTTGCGCGACCGGCCGAAGTATCGCCTGGTGGAATGTTGCGACAGCCTTGCGGCGGCCCTCCAATGCCTGGCCACCGCTCAGCCCGCGGTGGTCCTGGTCTACCTCACGTCGAACGTCTGCCTGTCGTACGTTCGTACGCTGCGGTCTGCCTGCGATCGCTCGCAAATCGTGCTGTGGGGCGAAGGGTTGACCGGCGAGTTCGTCTTTCAGGCGATGCAGTTGGGCGTGCGCGGCGTGCTTTCGAGCAGCATCTCCGTGGACGGTCTGCTGGCGGCGCTCGATAACGTCCACCGGGGCATGTTGTGTTTCGAGCCGGAGCTGATTGAAAGCGTTTTGGCGCACAAGCGCGTGAACCTGACGAAGCGTCAGGAAGAAATCGTCTCCCTGGTTTCGCAAGGCCTCAAGAATAAGGAGATCGCCACCGCCATGGGGATCACCGAAGGAACCGTAAAGGTCTACCTGTACCGGTTATTCCGCAAGCTCGGCGTGAACGACCGGCTGGACATGGCGCTCTACGGCCTCAAGCATCTTTTTGTGGGCCAGCCTGCCGCCTCCGGTCTCTCTGGCTCGCCTTCCCTGCCTCCGCGCCTCCGCGAGCGTGCCGGATTGCACATCGTGAACTGAACTGCGGCTGACCTGTGCCAGCCCCTGCCTCCGCCAGACCCATGGGCCGCACTTTCGGCTGCGGCCAGTGGGACGGACGCGCTCCGCGGCGCCCTCTTGGCCGGATACCGGCCGGGTCCGGCCGCCGGGGCCGAGGGCACCCCTGGCCCGGGGAGGTCCTGGGGGACGGCCCCGCAAAGCCGCCGCCTGAGTCGGGCGAACCGCTGCCGAGGATGGCGGCAGCTTTGGCGGAGCGGTTGGAAAACACAGTCTCGCCCGATTGCAGGGCAAGCATCGGCCTTGCGTGCATTGGCCGTTTCAAATACCATGCAGATGAAATGTCCGCCACGCCCGCGCCAGGCGAATTCGAACAGAGTGCGCCGCCGGCGGTCCTGCGTCTGAGGGGCCGCGCCTACGGCGCGCCGTCGCCGGGAGCGCTTCCAACGGCACGCCTGGGCGATCCCACGCCGCCACGCGGTGGCCGTGCCAGGCGCCGCTTTCGGGTGCGCGAGACCGGAGCGGAGGCCGTGGCGCGCGCGCAGCGCTCTTACCAACGGCTGCTGAAAGGCCCGAAACTTCCGGGAGCCGCCAATGCGTGAGGGCCGTATTGCCGAGTGGTTCCTGTCGCAGGTCACCAGCTCCGAACGGGCGGTTTCCACGGTGAGCGACCTCATGGAAGCCAACGCGATGCGCAGCGCAGTCTGGTTCTGGTGCGGCGTGGTGCGCACGGTGGCCTCGCTGCTATGGCGCGGTTTCGTTGCCGACCCGGGCCGAATGCTGGGACTGGCGTTGCGAGCGTGGCTGCTGAGCCTGGGCTTGGTGCTGGCCTCCTTGCTCGGCGTCATTGCCATTTCCGTGTTCATTGGGCTGGCCTATGGAATGGTGGCGTACGGCGGGACCGGCGGTTTGGGTGGAGTGGCCGGCGGGGTGACGTGGCTGGCCATGGCGGCAGGATTGGCCGCGGCGATCCTCTGCGAGTTTCAGGTGGGCCGCTGGATTGCCCGGCGCGCTCCGGACCGCGAGTTGTCCGCCTGCCTCACCTTGACGATACTGCAATGCATCTTGGGCGCGGTGTTCGGGTTGGGATTCATGCTGGGGGCTGCCCAGGACGCCTGGCGGCCCGACCTGCTGCCTCTCCTATGGCTCAACCTGCCGTGCCTGGCGGGCGCTCTCTGGGTGAGGCGGAGCGCCGCCCGCTGAATCCACCCCACAAAACAGCTCCACACCCCCACCGCATCCTCAACCCCTCCAACAGCCGGCCGCACATGCTTCCGCCTGCGCCGCATCTTCGCCGCGGGCGGGTTCTTCATTTGCCTTTGGTGGCGCGCTCCGCGCCATGGGGCACTCCCCGGAAGGCGCGGCAGGCAACTGGCGGGAACACCCGCCGCCCCGGCGGCGTCCTTCATTGCCTTTGGTGGCCGTCCGGCCAATGGGGTATCCCCGGCGGTCCCCACGGCGGTCCCCCAAAATGCCGCTTGACAGATTCCCCGACTAGTGCTATTTTTCTAGCATGATGCTAAGAACTCAGCACGGCGCCGGTACCGCCCGCCTGGCGCGTTGGTTCCCCCACGAGGTGCGGCGGTGAGCGCGGCGGGACTCAGCCGGCGGGAACGCCAGATCATGGATATCCTCTACCAAAGGGGCAAAGTCCCGGCGGCCGAAGTGCGGGAAGCCATGCCGGACGCTCCCAGCTATTCCGCGGTGCGGGCCATGCTGCGCATTCTCGAGGAAAAGGGCCACGTCAAGCACCAGGCGGAAGGCATGAAGTACGTCTACGCGCCCACGGTGGCGCGCGACAAAGCCAAGCGGTCGGCGGTCAAGCACTTGCTGGACACCTTCTTCGCGGATTCGCCCGCGCAGATCGTGGCGGCCCTGCTCGACGTCTCCTCCACGCGGTTGACGCGCGAGGAGCTCGACCGCATGTCGGAAATGATCGAAAAAGCCAAGCGGGAGGATAAGTAAATGTTGGGCTGGAACGAATCGGCATGGTTTGCGATGTCGCTGGGCGCCGCGCTCAAGAGCACCATAGTGCTGGGTGCGGCATGGCTATTGGCTTTGGCGTTTCGCCGGCGGTCGGCGGCCGCGCGCCATCAGGTCTGGACCGCGGCTGCCGCGGCTTTGCTCGCGCTGCCGCCGCTTTCCGTATCGCTCCCCGCGCTGCGCGTCCGCACCCATGCGCTCGCGTCGCTGGTGCCCACGGTAACGTTCCGCACGGACGCAGTAGCCAAACCCGGCGCTCCGGCTCCTGCCGGCGCGCAGCCGGCCCGCGCGGCCGGGGCGCCCACCGCCGCGCCCTGGCATCCCGATTTCCGCCTCTGGCCGATGCTCCTGTGGGCCGCCGGCAGCGCGCTGGCGCTGGCCCATCTGCTGACGGCCTACGCCCTGATGTGGCGCGCGCGGCGCCGGGCCCAGCCGTTCCCGGACCCGGAAATCTTCCACGCCGTCCGTTATTTCCTGGGCATCCGGGGTGATGTGGATCTCCTGGCGCTCCGGCCTTCCGCCATGCCGATGAGCTTCGGCGTGCTGCGGCCCGCGGTCTTCCTGCCGGTGGACGCGCACGAGTGGAGCGAAGATCGCCGCCGCGTGGTGCTGCTGCACGAGCTGGCCCATGTGAAGCGCGGCGACATGGCCGCGCACCTGCTGCTGCGCACGGCCGCGTGTCTGTTCTGGTGGAATCCGCTGGCCTGGACGGCCTGGCGCGAATCTCTGAAGGAGAGCGAGCGCGCCGCCGACGACCTGGTGCTCAGCGCCGGCGAACGCGCCGCCGACTACGCCGGCCATCTGCTCGAAATCGCCCGCTCCATCGAGCGCGCCCCGGCGCCGGCGTGGGCTGCAGTCGCCATGGCTCGGCCGTCGCAGCTCGAAGGCCGCCTCATGGCCATCCTCGATCCGCGCATCGATCGGCAATCTCCCGGCCGCCGCTCGGCCCTGGCCGCCGCGGTGCTGGCCGTAGCCCTGGTGGCGCCTTTCGCTGCGATCCAAGCGCAGGACAAGGCCGAGCCCGCCCCGCTCCCCGCCGTAAACGACGCTATCCTCGCGGCCATCGAGCAGAAGAGCCCCGAGATCACCGATTCCGCCGCCGCGGCTTACGAAAAGAGCCGGAAGTATGACGAAGCGCAGGCTTTATTGGGCAACTCGCTGGCTCTGCGCTACCAGACCGCCGGCGACCACGGCCCGGCCTACGCCATCGGCCTGATAAAACTAGGGGACCTGGCCGTGAAGCGCCACCAGCCCGCGGAAGCGGAGCTCTTCTATACCAAAGCCGTATCGTTGGGCGATATGCCCGAGACCGCGCCGGCGCTGATCTACGTGGCGCTGCACACGAAGGACACCACCGCGGCCAAGGATTTCCTCGACCGGGCCATCGCCGCGGCCCCCACCGGTCCTGTGGCGGGCCGCGCCCTGACGTTCCGAGCGAACTACGCGCGGGACGAAGGATTCCCCGGCGTGGCCGAAACGCAATACCTCCAGGCGTTGGCCCAGGACCCGCCGAACTCGCCGGAAGCCGCTTTCACCATGGAGTCCTATGCCAAGCTGCTTTTGAGCCAGTCCCGGACGGGTGAAGCGCAGACGATGCAGCAAAATGCCAAGACCATCCGCGAAGCTCGCGTGGCGGAGATAGCCTCGCACTGGACCGCCGCGGACTCGGCGCCGGCGCAGCCAAATAACGCGACTTTCCGCGGTACAGCGTGGGCAGACCTCTCCAGCGCCGCCGTTCCCCCGGCGCAGAAACCGCCCACCGCCCGAACTGACGGCGTGGTCGGCTCTGTGTTCAAGGTGGGTGGTGGTGTATCGGCTCCCGTGCTGGTGCACAAGGTCGAGCCGGACTATTCCGAGGAGGCACGCGCCGCGAAGTTCCAGGGCACAGTGATCCTTAAGCTGGTCGTCGGCGCCGATGGCCAAGCCTACAATCTGGAGTTGGTGCGCGGTCTTGGCCTTGGGCTGGACGAACAGGCAGCCGAGGCCGTCGCGCAATGGAGATTCCAGCCCGGCAAGCGCGCTGGCGTGCCGGTAGCGATACAAGCCACCATCGAGGTCAATTTCCGCCTTCTGTAGAAGGCCCTGTCGCCGAGGGGCGGCTACGGTTTGTGGACCGCCCCTGGAGTGGATCGGCCAGGCGGCCCGGCATCTGCCCGATCTCCGATGCCCGCCGAATCGTCGTTGCGGCGGACTTACCGGGGTGCGGGAGCGGCGCTCGACGTTCCGCCGCCGGGCATGCGCACCCGGTACAGTTGGCGAAGCTTCGTGTAGTCGTCGATAGCCTCCGTCCCTCCGTCGGCGGCAATCTTCTCCAGAAGCCAGCCTGGCTTCAGGGGATTCTGCAGGACGCGAAACTGCTTGCCGGGAGTGACGAAATCCCGGTAGTCGAGTACCGGCAGCCCGCAGAACCGCCGCACGTCCGACAGCGCGGCGTCGATGGCGGCGGTGTTGAAGGTCGCGTATTTCACGGCGGCTTCGCGATCCACCAGGAAAACGATTTTCGATTTCAGCCGGGTGGGCAGATAGTACCAAATCTGCACGAACGTCTGGCCGTCGGCCACCACCACCGGTCCCTGGTCCGGAGCCCCTTCCAGAGCGTGGATAAGCACGAACTCCCCGCCGAGCGCGTCTGGCGGCGGCGGAACCGACGTCAGGGCCATGATCGGCCGGAGCAAAGCAAACACCAGCATCAGGTATGCCGGCAGCGATCGCCCGCCCGACAGGCGCGCCGCCACCGCCGGCAGCAGCAGCACCACGCCGGTGAGACCCGCCAGCGCGTAGCGCGCGGAGTACAAATGGGTCACCAGGATTCCGGCGGCCACGGCGCAGGCCGGAATCGTGAGGAACAGGATTCCCGCGAGGATCTCATGCGCGGGAACGAAAGACGGCTGCTCCGTTGGCGGGGGCGGCGGCGCGGCCGAGCCCGGCGATTTCCATGCCCACAACGCCATCGCCGCCAGCGCCAGCACCAGTACACTGAGGGTGGGCTGCAACCCGTCCTCCCAAAACTCCAGCACATCGATGGGGTGCGGCGGAGACCACGACACCTGGCTGAACCCGCCCACCACGGCCCGAATGGTGGCCATCCGCCAGACCAGCGGCGCGGCCCCGACAGCCATTGCCGCCCAGAGGCCCCAGCGAATGCGGCGCGCCTGCCACGAGCGATACGCCTCTGCGCCCGCCAGCGGAACAAAGAGCAGGACGGCATAATAGTGGCACATCAGCGCCCCGGTCAGGCTGAGCGCGAGCATGGCGCAGGCGGCGGCATGCCTGAGCCGCTTTTGCGCCCACCCGCAGCTTGTGGCCGCCTGCCACGAGACCAGCATCAGGCCGCAAAAGGCGAGTTCCGGCCCATAGGCCCGCGCTTCGTAGGAGTAATCGTAAGCCCCGGTCGCGATCGGCAAAAGCAGCGCC
>Ga0181529_10005983_pt1 | contig 12528 bp, 10 predicted proteins | sample PEATcosm2014_Bin_36_FD_119763 | JGI IMG/M metagenome (GOLD analysis project Ga0181529, IMG submission 119763) | Peatland microbial communities from MTU Mesocosm Facility, Houghton, MI, USA - PEATcosm2014_Bin10_30_metaG | ecosystem: Environmental > Terrestrial > Soil > Wetlands > Peat | place... | reverse complement strand
ATGCGCAGCTGGTACGGATTCCCGGCGTGGGCAAAAAGCTGGCGGAGCGGCTTGTGGTCGAGTTGAAAGACAAGCTGGATGACTTTGCCGTTGCACCGGTGCAGACCAGCGTACAGGGCGCGGCGGTGGACGATGTGCTGTCGGCGCTAACGAATCTGGGCTATCAAAGGCCGGCGGCGGAGAAGGCGATTGAGCAGGCTGTGGCCAAGGACAAGGCGCTGGCCGGGGATTTCGACGGGTTGTTCCGCGGGGCTTTGAAGGTGATCCGCTAGAACGATTTCTGGGTGGGAGCGCTCGGTTGAGGTTTTTGCCAGGACACCGGGCTCCCTATTGACTGCCGCAAACCGGAGGCGCCGGCGCTGGAATCGGTGGCGCGTCAAAAGCCCGTTTGCCGCATCTGATTGGATGAGGTGTTTGGAATGGCCATCGTCCGAAATTGCCCGTCCTGCGAAAAGCCAAATCGAATTCCGGCAAAGCACCTGGCCGACACAGGCAGATGCGGCGCGTGCAAAGCCGCGCTGCCAGCCATCGCTGAGCCGCTTGCCGTGGGCACGGAGGAGTTTGACGAGATTATTCGCGACAGCAAGGTTCCCGTGCTGGTGGATTTCTGGGCTGCGTGGTGCGGGCCCTGCCGCATGGCCGCGCCGCATGTTGCGCAGGTGGCGCGCGATCTGGGCGGCCGTGCCGTTGTGCTCAAGGTGGATACCGAGCGGTTCCCGGAGCTTGCGGCACGCTATAAAGTCCAGGGCATCCCGAACTTCGCCGTATTTACCGGCGGCCGTCTGCACTTTCAGCAGGCCGGCCTGGTGGACGCCAACACCATGAAGAGCTGGCTGGCCCGCGCTGCGTAGGCTCGGGATCCAGATTTGCCGCGCCGGCTTGCGGCTGGTTTGTTAGTCTTCCGAAGCATGCCGCGCGTCATAAAACCTGGGCCAGCCGGCGAGTCTGACCTACAGTTATACGGCGTGCGATAGGTCACGCACTGATGGCCGAGTATGTTCGTGCAGTGATTCCGATGCTGGTGTGCGCGGATGCGGAGGCGGAGATCGAGTTCTGCAAGGCGGCGTTTGGCGCGCAGGAGCTTTCGCGGCGGGCGGATGCGGACGGCGGCGTAACCCATGCAACGCTGGGAATTGGTGAGCTGCTGATCATGGTGCATGGGGAGACCGGGCACCTGGCGAGCCGCGCGCCGGAGCTGGACGGTAGTTCGCCGGTGGTGATCTATCTCTATTTGAAAAATGTCGACGCGGTGGTTGAGCGGGCCGTTGCGGCCGGTGCGCGGGTTCTGACTCCACTGGAAGATCAGCTCTGGGGCGATCGCATGGCGCGGATCGTCGATCCGGCAGGGCATGTGTGGAATGTGGCCAGCCGGGTGGTGGGGAGCTAGGGGTTGAACCCTGATTAAGTCTGCAGCAATTCAGGAAGACGAAAAGCAAAAGCAGGTCCCCTTCGGCAGGCTCAGGGCGGGCTTTCGACTGCGCTGAAGTACGCTTCGCTCAGGATGACAGGTCCCCGGTCATTGAAGTAGCCCTGTTGCTGTGATTGCGGTGCCGCTGGAATTGCACATCCGCGACGGAGGGCATCGCGCTACACTTTTGATTGCCATGGTCTCCAAAGCAAAGAACACGAATGCTGGTGCGCTTGCCCACCTTCGGCCCGAAGGGCTGAAGTTTCTGCGCGGGCTTGAGAAGAACAACGATCGCGATTGGTTCAACGAGCGCAAGGCTGTTTATGAAGCTGAACTCAAGGAGCCGATGCTGGCCATCGTGCGCAAGATTACGGACGCGATGCTGGAGTTTGCGCCGAATCATGTGCGGCCGGCGGAGAAGAGCCTGTTTCGGATCTACCGCGACACGCGCTTCTCAAACGACAAGCGGCCCTACAAGACGCATGTGGCGGCGTGGTGGTCGCACATGGGGATGGAAAAGACTTCCGGAGCGGGGTACTACTTCCAGGTGAGCCCGAAGGGCGTGGTAATCGCCGCGGGGGCGTATATGCCGGAGAAGGAGCAGCTGGCGGCGATACGGCACTGGATGCTCGATCACCACGAGGAATTTCGCAAGGTGCTCAACAGGCCGGCGGTGAAGAAGACATTCAGCGAATTTGAGGGTGAGGCGCTGACGCGGCCGCCGAAGGGGTTTCCGTGTGAGCATCCGGCGATGGACCTGATCAAGCAGAAGCAGTGGGGGCTGAGCACCACGCTGCCGGCAGAGACGGCGCTGGAGGCGAACTTCGCGCAGACTCTGATCAGGCATTTCAAGCTGCTGGCGCCGCTGGTAAACGCACTGAATACGCCGCTCGAAGCTGCGTCCGCGCCGAAGAGGAAGGTGCTTTTCGGGCTGAAGTGAACTTCGCGCCGTTGGCTGAGCGGCGGGGATTTTCACGCTTCCAGAGCGCTGAAAAGCCGTAAAACCGGGAAAAACCGGACAAAAATAGGAAAAATCAGCACAAAATCTCGAAAAACCTGTGGAAATCGGGCTTTTTCCATTGACTTTACCCCGCCCGAAGTCGCATTGTAACGAACGACAGGGTTCTCCGGACCCGCATGAATACAGGGGAAACGTGCAAGTGTTGCCTAGGTCGCACCCCCCCATGCGGTACGCGAATCGCGAAGGAAGCCCGGCAACAGAAGGCCGCCCCGAGGGTTGGCCCAGAAGGAGAACATCACATGGCAACTGGATTGACCAAGACCGCTCTGACGCGGCACCTGGCCGAGAAATTGGAACTGACCAACAAGCAAAGCGCAGCCTTCCTGGACCTCCTCGCGGAGACTGCCATCAAGGAAACCAAGAAGAACGGCGTATTCGTGATTCCCGGCATCGGACGCCTGGTAAAAGCAGAGCGCAAGGCGCGCATCGGCCGCAACCCCCAGACCGGCGCGGCAATCAAGATCAAGGCCAAGACGGTGGTCAAGTTCCGCGTGGCCAAGGCCGCCAAGGACGTGATTGCACCTGTCAAGAAGTAGCATTCCGGACCACGGACACGAGGGGAAGGGCCATTCGCTCTTCCCTTTTGTCTTTTCTGCGGCGGGACTTTATTTCTGAGAAAGGGAAGGCTGCGCAGAATTCTCTCCATCCGGAGGCCGTGCCGCGGCATCGGATGAGGTATGACTCCAGACAATCCACAGACAGGCCATGCGGCTGTGCTTGCAGTTCCAACGGCGGGCAGCCACGTGCAGGTGTTCCTCCGGCTTGAGGGACTGGCAGCGGCGGCGCTTTCGGCGGTGTTCTATGCGCGGGCCGGGGCGAGCTTGTGGCTCTTTGCGGCGCTTTGGCTAACCCCGGATCTGAGCATGCTGGGCTATCTCGCCGGGCCGAACTGGGGCGCGCGCATTTACAACGCAATCCACAGCTACGTAACGCCGGCTACGCTGGCGGTGATGGGGCTGCTCTTGAACAGCCCGGCGCTGCTGCCGTATGCGCTGATCTGGATGAACCACATTGGCGTGGACAGGCTGCTGGGGTTTGGGTTGAAGTACCCGGCGGGTTTCAAGTGGACGCACCTGGGAAAACTGGGCGGGCGGCGCGCGGAAGCTATTCAGGCGAGCTAGAGGATTCGCGGAGTCCGGGCATGAGTGCGCGCACGATGAGGGAGAGGCCAAACGAGACCGCGATCACTCTGCCCATGAGTCTGTTGTCGTAGGTCCACGACAGGAATGCAATGGCCACAAAGACGCCGATGGGGGTAATTTCCGACAGCACAGCCTGCAGCCAGTGCGGCTTGTTGCCGGTGGGGGCGAGAGTTGTGCGCAGGCGCGGAATGAGCCGCGGGACGGACTTCAAATAGGCTTTATAGGACTTGCCGAACTGTGAAGCGAGAAACCTCTCTTCCCCAAAGATCAAAAACAACTGAAGAGCTGTGCTTGTAACCAGCACGAAGAGTGCGCCGGTGGGCGGCATGAGCAGGGCCAGGGCGGCAAAGACGCATCCCAGACCCAGATAAAGCGGATTGCGCATGTAGCGGTAGGGGCCGTCCGCCATGAGAGAGCCGGCCTGCATATGAGCGTTGAGCACTATGCCGTGGCCCAGCCAGGCCGACCCCCAGATGCGGAGCAGGGCGCCCATGGCGGCCACAAGGGCTCCACTGACGATAACGACGGACGTGGCGACGGCGAAGGAGACCAGTCCGGTGCGGCTGAGCTCGAGGGCCAGCCACTCGAGCAGGGAGATGCGGCTGCCGATCCCCAACGTCCCGATCCACGGCGCCCAAAAGCCGAGGATGACGATGGCTGCATTGATCCACATGCGGTAACGGAAGAAGACTGCGCTTGCGTTCACGGATTGATCCCTTGTGCCCTAGTGTAGCCTTGGCGCCTTCAAGGAGGAGGCACAGAGGAAATGCGAATTCGGGCGGCGCGGGTTCGCGTCATTCGGTGCGCAGGGCCTGCATGGGATCGATAGAGGCGGCGCGGCGGGCGGGGAACCAGGAGGCAAGCGCAGCCACCGCGCAGAGAAAGCCCGCGGCGGCGAGATAGATGATCGGGTTGTTGGCGCCACTGCCAAGCAGTTTGGCGCTCGAGCCCATGGCCGAGTTGGTGAACGAGACACTGGCGACCGCGCGAGCGAGCGCGATGGCCAGCACAGCGCCGGCGATGAGGCCCACGCCAGTGAGTGCGAGTCCCTGGCGGACCACCATGCGCAGTACATCAACCGGCTGCGCGCCGAGGGCCATACGCACGCCAATCTCCTGCGTGCGCTGCGCGACCGAGTAGGCCATGACGCTGTAGAGGCCGACGGCAGCGAGCAACAGAGCAATCGATCCCAGCACGGTCATGAGGCTGGCGGCGACTTTCTGCGGATAGAGCGATGCGCCGATGTAGTCCTTGAGCGGTGCTGCGTCGAAGACGGTCACATTGGGATCGAGGTCGCGCACCTGGGCGCGGAGCGTGGAGAGAATACTGTCGGGGTCGCCGTGGGCGCGGACATAAAAGGCGAGATTCATGTCCTCGCGGAAGACCTGGCGGAAGGGCACATAGAAGTAAGCCGGAGTGGATTCGCCCAGGTAGTGGTACTTCGAATCCTTGGCGACGCCGACTACGCGGAACCAGCTTCCCCAGCCATGGATGCGCGTGCCGATGGGATTGCGGCCGGGAAAGAACCGGTGCACGAATGCCTGGTTCACGATCATGACGGGGGTCGACTTCGGATCTTCGTTGTCCTGGTCGGTGAAGTTACGGCCCTCGACTACAGGAATGTGCATCAGCGGCAGGTAGCCGGGCGAGACGACATTGCGGAAGATGTTCATGTTCTCGTTGGGCTGTGGCGTATAGCCGTCGATTTTGAGCTCCTCCCACCAGCTGGGTTCGAAGCCTAGCGGTACGCCGTCGGAGTAGGCTACGTTAGTGACTCCGGGAGCTGCGACCATGCGCTCTTCGAGGCGGCGGCAGAATTCTTTGCGCTGCTGAAGGTTGTAGCCGTTGGTGCTGAGATAGAACTGATTCAGCAGCACGTGGTCGGGGCTGAAACCGGGATCGATTTGCATGGTCTGCTGAAAGCCGCGCGCGAAGAGGCCTGCGCCGACCAGTGCAACCAGCGCAAGGGCGACTTCAGAGGCTACGAGGATGGAGCGCAGGCGATTGCGTCCCCGGCCCGCGGCTCCGCTGCGTCCGCCGGCGTTGAGGCGGGAGCTGAGGTTGATGCGGCCAACGTGCAGTGCGGGAACGAGACCGGCGATGAGCGCAGAGAGCACGCAGACTCCGATTGTGAATGCCAGCACCGCTAGGTTGGGCCGCGTATCCATGGCCACAAGCTGCTGCATGGGCCCGGGCGGCATGAGATAGCGAAGCGCGTGGCTCATCCAGGGAGTGACGAGGAGACCGACTACCGCGCCGGCAACGGTGAGGAGCAGGCTCTCAGTCAACACCTGGCGGGCGAGACGCGCGCGGGTTGCACCGAGGGCGAGGCGGGCGCTGAATTCCTTCTCTCGTACCATGGCGCGCGCCAGCAGCAAATTGGCGACATTGGCACAAACGATGAGCAACACAAGCACGCACACGCCCATGAGAATGCGCAGCGGGCCGATGAGAAGGCCCTGCGGGCCATGAGGCGACTTCCAGAGCGGCATGAGCGTGGCACTCATGCCCAGGCTTACGTCGGCGTTGGCAACGGCCATGCGGTCGGCAAGAGCCTTCAGTTCCAGGCGCGCCTGATCGAAGGTGACGCCCTGCTTGACGCGGGCGATGCCGAGCATGTTTCGGTCGTGGCGGTCGCGTAGCATCCATCCCTGAACGCCGTTGAGAACCGACTGCTCCATGTAGGGGACCCAAAGATCGAAGGCGGTGACGGGTATCGATCCGTGAAAGGCCGGCGCGGCTACGCCCACGATGGTCAGATCGTGTTGATTGATGCGGATGGCTTTGCCGACGATGGATGGGTCAGCGGCGTAGTGCGAGCGCCAGTAGCGATCGCTGATGACGGCGATAGGAAACTTGCCGGGGGCGTCGGCAAATTCCGAAGGGAGAAAGAGGCGGCCGGCTTCGGGCTGAACGCCAAGGACGGAGAAGAAGTTCCCGGAGACCAGCTCGCCCCAGACGCGGTCGGCGTGATCCTGCATTCCCACGCTGAAGGTGGCGGGATGGGCGACGGCGATGCCATCGAAGAGTTTGAGGCGGTCGCGGAAGTCAATGAAGTCGGGATAGGAATTCGGCACCCATTCGCCGTTGGAGGTGACCGTCTCGACCGTGACGAGGCGGCCGGGATCCGCTACGCCGCCGAGCGGTTGAAGGAGAACTCCGTTGATCCACGTGAAGGCGGTGGCAGTAGCGCCGATGCCGACGGCCAGCGTAAGCACCGCAACCGCCGTGAAGGCACGGTTGCGTGCCATCATGCGCAGGCCGTAGCGCAGGTCGTGGAGCAGGTCTTCAATCCAGGGCAGAGTGCGCCGCTCGCGATGGGCCTGACGGGTCTGCTCCGCGCCGCCGAGGCGGATGAGAGCCTGGCGGCGGGCTTCCTGCGCGGTGAGGCCGGCGCGGATGCCGGCGTCGGTGTCGTGGGCGACGTGGCTCTCGAGCTCAGCGGCGAAGTCGGCGCTTGCGCTGCGCGAAGGGAAGAGACCGCGGAGGCGTTGGACGAAAGCTCTAAATTTGCGCATAAAGTGACCTCTTTCAGGTTTGGGACCTATTCGGTTCGCAGGGCCTGCATGGGATCGATGGAGGCAGCGCGGCGCGCGGGGATGTAGCAGGCTGAGAGGGCGATGACGGCAAGAAACGGAGGGACCAGCGCGAATGTCAACACGTCGTGAGGTTGAATGCCGTAGAGAAAGCTGGAAGCCAGTTTCGCCAGCATCCATGCGGCGGGCCAGCCGAGGGCGACGGCGATGAGCGTGAGCACCAATCCTTGCCGCAGAACGAGCCGCTCGACGGAACCGGGTTTGGCGCCGAGGGCCACGCGAATCCCGATCTCGCGGGTGCGGCGGCTGACGGAATAACTCATGACTCCGTAGAGTCCGACGCTGGCAAGCACCAGGCCGATGATGCCGAAGGTGCCGAACAACGTGGCAGCCAGGCGAGGAAGGAAGAATGCCGTGCGAATGTGCTGTTCCATGGTTTCTTCATTGAAGACGGCCATGGTTGGGTCAAGATCGTGGATCTGGCGGCGAACGGCATCAGAGAGTGTGGCAGGATTGCCAGCCGTGTGAACGATAAGCGTGTAGCCCATGAATGCGGGGTCGCCTGCAACCGTTTGCTTGAGCGAGCGAAAGAGTATGGGGCGTGTAGCTTCGCCGATAGTGCGGGATTTCACATTCCCGACCACACCGATGATCTGGAAGGTAGACCCGCCGCCGTTGACGAGCGCGCCGATTTGATTTTTGCCACCAAGGATGTCTTTTACGAACTCCTCGTTGACGATTGCGGCCTTGGGCCCGGTTGCAGATTCCGAGCCAAAATCGTTGCCGGCGACGCGGGGAATTCCCAGGGTTTCGAAGTAGCCGGGGTTCACCATGTAGAGGTCGGTAGTGACATACGTGTCAGGTCCACCCACTATTTGAAAGCCGTCACTGCGGTTGCCTCCATTGAGGGGCGGCGAATCGGTGACTACGGCGGATTGAACTCCGGGCAGATTTGCGACGCGTTGTTGCAACTCTGTGAGCCACACAACGGTGCGTTCTGGAGTATAGCCGTGGACTCGTGGATCGACAGACACCATGAGCAGGTTGCCGGTTCGAAATCCAATGTCGATTGCGGATGCGCTCTGAAGGCTACGCAGAAAAAGCCCCGTGACACACAGAAGCACTACCGACATGGAGATCTGCGCAATCACGAGGAGGTTGCGCAGAGTGACGCGACGGCCCGGACGAGCCAGGGCGTCTTCGCCCTTGAGTGCGTTGGCAAGCTGTGGGCGCGAGGCTGCCCAGGCCGGCGCGAGACCGAGAAGAAACCCGCTCGCAATGCTGAGCGCAAATGCGTAAATGAGTACACGCCAGTCGATGGCCAGGCTCACGTCGATCGGGATGGGCGCTGGAAGGTGAAATGTTGCGAGTCCGCGCGTGGCTCCAAGCGATAAAAGAACTCCGAGCGCGCCACCCAAAATGCCGATCAGCAGGCTTTCCACCAGGACCTGGCGGCGAAGGCGGGCGCGTGTGGCTCCAAGTGCGAGGCGGACCGCCATTTCACGCTGCCGGGCGGCCGCCTGTGCAAAGAGGAGATTGGCCACGTTGGCTCCTGCGATCGTCAAGACCAGCAGAACAACCACTGCCAGAGCGGCGAGAAACAGATAGACCATTTGCCATACGCTTTGCGGTAAGGACCCAGCTTGCTGGAGGGCGAATCCATTGCCTTTATCAGTTTTTGGATAAGCAATTGCGAAGCGGCCGGCCAGCGTTTTCAACTCGGCCGCCGCCTGCGCGCGCGTGACCCCGGGAGCAAGGCGCGCGACCACATTAAGCCAGTGATTCTCGCGGGAAGCTTGATCGGGCCGGCCGGTCGCCAACACGTTCTCCGTTCCGAGAGGAACCCAAAATTCCGCGATGATGACCTGATCGATGCCGTGAAAGGCCGCCGGCGAAACGCCGACAACGGTAAAGGCGTGTCCGGAGAGGACAACGGTTTTCCCGACGATTTCGGGATCGGCATTGAAGCGGCGGCGCCAGAGGCCCGCGCCGAGTACAACTGCCTGTTGGCGTTCCTCGTCGGCGGCAAATCCGCGCCCGGTGACCATGGGCAGTTGAATGACGTTGAAGAAGTTGGAGGAAACGGCCTGGCCCCAAACGCGCTCCGGCTCTCCGCCGCCTGCAATGGAGGCCGGAACGAGTTCATCGTAGACGCCAACGCCGGAGAAGGATTTTGCCTGATCGCGGACGTCGGCGTAAACCGGATAGGGAAAGTTATTGCAGCACCGCTCGCCCTCCTGGGTGGTAGTCAAGGCAAGCAGGGTGGTGGGTTCGCCGACGGGCGCGGGGCGCAGCACGAAGCGGCTGACCATGGAAAAGATGGTGGCGTTGGCGCCGATGCCGAGACCGATGGAGACGACGGCAATGGCTGTTGCGCCGCGGTGTTTGGCCAGTGTGCGCAGGCCGTAGGCGAGATCGCGGAGGAGCGATTCGAGCCAGGGGAGAGTGCGGCGTTCGCGGTGCGCCTGGCGCGTCTGCTCTGAGCCACCAAGGCGAATGAGTGCCTGACGGCGGGCTTCCTGTGGCGTGAGGCCGGCGCGGATGCCGTCTTCAGCGTGAAGAGCGACGTGACTCTCTAATTCGGCGGCGAAGTCTGCTTCCGAGCGGCTGGGACGGAAGAGGCCGCCGAGGCGAAGGGCAATGGCTCGGAGCTGACGCATGGGGCTCCTCATATGTGGAGTCGATCGAGGGTTGTGGTTTCCCACCCTTGCGACAGAAGAAACTCGCAAGGATGGGGCACGGAGTTCTTGGGGACGATCCGGCATCGGTTCGCAGCTTGACTGACTTGCATCGGCGGCGGCTCCTCAGGCTTCTTCTGCCGGGGTGAGAAAGCGGGCAAGGATGGCGGTGGTCTGCTCCCACTCGGCCGCGGCACGCTTCAACTGGCGCTGGCCGGCCTTGGTGAGCTCGTAGAACTTTGCCTTGCGATTGTTTTCCGACGTGCCCCAACTGGAGCGGATGAAGCCTTCCTGCTCGAGTTTCAGCAAAGCGGGGTACAGCGTGCCGTAGTTCAGTTGCAGCAGGTCGCCGCTGGTCTGCTCGATGCGCCGCGCCAGGCCGTAGCCGTGCTGCGGGCCCATGGCTTCAAGCGTGCGCAGGACCATAAGCGCCAGAGTTCCCTGCCAGACATCGGTTTTGTCGCCCATTGTTTGTTCCCTTCCAACTTGTATTGCTAACCAATAGGAGAACTCTACTCTAACTTCTATGGGAATGCAATACGAATGATTTCGATGTGCGGTTCCATGAAAATCGCGGAACGGAATGAATGTGGTAGGCTGGCGCGTAGATTGCTGTGCATCTTGCGCGTTTTCAGGAGGTTTCCCGTAATGACTCGTTTCCTGGTTTTATCCGCTCTGGCTTGCATTGCGCTGCCTCTCACGGCACAGACCGCGGCCGATGTGGCTGCTTCCGCCGAGCGGCAACTGCCGGCGTTGACCGAGACGTACAAGCATCTGCACGAGAACCCGGAGCTTTCTAAGCAGGAGGTGCACACTGCCGCGTTTGTGGCGTCGGCGTTGAGGAGGCTGGGTTACACAGTGACGGAGCATCTGGGCAAATACCAGGACGGAACCCAGGCGGAGGGCCTGGTTGCTGTGCTGGAGAACGGCGCGGGGCCGCGGCTGCTGCTGCGCACGGAGCTGGATGCGCTGCCGGTAGAAGAGAAGACGGGCCTGGACTACGCAAGCCATGTGAAGACGACCAATGCGCAGGGCCAGGCGGTGGGCGTGATGCATGCCTGTGGACACGATCTGCACATGACGGTGATGCTGGGCGTGGCGAAAGAGCTGGTGGAGCGGAAGGGCCAATGGCACGGCACGGTGATGATCATCGGCCAGCCGGCGGAGGAGATGATCCAGGGCGCGGGAGCGATGCTTCGGGATGATTTGTATGGACGCTTCGGACGTCCGGATTTTGTTCTTTCGGAGCACGATTCAAATGATGTTGCGGCCGGTACTATCGCGGTGAAGGGCGGACCGCTGCTGGCGAGTTCGACGGGGATCAACGTGACGATTCGCGGGATTGGCGGGCACGGGTCGGCGCCGCAGGCGGGCAAGGATCCGATTGTGCTGGCGGCGGAGTTTGTGCTGGTAGCGCAGACGATTGTGAGCCGGCAGATCGATCCGCAGCAGCCGGCGGTGCTGACCATCGGAACGATTCATGGAGGAACGAAGAACAACATCATTCCCGATGAGGTGACGATGGGCCTGACGCTGCGGACCTATTCGATGGCCGTTCGAGACCAGATTCTGGAGGCGATTCGTCGGGAGGCGAAAGGGCTTGCGGAGGGGTATGGAATTCCCGAAGACCGGATGCCGACGGTGGCAATCACCGAGAGCACTCCGCCGACGATCAACGACGCGGCGCTGGCGGAACGGGTGCGCACCGCTGCTGTCGCAGCGCTGGGAAAGGACCGGGTGTTGGACGCCCATGCCGTGATGGGCAGCGAGGATGTAGGGCTTTTCACGCTGGATGGGAAGATTCCAGGGGTTATGTATTGGCTGGGTGCAGCCGATCCCGCGAAGCTGGAAGAGAGCCGCAAAACCGGTGTGCCGCTTCCGAGCTTACACTCGGCGCTGTTTGCGCCGGTGTACGCTCCGGCAATTACGACCGGCGTGACGGCGATGACGGCGGTGGCGTTGGACCTGATGAAGTAGGGAGGGCCTGGGCTTCTGGCTTTGTTCTTTCCCACCCTTTCCGCACAAGAGAACGGAAAGGATGGGGCATGGTGCATTCATGGCACACAGAACGGGTGAGATGGATGCCCAGCTCACTTGGATGGATCGACGAGGGCCTGGTCGACTACGGCGTGGCTCTTGTACATCAATACGTGGTTATCCGGGCTCGTCATACGCTGGATCATCGACACGAAGACGATGTCGTTGGCGGGATCGACGAAGAACCAGGTGCCGGCGGCGCCATCCCAGAAAAAAGTGCCTTTGCCGTCGGAGAGGTTGGCTTCAGGCGGATCGGAGATGACGGCACAGTCGTAGCCCCAGCCAAAGCCCGGCCGAATCATCGAAAGCCCGATGCCGAATTCGCCGGTCATGATGGCGGCGGGCACGTGGTTTGACGTCATCAGCTTGACGGTTGAGGGAGACAGGACGCGCTTGCCGTCGAGTTCGCCGCCATTGGCCAGCATCTGTGCAAAGCGGTAGTAGTCCTCAGCTGTCGAAACCATGCCGCCACCGCCGGATGCCATAGTGGGCTGGGCTGCATAGTCGCCAGCAGGGTTGGCGACGAGCTCGCCCTGCGGATTGGCGTGGTAGTTGGTGGCGAAGCGGCTGCGTTTGTCTTCGGGGACAAAGAAACCGGCGTCACGCATGCCGAGCGGCGTGTAGATGTTGTCGCGATCGAAGTCCGGGAGCGATTTGCCCGTGAGCTTTTCGACTATGTAGCCCTGAATGTCCATGGAGTTGCTGT
>Ga0181529_10005978_pt1 | contig 12535 bp, 12 predicted proteins | sample PEATcosm2014_Bin_36_FD_119763 | JGI IMG/M metagenome (GOLD analysis project Ga0181529, IMG submission 119763) | Peatland microbial communities from MTU Mesocosm Facility, Houghton, MI, USA - PEATcosm2014_Bin10_30_metaG | ecosystem: Environmental > Terrestrial > Soil > Wetlands > Peat | place... | reverse complement strand
CTCGGCTTCGACTCGAGCGGAAAGCCAGCCCCCATCGAGCTGGGGCACTTCTTTATGGCCGTCAAGGTCGAGGCCTTTGTCGAGCTTCCGGCCTTCAAGAGGCAAGTCGGGGAAATCTCCCGGCAGCTGCGCGCCTCCCGCAAGGCCCCCGGGGCCCAGCGAATCTACACACCCGGGGAGAAGGAGCACGAGGTCTGGCTCTACCGGAAGGACAGGGGCGTGCCCTTCAACGCTCCCTTGCGCGAGTCCTTCCGCGAGGTCAAGAGGAGACTCGGTCTGGCCCAGGCCCTACCCTTCTGAGCCCGGCCGGCCCATCCAATCGCGCACGATAGAGGCGGTCTCGGCCGCGCTCGCATCAAACGGGAAGAGATGTCCCGCGCCGTCGAGCACACGGGAATCGACCGAGGCCGCGCGTCTCGCCATACGCTCGATATAGCTCCCCACCGCGGGGAGCACCACCGTATCCCCGCTCCCGGCGAGTACGAGGATCCTGGAGCCGAGCCTCGGCAGGGCAGTCTTGGCCAGCCTCTGGATCCTTTTTAGCTGGACCGCGCCGGCGACGAGGTCGTCGGCCCAATACTCGGCGAAGAGCCGCCTGCGCACCCGGTCCTTTTCCTCTTTGGGCAGGGGTCGATTCCGCTTGATCACCGGCGCGAGGGGCGCCACGAAGGGAGCGAGATCGAAACCGGCGTGGGAAAAGAGGAAGGCCGGAGCCAAGAGCACGAGCTTGGCCGCGCCGAAGCATTCGGCCACTATGGTGGCGATGATCCCGCCCATCGAGTGACCAAGCACATGGACCTTCTCGTAGCCCGCCGCCAGCTCGAGGTGGGCATCGAAAGCCCGCCTGAGCCAATCCTCGGCCCTGGACGTAAGGAAATCGGCCCTGCCCGTGCCGTGGCCTGGATAGCGCGCAGCGGTCACGAAATAGCCTGAATCCGCCAGGATGGAGCCTAGGGTCGACAGCTCCTTGGGAATGCCCGTGAATCCGTGGAGGAGGAGGACCGCTTCCTTGGCCTCCCGCGGCCCAAGGGTAAAGGGCCGAGCCTCGCTCACGAGGCTCGTGCCTCTCATCGCATCCCGCATCCTCTCAAGTCTCGACATGGCAACTCCTGGCAGGGTGTTGAAATGCATCGAGTGACCCAACGACCTGCGGGGGGCCGGAGTCCTGCCTGGCTCCCCGTAGATCGATAGTAGCGCATTTTCTTCCATCGCTTATATAGCGAGCCTATCCGCGGGCCCTCCTTTGGCGGTATGGATTGTCTAAGCCAGGATTGCCTTCCGGACCGACGAAATGCCTGGCGGCCTCGAACACGAGAGCTTCCTCGGCCCGTATTTCCTCGGTTTCAGGGTCGCCGACAACTCCTCCAGAAATATTCACCCTAGACATTGGCACATGTTTGTGCAACCGATCCCAGGAGCATCGAAAAATAATCACGCCGAATCGCGAACAATGAGCTCAACGGGCATCACCGTATTCGTGATGACACCATTTTCCAGGAAGACCACCAGATCGCGAGCCAACATTCGCCCAGCCTCCGGAATGCGTTGGCTGATCGTCGTCAGAGGAGGCGCGGTGTAGGCCGCCATGGAAAGGCCGTCGTATCCGATGACAGCGACATCCTGCGGCACTCGCTTTCCGAGTTCTCCCAGCTTCCGCATGGCCGCGATGGCCATGACGTCGTTGTTGGCGAAGATTCCATCCAGCTCAGGATCCTTTTCCAGGAGCTTCTTCACCTCGCGCGCGGCCCCACGTTCCGAACAGTCCCCGTAAGCGACGAGGGCCTTGGGGTCGAGGCCGGCGGACTCCATAGCCTCGGCATAGCCCTCGAGGCGCAGACTCACTTCCAGCTCTCCTCGATAGCCGCCAAGAAAGGCGATTCGCTGCCTGCCGATGGATGCGAGCCGCTCGACGGCTAGCCTGCCGCCTTTCCGGTCATCGCCGCAGACCGAGCAGTAGCCCGCGCGGCCGGGCTCCCAGGCCACGAAAGGCGCGCCCATCGCGAGCAGGGCGTCGAGCCTCCTTCTCTTCCAGACCGAGGCCATGATGATGAATCCGTCGACGCGGCCCGAATCGAGATAGGAGGATGCCCAATCGATCGCATTGGGCTCGACTTGGAGCACGAGGAGGTCGTAGCCGAGCTCGTGGAGCCCCACCGATATGCCGCCCAGGATCTCCAGGCTAAACAGGTCTTGGCCTGCGCAGCCGTGCTTGGGGTCGGTGTCCATCACGAACCCGACCGTCCTGCTTGTAGAAAGCGACAGGTTCCGAGCCGCATAACTCGGCTGAAAATCATGCTCCTTGGCGATGGCCAGGATTCGGGACATCGTATCGGCCCCGACAAGGGTGCTGCCATTTAAAGCCCTCGATACGGTCGACTTAGAAACGCCTGCGAGGCGGGCAATGTCTTCGATTGACTTGAGTTTCTTCGTCATATTATTGCTACCGGTTGCAACATTACCTGTCTCGCAGGAGGGGTCAATGGCTACTCGCTTCTCTGTGCAATTCTCCGCTTCCGACCGTAGAGAATCTTACGGATTCCACCCGGGGAGAGCCCGTACTCGTCGGCGAGATCGTCGATCCGCCGGCCCGAGGCCTTGGCCTCGCGGATAGCGGCGTTGCGCGCGTCGAAAGCCTCGCGCGCGCCCGAAGCCTCTCCCCAGTCCAGGTGCCGCTGTTCCTGACGCGGGACGTAGACAAGGGCACCTTGGACATAGGATTGCAGCTCCTTGAGGAGCTCCGGGGGGAGGAGTTCATTGGCGTTCAAATAGGACATGGTCTTCCTCGCGGGAATGCAGGGACTACATCCGCGGGAGGCCCGATGGAAGTTGCCGGAAATCGTTCGCTTCTACCTCGAGCTCACGCGGCGCCGACCGGAGAGAATGCGTTAATTGTGGCAATGCGCATGGACGCCTCCTCGAGTTGAGATGCCCGTATAATGCCATGGATTGAACCGCTCTGTAAACGGAAAGAATGAGTACAGGCGAACTGTCGCTTTCCGAAGTCGCGAAATCCGGTCAAAGTAGGTTCAGCCGGCTAAGCCAACGACTCGCCCTCGCGGGGCGGGAAAGGAGGTGCGGGATGAAGATGTACGCCAGGAGGGCCAGCGCCCTGTAGGGCACTGCCAAACGGGGCGCAAGCCCTCAAAAGATTCGGCGGAAGACTGAGAGGAAGACCGCAGAGGCGCAGAGACGCAGAGAATGGATAGACAGGAACCTTCCGAGAATTGATAGGGCGAATTCCGCATATTCACCCTTGCCCGACCTAGTTCTCTGCCGCTCTGCGCCTCTGCGGTTTGGTACGCTCAGCCCGAAGCTCTTCTCCGGCCGGCCTTATCAGCCGGCCGGTTCATTCATCTCAAGACCGCTTGAAGTCCTTGATAGCCTGCTTGAGCGAAGACTCCAGCTGGTCACGATGAACACGGACCTGCTCCATCGAGTCGCGGAAGCGCACGGTGACGGTCCCGTCCTCCTTGGTCTGGTAGTCGACCGTTACGCAGAAGGGGGTGCCTATCTCATCCTGCCTTCGGTACCGTCGGCCAATGGCGCCGCCCTGGTCGTAATCGGTAGAGAACTCGTCCTTGAGAGACTGCCGAATATCCTGGGCGAGCTCCGCCAGGCCATCCTTCTTCATCAGGGGCAGGACCGCAACGGTGACCGGCGCGAGGGTCGGGTGGAAGTGGAGAACGGTGCGCCAGTCGTCCTCGTTCCCCTTGTCGGCTACCTTCTGGTCCTCGTAGGCGTCGCAAAGGACCATGAGGAGCTGCCGTGTGAGGCCCGCGGAGGTCTCGATGATGAAGGGGATGAAACGCTCGTTGCCGTTCTCCTGGTCGATATACTGGAGGTCCTTGCCGGAGAACTGCTGGTGGCGCGAAAGGTCGTAGTTCGTGCGGTTGTGGACTCCCTCGAGCTCCTTGAAGCCCATGGGGAACTCGTACTCGATGTCGTAGGCGTCCTTGGCGTAGTGGGCCAGCTCGTCCGGGCCGTGCTGGTGCCACCTGAGCTTGCTCATCCGCACTCCGAGCTTCTCATAGTAGAGCCACCGCTGCTCGCGCCAGTAGTTGAAGAACTTCTCGTCCTCGCCAGGCTTGACAAAATACTGCATCTCCATCTGCTCGAACTCGCAGGTGCGGAAGATGAAGTTCTTGGTGACGATCTCGTTGCGGAAGGCCTTGCCGACCTGGGCGATGCCGAAGGGAATCTTCATGCGGTTGGACTGGATGATGTTCTTGTAGTTGACATAGATGCCCTGGGCGGTCTCGGGCCGCAGATAGATGAGGCCCGTGCCATCGTCCACGGGACCGATGTTCGTCTTGAACATCAAGTTGAATTTGCGCGTGTCCGTGAGCTCTCCGCCGCACTCGGGGCACTCTCTCCTGGCGAGCTTTGCCTGGTCTATCTGGTCGGCGCGGAAACGCTGTTTGCACTTCTTGCAGTCGACCAATGGGTCTGTAAAATTCTCGACGTGGCCCGAGGCCTCCCAGACGCGCGGGTGCATGAGGATGGCCGCGTCGAGGCCCACGATGTCGTCATGGAGCTGGGTCATCTCCTTCCACCAGAACCGCTGGATGCGGTTCTTGAGCTCGATGCCCATCGGACCGTAGTCCCAGGCTCCGGACTGGCCGCCGTAGATCTCGGAGGACTGGAAGACGAAGCCCCTTCGCTTGGCTAGGGAGACGATCTTTTCCATCGTCACGTTTGAGTCCATGAAAGCTCCTACACGCGCAGCGGCCGGGAACAGGAATCAAGAATCACCACGAAGGATAAGGAAATCGTGGGGGGCGATCCAAGGAAATAATATCCGCGAATTCGAGAGATAATAGAATCACTAACTATTCTCGGCTCGAACCCTGGTCTCCCCCGTGAACTCCGTGGCTGCGCTCCGTGCCTCGGTGGTTGCCCCTCGCTCCGTGGTGAATCTTTCTCCTGATCAGCGGCCGTTCGCGAAGGTCCTGATTTCGCCCCGCCGCCGGTTGCGGCAGCGCGCCTCACGGGGCTTGGCCGTCCCGCCTGACCTTGCAAAAGCGGAGCGGCGTCCCGTGAGTAGTGGGATTATATGCGAAACCGCCTGCTTGGACTAGCGATCGCTCGATGCCTAGAACAAGGCCTTCCCTCGGCGCTAGGCTCGGGCCATGCGCCTAGGACTGGGATCCCGCATCCGGGCATCGCGCGGCTACCTATTCATCGCCGCCGCCACGGCGTTCTTCAGCTCGATGGAGATCGCCCTCAAGACTGTCGCGGGACGGTTTAACTCGATCGAGCTCAATTTCCTGCGCTTCGCCGTGGGCGGCCTCTTCCTTCTCCCACTGGCGATTCGCTCGCTCCGGAGGAATGGCAAGCGACTGAGTCCCGGCGACCTGGGCTTCCTCGCCCTCTCGGGCCTCGCCTGCGTCGGCCTGAGCATGACCCTCTATCAGATCGCCATCGAGCACTGCAAGGCCTCGATCGTGGCTATCCTGTTCAGCTGCAATCCGGTCTTCGTGATTCCCCTGGCAGCCCTCGCTTTCGGCGAACGGATCAGGGGCTACACCGTGGTCTCGATGCTCGCCAGCCTGGGAGGCATGGCCTGCATCATGGCAGCCTCGCTCTCTTCCCCCGGCCCGGGCTCGGTCGGCGTCCTAGGCATCTTTCTCGTGATCGGCTCGGCCCTCGTCTTCGCCGTCTACAGCCTGATGGGCAAGGCCCGCGCCGACCTGGGAGGCTTGGCGACCACGGCCTTCAGCTTCATCCTCGGCAGCGCCGAGCTCGCTCTCCTGATGCTCGCGAGCCGCGTCGGCGCGGTCGCGGCCGCGCTGCGCGGGGCCGGGCTCGCCCGCTTCGCCGCCATCCCCTTTTTCGCAGGCCTGGACTGGAGCGTCATGCCAGTATTCGCCTATATCAGTCTTTGCGTCACGGGCCTGGGCTATGCGTCTTACTTCCTAGCCATCGAGAAAACCTCGGCTTCGACCGCGGCCCTAGTCTTCTATATTAAGCCGGCCCTGGCCCCCGTGCTGGCGCTGGTGATCCTCGGGGAGGCGATCGCACCGGCGACGGTCGCCGGCATCGCGCTGATAGCGACGGGGTCGGCCGCCGCCCTCGCCGAAGCGCGCGTTTCAGCGCGCGCCGAGACGCGGCGAGCCGCCTCCCCGCCAAGCGGCGCGTAAGCCGCTCGAGTCGGTCGACGAGGTCGTCCAAGATTCCGTAGCACTTCTCCATGGCCTCGCGTCCACGCATTTCGACCCCGGCCTTCTTTAGCGTCTCGACCGGATAGTCCGAGGAGCCGGAGGAGAGGAACTCGATGTATCGCCTGGCCGCCGCCGCGTCCCCCTCGAGGATGGGGAGGGCGAGGGCATGGGCCGCGCTGATCCCCGTCGCATATTGGTAGATGTAGAAGTTCATGTACAAATGGTCGAATTGGGCCCAGGTCGAGCCCTCCCTCCGGCGGTCCATCTCGAGCTCGAAGCGGGCCAGCGTGGGCATGATGATAAAATAGCGGTGGAGATTGTCCATGGCCTCCTCGATCACTGCGATCTGGAATTGAGGTTCCTTCTCCGTGTCGAAGAGGCGGGCCCTCAGCATGGCCTGGTTGAAGTTGGATGCCACCTCGGCCACGAAAATCGAATACTCGTCGTAGATCGGGCTCTGCCGCTTCCAGGTGTTCCAGCTGTGCATCGAGTGGCCCAGCTCGTGGGCGAGGGTGCTCATCGACGACAGGTCGTCGGAGTATTGCATTTTACGGAAGGGAAGGTGCCTCTGCAGCCCATCGAGAAGGCGCCCGAGGACTTGCCCGCGTTCGGATAGGCATCGACCCAGCGCTGCTCTAGACAACCCCTCTCAGGTCCGCGACGCACTCGTCCCCGAGAGGATCCAGGGCCCGCGCGATGCGCTCCACCGCCTCCGCATAGGGGATGACGAGTTGCTTCTCCGCGATGGGGGCCCAGATGTCGCAGTGCTCGATGCTTTCGAGGCCGAGGGCCTTCCGCCTGACCCGCCAGTAGCGGTGCCATACGGGCAGGTTCGCCTTGAATGCCTCGATGGTCGAGTCGTAGACCGTGCAGGGCACGTTCCCCTCGAAGAGGGCCGACTCCAGCAAGGAGTCGAAGCGCCTTCCGCGCGCCATGAACATATCTCGCCTGACCGCTGTGCACAGAGAGGCCGTGAGGCTGTTCTCGTGCTCGATGAAGCCGTCGCAGTAGCTCCGCCAGGCGGCGCGGCGAGTCTCTCGGTCGGGATCCGACATGAGCTTGCCGATGCTGCTCTGGGCCACTTCGGCGCCCTGGCAGAGGCGAACTTGATGTCGACATCGACGAGCATATCGTGGATGGACTCCGCGCTTTGGAATACCTCGAAAACCTGGCCGAGGAGTTCCTCGATCTCGGCGGAGCGCAGGTGGGGAGCCCGGCGCAGCAGATTATCGAGATAGTGACCATATGGCGAAAGCCGCGGCTCGGATCGGAGCCAGTCTCGTAGCAGCTCCTCCCCCAGAGTAAGGAGCTCCGGCTCGAGGAAGGAGACCACGGCCATGTACTGGGCGAGGAGTGCCTCCGCCTGCCCCGCAAAAGCAAATAAACGGCAAAAAGCAACCACGACGACTAGGGGAAAAGCGAACGCGAAAAACACGGAGTTAGGCCACGGAGAGCTTGGAGAACACAGAGAATATGGAGAACAGAGCGTATCGCGTATTAAAATGATGAATTGGGGACAAGGGAATACTCTTTTTTTCTCAGTGATCTCCTCAGCCCTCCCTACCAAACACTCACTTCGATCACTATACTTCGTTCCGTGGTTGCCTTTCGCTTGGTCGCGCTGTCTCGGTCGGCTTTCAGCCCTGTCGGAGGCTCTCCTCCACAAGCTCAGCCTGATCCCGCAGATCCTCGAGCTCGGTCGCCCAGAACGCCTTGCCTCCCCAATCAGGAAAGCTCATCCGGAACCAGAGGTCCCCCCGTTGCCGCGCCCGCCAGGCGAGGAAGTAGATCATGCGCATGAAGCGCAGGCCTTCGACGAGCTCGAGCTCCCTGCGGTCGAAGACCAGGAAGTCCTCGTAGCCCTCGACGAGGAGGCCCAGCTCCTTCCTGCACTCGGCGGCATGGTCAGGGAGGAGGAGCCAGAGGTCCTGGGCGGCCGGCCCGGTCATCATGTCATCGAAATCGATGACGAGGAGGCCCGTACCCGGCCGGTCGAGGATATTGCCGCGATGGCAGTCGCCATGGATGCGGCGGGACGCGAGTCCCTTAAAGCGGGGTTGGAGGAGGGAGAGGATGCGAGAGCCCAGATCCTCGAACTCGGCTGCGAAGTCGGGATGGACGAGATGCTCGCGGAGAAGCTCCCTCATCATGGGAAACGTGAGGCTCTCCGGGTCGCAGATCGCGCGCTCGGGTGCTCCGCGCTGGCCCCCGACCGCGTGAAGCCGACCGAGCACCGAGCCTAGTCTCAGCCAGTCCTCGTCCGACTCAGCGTCGAAATTCCGCCCCCCCATCTTCGGGAAGACGGCGAAGTGATAGGAGCTCTCGCCCGAGTCGTCCTCCAAGACGAGCTCGCCAAGGCTTTCTCCGCCCGCAAGATCGAGGGGCGCGACGACTGGGAGCTCGGCTTCGGCGCAGTCGAGCAGGAAGCGGTGCTCCTCGAGGATGCAGGCCCTGGACCAGCGTCCGGGCCTATAGAACTTGGCGACCACCTCCTCGCCATCCTCGATCCTGAGGCCGTAGACGCGGTTTACGTAGCTCGGATAGGCGACGATGGTCCCGTCAACGGGACGGCCCAGAGCGCCCTCGACGGCCGCGACGATGGAGTCTGGGGAAAGGAGGTCGAAGGAGCCGGCTTTGAAAGCCGGGAGCTCAGCTCCGCTCGGAGGCATCGCTCCCCTCGGGCCCGTCCTTCCTGTCCTGAGCCTCTCGCTCTTCGCGCTCCTCCGCCTCGATATCCGCCTGTTCCTCGGATTCCCTGAGCCTTCGCTCGGCCTCTTCCTTCGCGGCCTTGGCGGCCTTCGCGTCCTTGTCCCTGATCTCGCGATTCCAAAGGGCGACGCCGACGGCCGTGATGACGACAAAGTCGGGGAGACCTTGGTCGATCCACTTGGGCATAAAGGCTCCGAACTTGGCCCTTAGGATCCCGTAGATGAGGAGCAGCCCGCACGCAGCTCCGAGAACGATGAGGAAAAAACGCTTCGGGGGTCTCCATTCGCTGAATTTCATGCCGATCCTCCTATTTCAAGAGCGGCGAGGGCCTCCCAACGGGCCGTCCTCGCCTCGATGAGCCCGAGCACCCGGTCATAACGCCGTTTCGAGAGCGCCAGGCTCCCGGCCTCCTGCGAAGAGGAGGAAAAGCCGGCCTCGAGCTCAGCCTTCTCACGCTCCAGCGCGGTGATTTCCTCGAGCAAGACGTCGAGCTCCCGGCGCTCCGCGAAGCTCAAGCCCTTCCTGGCGCGCTGCGGCGCCCTGCCCCCGGACTTCTCGACCGCTCCCTTCGGATCCTTGGCCGCCGCCTTCAAGGCCTCATCGCGGTAGGTGGCATAGTCCCCTACGAACTCGCGGATAGCGCCGGATCCGTCGAGTGAAAGGAAGGAATCGGCCAGTCCCTCGAGAAAGGCCCGGTCATGGGAGACGGCGAGCACGCAGCCCTCGAAATCCTCGAGGTAGTCCTCGAGGAGCTCGATGGTCGAGATGTCGAGGTCGTTGGTGGGCTCGTCGAGAAGAAGGAAATTCGGCGAGTCCGCGAGGAGTCGGACCAGCTGGGCCCGGCGCAGCTCGCCGCCCGAGAGCCTGGCGAGAGGCGCGTCCTGGACGGAGCGCGGGAAGAGAAAGCGCTCGAGGAGCTGCTCGGGATTCAAGGAGCCGCCGTCGGCCATGTGTATGAGCTCGGCCTTCTCGCGGATATAGGCGAGAAGAGAAAGATTCGTGTCGAGAGAGGCCGCCGTCTGGTCGAAGTAGGCGAAATGGGTATTCTCGCCCTTGATCACCCGCCCGGAGTCGGGCGAGGTCCGTCCCGCGACGAGGTCGAGGAGGCTCGTCTTTCCCGAGCCGTTGGGTCCGACCACGGCCACCCGCTCGCCGGCCTTGAACTCCCTCCAGAAGGGAGCGATAACAGTCTTCGGCCCGTAGGTCTTGGAGATCCCCTCGAGGACGAGGATCTTCTTGCCCAACCTCCTAGGCTTCGAAGCGAAGGACTCCATGCCGGCCTCTCGCTCGAGTCCCTGGGACTGCAGCTCGCGGATAGAGTCCTTGCGCCGCTCGCTCTTCGTCGCCCTGGCCCGTGCTCCTCGATTGAGCCAGGCGAGCTCCCGCCTGAGGACGACGAGCCGCCTCGACTCGGACTTCTCAAGCGCTGCCTCCCTCTCCATCCTACGGCGGAGGTACTCGGAATAATCCCCCTGGCAGGCGAAGACCTCCTTCCGGTCTATCTCGAGAATCGAATTGCAGACCGCGTCGAGGAACCAACGGTCGTGGGTAACGAGGACGAAGGCACCTCGATTCAGGAGGAGCCTCCGCTCCAGCCACTCGATAGTCTCGATGTCGAGATGGTTTGTAGGCTCGTCGAGGAGGAGGAGCTCTGCGCCCGGCGCCAAGGCGCGCGCGATCGCAGCTTTCTTGGCCATCCCGCCAGACATTTTCGACAAGGGCATGGAGGGATCGCCGAGGCCCAGCTCGGAGCAGAGGGAAGCGTAGGCAAGCTCGAGTTCCCGAGCCGCCGCGGTCGCGGCATCGGATGCCTCCCCCACCGGCCGAAGTCGGCGCGACTGTCCCGCGCGGGTCGAGGAGCCTCCAGCGAGGAATTCCGCGAGGCTCTCGCCGGCCTCGAACGAGGGCCTCTGCTCGAGGAGGCTGACCGTGAGGCCGCGCTTGCGCGCCACGGTTCCCTCATCGGCCTCGAGCGAGCCTTCGAGGACTCGAAGAAAGGTGGACTTGCCTCTGCCGTTGCGCCCAACGAGCCCGATCCTCTGGCCTTCGTTGATAGCGAGGCCGACGCCCTCAAAGAGGGGATCCTCGCCCAGAGTCTTGGAAACGCCGTCAAGGGTGATGAGATTCACGTGGGGGCGACTATACCTCGCGGAGAGGCAGCGGGACAATCTGGGATGGGCGGTTTCGAGCGAAGGGGACTATTTCAGGCCGATATTACAGAGTATCTTATTACTTGGCGTTGACGCCTGAAGAGGTTGGATGATCAATGGCTTTGAAGGGTAAACAGGGCGCTATCCTTTTCCTCTTTGGTTTGGTCACATTTTTCCTGCCGTTTACTGAAGAATTCAGATTCATAAGTATAATTCTGCTAATTTTCGGAATTGTACAGATCGTCCGGGAGTTCGGGGTAGCTGGCAGAATACAAGCCCTGCTGCGCTCGAACCGGTCACAGCAGGTCGAGGACAAAAGTGGGCAACGCCGTATTGACCCCCTCCTGCCCGTACGAGTGCTCAAGCTAGCCGAGTCTCGAGGGGGAGTGCTTACGGTGAGCATGGTCGCCATGGCTCTCAACGTGGGCCTCGACGAGTGCCAGTCGGCCCTCGACGAGCTTGTCCGCAAGGGCGCCGCCCTAGCGGATGTCAATCTGGCGACGGGCGTGGCCAGCTATTCCTTCCCGGAGTTCCTCCCCCCGCCGGCCGCGGGCTCGGATCGCCAATAAATTCGTGGGCGAGAGCGGTTCGATAACACTCGAGGGCTCCTTCCTGATCGAGCGCGCGGTCGGCTCCGGTCTCGAGATCGAAGAGATCGTATGCGTGCCCGCGCGTGAGTCCTGGTGCCATTCGCTGGGGCCCGGGCTAGGCCTCGAGCCTAAGGTCCTCGCCGAGGCTGAGATCTCGGCCTTGGCCGGCTATCCCTTCCATAGGGGTGTCCTCGCGCGGGCACGCCGCCCGCCAGCCAGAGAGGCCGGCGACCTCGTCGACGAAATTTCCCGAGACTCCGGGCAGATGGGCTCGACTATCCTGGCCGTGCCCGAGCTGGCCGACCCCGAAAACCTCGGCTCCTGCTTCCGGAACGCCGCTGCCCTAGGCTGCTCGTGCCTACTCCTCGGGCCGAACGGCCCCGATCCGCTGAGCCGGAGATCGCTGAGAGTCTCCATGGGAGCCTCGCTATCTCTGCCCTGGGCTAGGCTGGAGGGTCCAGCGGGGCTTGCCGAACTCGATTCCAAGGGCTTCGCCGTAGCCGCCTGCGTGCTCGATCCTGAGGCCTTGGACGTCAGGGGCTGGGCCCGTCCCAGCCTCCTTGCCCTCGCGATGGGGAACGAGGCCTATGGCCTCTCCTCCCCCTGGCTCGAGGCCTGCGAGCTTCGGCTGACACTGCCCATGCGGGGCGGCGTAGATTCGCTCAACGTAGCCACGGCCGCCGCCCTCTTTCTGTTCGCGATCTCGCCCGATTCCAGGCGGGCATCCGTGAAATCCCGGTGAAATTCCCCCGCACTCCGTTTTTTTTGACTTTTTCATGTTCATAATCGCCGCGAAGTGAGTTAAAATACCGCAGTATGAATCCTCTAAAGTCGGTATTGGGGTCAAAATTCGCGGGAACTAGAGTAGTTCCAATCTTCACGAAGATCGTCGCCCTATTCACGGTCTTCCTACTCGTCTCCAATT
>Ga0181529_10005976_pt1 | contig 12535 bp, 11 predicted proteins | sample PEATcosm2014_Bin_36_FD_119763 | JGI IMG/M metagenome (GOLD analysis project Ga0181529, IMG submission 119763) | Peatland microbial communities from MTU Mesocosm Facility, Houghton, MI, USA - PEATcosm2014_Bin10_30_metaG | ecosystem: Environmental > Terrestrial > Soil > Wetlands > Peat | place... | reverse complement strand
TCGTACCTTGTTTTTCATGACCGGGTCCTCTCCGCTTGTGGCTCTGTACTGTGCTTCCTTCCAGAATCACAGCCTAACCCACGGTCAGCGCATTGGCCCGGTCACTCCATTGTGACTAGGGTATATGCCGTGCCACCGATAAGTGGATTGCGTGTGACATGGTTCGGGCACTCGTCGATGCTACTGGAGATCGATGGCACGCGGATACTGATCGATCCTGTGTGGGACAAGCGCGCAGCCCCGACACAATGGGTGGGCCCGAAGAGGTTTTATGCTCCGACGCTCATGCTGGAAGAGTTGCCTGCTATCGATGCGGTACTTGTTTCGCATGATCACTACGACCACTTGGGCAAAGCGACGATCCAGCGGCTTTCGAAGCTGCCAGCGCTGGCGAAGTCGCAGTGGGTGACTTCGTTGGGAGTGGGTAAGCTGCTGGAAAAGTTTGCTGTGCCAAAGCAACAAATTACGGAGCTGGATTGGACGCAAGCGATGAACATCGCTGGTGGTGCATGTGAGGTGACGTCGCTACCAGCACGGCATTTCTCCGGCCGAAGCGTGTTCAACCGATTTGAAACTCTATGGGCTTCGTTCGTGATCAAAGGCAAAGTCCATAGCGTGTTCTACGGAGCCGACTCGGGGTGGTGGGAAGGGTTTGCCGAGATTGGAGCAGCTTATGGACCGTTTGACCTGACGATGCTGGAGATCGGCGCGTTCAACGAGTTGTGGAAGGACATTCACATGGGGCCGGATGGAGCGGCGCGGGCGTATGTGGCCATGGGTGGGCCGGAACGCGCCGGCCTGCTGATGCCGATTCACTGGGGATTGTTTGATTTGGCGCTGCATGGCTGGCGGCAACCCATGGAGCGCCTATTGGAGATTGCGATGGAGCGCGAGTGGTCTTTGTTTGCACCAGAGCCGGGCTTGCCAACGGAGGTAGATCGGGTGCAATCAGATTGGTGGCGAAAATCGGCAGTATATCCCCAATGATTCATCAACAATACAGGCTTTTGATTAGCTTCTGAACCTTACCCGCATTTAGTGGCTATCGCCGTCGTGATCTACGTCGCCAACGCCAGCCGCTTTTTGAGCCGCGGGACTCAGGGTGACTGTATCGGCCGGCAATGAGGAGGACGAGTGCGATGGCGCAGGGGGTGGCGTTTGTTTTTGATGTTCCAATAGATTGCTTATAGCGGCGGAACTGATAGCAGACACACTCATAGGGATTACCTCCGTGAGTTCTATCGGCTTGTGGCAAGGAAACGTATAGGAGCAATGGAAGTTTATTTCGACGTAGGTGACATGATGCGTGCTACCAGCTTTCTTTCTTCTGTTGCTTCGACCAGAGATAGTCGGCTACCCGGTTGACGTCTTCGTCACTGAGCACATGTTTCCACGACGGCATGTAGAGCGGAGGAGTCGGGCCTGCCGGATTGTCCATGGGAGGCACCTTTCCATTGCGGATGATCGCGATGACTTCGTCCTTGGTGTAGTCGTCAGAGACGTGCAACAGAGAAGGCACCTCGCCGCCCTGGGCGTTGGGGTTGGGCACACCGCCTTGCAACTCCGTCCCATGGCAGCCGACGCACCCGAAACGCGCAAAGTCCTGTCTTCCCGCCTCAATGGCTACATCTTCGGGTTTCAATGCGGTCTTCCTTCCCGACAGGATCGACTGCATATCCTCCGTGGTGGCCGTCGTTAAGAAAGCAAGCAGAGCCTTGCGCGCATTGGCCTCGAGATCATACTCAGGCATGGTGCTTCCTGGATAGACAAGCTGCGGATTCACCAGTTGCTCGTCGAGCCATTCGTTGGAGTGCCTCTTGGTCACACCCAGCAGGTCTGGCCCGGTTTTTGCTCCCACGCCGCCGACACTGTGACAGACAATGCAGTTCTTTTCGGTAAACAATTCCCGGCCATATTCGGGGCTGGGGATCAGACGCACGCTGGCATAGTAGCTACCCATGTCCTGGTTAGTGAGCGAGAGCATGTAATAGGTAAGGTCACGAGCCTGATCTCTTGTGAAGTGAAAGTTGGGCATGGCTGATCCGGCGGAGACCGCGTTGGGAGCCAGGAAATGTTGCTCCAGCCACTGCGGAGCGCGGAGGCTTGCGCCCTCTTCGGAGAGGTCGGGGCCGATGCTTCCGCCAACACCATTCAACTTGTGGCAGCCGCGGCAGCCCTGGGTCTCGAATAGATGCCTTCCCTCGGTCAGCTCCGGCACGCCGGGCACATCGCCCTCCTTGTGGCATCTGCCGCAGGAGGCGCGAATGTAGTCTGCGGAGAGGAGTGGGTTCGGCCAAAATGCCACGTTGCCGTGGGCGCTTTCCTTGTCGGTGGCAAGGCCCTGACCGCCATGGCAGATGGTGCATCCAAATTTGGAAGGAATGTGCGGGCCGAGGTTGGCATGATAGCGAAACGGCTCCGGCGCATTCTTCATGGTGGGGTCGTCCACGCCCAGATGACAGGTGGTACAGCGGTCCACGCGCTGTAAGCCAGTGAGCATCACCTGGTGAATCTCAAGCGGTGTAGACAGGACGGCGGCCTTAGCAGCGGCGTTGGGTTCAGCCTGCGCCTCAAGCTGTAGGAAGCTACGCTGATAGTTCTTCCACGAAGGCGTGTTGGCCTGCCATTCGGCTACTAGGATGAGAGCCAGTGCAAGCACGCTGAGCACAAAGAATATTTGTTGGAGTCTGCGTTCCATCACTCAGTCCCCCCGGTGACATGTACCCATGGTGGGACCAGTGCCCAACCCGGTCCTCGAAAGAATGTCCCAATGATGATCAACGCCAGGTTAGCAACAACAAAGAGCGCGAAGAGCCAGAGAATTAGCTTGCGATCCGCGGGACGACGGCTGGGGTTCCTGTCGAGATACGGGATTGCGAGCAGAGCAAGCACCATCAGAGCCGGCGCTACCACGCCGCCCAGTAACGCGGAGTGGCTTACCAACTCCTGCAGCCCCAGAAAGTACCACGGCGCCTTGGCAGGATTGGGAGTCTTCGCCGGGTTAGCCAATTGTTCCAGGGGCGCGTTCAGGAACAACGACATCGCCATGACGGTGGTGACCGTTGCCATCAGCACAACAGCCTCGCGAACGAACGCGTACGGATAGGAGAAGACTGTATCTTCCTCCTCTTCGGGAGTGATCGTCTCGAAGATGGGCTTGCCGGTGACGACCTCCATCAGTCCGTAGGTCTTGTCCTTGGAAGCTGCTTCCACTTGCAGCGGAGCGACCACAGTCGGCGCGCCGATGGTGACAAGCGACTCAGTCTTCGGCTTCAGCGTCCAGACTGGCCGCGAGAGTCCACCATCTTTGCGCACTCGCCAGAAGTGAACGATGGTCAACAGAATGAGGAGTGAGGGGAGTACGGCCACATGAAGCACATAGAAACGAAGCAAAGCGGCCTCACCGACCGTGTGGCCGCCTAGCAGCAGTTCGCGCAACTGCCCGCCGACCAGCGGAGCGTAGCTGCCGATATTACTGCCCACCGTGATGGCCCAGTAGGCCAGTTGGTCCCATGGCAGCAGATAACCGGTGAAGGAGAGCCCGAGGGTCAGAAGCAGCAACAGCACGCCGACCACCCAGTTGAACTGACGTGGCTTCTTATAGGAGCCGGTATAGAAGACCCGGCACATATGCAGAAAGACGCAGATCACCATGCCATGCGCAGCCCAGCGATGCATGTTGCGCAGGAAAGGCCCCATGAAAACGACAAACTGAAGGTCTTTCATGTCCTGATATGCCTGCGGCGGGTAGGGCCGGTAGTAACACATCAGCGCGATTCCGGTGGTCAGCAGGATGAGAAAGAGGAAGAAGGTGATAAAGCCCAGGTAGAAGGAGTGCCTGAACTTCATGTTCTCCTTTTTAACTTTGGCCGGATGGATGTGCAGCCACACATTGAGAAAGACCAGTTCGGACTTTCCCTTGTCGGTGGTGAGCGGATCGCGCCGCACGATCGAACGCCAGATTTCGCGGATCAGATTCATGTTTACACCATCAACCGGTAGGTAGGTGGAACGACTTTGTCTTTGTCAACGCGAAGCATTCCATCGCGTGCCAGCGTCACTTCAAACCACTCCAGCGCGCGCGGTGCCGGACCATGCTGCACCAGGCCGTTGGGACCAAAGACGCTGCCGTGGCAGGGGCAGTGGAAGCGGCTATCACTGGGGAAGTATGCAACCGTGCAGCCAAGATGCGTGCAGACCGCGCTTGCTACAGCGAAACCCTTGTCGCGATCGCGGAAGACGAAGATCTTTTCCTCCACGAGAAATGTCGGTGGGCCGAAGGGGTAATCAGCGGGATCGCCGATCTTGAAGGCCTGTGGAGGCTCATAAAATACGTTCGGCACCAGGAACCGGACAACGGCTGCCAGACTGACCCCTACCGCTGAGACAAGGGCAGTTAGACCTACCGCACCCCAGCTGAATTTGAAAAAGCTTCGTCGATTCATTGCCTTGCTCCCTTACTCAAAGACTTCCCGTTCCTGCTGTTCCAGAGCTTCCATGGTGATCGCGTTGGTTGGGCAGCGGTCTGCGCAGAGACCGCAGCGAATGCACTTCTCTTCGTTCTTGATGATGGCGCCAGCCTGGCCCGCCTTGAGTTCGGCCGCGGGCACTCCGTAGCGATGTTGAATCAGTGCGTCGTATCGTTGGTCGCCGCTCACCTGTGCCAAGTCCACCAGACGCAGACAACTCTCCGGACATACGTCCACGCAACCGGCGCAGAGGATGCACTTCGATCCGTCGAAGATGGTATTCACCTGGCAGTTGAGACAGCGCAGCCCCTCGGCACGGCCTTGTTCCTCGTCAAAGCCCAGTTCCACTTCGGCGATGCCGATCCTGCGGTTGGCTGCGAGTACGGGCATCTTCTGCCGTGGTGTGGTGAGAAAGCCGCGCGGCATGGACCAGTTGGGCATGATGCGAAAGCGGCTGCGTACGGTTTTTTTGGTTTTGCCGCTGAGATAGACATGAATGGAGCGCGCCGCGCGGTGGCCGTTGGCCACGGCCTCCACCAGGACGCGCGGGCCGAAGGCCACATCGCCGCCGGCGAAGACACCCGGCGCGGTGGTTGCCAGGTCTTCGTCGATCTTGAGGATACCGCGGGGAGTCACCTGCACGCCCTCCTCGCCACTGAGGAAGGAAAGGTCCGCCTGCTGGCCGATGGCCAGGATCACACTGTCGCACGGAATGATCTTTTCCTCGTCACTGAAGGCGGGATTGAAGCGGCCATTTTCGTCGAAGACCGTGAGGCAACGGCGGACCTTCAGGCCAGTGACGACGCCGTTCTCCCCCACGATCTCCTTCGGCCCCCAACCGTTGTCCACCACGATTCCTTCCTGCTCGGCCTCGTCCACCTCGCCCTTCCACGCGGGCATCTGAGCGCGGGATTCGAGGCTCACCATGTCGACTTCCTGAGCGCCCGAGCGCATCGCCAGGCGGGCCGCGTCCAGAGCGGGCTGAAGACTCTCACCGGGTGAATCCATCGATCCTTCCTGCACCAGGCGCACGGCGGCGCGAGCCACGTCGATGGCTACATTGCCGCCTCCGACCACAACCACCCGCTTGCCAAGCTCAATCTCGAAGCCAAGATTCACATTGATGAGGAAGTCGATGCCGTTGTAGACGCCTGCCAGATGCGCTCCTGGAATGTTCAGCTCGCGTCCCTTGTTGAGACCAGTGGCCAGCAGGACCGCATCGGACTTCGATCGCAGATCGGCGAAGGAGATGTCGCGTCCCAGGGTCACGCGTGTATGCAGCGTAACCCCCATGGCGAGGATGTTGTCCACCTCCATCTTGATGATCTCTCTCGGCAGGCGGAACTGGGGGATGCCCAGATAGAGCATTCCGCCGGGAACCGGAGCGGATTCGTATACGTCGACTGTGTAACCCAGCAGAGCCAAATCGTGGGCACAGGTAAGGCCGCATACACCGGCCCCCACAATAGCAACGCGTTTGTCACGTTTCGGCGCAGGGGAGAGTTTCTTTCGCGCCGGATCGTGCCCGGTGCCCAGGTTGTGCCGGTCGGTAGCGTAGCGTTTCAGAGCGCAGATGGCGATTGGCTCGTCGATCTTGCCACGCCGACAGTTGTCCTCGCAGGGATGCGCGCATATACGTCCCAGCACATAGGCTAATGGATTGGGCGCGCGAGCCAGAAGGTACGCTTCCTCATCTTTCGAAATCCCGATGGCCTGCACATACCGCCCGCATTCCGTGTGGATGGGACAGGCAGCGCGACAGGGAATATTCTTGTCGAAGTATTCCTGGTCCGGGACTGTGATTGAGTAGCTCATGCGTTCCTGTTATAACGAGTCTTCCGATGCAACAGACTAAAACATTGCAACGCGTAGCTGCTTACTTGAAACAACGCCCCGGCGAGAGAGGCTAGTCCTCACCGGGGCTGATTGCAACGCTACCATGCCCATTTGAGGCAAGGCCTTCAACAGCCACGCGACGCCGCTTTAATGCTGTGCGGCCTTCAGCTTCTCGATCTCATCGTCGCTGAGCGACTTAAAGAAAACCGTCGGGTTCTTGTCCTTGCGAGTCTCCTGGTCGTAGGCAAGAAATTCGAAGATCGTCTTTCCCTGGTTGTCGCTGATGCCCGAGTTCGGCTTGTGCATCATGCGCTTCACGTAGCGCTCCCACTCATCCTTTGTCATGGTGGTGTTGATGGGGCGCGCAATGGTGTGACACTTGGCGCATTTGTCCACAAACACCTTGTACCCCTGCTGCTGAGCCGCCGGGTAGGCTGATACGTCGATCTTAGCCGGCCCCTTGTCTTGCGGAAGGGTTACGTTACCGCTGCTCTGCGCGATGAGAGTCAGGGGAAAGGTAAGCCCGGCGAACGCCACGATTGCAATTGCTTTATGCATTTCAGTCTCTCCTTACCACATATATCGAACGTCGAATTTGAATAACTTGTCGGTGGTGCCTACCAGGGCGAACGGGTCGCCATCGTGCTCCTGCGTATATGCAGCACGTGCGACAACATTGCCCAAATCGGTAAGAGCATGTTCGCCACCAATGCTCCAGACCCGCGTATGCATCAGAGGCTGCGGTGCGATACTCTGGGTCGAACGGTCGACACGTGCCATCAGCACCAGCCCCGGCTTGAAGTAGTAGTCTGCCTCACCACGATATGTGTTCGCGATGTAGTGCGTGAGCGGTCCGCCCTGCACCCACTGCCAATCATCCTGACTGCGGATGTAGCCTCCGAGCAAGTCCAGCTTGTCGAAGAACAGGTAGTTGCCGAAGGCACCGGATCGCCACATGGTTGGGGTATATGTGAACTGATTCACAGCGCCTGCATTCTGTATCTGGTCCTTTGACCCGTGGTACATCATGACGGTCACGCCGCCGTCGGGCCCAAACCAGTAATCTGCGTCCGCCCAAACGTCCTTGGAGTTTCTGGTCGAGTTTTCAAGAATCTCGCTGCCGTCCGCATTCAGCCCGTTGGTCACCTTTGCCGATGCGGAAAAGACCCTTTTGAAGTAGTTCGAGGCCCAGGTATATCCCACGTCCACCCCGACCGGGTGCTGATCGAGTGAGAAGTTGATGGGATCGACGTTGGTCAGCGTGTAGGCAGGGTCGGAAAAGAGATTGTAGAACATCGCTGCCCGAGTTCCCTCGCCCTCCTGCATGTGCATCTCACCGGCTTTGATGAAGTAACTGCTATTGGCGCGGCCTCCGGTGTATACGCCGAAGCCTTGCTCCAGATCGCTGTTCCCATCCTGGTAAAGCTCGTAGTGCGCAAAATAAGAGAAGCCGGTCTCGGGGATGGCTCCTGCCGCGAACAGCGCCGCCTCGTCTAAATTGAAGCTGGAACAAGAGGAGCTCTGTTGTGTGCCGTCTATACCGCTGTTGCACGACGAGGAAGGAGATGAGGAGGTGGTATTGCCCGCATCCGCCACGGTCTTGTCGGCGGTGAAGCTGGTCTGCAGAACCAGGGCCAGGGCATTGGTTAGATCAAACTTATTGTTTTTGTCCAGCTCGGTGATCTTGGGCGCCGGTTTGGTTCCGTCCATCTCATCGGGAGGCAACCGGTAGCCAAGACGCTTGAACATATAGCCGTTTTTATTCAGCGCCGGCGGTACGGTGTGGCAGGCATAACACTTGACGCCGTATTTGCGGGCGAACGCGGGAATCGCGTGACCCTGCTGTGGCATGACCAAGACAAATCCGAACACCAAGAGAGTTACCTTTACGGCTGAAAGCCTGAGTTTCATGTGCGGGAGCTCCTGCTGTGTTGTCTGCACATGACAGACCAAAGTACGGAAGCTTTCATATCAATGGTTTGCCGCAGATGCTGCTCATACTATGTGGAACTCATTCCCCGTTTTTGGGGGCAGACTGGGGAGTAGACTCCCCATCCGGCTGCTCCTTCTCCCGTTTTAACAGGGCGTAAAAGGTCTTCCGGTCCACGCCGGCCTCTCGCGCGGCTGCACTGACATTCCCACCACAACGCGCCAGCACGGCTTGCGCGTAGGAGATCTCAAAGCTGGCGAGATACTGTTCCCGGGCATCCTTCCAGGGCAGGGTGGAAAGAGAGGCCAAAGCATCGACGTTAGGTGAATCCTCTTCGATATCTTCCGGCTCCAACACTCCCCCCGGATGCACCGCCGACAGTCGTTCCATCACATTCTTCAATTGCCGCACATTGCCCGGCCAACGCTCCCTCAGAAGCGCCTCGTAAAATCGTGGAGAACCCGAAAGGCTCTTGCCATAACGACGAGAGAACCTCTCCAGGAAAAAGCGAGCCAGATGGGGTATGTCCTCCGGCCTCTCGCGCAGCGGAGGAAGCTTGACCGTCACCACGCTCAACCTGTAGAAGAGCTCTTCGCGAAATGTTCCTGCCTTGATCTTGGCTGCGAGATCCTGGTTGGTTGCGCACACGATGCGGCAATCCACAGGCACTGTTGAAAGGGCCCCCAGCCGCCGCAGGGACCTCTCCTCCACAAACCGGAAGAGCCGTGTCTGAAGTTCCACCCCCAGGTCACCGATCTCGTCCAGAAACAGCGTTCCTTTATCTGCCGATTCGATGAGTCCTTTCTTGGTACGTTCTGCCCCGGTGAAGGCGCCTCGCTCATACCCGAAGAGTTCGCTCTCGATCAGAGACCCCGGCATGGCGCTGCACTCGACCGGCACAAACGGACCATCCTTGCGCAGGCTCTGGTTGTGGATGAACCGGGCCATCACCTCCTTACCCGTACCGCTCTCTCCAAGAATCATGAGCGTTGCGTCCGTGGCAGCCGCCCTGCGGCACTTGTTCATCTGGTCCAACATAACCGGGCTTCGGCTTTGTGCTTCTTCTGTCTCACCGAGTGCCTCCAGGCGGTCTTTCAGCGCCTCGACTTCGTGCTCAAGCTTGGCATGGGAGAGTGCCCGATTCACGACCAGTTGCAGTTCTTCGCGTTTGAATGGCTTCTGCAGATAATCGAAGGCGCCACTGCGTATCGCCAGTACAGCTCCCTCCACCGACCCGAAGGCGGTGAGAAAGACAATAGGAAGTCCGGGATGCGCTTCATGCAGCTGGGCAAAGACCTCTTCCCCAGACATCCCCGGCATACGTATGTCCAGCAGAACCAGGTCGGGTGGGTTGACGAGACATTCGGCCAGCCCCTTGGCTGGGTCGACATAAACGGTAACCGTAACTCCGGTTGATCGCAGCATCCGCTGGATGTTTTCCCCCAGCGCTGGTTCGTCGTCGATGACCAGGATTCGGCTCAATCTGTCGTTCCTCCGGCGAACCAATGATAAGGCTGACCACGGGTAAACCTGGCCGGGGGCATCTCGATCACGAAGCTGGCGCCGCCGCCGTTCCTCGGCTCATACCGAATCCGGCCATCATACATATCCAGCAGGCTTGCGGCCAGAAACAGCCCCAGACCCAGACGCTCCCGCCCAGCGCTCTGCGAGACGAACGGCTCAAAGAGGTGTGTGCGAATGCTCTCCGGCACGCCCGGCCCGTTGTCTTCGATCCGGACCACCACTTTAGCGCCAGCTGTGCGATATGGATCAAGACGCACCCAGATCATAACTTCGTCGCGCCCCTGCAATGCCTGGAGTGCATTGTTCAGCAGGCCGCGAACGACCTCGCCAACCACATGTTCGGGCACATCCACGCGCGGCGCTTCCGCAATCTCCTCGATCAGCATCACTCCTTGAACCTCGGCCGATGGCCGCAGCGTCCTCAACACATCCTTGAGGACCTTATGAGGCACCGAGGCCTCGAAGACCTCTCCGCCTCGCTCCCGTCGCAATGCCTGCAGCAGAGTACTGGCAATGTTGCTCATGTAGCGGGACTCTTTCAGCATCGCTTCGAGATCGGCGCAGAGTGCGGCATCCTGCTTGCGCTCGTCCAACAGCACTTCGAGGCGGCCCGCCACAATCGCCAGCGGGTTGTTGAACTCGTGCATGAAGCCCGCCGTGAATTGTCCAAGAAGAGCAAGTTGGTGCGACAGTCTGGCCTGCCGGTCGGCAGCTTGCAACTCCTCCCGCAATCTCGATGTTCGGAACCGCACCGTCTCCAGCTGTAACCTCAGCTGCGCAACTTCTTCCTCGGCATTAGCCGCGCTGGTGAGCAGACAACCACGTTGCCTGTGTGTATAAAGCAGCGCAGGAAGGGGAGCAAGCAGTATCGCAAGAAGAGCAAGTAGAACATTGACGAATATAGAGCCAGAGTGAAGCCAGTACGCGGCTCCCAAAAGTGGCAGGATCCACACCCCGCTCACCCAGAGCGCAACCCTAGCCTGCTCTTTGCTACGGTTGACGCTGTCGTTATCTCTCAGCTTTTCTGCCATATCGCACAAGTGTAGTGCCTCAGGCAGCCTGAGTTGCAATCGACTAGTTTGTCGGTAGTGGGTAAATAAGCAATCCACAAGGGCTTGAATGTTGCGAGTGCAACACGAATCATAGTGTCATGCCTCTGGCAGCCATCGCCAGCGTCTTTGATCAATGGTCAGTTAAAGCCACCGAGGCAAACAGAAAAATGTCGGATAGAGATACTACATCCTTCTTTAACCAAAGGGAGACAGTGACTTCCAGCTTTCAATCTTGCGGGTGGAAGAGCGACTCCCGAGCAAATCTGACTTCTTCAGCGAGTACCTTCAGTACCTGGAATGACAATAATGGTTCCGTCTGCATGAGGGATACGAAGTCTTCTCGAGTAACTAGGCTCAGTTCAGCACCATCCATCGCTTCCGCCGTGAGAGAGTACGGTTTCGCCCCAATGACCGCAGGCAAACCAAGCAGCGAGCCAGCGCCCACTTGAACGCTGAGGATCCCCTCATCATCAAACCGACGAGTCAGTGTGGCCGCCCCCTTCCTGAGAATGTAGACCCCGGTGGGCGCATCGCCCTGATGAAAGAGGACACGGTTCAAGCCAAGGGCTATCGGCTTCGATAGCCTCTCGAGTTCCTTTGTCAATTCGGGATCGGCAACGAAGGCCGACGAAACCTGCGTCATAAACAGTCTCCGGGAGCCAGCCCGGATGACCAGTAAGACTGACCTCGGACTGGATGGCACGAGGTCGAAGTATTTCATTGAGAGAAATTGGAAGATGTGACGTACGTCACATTTCACTTTCTCCCGCGCAAAGCCGGTCCGCTTCAAGCCAAGCCAGAGAGGAGGAAAGTGACGAACCTCTTCATAGGAAGTTGATTCAGTGTGTCCATTGCAAGAACGGCTGATGCGCTCATCCACCAGGTTTTCAGCCGCATTGATTACGGGTTCTGCTGTATTAGTACTCTGAAACGATAGAACCTATCAGTGTAAGAGAGGTCAGCCTGAGCAGAATCCCGGCGGTGGCCTCCTTTTACACCGCCCCGTCTCCAGGAATTGCAGACGAAAAAATGGTACTGAGAGTTCGTGCTCTACTCCACCGCCACGTGCAATACACGTGCAACGAATCCTCCAATTCAGAGTATTTAGAGTTTTGTGCGTCCTTTATAATCTGTAAGTTGTTTAGAATCAGTAGAGTTTGGCAATCCGAATCCCTCTCCCTCCGCCAATAAGTCATTTATTATCAATACTTTAGCCAATTAATGTCTCAATTAAACAGCATCAGGATAAGATTTTAGTGTTCGATAGGTGTCCAATAATCCCAATTTGAGCCAAGTCATCTTATTCGAGTCGCATGAGAGAATGTGTACCGACAATCTCCCATTGCAACTTTGACCTCATCTCTTGGCTAGATGAGTGAATCGGTCTGCTCTCACCGACTGAGATTTGTATGGACAGATCGGTGAACACTAGCCGACTTGCACTAAGACTTCCCGTTACTAATCGCTCCTCGGCGAGCGATTCGACAACTCTAGCAAGAATTGCCGTGGTGTTGTTCCGATGTTACCGATAACCTTTTTCGTGCATATCAGTAGAAGAGCAAGGCGTGTTTGAGAAATCGACGAGGAACGACCACGATTAAGCGCTCGAATCCAGGGCGGCACAGAATCGCTCTGTTTTTCGACCGCAATTGCAGCATTGGTCTTGCAATACCCATCAGGAGCGGTACAATTCAAGCGAATCGGTGCAGAAACAGGAGATTCCG
>Ga0181529_10005975_pt1 | contig 12537 bp, 12 predicted proteins | sample PEATcosm2014_Bin_36_FD_119763 | JGI IMG/M metagenome (GOLD analysis project Ga0181529, IMG submission 119763) | Peatland microbial communities from MTU Mesocosm Facility, Houghton, MI, USA - PEATcosm2014_Bin10_30_metaG | ecosystem: Environmental > Terrestrial > Soil > Wetlands > Peat | place... | reverse complement strand
GTCGCCTACGCGATGTGGAACCTCGAGGACCGCGGGCCGATGATGATCGAGCCGGGCTGGAAGGTCTACCAGGGCATGATCGTCGGCCAGCACACGCGCGACAACGACCTCGAAGTCAACGTGCTGAAGGGCAAGAAGCTCACCAACATCCGCACCCATTCCAAGGACGAGGCGGTGCGGCTGACGCCGCCGATCCAGATGACGCTAGAGAAGGCGATCGCCTATATCCAGGACGGCGAGTTGGTCGAGGTGACGCCGAAGTCGATCCGCCTGCGCAAGGCCCTGCTCGACCCGCTCGACCGCAAACGCGCCGAGCGCGCCAAGAGCGCGTCGGCGACGGAAGGGGCGGCGTAGGAGAGGCTGCGGAGGCGAGCCCTTCCCGCCACAGCCGGGACAAGGGAGTGGGCGCCGCACATTCGGCGCGAACCTCGCCGAGGCGACGGCGGATCGCGGTCGTCCGCGCCCGCGGGTCGCCGGCGTGATCGAGCGCGCCTCCGTCCTTTGTAACGCCGTCCGGGATTTGTCTGGCCGGGCAAAGTCTGGTCGCGCTCCGTTGGCCCTACTTCCCCAAAGTTACAGCCGTTTTTCCGTTGAGTAGTCGGCGCAAGGAGACGCCATTCGACTCAATTTCTGCCGATGAATTCGGCGCTCAGCGTCACGAGTAACATTGCCGGCGTTACAAGCCTGAATAGCAACTGTTGCTCGATAGTGGGAAGGGCGCCATCGTCGCCGCCGCTAACCTGCACAATCGCATGATCTAACTCCAATCATCATGTGCCAACTGACTGTTGGAGTCAGCGGCGTGCTTTCTTGTGTCATCATCGTAGAAAATCTGCCGGTTCCATTTGACCGCAGGGTCTGGCAGGAGGCTACTGCGTTACGTGACGCGGGCTGGCGCGTCTCTGTAATCTGTCCAAAGACCAAAAAATACCCGCTCGCATTCGAGAGCGTCGACGGCATCTCGGTCTATCGCCATCCTCTGCCGCTCGAGGCGCGCGGCAAGTTCGGCTTCGTCGTCGAATACTTGAGCGCGCTGTTTCACGAGTGTCGGCTGCTGGCGAAGATCGCCGCGGGGCCCGGTTTCGATGTGATCCAGGTCTGCAATCCGCCGGACCTCCTCTTTCTCAATGCGCTTCCGTACAAACTGTTCGGCAAGCGGCTGGTGTTCGACCTCCACGATTTGTGCCCCGAACTTCTGGAGGCGAAGTTCGGCCGGCGGCGCCTGCTGCGCCAGTTGCTCCTCGGCGCCGAGAAGTTGACGATCAAGGCGGCCGATCAGGTCGTCTGCGCCAACGACACCTATCGCGAAATCGCGATCGCGCGCGGCGGCAAGCGGCCCGAGGACGTCGTCGCCGTCTACAGCGTTCCGCGCCAGGGCTTCATTCGCCGCGTCGAGCCTGACGAAACGCTCCGTCGCGGCGCGCGCGTCGTGATCGGCTACATGGGCGTCATCGCCAATCAGGACGGGGTCGACCACTTCATCCAGATGATGGATTGCCTCGTCAACGGTCTCGGTCGCAAGGATCTTCGCGCCGTCGTCGTCGGCGACGGGCCCGCCCGCGCATCCGTCAGCGAACTCGCCGATCGGCTTGGATTGTCGGACGCCGTAACGTTCACCGGCTATCTGTCCGGCGACGAACTCATGGCGGCGCTGAGCGCGTTCGACATCGGGATCATCCCCGATCCGCTCAATCCGTACAACGACAAGATCAGCATGAACAAGGTCTTCGAATATTCGGCGCTCGGGATTCCCTCGGTCGCCTACCCGCTCCATGAAACCCGGCGCCTGTTGGGTTCGACGGCCCGTTATTCCGGCGACGCGACGCCGGCCGGGTTGGCGCGCGCGTGCCTGACTCTGATCGACGACGATGCTACCAGGCTGGCCTGCGGTCGGGAAGCGAAGGCCTTAGCCGATGAGCGATTCAACTGGCCCCGGGAACGCGAGAAATACGTCGCCGCTTACGCGCGTCTGGCGCGCGAGCGTCCTGTGGAGCTCGGCGCGCTGGACAATCGCCGCGCTGGCGTCAGCGCAGCTGGCGCCGACGGCGGCGACGTCGGCTGAAACCGGGTCGCCGGCCCTTCCGCCGCTTGCGGCGCAACGCGCCTCCCCGTCCACGCTCGCCGGCGGTTGGCTGCTTTCCCGTGCGCCGATCCCCGGTTCCGAGCGCAGCAGCGTCGCACTCCTTCACGCCGTCGACCCGATGCGATCCGACATCGGCGTCGCCGGCTTGATGCTCCGCTGCAGCGAAGCGGGGTTCGACACCATACTCGTGGTGGTGACGCCCTACCCGCCGTCTGCCGCGCCGCAGGTCACGATCGCCAGCGGGGCGGACAGTCGCACGTTTGCGGCGTCCGTCCTGCCGACCGGGGCCGCCCTCGCGCTGCCCGCCGCCGCGTCCGACTTCGCCCGGACGGTCTGGCGAGGCAAGGTTGAGCTGTCCGTCAGCATTTCCGACCGCGGCGCGACCCTCAACGGCGTCATTCCGATCCCGAACCTCGACGCCGCGCTGCGGACGCTTTCGGCGAGTTGCCCGGCGCCGTGATCGACGACTTTCCCTCTGCGTCGTGAGCGACGCGTCTGTGCGGTGCCCGCCCGTGAAGCTGTCGAACCGTTTGCTGCTGCTGATCGTCGTCGCCGCGCCCGCCGCGATGTTCGCGCCGGAGGCATTGGCGCGCCAGTTCATCGCTTCGATCGCGGCGTTGGCGCTGCTCGCCGTTGCGCTCGAAGCGCCGCCCGGCCTGTTGCGGCATCTGGCGCGCATCGGCCTTCCCTGGACCGTCGCATTCGCCTGCGCCGCGGTCTATCTGGCGGCGCAGCTTTTGCCGATGCCGATTGCGGCGCCGGCCCATCCGGTCTGGAGCGGCGTCGCTGCGGCGCTCGATCCGCCGCCGCCCGGCCACGTGACCATCGATCTCGGCGCCACCCTATTGAGCCTGGAAACGCTGCTCGCCTGTTTCGCCGTCGCGCTGACGGCGGCGGCGACGGCGATCGAGCGCGCCCGCGCCGAGCGCGCGCTGTTTTGGGTCGCCGGCGCTTCAACCGCGGCCGCGGCCGCTTTGGCGGCGGGCGAATACGTCGTCCCGTCGCACGGCGAGTCGATTCTGGCGGGAATTCCTTTGGCGCCGTTCGCGGCGGCGAGCGGGCTCGGCTTGATCGTCAATCTCGCGCTGATCTTTCATGTCGCCGAGAACGCGGGCGCGCCGGCCGAGCGCCGGACGCCGCGGCGTCGCTCGCTGCAACTGGCGACGCTCGGCCTCTGCGCCGCCGTCTGCTTCGGCGCCGTCGCGACGCGGGCGCCGCCGTTCGTCGCCGCCGCCATCGGCGTCGGCGTCGTCGGCTTTCTTGTCGTCGCCGTCATCCGACGGCTTGGCCTGTCGTTCTGGCCGGCGGCGCTGACGACGACCGCCGCAGCGGCGCTGGTGGCGATAGCGATCGCACGTGGCTTCTCGGCGACGACCGGCGACCTATTGTGGCGATTTGCGGCCTCGGCGGACGCGGCGGATCTCGCAGCCTGCCAACGGGCGCTGGCCGATGTCGGCTGGTTCGGCGGCGGCGCCGGCGTTTCCGCCGAGTTGCTGTCGATCTATCGCGATTTCGGCGCGCCGTCGTCCATCTACGCGCCGACGACGGCGGCCGATTGGACGTTCGGTCTCGGCAAGCCGGCGGTCGCCGTCGTCTCGCTGTGGGCGATCGGCGCGTCGATTGTCCTCTTCTGGAGCGCCTTGGCGCGCGGAAGGGACTGGATCTACGCAGCCGCGGCCGCCGCCTCGATCTTGACACTCGAAGCGGAAGCCTTCACCGATTTGAGCTTGGCGAGCCCCGTCGTCGGCGCGCTGGCGGCGGTCGTGCTCGGGCTCGGCGTCGGTCAGAGCGTCAGCCGTAGCGCGTCGAACCCGGGCTAGCGCGGCAAGCCCTCGCCGAGAACGCCGGAATCGCCAGACGCAATTGATGCGCAGTCCTTTCGATCGGCGATCCAAAGCGCTCCGGCCTCGGCCGTCCCCAGGCGACGTCGTCTATGCGGTCGGCGACATTCACGGCTGCTCGCATCTTCTCGCCGAGGCGCTCGACAAGATCGACGCCGATGTCGCGGCGCGGCGACTCGAGCGCGCCACCGAGGTGTTCATCGGCGATTACATCGACCGCGGCCCGGACTCGCGCGGCGTCATCGAGGCGCTGTCGCAACGCGGGCGGTCACGAACGCTGGCGCTGCTGGGCGGCAATCACGAAGCCATGCTCGGACAGTTCCTCGCCAAGCCGGCGACCTTGCCGGTGTTCTTGCAATTGGGCGGCCTAACGACGCTGCTGTCCTATGGCGTCAAGCCGTCCGGCCGCCTCGACGAGAGCGCCGGCGAGCGCCTCGCCGCCGAGTTCAAGGCGGCGCTGCCGGCCAACCATCGCCAGCTGCTGGCGAGCTTGCAATACAGCTTCACGTCGGGCGACTACTTCTTCGTTCACGCCGGCGTGCGGCCCAACGTCCCTCTGAGCCAGCAGGGCAAACGCGATCTCCTGTGGATTCGCGACGACTTCCTGCTGTGGGAGGAAAGCTTCGAGAAGTTCGTCGTCCACGGGCACACGCCCGTGCCGGAGCCGGACCTGCGATTCAATCGCGCCAACATCGACACCGGCGCCTTCGCCACCGGCAGGCTGACGGTGCTGGCGATCGACGAGGACGGCCATCGGCCGCTGTAGCGGCGAGCCGCAGGAAACGCCCCCGACGCTGGCGTTCGGCGGGCAAGGTCGATAGGCTCAGCGGCATGCCGCACGACTTGGCTTGGCAGCGATATCTCTTGGGCGCCCTCGCGCTTCTGCTCGCGGCGATCGCCCTGCCGATGGCGGCGTCCGAAGCGCTTCGCGCGGCGACCGATCGAAGCGCGCCCGCCCCCGAGACGATCCGCGCCGAAGCCATGCTCGGCTGGCTGCGCGGCGATCTTTGGGGCGCCTACGCCTTGGCCGAGGCGGAGCGCGCCGACGCGGGAGAGGACGCGGCGCGTCAGGCGTTTCGTCGCGCCGCCGAACGGGCGCTGTCGCTCGCGCCTTACCAGCCGCAACTGTGGCTGCGCCTGGCGAAGCTCGACCAGAGCGACCCGCAACGCGCGACCCAATTCAACGCGGTGGTGAAAATGATCTATTACACCGCGCCCGCCGACGACGCGGGCATGGCCGATCGCCTGCGGATGGCGCTCTCGGCGGCCGGGTCGCCCGACGAGGAACTCGACGAGCTCGCGCGCAGCGACGTGCGCGCGATGATCGCCCATGGCAGGCTGAATGAGCTTTCGGCTGTCTATCGAGGCCTCGACGCCGGCGCCCGCGTCTTCATCGAACACACAGTCAAGTCGATCCGGCCGGATCTGGCGCCGCGCCTGGCCGCGCCCGGTTGAGCCGCGGCGCCGAGCGGGGTCTCGATCGGCGCGAACTGATGCGCTTCCCGAGCCGCCGCGGGTCAGTTGATCGAAATCAGCGCGCCATAGCCGAACGGATCGGGGGCGAGGTCGCCGTCGGACCGTCCGATGAAGGCGACCGCCGCCGGGTCGGTCGCGGCGGCCGCAGCGTCGACCGGGCGTCCGCCGGCGAAGGCGGGTTCGTCGGCGGGCGCGAATTGCGGTACCGCCGCGGGCGTCGCCGAGGCGACCGCCGCCGGCCCTGCGAGCGAAAACGAGCCCAGCTCGAGACCGTCGTCGAGAGCGTAGCGTTGGGTCGGGGCTTCGAGCGCCAAGATCACGTCAGTCGCGTCGCGTTGGGCGTCGGCGGCGGCAATTTCCGTGGCGTCGGCGGCGACCAGCGCGTCGTCCGAGTCTTGGCCGGACGCGCTCGCCAGCGTCGGTTCGGCGGTCGTCGTCGGATCGGCCTCGACCGTCGACCAATACAGGGGATTTTCCGGGGTCTGGATTCTGACCCAGCGATAGGGGGCCGCGTACCACGGCCGCACACCCGGATAGAGATTGTCGGCGACGAAATCGCCGGCGCGCGTGCGCACCACCAGCACGAGGTGGTGCTCGCCCCAGCGGGTGACGACCTCGGCGAGCAGCAGCGCGCGCGACGGCCACCCCAGTTGCATGAGTTCGTGACGCTTGGTGACGGCGTAATCGTGGCAGGCGCCGGCGGCGGGAGCGACGCGCCAGGTTTCGTCGACGACGTCGCCGTCGTCCGCTTGCGGCGCGATGGCGTGGTTGACCTCGGCGTTGACCCTCGCCACCTCGCCCCAGTGCGCTCGCGTCACGCCGCTCGCGTCGCGCAAGCGATGGATTTCGCAGTCATCGCGGTAGCGCAGGCAAAAGCGGCTGAACGCCATCGGGGCCAGCACCGGCGAAGCGAGCTGCAAGCGCTCGGGCCGCGGCGCGGCGTCGCGAAACGGACCCGCCATGACCGCCGCCGCGGCGCCGCTCGGCGCGAAGGCGCCCATCATTGACGCAGCCGCTACAAGTAAACCAAAGATTACACGCATCGCCTGCCCCGACATCACCAGGAACGAGGCAAGACTACATGCGGTCGATTGCGCTACAGTGCGATAATTACTTTAAATCAAGATGTATAAGCTAGTGTTTTGTTAACTATGCCGCAGAGGCAAGTCGTCTCCGGCGCGAGACAGGCCGCGGCGCCGCGCCGCGTGGCGTTTCGTCATGCTCGCCGCGGCGCGACGGGTCAGTCCAAATCTTGGTAGGATTGACACTGCGCGAACTTGGCGCCCCACATCTGCCGACGGCGACGTGGGGATTCGTGGAGCGGCCAGGTCATGAGAGGCAACATTGCGATCGTTCGGGAGGCGTTGTCGAAACTCACCAATGTCTCTCGGACCTGGTTCGAGTGGAGCTGGGAAGACGCGATGTGGGTCAAGACGTTGGTGATCGAAGTCGAATTCGACACCGACCCGAATTCGGCAAACTTCAGCCAGCTCACCCTGGACGCCATCGAAAAGACGGTGATCGGCGTGTTGAACGACGACACCACGATGACCGTCAGCTACCTGCAAATCGTCCCCAAGGGGCGACGATAGGCTCCGTAGACGCCGCCAGTCGCTTACCCTTCCCGAATCGCTTTACGACGCGCGCGGCGAGCCTGTCCGAAAGCGATGCCGCCCCTGCCCGTCGGACGCGCGCGAACGCCCGGCTTGGAGATTGGGCGGCCCGCGTCGGCGCGGCCCCAATCGCCCGAACGCAGATGGCGGAAATTTGAACCCGCTTGCGACCCCGCCGAGACCGTTTCGCTCGACCGCGCCGCGGGCCGGGTCTATCGCCTGACCGAGAGGCGTGAACCCTCGGTCTCGGCGATCGAGGCGCGCGACGAAAGGTCTGGAGGTCGGAGATGAGCGAGTCGTCTGAATATGTTCCGCCGAAAGTGTGGACGTGGAACAAGGCCGACGGCGGCCGTTTCGCCAAGACCAACCGACCCGTCGCGGGCGCAACGCACGAAAAGGAACTGCCGGTCGGCCGTCACCCGCTGCAGCTTTACTCGCGCGGCACGCCCAACGGCGTGAAGGTGACGATCATGTTGGAGGAGCTGCTGGCGCGGGGCGAAAGCGGCGCGGAATACGACGCCTGGCTGATCGACATCGGCGCAGGCGACCAGTTCGGCAGCGGCTTCGTCGCCGTGAACCCCAATTCGAAAATTCCGGCGCTGATGGACCGCAGCGGCCCCAAGCCGATCCGGGTGTTCGAGTCGGGGGCCATCCTGCTTTATCTCGCCGAGAAATTCGGCGCGTTCCTGCCGACCGGCGCCGCGCCCCGCGCCGAGTGCCTGTCGTGGCTGTTCTGGCAGATGGGCAGCGCGCCCTATCTCGGCGGCGGCTTCGGCCATTTCTACGCCTACGCGCCGACGAAGATCGAATATGCGATCGACCGTTTCGCGATGGAGGCGAAGCGACAACTCGACGTGCTCGACCGTCGCCTCGCGGAAACGAAGTACATCGCCGGCGACGCCTACACGATCGCCGACATCGCCATCTTCCCCTGGTACGGCGGCCTGGCGAAGGGCTGGCAATACGGGGCGGGCGAATTCCTCAGCGTCCAGGACTACAAGCACGTCCAGCGCTGGGCCGACATGCTGCTCGAGCGGCCGGCGGTGAAGCGCGGACGCATGGTCAACCGCACCAGCGGCGAGCCTTCGAGCCAGCTTCGCGAGCGTCACGACGCGAGCGACTTCGCCGCCAAGACTCAGGACAAGATCACAGCGGCGGGCTGAGCGGCGCGAGGCGCGGATGCGAGCGGCGCCGTCTCGAGGTCACGATCGACGCGGAGCGCCGTCGCAATTGCGATCGTCCCCAAGTTGGGGCGCCGGCGGCGACCTGCGCCTCACGCTTGCTCGGCGCTCAGCCGGCACGCCGACAGGTCGATCTTCAGGATCGCTGCGAGACCGTCCGCCACGAGCCTGTGATCGTCGCGCTGCGGCAGGCCAGAGACGATAACCGCTCCGATGCAACCCGCGCCATGCAGCAGAAGCGGGAACCCGCCGCCATGCACGGCATAGTCGGCGAGAGGCAAGTTGTGCGCCTCTTCCTGCGTTTGGCCCGACAGCGCCAGCGAGCGCCCGACCGCGTAGGAGGAGCGCCACAATCTCAGCACGGTGTTGCGCTTGCGTCTGATCCACTCGACGTTGTCGGTGATGCTTCCCGGCAACGCGCAATGAAAGAGCGTCCGGTCGCGCAGCGAAACGTCGATGGCGATCGGCGCGCCCTGCGCCAGGCCGACCTCGCGCACGACATTGCCGAGCGCCCAGGCCTCTTCGGGGCCAAATCGGGAGAACACGAGCAGACGTTCCTGCTCGGCTAAACGGCGGATGTCTTCTTTCAGAGCCACGTTCGCTTCCACAGTCGCCGATCTCCTTGGGGGTTGGCGAGGCGATCCTCATTGGACGTCGCTCGGCATGATGACCACTCCCCGGCGGATTGGGCAACGTCAGAGGCGATCGGACGGCGCTACGGGGCGAATGCGGGCGGAAACCGACCGTTCCCGCTTCGACCAAGTCCTGATCTTGGACCGGAGCGCTTCGGCGAGGTCAATCCGACTGCGCGCAATCGCCGCCTCACGCCTTCGCGTCCGGCAGGTTCGCGACGCGCACAAGCGCCAGCCCGTATCCCGGGCGCCGCAGCCGGCGATCACGCCGACGGCGACTCGCGAGACATGGGAACAATGGCGAAACGGCTCGCGCTGGTGAATGCCGGAGACGCGGACCTCGAGGATCGGGCCGCCGAAGGCTGCGAGCGCGTCGAGCCCGTCGCGCGAGCGCCACGACGCGAGCGACTTTGAGGCCAAGACCCAGCACAAGATCGTAACGGCGCGTTGAGCCCAGGACCGCGGACCGGACGCCAAGCCGGCGCCGCCGAGCGTGCGGACCCAAATCACGATCGGCGATACGGACGCCGAGCCGGAGCTGGGCCCGGCCGGCGCGCCTATCGGCCCCTCGCCGGCAGGCCGTCGCGACCATACGCAAGCGGAAAACGCCTGATTCTCAAGGGCTCTGGCGACAGGTCGCAACTCGCCGAGCGGTCCAGACGGGTCTAGCCGCGCGCCGATGGCCAAGGCTGCGGCTAGGCGCCGCCAATTCACGATGTCGTTCCGTATTATCAAAATATCGGAAAGCCTGATATAAACCGGAGCGAATCTTCGGGAGCGCATAGCGAGCCATGTCGCGCAATTTTCTGGTGGTCGATCCCGAGCAGCAGCCGGAGGTGCTGCGCGCGCTCGCCTCGCCGCAGCGGATCCGCATCCTGCGGCTGTTGCATAATCGTCCAGGCGTCAACGTCAACGAGATCGCCGGCGCGCTCGACCTGCCGCAATCGACGGTGTCGTCGAACCTGCAGACCCTCGAAAACGCGGCGCTGATCCGCAGCGAAACCCAGAAAGGCAGGAAGGGCCAGCAGAAGCTGTGCTTCCTCGCCTTCGACGACGTGCTGGTGATGTTCCGCGACGACCCCAACGGCGCGCAGGCCAACGTCATCGAAGTGGCGATGCCGATCGGCCTCTACACCAGCTGCGAAGTCAGCGCGCCGTGCGGCCTGTGCTCGCCTGACGGCATCATCGGCCTGCTCGACGTGCCCGGCTCGTTCCTCAATCCGGATCGCATGAACGCCGGGCTGATGTGGTTCACGCGCGGCTTCGTCGAATACCAGTTCCCCAACAACGCGCGCATCGTCGGCAAGTCGATCGTCGAACTCGAATTTTCGATGGAGCTGTCGTCCGAGGTGCCGGGCACTTCGGTCGACTGGCCGTCCGACATCACGGTGGCGATCAACGGCCGCGAAGCCGGAGTGTGGACGAGCCCGGGCGATTACGGCGACACACGCGGCGTCTTCACCCCCGACTGGTGGAAGCTCAAGGGCAGCCAATACGGCATGCTGAAGAGCTGGCGCGTCACGCGCGAGGGCGCGTTCGTCGATGGCGTCAAGATCTCGTCGCTGACCCTCGACGACCTCGACATTTCCGCCCACCACTCGATCCGGCTGCGCATCGAGGTCAAGCCCGAGGCGCGCCACCCCGGCGGAGTCAACGTCTTCGGCCGCGGCTTCGGCAATTACGATCAGGATATCGTGCTGCGGGTGACCACCGCGCCGTGAGGGCGCGCCGCGCCTCGATTGCGGCGATCAGATCGTCGCGCCGTCGGCGCCGAACAGCCGCGCCTGCGGCTCGTTCAGTCTCAGGCCGACCAAGTCTCCGCCTTTGACCATGAGGGTCCCGGACGCTTCGACGATGAGCGGTCCGGCCGGCGTATCGAGATAGACCAAGGTTACGTTGCCGAGACGCTCGACGATGCCGATCGTTCCGGTAAGCGCCGCGCTCGGATCGTGCGCGTCGACGATCGCCAAATGCTCGGGCCGCACGCCGAGATCGACGGGCCCGTCGATCGCGCCGAGCTTCGCGCTCACGCCGACCCGCGCCGTCCGACCGCCCGGCAGCGCGACGGTCGCCGCGCCGCCTTCGACCGAAGCGACGCCGACCGAGAAGAAATTCATGCTCGGCGAGCCGATGAAGGCGGCGACGAACTTGTTGGCCGGGTGGTTGTAGAGCTCGAGCGGCGCGCCGACCTGGGCCACCCTCCCCCCGTCGAGCACGACGATCTTGTCGGCGAGCGTCATCGCCTCGGTCTGGTCGTGGGTGACGTAGACCATCGTCGCGCCGAGAGCGGCGTGCAGCTTGGCGAGCTCGAGCCGCATTTGCACGCGCAGCTTGGCGTCGAGATTGGAAAGCGGCTCGTCGAACAGGAAGACTTCCGGCTTGCGCACCAGCGCGCGGCCGATCGCCACGCGCTGACGCTGTCCGCCCGACAGCTCGGCCGGGCGGCGGTCGAGATAGGGCTCGAGCTGGAGGATGCGCGCGACCTCGCCCGCGCGCTCGTCCTGCTCTTTTCGCGACGCGCCGGCAAGCGAGAGCGAGAAGGCGATGTTCTGCTTCACCGTCATGTGCGGATAGAGGGCGTAGGATTGGAACACCATGGCGATGCGGCGTTTCGCCGGCGCCATGTCGGTCACGTCGACGCCGTCGAGGAAGCACTGACCAACCGTGATGCGCTCGAGGCCCGCGATCATGCGTAGAAGCGTCGACTTGCCGCAGCCAGAGGGGCCGAGCAGCGCGGTGAACGATCCCTTGTCGACGGTGAGGCTGATGTCGTCGATCGCCGTCACGACGCCGTAGCGCTTGGTCACGCGCCTGAGCTCGACATGCGGCGTCGCGCCGATCCCCGCTTTTTCCGGAATTGCGCTCATCCCTTGATGCCCGCCGACAGCATGATCGCCTGAGTCACGCGCCGCTGGAAGATCAGATAGACGAGGGCGACCGGCAGCGCGGCGAGCATCGCCACCGCGAGATCGCGCCCGTAGCTGACGCCGAAGGCGTCGTGAACCTGCGTGATGCCGACGGTGATGTTCATCTTGTCCTCGGAGCTCACGGCGAGGAACGGCCACAGGAACAGGTTCCAGGCGCCGATGAAGGTGATGATCGCCAGCGCGGTGGTGATGCCCCAGTTCATCGGCAGATAGATGCGGAAGAGCAACTGGAACTCAGTGGCGCCGTCCATCACCGCCGCTTCGCGAAAATCCTTGGGCACGGAATCAAAGAATTGCTTGTAGATGATGACGGTCACCGGCGCGATGAGCTGCGGGGCGATGACGCCCGCCAGCGTGTTGACCCACCCGAATTGGCCCATCAGGATGAAATGATTGACGATCAGCGCCGGGATCGGCACCATGAAGCTCGCCATGATCATCCACCAGAAGAGGGTGCGGCCGGGAAAATTGAGCTGCGAGATCGCATAGCCCGCGCTCGCCGCCATCAGCATGACGATGCCGGTCACGGCGCCGGAGGTGATCAGCGAGTTGATGTACCACAGGCCGATCTTGGTCTGCAGCAGCACATGGACATAGTTCTCGAAGGTGAAGTCGGCCGGCCACAACTGAATGCCGGGCTTCACGATTTCGTACTCGTGCTTGAACGTCGTCACGAGCCCCCAATAGAGCGGGAACGCCCAGGCGATCGCGAGCGCGACCGTCGCAAGCGTAACGACGAGGCCGATGAGGTCGAGATGGCGCAGGCGCGAGAGCCGTCGGGCGG
>Ga0181529_10005973_pt1 | contig 12538 bp, 11 predicted proteins | sample PEATcosm2014_Bin_36_FD_119763 | JGI IMG/M metagenome (GOLD analysis project Ga0181529, IMG submission 119763) | Peatland microbial communities from MTU Mesocosm Facility, Houghton, MI, USA - PEATcosm2014_Bin10_30_metaG | ecosystem: Environmental > Terrestrial > Soil > Wetlands > Peat | place... | reverse complement strand
TTGCCTCGCGGTAGTGATCGAAGCAGGCAGAGTCCGTGCTGTGCGCGCAAACGACGGTGACCACGTGATTCTCGTAGTCGAGCGCGATGGCGTGATAGCCCCAATCCGCAAAAGCACTTTCGAGGTTCAGGCTTCTTTCCGGTTTGCCGTCCGTCCCGACGAAGAAAAGAAAAAGCCGGTGATTCGACGGCACCTGCGGATTGTAAATCGCGAGTTGCGGACCCTCCACGGATTCAATCGCAGGATCGGTCTGCGGCGCGTCGATGCGCAGCACCTTCTCCTGAGCGTGAAGATCGACAGCTCCCAGAGCCACAAGTGTGAATAGCGCAAATGCGCATAACATCGAATTGCAATAGAGACGGATGCGCAAAGACCCTCCCGCGATCGAATCCATCTTATCTCGGTCTCCGCCTTTACATTGCCCCCGCGCGCATCACTGTGCCATCCGGCATCACCATGGTTGTGTCCTTTTTCTTGCCGTTCTGCTGTTTTTCTTTCAGCATGGCAAACATCATTTTCATGTTGCATGCCTGCTTGCGCGCCGCGGCCATGGTGCCGCTTGAAGCCGTGCCGCTATAGCAGTTGATCGATGCGTACTTGGTGGTGACGCCGATGGGCAGCACGTAGTGATACGCGCCGCTGGGGAACTCTGGCGTGGCGCTGGTGATGCCATTACATGCGTCCAGTTGCGAAACGCCGATCACGTTGCCGTTGATGTCTCGCCCGCCGTAGATGGGAAACCCGTCGAGCGCAATGCCGATGATGTGCGAGGGGCCGGTGCTCGTATCTACCTGCGAAGTAACGCAGCTCGGATTGCCATGCGCGTGCCAGGTGGTGCCGTTGCTGTGCGAGTTGCACTGGTCAATAAAGTAGGCCGTCTGCTGCACGTTGTTGCTGTCGGTGAACGTGTAGGAGCCATTGTCGGCCACGGCCGGCGTCGTCCCATTCATCTCGAACGGATTGAACATCGCCGTGCCGGAAATCAGGTAGCCGATGGCGCCCAGGTTAGCTGCGGTGGTTGCGCTTGCCTTGGTGGGGCAATCGTTCAGAGTCACCGTCGCGCCCTCCAGCGAGGGCTTGATCATGGTCGCGTAGGAGATCAAGGCCAGCGGCGTATTCGACACCGCGGTATGCGCCACCACCGTATCGGTCCCGCTCGCCGGCGCCAGGTACCAGGCATTGGGCGTGTAATCCGGCTGGCCAGTAGTGGTGATCGTGATCTCGCAGCTCGACGGAAAGCTGACCTTCACTGTCGTGCCCCACGCGACGGATTCGTAGGCCACGGCATATGGGTTGGTAATGGTTGTGCTCGTAGTCGTGGTGGATGAAGAAGCGACCGCGCCGCCTCCGCACCCGATAACCACCGTGGGTACAACCAGAAGGACGGCAGCCAGGCCACACAGGCAATACTGACCCCTGCGTCTGCGAACGTGCATGCGATTGCCTCCCGGGGAAGATCGGTACTCAAGACATTGCTTTCTTTGACGATACCGGACCGGGGAGACACTACAAGCCTGCCTAAATTATTTTGCCGCCGCCTCGCCGGTTTATTCTTACCCTCGATGCCGAAGACGCTCTCGGTCGCACTCATTACCCGCAACGAAGCGACTAACCTGCCGCGCACACTGGCCAGCGTGCGCTGGGCCAACGAGATCATCGTCGTCGACTCCGGCTCAACCGACGCGACCCGCGACCTCGCCCGAGACGCCGGCGCGCGCGTCTTCGAGGAGTCGTGGAAGGGCTTTGCCGCGCAGAAAAATTCCGCCATCGCCCACGCCACCGGCGACTGGATCCTCTCGCTCGACGCCGATGAAGAGGTGAGCCCGCAGCTGGCGCAGGAAATCCAAACCCTCCTCGCCGGCGAGCCAGCCTCGAGCGCCTACCGTATCCCGCGCCTGAACCATTTTCTCGGATGCCCGCTCCGCCACGGCGGCTATTGGCTCGATCCCAAACTGCGCCTCTTCCTTCGCGGCACGGCCCAATTTGCCGACCGACCAGTCCACGAATCGATGGAGATAATTGGGCAAGCCGCTGCGCCCGTGGGCCGGCTTAAAGGCCATCTCATTCACCACTGCTATCCCACGCTCTCTGACTACGTTGAGCACATGAACCGCTACAGCTCGATCGCCGCCGAGGCGCTCGTAGCCTCAGGCCGCGCCCGCACTTCCGGGCTCTGGCTCGCGTGGAATGGGCTCCTCAACCCCGCCGCAACCTTCCTCTATAACTATGTTTTCCGGCTGGGTTTTCTCGATGGCCGCGCGGGGTTCCTGCAGCACGTCCACCACTCGCTCTACATAAACTGGAAGTATGCGAAGGCCTGGGAAGCGGCGCAGAAAAAACGCTCCGCCGATCGCTAAGTCGCACCCGTCGCCCCGCAGTCCCGGAGTCGCCTACCGCCCTCGCAGATGCATCACGAACGAGATCATTCGCAGCAACAGGATCAGCACGACGAAAACCGCTGCAAAAATCAGCAGCAGGTTGCCGCCGCGCCTCTTCGCTGGTTTCGTCTTGGCTTTGCGCTTCATTCCGAAAGTTGAACCTCATCATACCGCGCGCGCCGTCGCCCGAACCGTTCACGCCCCGCGCCCCTCCCTCGCCGTCCAATCCGTTATCCTTCATACTGAGCGAGGTGCGAACGATGCCCATTGCCATACTGGCCGGCGCAAGGAACAAGAAGATCCTGGCTGCCCTTGAGGGCAACTGGCAGGCCGAGATGGAGGGCTACCACACCTACACCGCTCTCGCCGACCGGGATGATGACCCCGTTCGCGCGCGGGTTCTGCGCCACCTGGCCCAGGCCGAAATTGAGCACGCCACGTTATGGGAAGGTCGCATCAAGGAGTTGGGCGGACCCCAGCCTGTCTACACCGGCGGTCCCGGGGGCCAGGCCGACTCGCTCGCCAACCGCGCCGGCGGCATGCGCATGGCACTCCGCCGGCTTGAAATCGAAGAGAGCCGCGACATCGCCCGCTACGGCGAACAGCTGAAGGCCCTCGGCGACGAAGGTTCGGTCGCCATCCTCGAGCACGTGGTCCAGGACGAGAAAGACCACTATCGCGAGCTGGGTTCGCTCATCCGCGGCCACTACACCGCTCCCGCCGGCGCACCCAAAATCGATGCCAAAGCCGTTCTCGAAGAGATGCTGGCCAAGCGCAACGCGGGACGCAAGCAGCCCGGCGCGTGGATCGGCGACGCCATCTACGGCGTTAACGACGGACTGGGCGCCATCTTCGGCATCGTGTCAGGCGTGTCGGGAGCTACGGCCGGCGACCCCAAGTACGTGCTCCTCGCCGGCCTCTCCGGCATGATCGCTTCCGCGCTCTCCATGGGCTCGGGCGCGTATCTGGCCGCCAAGAGCGAGCGCGAAATCTACCACGCTGAAATTGCCCGCGAGCGCGAAGCCATCCAGATGAACGGACCCGAGGCCCGTGAACTGCTCCAGCTCTACTACCAGGTCAAGGGCCTTCCCGAAGAAGACGCCATCCACATGGTCAATCACATCGCCAGCGACCCAGAACAGTTGCTCCGCGCGCTGGCCGCCGAGCGTCTCGGCTCCAGCGAAGAAGCCCTCTCGAACCCTCTCGTCTCGGCCACGTCCGGCGCACTTTCCACCGCCGTCGGCGCCATTATCCCGGTCATTCCGTTCTTCTGGATGAGCGGTATCAAGGCCGTCGCCGCCGCTGCCATCGTCTCCCTCGCCGCGCATTTTGCAGTCGGCGCAGCCAAGTCGCTCATCACCGTCCGCTCCTGGTGGTCCTCGGGCATGGAAATGACCATCGTCGGCGCCGTCGAAGGCGCCGTCACCTATGGCATCGGCATCCTGCTAGGCAAGGGCGGCGTGTAGCTTAATGAATTGTCATCCTGAGCGAGCCTGGCGCATGGAATGCGCCAGGCGAGTCGAAGGACCTGCGGTTGCTTTTCGTCTTTCGCGCTAAAATAGAACCTGCAGTGACCCTCCACCAGCCCATCCCGGCCCTGCTCTAGCGGCTCCCGCCGCCTACACCCGTCCTGCGCCCTTTTTCTTTCACTCACAACTCTCATCCAAAACCTGAGACCGCGGAGCGGACATGATCATCGATCGCCTGGAACAAATGGAGCAGCGCTACAACGAGATGCAGGCGCAGTTCGCGCTGCCGGAAGTGCTCAACGACCACGAGCGCTACCAGAAGGTCGCCAAGGCCCTGCGCGAGATCGAAACGCCCGTCGAGAAGTACCGCGAGTTCAAGCAGGTGCACCAGGGCCTGGCCGAAGCGCGCGCGATGCTCGCTGAAAGCGACGCCGATCTGCGCCTGATGGCCGAAGAAGAGATTGCCGCGCTCGAACCGCGCGCCGCGGCCCTCGAAGAAGAGCTCAAAGTGCTGTTGCTGCCCAAAGATCCCAACGACGAGAAGAACATCATTCTCGAAATCCGCGCCGGCACCGGCGGCGACGAGGCCTCGCTCTTTGCCGCAGAAATCTTCCGTATGTACACGCGCTTTGCCGAGCAGAAGCGCTGGAAGGTCGAAGTGCTTTCGCTGTCGGAATCCGGCATCGGCGGCTACAAGGAAGTGATCGCCATCATCGAAGGCGAGCGCGTCTACTCGCAGCTCAAGTGGGAGAGTGGCGTGCACCGCGTGCAGCGCGTGCCTGAAACCGAACAGCAGGGCCGCGTGCACACCTCCGCCATCACCGTCGCCGTGCTGCCTGAGGCCGAAGAGGTCGACATCAAGATTGAGGCCAAGGACATCCGCATCGACACCTTCTGCTCCTCCGGTCCCGGCGGCCAATCGGTCAACACCACGTACTCCGCCGTGCGCATCACCCACCTGCCCACCAACACTGTAGTCAGTTGCCAGGACGAAAAATCGCAGATCAAGAATCGCGAAAAGGGCATGCGCGTGTTGCGTTCGCGCTTGTATGAAGTGGAGATGGCGAAGCAGAACGCCGAACTCGCGCAGGCGCGCAAGCAGCAGGTCGGCACCGGTGACCGCAGCGAGAAGATCCGCACCTATAACTTCCCGCAGAACCGCGTTACCGACCACCGCATCGGCCTCACCCTGCACCAGCTCGACCTCGTCATGCAGGGCCGGTTGCAGCCCATCGTCGACGCGCTCATCGCGCATTATCAAGCCGAGCAGTTGAAGGGCGAAACGCAGGCCGCGTAAGCCGCCGCCTCCCGGCGTTTGCATCTGCAAGGACGAAGGGTGCCCCACGTCTCGATTTTGAGACGTGGGATAGCACGAAATCCAACAGGCCAAACCGCAGCCGGGTGCCCCGGGTCCCTCGCACTTGGGGACCCGGGATAGCAAGGTCCGCAGTCCAGCCAGTCCTCTGCAATCATGCGAACAAAATCCGCATCGGCGCTTCCGCCGCCACGCTGCTCTTCACCTCATCGGCCAGCTCGCCCGTCACTGGATTGCGCGCAAACACGCTAATCAAATTCGAATCCTGGTTCGCGACCAGCATCCAGCGCTCCGTCGGATCGAGCGTGAAATTCCGCGGCGTCTTTCCTCCGCAATTCGACCGCTTCATCGGCGTCAGTTTGCCGGTGGCGAAATCGGCTTTGAACGCGTAGAGGAAGTTATCGCCACGATTGGCAAAGTAAACAAACCGTCCGTCGCGCGTAATCACCGTATCGCAGCCGGTCGAAGCTACCGTAGAAGGTTTGTAATCGGCCGGAAGCAACTCAATGCGATCGACGAATGTCAGACCTCCGTCGTCCTTATGCCAATCGAGCACTTCCACCATCGAAATCAGCTCGTCCATGCTGTACGCCGTCTTGCCGTTGGGATGGAAATGCAGCGTGCGCTCGCCGGAGCCAGGCGCACCGCGATAGATGCCTGCGTGCGCCATCTCAGCCGTCGCCAGGTTGGGCTTGTAGATGTGGATCGAATCGCCGCCCAGGTCATTGATGTAGGCAAACCGGTTGTCGGGCGAGAAGGACGCGAAATGTGCGTGCGCCGTGGGCTGGCGGGCAGGGTTGGGACCGTGCTCGGTGTAGTGCTCGGTCCACACCACCTCGCTCAGCTTGCCGTCTTCAATGCGGAAGCTGGCCGCGCTCGCGCCCGTGTAGTCGGCGGCAACCAGCATCTGTCCGGTCGCGTCCACGGCCACGTGGCAGGTCCCCGTTCCCGCCGAGTTTCGCGCCGAGAGTGGCTGCAAATCTCCGCCTGCCACGCGAAAGCTCGCGACTTCGCCGGTCGGCTTGCCGTTGAACGTATCGAGTTCCGAGGCTGAATAAACGAAGTCGTGCCCATGCGAAAATGCGAGCCACGCCACATTCTCAACCTTCGCGGCCACGCCAGCCGCCGTCAGCGTCGCTGTCTCCGGGTCCCAGTCGTACGCCAGAATTCCGTTGGCCGTATGCGAGCCGATGAAGACGCTTTTGCGAGAAGTTGAAGTCTGTGCAGCGGCACGCAGAATGCGCGGGGAGGCTGAAGCTGCAAGTATCGCGGAAACGGAGCTGAGGAATTCACGGCGAGTTAGATTTCTCATGGCAGAAGCCATTGTCGCCGACTACGCCCGCCGCGCGCCAGATGGCAAAAAATGCGGGTGCCTCAGGCCTCGTTCGCCTTTGCGAATAAAACCCGGAAGGAGAGACACCCGCACTCGCGCAACAACAAATTTGGAATCGCTTTGCGCTAATCCAGCTTGAAGTCGACATTGATCGTCGTCTCCACTTCCACCGGCTCGCCGTTCAGCAGATAGGGCCGGTAACGCCACTGCCGCACGGCTTCGAGCGCCGCCGCCTGCAACAACATCGGGCCGTCCACCACGCGCAGATGATCGATGGTTCCATCGCGCGAGATCGTGGCCTGCAATTCGACCCTGCCCGCAATATGCATCGCCCGTGCCGGCGCCGGATAGACGGGAAGGACCTTGTTAATCAACATGCCTTCCATCACGCCCGAGGAGATCTGCCTCGGCTTTACAACCTGCTGCACAACCGGCTGCACGTGATGGCCGCTGAACGGATTATCCGCGCTGCCCGTACCCGTTACGGGACCGCCGAGACTCATCACGTCCCCTGTCATTCTGGGCTCCGGTGTATTGGGAATATATGGATCCCTCGGAATCCTGGAGGGCGCTTGCAAAACTCCCTCAGGCATCTCTGTTTGCATAGTCGGCATGTGTTCCTGCCGGACCACCGGCCTGGTCTCCTCGACCGGCGCGGGCGCTTCCATCAGGATCGCGCTCACCATCTGCGGCAGCGCCGAAGGATAAAAGAGGGGAATTGCAATCAACGCAGCCAGGATCGACGCGTTCAAACCGAACGTCGCAATCATCCAGTTGCGGCTGCGCGTGTGGATTGTTCCCATGGTTTCGAACGTTGCGTCTTCAAACATGGCCGCCTCCCTGAAACCTCGAATTCAGCCGTGCCGATTGAGCGGAGGGAAGGCGTGCCGCGAAACGCAAGCGGTCGACCCGCCTGCATGCGCTTAACGCGTGGGGCGGGGATTCACGGACTTCCGATCATCCCGTTCGGTACCACTGTGATTGTGTAGACACCACCCACGCGAAAACTGTTCCCGGGTTGCGCAAAAAATCTGTGCCGTGCGATACACTCCAGGAATTCGTACCGCTTCCGGAGTTGGCATGAGACTGTTTCGCTTGCTGTTTTTGGTCGTGCTTGCAGCTTCCTCCGCACAGTCGCCCGGCCCGGCCGCGCCTGATTCCCAGGCAACCCTCCGTTACATCCACGCCGCGTGGGACTCGCTCACCCGCTCCATCACCGATTGCGCCGCGCTGACCGACACCAAGGTTGCCGCGGTCTCAGTTCTCTATCTGCCCGCCGGTTTTGCCGCGCCGCAAGAGGTCATTTCCGCCGCCGAGCGCTGCCATATCCGCGTCGTCCCGCTGCCGCGACACATTCTCAAGTTGGGCGATGTGCGCCCCGAGGAGCTCGCCGCACCGGGCCTGCTCTATCTGCCTCACCCCTACGTCGTTCCCGGTGGCCGCTTCAACGAAATGTACGGCTGGGACAGTTTTTTTATTGTTCTGGGACTGGAATCCGAGCACAGAGAAGCGCTCGCCAAGGGCATCGTCGACAACTTCCTCTTCGAAGTGGAGAACTACGGCGCCGTTCTCAACGCCAATCGCACCTACTATCTCACCCGCTCGCAGCCGCCGTTTCTCACCGCGATGATCCGCCTCGTGTTCGAGGACCCGGCCAGTTTTTCCGCGACTCCCGCCGGCCGCGCGCAGGCTATCGACTGGCTGGAGCACGCCTACACCGTCGCGCAAAAGGACTACTCCACGTGGACGCGGCCGGAACACCTGGCCGGCCATACCGGTCTCGCCCGCTACTTCGATTACGGCGCAGGCCCGGTGCCCGAAATGGCCGACTCCAACACCTACTACCGCGACGTGATTCGCTCGCTCGTCGAGCATCCCAGCCCCGAGGGCGCAGCATTTCTCGTCAAAGGCTCGGAGCACCCCGATGCGGCAGAAGCGGCACGCCTCAAGCAGACCAATTGCGACGTTCACGCCAGCCTGTTGTGCGCGCGCGCCTGGTACTCGGATTCGCACGGCGGCTACCGGCTCTCGCGCGACTTCTACGCGGGCGATCGCGCCATGCGCGAATCGGGCTTCGACTCCAGCGACCGCTTCGGCCCTTTCTCCGGCGCCTCGCATCACTACGCTCCGGTGTGCCTCAACAGCTTGCTCTACCGCTACGAGCGCGACATGGCGCATCTCGCGCATCTACTGGGCAAACCTCAGGACGCTCTCCACTGGGATCGCCGCGCCAACGCGCGGGCGGCCGCCATGGCGCGTTACCTGTGGCAGCCCAAAGAAGGCGTCTTTGCCGATTTTGATTTCGTGCGCAACAAACCTTCCACCTACGCCTACCTCACATCGTTCTACCCGCTCTGGGCGGGCGTGGCCACGCGCGAACAAGCCAATGCCACCGAGCAGAAACTCAACCTGTTCGAGCGTCCCGGCGGCCTCTCCATGAGCACCAACAACAGCGGCCTGCAATGGGATGAGCCTTGCGGCTGGGCGCCCACCAACTGGATCGCCGTTTCCGGACTCGACGTCATGGGCTTCCACGCCGACGCCGTGCGCATCGCGCGCCACTTCGACGCGACGGTCGACGCCGGCTTCGCTGCCGACGGAACCATCCGCGAAAAATACAACGTGGTGACGGGCAACGCGCAGGTCACGGTGACGGGAGGCTACACGCAGAATGTGATCGGCTTTGGCTGGACGAATGCCGTCTATCTCAAGTTCAGGGAGATTGTCGAACGGCCAGTTCCATTGCCTGCGGAACAACCCACGTCCGGTCCTTCTCCAGCCGCGCTTCCACCTGCCGGTTGAAACGGATCAGCGCAATCCACATGCCGTCGTCGCGGCGCTCCCACACCAGCGTTCCGCCGAGTTGCTGTGCGATCGCTTCCGGCGGCAGATCGTGGTGCAAGCCGAAGTAGCGCTCGTCGAGCGCTTCGCCGCTCAGGCTCGGCAGCAGCGGCGGCGGATCGTACTTGGTAGAGAAAACCAGCGCTGCCGAATACTTCTCCGGCTCCGCAGTCGCGCGTGCAATCTCACCGGCGGTAAAGTCGTCGATGGGGAACACCTCCCACGGCGTCTTCACGTAACCGAGCTCCGGCCGCGTCAGTTCGTCACTCACGGGCCACGCCGTCAGCACCGTCGCGTCGGGATAAAGTTTCTTGAGCTGCGCAATGCCGGCCTGGTGCATGCGAATCACGTGCACGTACGCCAGGTTGTCTTCCGGCGCGAACCCATACGGTGGATTCACGAAGAGCCCGGCAACAAACGCCGCGGCGGCCAGCAGCGTCAGTCCATACCAGTAGGGCGCGCGGCGGTACAACGTGTAAACGGCCAACAGCAGGACCAGCGGATACATGGGCAAAAGATAACGCGTAAGCAGTGCGCCGCCCAGCACGCTGAACAGTGCGGCGTTAGCGAGCAAAAGAGTAAAGATGCGCAGCAGCACGAGCGAATCGAGCGTCGCCCGGTCGTGTCCCTCGGCATCGACACGCGGGTTCAGCAGCAATGCGGCCAGGGCCATCATCACCGGCACAAAAAGATTCATGTGCGCCGTCAGGTGCAGGATGCGATGCCCGAACGCCGCCAGAATTCGCAGCGGTGTCAGCGTCGCCTCCGCGTTGTAGCGCAGAAACCCCGGATTGCCGAAGAGAAACCCGGTCTTCGTGTAGTGGTATGCATACCATGCGGCCAGCGGCACAACGCAACTCGAGAGCCACGCGGCCTCGCGCCAGAACCGCCAGCGCACCGGGCCTGCGCTCCTGAATCCCGCGGCCAGGTTTACCGCGACCAGGGTCAGCGGAATCACGATCGCCGTCTCCTTTGAAAGCGCGGCGGCCGCAAACCACAACGCTGCAGGCCAAAGCGTGCGGCTGCGATTGGGTAGCGCGTAAACCAATCCCCAAAGCGAACAGGCCGCGGCAAAAATGTCGGCGTGGGCCAGCGTGCTTTGCGCAAACCAGATCGGATAGAGGCCGGTGAGAAGCACGGTCCAGAACGCCACGGAGGCCACGCCTACCAGGCGCATCGTCAGCCGCCAAACGGCAAGCAGTCCCAGCGTTGCCACCAGCAGCACCGCCTCGCGCGTCACCTCGGGATGAAACCCTGAAGCCTTCCAGCACAGCGCCAGATAAATGCTCGGCAGCGGCGGATGCGCGTTGGTCAGCGTGCTGGTGGGGATGAGCGAACCGGTACGGAAGAAGTCCCACGCCGCGGGAATGTAGTACCCTGCCTCATCCCAGTAGTAGGGCAGGCGCAGCAGCGTAAAGTGGCTCAGGTACAGCGCCACAAAGATGACCGGAAAGACCATCCAGAGCGGCAGCGGCGCATCCAGCCGCGGAGTAAAGATTCTTCCGAAGCGCAACAGTTTGCTCCTTGAGCTCAGTCCATCGGCCCCTGTTTTAGTTGACGGGTCCGCGCGGAAAACCCTGGCTCTGCGGCTCCAGATTCAGCGTGCCGAAAGCCTGTTCGTATTGCGCAATGTTCTGGCCCAACACGTTCATCAGAGCCTTGGCCTGCTGAGGGCTCAGAAAAATGGCCTGGTGGTTACGAATGTTCACTTGCTCGGGGCTTTCACTGGAGGCGAGGCCGAAAACAAGTTGGAAATCCCACACGCTCACGCGCACCTGCACGCTGTTCGCGTAGGACTCGCGGTAATCGGCAGTCTGGGTCAAATTCACTTGGGGCTGTTGCGGAGTTGGACTCATAATGTTTTCAGATTACGCCATAAGGCGGCTGCTAGCGGCTGCCGTTCATGTCGCCGGCCAGTGGGCAATTTTCGCATCGAGCCGTTCGCCCGCAATGCGCCTTGCCCACAGCCACCGTCAACGCGTGAAATTCGTTGTAGAGCTGCCGGTGGTTTTCTTCCGCATCGGCGGCAAACACGCGCCGCGTTAATTCCGTCAGCGCATCATACGAGATCCCGGCACGGCCGGTCGCAGTGCTCAATAGTCCGTGCCGGTCGGCGATGCGCCGCAAATATTCATCCGCTACCGGAACCGCATGGCCGAGCGCATAGAGCAGAATTGCATCGGCGGTCTCGGGGCCGACGCCCGGCAAATCCAGCAGCCGCCGTCGCAGCGCTGCCGTCGGCATGGCAGCCAGTTTTTCCAGCGATCCACCGAACTCCTTGTCGAGCATCGTCACGAAGGCCTTCAACGCCGGCGCCTTGCGCGTGTAGAACCCGGAAGGCCGGATGAGCCGCCGCAGTTTTGCCAATGGAATTCTGCGCAGGCCTTCCACCGTGAGCGCATCTGCCGCGCGCAAATTCTCGAGCGACCGCTCCACCGCTTTCCATGCCGTATTCTGCGTCAGGTACGCGCCGAGGATCACCTCGAACGGCGTCTTCGCCGGCCACCAGTACTGCGGCCCGTACGCACGCTGCAATGCATCGTGCATGCTGCGCAGGCGCTGAGCGGAATCTGGCAATCGGCGAGAGGTCACGGCTGACTTTAGGATAAGGGGAGAACTTTGCGCAAGCATTCGGCGCTGCCAAGGAGATCTGCATGAAGAGTCACACAGAATACCTGGTCTTTGAAACCCGCAAGCGTCGCGAGATGGTGCACATTACCGACGACGTGGAGAAGATTGTGCGCCGCAGCGGCGTGAAAGACGGCTTATGCTTCGTCTCACCTATGCACATCACGGCCGCCGTCTACGTTAACGATCATGAGAGCGGTCTCATTGAAGACATCGGCAAATGGCTCGAAGGGCTGGCCCCTGCGCGTCCCGACTACAAGCACCACCAGACCGGTGAAGACAACGGCGACGCGCACCTCAAGTCGCTGCTTCTGCACCACGAGACCACATTGCCCGTCACCGACGGTCGTCTCGATCTCGGCACATGGCAGCGCGTCTTCTATGCCGAGTTCGACGGCCAGCGCCGCAAACGAATCATCGTGAAGGTGCTGGGAGTTGAATAGCGAAGCTAGCGCAGCGCGGCTAACTCCGCTTATTCATCCGTCACTTTCCGCCACGGCCCCGAGCGCGCCGCATCGCTCGACGCGGCGAAGTCGATCTTCGCCCGCGGCAGCACTACAAGATCCACGCGCCG
>Ga0181529_10005968_pt1 | contig 12544 bp, 8 predicted proteins | sample PEATcosm2014_Bin_36_FD_119763 | JGI IMG/M metagenome (GOLD analysis project Ga0181529, IMG submission 119763) | Peatland microbial communities from MTU Mesocosm Facility, Houghton, MI, USA - PEATcosm2014_Bin10_30_metaG | ecosystem: Environmental > Terrestrial > Soil > Wetlands > Peat | place... | reverse complement strand
GTATGTGAAGCGGTTTTATGACCCGGACCGCGGTGACATCCTTCTCAATCCGCTTGACCGGCGCTGCCCGTACTGGGGACCGGCCGAGGAGTTGCGCAGCCGGTCGGAAGCAAAGGCGCTGGCCGTCTCTTTGTTCCAGCCACCGCAGGACAAAAAGGGCGAGTTTTTCATCGAATCTCCACAAAAAATCTTTGCCTTCCTGATGGCTTATGGGCCGACGCCGGATCAACTTGTCCAGTGGATGTCGAACCCGGAAGAGATCGACCGCAGAGTCCAGGGCACCGAGCACGCGCACCTGATCGATCCGCACGCGCACCAGCAGCGGGCCGGTGTTCTGGCTTCGCTCGGCTTGGTTGCCGACAGCCTTCGCCTGTTGCCGAAAAGGAACGAAGCCAACGGAACGTGGACAGCAACCGAGTGGGCCGAAACGCGCCAGGGTTGGATCTTCCTGACCTCGCTTCCGGCAGAACGGGAAGCGCTTCGCCCCTTGCAGAGTTTGTGGATCGATTGGCTCGTTCTACGCCTGCTCAATGAGCCCACCGCTGCGCAAAAGCGCGTCTGGTTTGTGATCGACGAGTTGGCGAGCTTGCAGAAACTTCCTCAGCTCCACACGGCGATTACCGAGGCTCGCAAGAGCAATAACCCAGTCGTCCTTGGTTTTCAGGGCAAGGCGCAACTTGAATACCTGTACGGGCATCTGGCCGAGGTTATGCTCTCGCAGCCGGCGACCAGCGTTTGGCTCACCACCAAAGAGCCGAATGCCGGCGAATGGGTCTCAAAGTTCATCGGCAAGGTCGAAATCGAACGTCTGCGCGAGACGCATTTCGACGGCACGCGCTCGGGCCGGAACTTCGCCCTCGACCGGCAGGTGGAGCAGTTGGTCCTGGAGTCCGAAATTGCCGGTCTCGCCGACTTGCACGCTTACATGAAGTACCAGAATTACGTCACGCGGTTTTCCTTCCCGTACTTCAATATGCCGGAAGTTGCCGAGGGTTTTGAGCGGCGCGACCGGCCCGATGACAGGCTGCCTTACGACCCGGCGCGCGTGCATGGCAGTGAGCCAAATACGGAGTTGAAACAGGTTCCGGAAGATACTCCCTCATCGCAGCCCAACGCGCTGCCTGTGGTGCAACAGATCGTACCCGAGCTAACCGTCGCTCCCGACGCGGACGATCAACAAAATCTCATTCTGAGAGGTTGAGGTAAAACTATGCTGACCATCTCCAAACCGCTTTCCGCCAGCCAAGCCCAGACCTATCACGAAAAGGAATTCACTGCCGCCGAACAGAACTATTGGAAACAGGCCGACACGATTCAGGGCGAATGGCATGGCAAGCTGGCCGATAAATTCGGCCTTGCCGGTGCGGTGGGAGCCGAGGAGTTCGCCCGTCTCTCCGAAGGCCAGCACCCGGTGACCAGTGAACAGTTGGTGCGCCATCGCAAGGTCCATGAGTACAAGACAGAAGAGGGTAAGACCGTCGCGCCCGTCGAACACCGCGCCGGGTGGGACGCAACCATCAGCGCGCCCAAGTCAGTATCGCTGACCGCCCTTGTCGGCGGCGATGACCGGGTGCGCGAAGCCCATCGGGAATCGGTAAACGTCGCGCTGAACGAGTTGGAGCGGTATAGCCAGGCGCGGATCGGCGGCAATCGGCCCGCTGAAATGACCGGCCAGTTCATTGCCGCTAAGTTCGAGCACGATACCGCGCGTCCGGTGGAGGGCTACGCCGCGCCGCAGCTTCACACCCACGCCGTCATCTTCAATATGACCGAGCGTGAGAGCGGCCAAATGCGAGCACTCCAGGAGCGCAGCTTCTTCGCTTCGCAGAGCTACGCAACCGCCGTGTATCAATCGGAGTTGACGTACCGGCTCCGCAACCTCGGTTATGAAATCGAGCCGGGCAAGAGCGGTGCACCGGAGATCAAGGGCTACTCGCAGGAATACCTTGACGCCTCCAGTCCACGGCGTCAGCAGATTGAGGAGGCCCTTTCGCATAGCGGATTCAGCGGCCCGGAGGCGGCGCAGATTGCGGCCCACAACACGCGCGACAAAAAGATGATTCTGTCGCCAAGCGAGGTGTTGGCTGCCCACCGGCAAATCGCCGCCGAGTTCGGCAACCAGGCCGACCATGTGGTTGCCGAGGCACGGAAACAGAGCATTGGCCGGGCACAGAAACCGGTGGCCGAGGAGCGCCAGAAGCAGGCGCATTCGGCTCTGACCTTTGCCCGCGATCGCAGCTTCGAGCGCGAGGCGGTTCAAGATGAACGGGCGCTGTTCGTGGATGCCCTGCGGCGCGGCATGGGAGAAACGACCTACCCGGAGGTTCGCGCCAGCTTCGAGGTCCGCATCGCTTCCGGCGAGTTTCAGCTTGTTCCCGGCGAAAAGCACGATTCGGCGCGCAGGTTTACGACTGCCCATATAGTCCAGGCCGAAAAAGAGATCGTCCAGACGGTGTTGGATGGACAGGGCCGCGCTCCCCAGCTCATGTCCATCCAGCAGGCTATTCCTCTCTCGGAGGCGAATCCTCAACTCAACCGGGCACAGCGGAATGCCATCGAAAAAGTGCTCACTTCCAATGATCGGATACAGGGATTGCAAGGAGTCGCCGGGGCCGGAAAAACGACGACGCTTGCCAGCATCCGTCAGGGCGCGGAGCAGAATGGTTATACGGTCGAGGGTTTCGCCCCTACCTCCCGCGCCGCACGCCAGCTTCGCGATGCGGGCATTGAAGCTGATACGCTGCAAGGTTTCCTTGCGCGTGGCAATCGGCAGAGAGATGACGCTGCGCGAAAGCATCTCTATATGGTTGATGAATCCTCGCTTGCATCGACACAGCAGATGCGAGATTTCCTCGGCAAGATTGGTGCCCAGGACAAGGTTCTGCTCATTGGCGACATCCGGCAGCATCAGGGCGTGGAGGCTGGAAAGCCCTTCGAGCAGTTGCAACAGGCGGGAATGCAGACCGCTCAACTAGATCAGATCGTGCGCCAGAAAGATCGAGAACTACTGAAAGCTGTCGAGCATCTGTCGAAAAATGAAACCGCAATTGGTATGCACATGCTTCAGCAGCAAGGCCGCGTAACGGAGATCGTAGACCCGCAGCAGCGCATCGAGGCGATAGCAAAGAATTATGCGGCACGTCCTGAAAACACGATTATCGTCTCACCCGACAATACCTCGCGCCGTGCGATCAATCAGGCTGTGCGCCAGGAGTTGCAGACGCTCGGCACGTTGGATAAGGAAGATCATTCCATGCGTGTGTTGACGCCACGCTCAGACATGACCGGCGCGGATCGAGCATGGGCCGCCCGCTATCAGCCAGGCGACGTGCTGCATTACATCCGCGGAAGTAAGGAGTACGAGATCGAGCGCGGAAGCTATGCCCAGGTCGTTGTCACGAATCCAAACGAGAATCTTGTCACTGTGCGCAAGCAGACTGGCGAGCAGGTGACCTATGATCCGTCCCGGCTACGCGGCATCTCTGCCTATCGCGAGATCGAGCGTGAGTTTGCTATTGGGGACCGGGTGCAATTTACTGCTCCGAATAAGGAGTTGGGCGTTGCCAACCGCGACCTCGGAACCATTCAGCAGATCGGCGAGGCCGGAAAAATTGCCGTCCGCATGGACGGAGATAAAAAGAAGACAGTCACGTTTGACCCGGCGGCGATGCGGCACTTCGACCACGGCTACGCCGTGACCTCGCATAGTTCCCAGGGACTCACCGCCGAGCGTGTCCTGGTCAACATGGACACCAATGTTCACCCGGAACTCATCAACAGCCGCTTTGCCTATGTCTCCGTCTCGCGGGCCTCGCACGACGCACAGATTTTCACAAACCACGCTGTCACGCTTGCCGAAAGCCTCAGCCACGATGTGACGAAGGCCTCAGCTATAAACTTCAATAAGGGCCAAGCTCCAATTGCGATTGCCTCAAGCCTCGGACTGGGATTAGGGCATTGAAAAGGAGATAACGAGCCTTTGACCGGACGTCACACCGGAACCGAATTAAGTGTCCAACATATCCCACTCTTCCCCCATTACCCAATTAAGTGCGGACAACTTGCCGTTAATCATTCCCCATTCAAAGTCATCCCATGGGCCAAGATTCTTCTTCCCGTATTGCCGCTCGACTCGCTTGGCGGCCGCAAGTGCCCCTTCCCAGATGTCGCGCTGAACTGTTTCTCTGCGACCTTTGCGGTCTGTATCCGTTTCCTTTTGAACGATCTTGATTTTCCCCTCTTGCACACCAGCACGCAGATTCCAGTGCCGGTTGTACCAAACCTGATTCCAAAGCAGCGACGTTGCATTTGCTATCTCTTGGTAGCCGCGTGGCTCCTGGTTCCATGAAAGCTCCAGCATGTAATCCGTGATATGAGTGGGATCAATACGCCGTAGTGCCTCAGCCAGATTGATGAAATAAAGAGACTTGATCCTGGAAAAGAGGTTCGAGACATCCGGGTGGGGCAGCTTCTGGTTGCCGTGTTCCGTACTGAAGTCATTCTTGTTGTGTGTCACAAATGCAAAGCGGGTACCCGTCGCCGATTTGTCCTTCACGCACTGAGCGTAGGTTTCGATGATAATAGCGTCTCCAATCGAGTTCCTCTCCCGGTGAAAGGGCGCTTTCTTTTCGATCGCTCGTGTAGCCGCTTTCAGCGTCACAGAATCAGAAGGCTCTATGATCTGCGATCTGTTTAGCAGCTTTTCAATACGATCCAAGGTTTCTAGGACGGTTCCTCCCATGAGCGGGAGCTTATGATTAACATCGTCCAGATGCGCTAGAACAGCAGTCACCTCCTTCTTCTCGCCACCGACTCTGTTGACAGCATCTCTGACCTGTTTGAAGTGGGCTGAGAGTCCTTTCAAGCTTTCCTTTGCCACCCTCTCTTTGTTGCGATGGAACTCGTCCAGAACAATCCTCGGGACAATAAAGCTCACCATATTGAGTCGAACCATCTCGTCGATCACATCCAGCAACGGAAGCTGTCGCTGATCTTTTGCGAGATCGAGCCAGACGCAAGTATCAACAAGCATTCTGAACATTCACCACCTCCATCGAACACATCGCGCCTCCAGCATCGGACGCCCGTAACTACCGGGCGGCCACGGCTGGGGCCGCCGGCGGAAACGTCATCCCAACTCTCATTGCTGGCAGAGATTCTGTTTCACCCGAAAATTTCCCGCGCTTACCGTCCGGATAGTATCGATAAAGATGCGCAAAGGCTTCGTGCCCAGTGATACCGGAGTCTTGTGCCAAGTTCACCGTGTAAATCAGTCCGGGATTTTCTTCAGTCAGAAACATCTGGATATGTGCCATGCACACGCCAGGCCGCGTCTCTGCTGCTAGGACATGCCCCCGCCAGCCGTTTGGACGGGCATCGGGATTAAGCATTGGCAGCAGAAGTGGATGTTGCCGCATACCGATAAACTCGTTGATTCGTCTAACCGGCTCCGTAGTGTCCTCATAAATAAACGCCCGGATCTTCGCAAACATCTCCTCACGGCCCGTATACATCGGGAACTGAGTCAGAAAGTAGTGGAAGCCAATCTTCGCAAAAGCTCTGAAATATCGCTCGCCGAGAACAAAGGTTGCCTGCGGCTGCTCGATGACATAGCTCATCAGCTTCGGTTCGGAAAAAGTCACCTCCGGCGACACCGCCCGCACAAGTGCCTCCACCCAATCCCGCTCATCTGGATAGCACGAAAGACGAGTCTCGAACGGTTCAGTAATTCCAAGACGTTTCATGCTCGCCCGCGCCTGCTCTGCGGTCATTCCTTCGGTCAGAGGCAAGTGGCAAGTGCGGCCAGATTCCGTTTCGACAAAGATCAACTCACACATCTGCCGCACGACGCCGTTTTCGATTTCAAGATTGACCTCGACACCAACCTCCCGATCAAACGTCGAGAATTCAAGCCGCCTACCTCCCGCACTGCCTCGCACAAACGGGTTCACCTTCGCGTTCTCTGGGCGACCCTGGACGCCGTAGAACTTCCGCATCAACCCTTCCGGGCCGCAACGGGCAATCTGCTGATCGAGAAGGCTAAGACGCCGGGTATTGCAACCTGCGCAGACACGACGATCAAGCATCGGCGCATTCGTGAATTCACCAAATGCAGCTGGCAGTGGATGCTCCAGCGAATTCGCCTCCGTAGTGCAGTAAAGGCAGGTGCTCATGACGCAAATAATATACTACTATATGCTACAATGGCAAATGATGAACAACTATGAAGATGTATACCTGACACCGGAGCAAGTGGCTGAAAAACTTCAGATTGATACTGAAACCGTTCGCCGCTGGCTCCGGCGCGGCAAATTGCGCGGCAACAGAATCAGCCACAAGGCTTGGCGAGTTTCCGAACGCGAACTGGCTTCGTTTATGAAGAGGCAAAACGTGTCTGAATTGCTATTTGAGGAATATGTAGCAGAATTCAGCCTTGGCCCGCTTGAACACCATCCTGCCTTTCCTGGAACAACGAAACTGGTTGACTATCGGCTCTCTCACCGCGGACAGACTCTCTGGTTTGAAGTAAAGGAATTCGCTGACGACAAAGAACTGTTTCGTGGCCCCGGCGTACACGGGGGAGCATTTGACCCATATGTAGCTATTCGACGGATGATCGGAAGGGCAAGGGAAAAGTTCCGCGATTACGACGGAGAATGTTGCAATCTTGTCTTGTTTAATGAACGGGCCAATTTGGTTGACATATGCACGCCTGATTTTGTTCTCGGCGCGATGCTGGGAAACGTCGGCTTCAGCATCCCAATGAATCTGGAAACCGGCCAACAGGTGGGGCCCATTTCAAACATTTTCACAACCGGCGGTAAATTCCTTCACCCGCACCTGAATACGCCACAGAACACAACCATAAGCGCCATCATCGCGTTAGAGAGATTCCCTATCGGACACAAAGAATTCCGAGTAAAGGTCGAACAGAAAGAACGGAATGAGCAACGCAAATTGCCTGTTGAAGAATTCCTCGAGTTCATCGAAACTGACCGCGCTGCATACGACCGAATGGTTTTACGAGCCATAGTGTATGAAAATCCACATGCCGCCAATCCGCTGCCCGCCACTATTTTCGCTAGCCCCTTCGACGAACGGTGGGGTCACACCGGCAATATCATGGGACCGATCTATACCGGTTCTGAATTGACGAAGCTCCGAAAGATAGAACATGAGTTGGAATTGGATGTCAGTCCGTTCGCCAAAATGGTCAAAGCGCGCGCAAATCGTGATGCCTCGCCAAATGCTAGGTAAAGGAAGTTACTGCCACCTCTCACGAATAAAAACGAACAGCCAAGGAGCTACCATCCAATGCAGGGGCAGGATGTGCACGAAATACTGATTTGGGATACATCCGCAATCAACGCCCTCACCGGAGAGGTCGATCGGCACGACATGATCTTGAGAATGAGTCACTCCGGCATCGTGCACCGCATTCCCATGTACGTTTTCGATGAAATTGCCGCAACTCAGAGCAGCAAAACACGGGTGCAGCTCCTAGAAGTTTGTCGCGAACTGAAGTCTGACTCGGAAATGATCATCCTGCTCTCGCCCTGGCACGTTATCGAGGCAGGAGTTCGCATGTTCTGGGAGGTTGGAGAGATCGACTGGCAAATTCTCTTCGGGGTAATTCCCGAATACGAAAATGCGCTCGCATCGGGACACGTCTTTGACGACGAGCTAGCGAAGATACAAAAAGAACAGAATCGGGAAAACCTGCGGCGCTTCGAGGATTATGTGGCGCAAGCTAGGGGGCAGTTTGAAAGCCTATTCCCGCCAGAGTTGAGTGCCCATAAAACGCTCGACGACATCACCGCCCGAGCACATGCAACAGGACTAATAGAACGAAATGTCCGATATTATTGCGAAAACATCCTGGGCCACTCGGTGGATACTCGTGACCTGGAACGCTTCTCAGCCGTGTTCTTGCCAATGCGTGCCATGATCTATACGTTCTTGCTCGGGCATTTCCATCGCAATAAGGGCATACCAGCTTCGAAGCCCGCCGGAGCAATCGATCTCTTGGCATCCGTCTATTTGCCGGTTTGTCACGGGTTTGTGACAGACGACCAGGATCAGCAGACCGTTCTGCGAGAAACCTTGCGATGCTGTTCATTCCGGGCTGAAGTAATCTGGTTTAGTGGGGTCCTGAGAGAGAAATATCGCAGCTAAATCGATAATGCTTGAGGTCACAGGACTAACGGATCAACGAGTGCCTTTTGGCGCAGTTCCTCGCCCGCATCCAGAAGTTTCTGTAATCGATCTTTTGATAACGCCTCTACCGGATCTGAGAATACTGCCGTTGATGCGATAAGTGCGTCGGTAGCTGCATCCTTCGGAAATACGACTGCCATCCGATTTACCGTTCTCATCACACGCATCAAATCGTTCCAATCCTTTTCCCATTGAACCGAACCCCACTCGGGAGACGAGGAACTGGGGTACTTGACGCGAAAATGATCCAACGCATCGTAGGCTTCATCTGCCTTGAAATAGAGGTCGAACCACTTCCGCTGTTTCCATTCCTTTTGTTCGCGTTCTGCGACCTGTCGCGCTTGGAATAAGGAACTCCTCGCGATACAAACTGCTGCTATGCCCGCCAACAAAGAAGCTATCGAAACGATGAGAGATGCCATTTCCAATCCTATTCTTACGTCCTCAAGTTTCATCGCTAAGTAATGAAGAACAGAAGCCCGGAACAACCCAAAGAACAGTAACGCAATCCACGCACCAAAGAATATCATCGGCACCGCTTGAACTAGATGGCGATGCCGAATGCGATGGTGCCTCGGACGATTGAGGATGGCGCTCGCAAAGTCGATGGATTCACCGCTGCGCGTGGAAAGCGTTGCTTCGAGAGCAGCGACCCTTCCTAGCCAATAAACCGCGTAGAAGTGAGTCTTGTCATTGTTGCGGCGCCAAATCTCAGTTAGTACTGTTCCAAAAATCGAAAGAATGATCCCAGCCCATGCGTAATCCTTGTCTACAACAAGCTTCCAGCACGCCGCTATTGCTACTGTCTCGAAAGCTGCAAAATAGGAGCTACGCTGCCAATGCGAATTGACTTCAAATCGCCACGTCTCGAATAGCGTCTTGTAGACATCGAGAAGTTCCTTCGTTTCCATAGTCCAGGTTCCCCGATCTTTTGCTTAGTCCATCTTCTCTACGGAGCGAGCTACACGTAAAACATGTCACGAGGTGGTTGGACGTACCAATTCAACCGACTATACCCGACTTAGCCTTGCCTGCGTTTCATACAAGTGCAACGCAAGATCGTCCGCGCAAATGAAAGCTCCTGTTCAGCAATGTACTTCTGTTCCGCTAAAGCAAAAGAATCGTCGGCGCTGTGTGAACCCCTGCGGTGCTGCGATCAGAGGTCATCATCCGCCCAGATGTACCGTCCCTCCAAATACTCACAAAGACCATCCAGATCCGGAAACATGGAAGCTGCGTTGACTCCCAACAGATTCAGGTCCTTCCTGAATTGTGGGAATAATCTGCTGTCGAACGTAAACTTCACCAGCTTGTCAGAGTACGCCTGATTTTCTTCGAGCCTACCAAACGCGGTGCCATCCTTTAGAATTTTGTGCACTGTAAAAGTCCCAGCTTGCGACACGATTCTTGGAGTGATCATGCGCGGTCGATAGATTCTTGTCCTTCCTTCATTGGCAAAGGGCGATTCTGCGGGAGGGTTTGAAAGATAATCTTCAGAGTCTGGACACAATATCCAAACCACAGCATTCCCGTGCGTTTCTGGGGATTCCCCTCCACGGGCTTTTCCCTTCGGGGTATAAGGCTTGTATGGTTTCCGCACGGCAAACCATAGAGCTGCCAGTCCACTCTGTGTCCAATCTAAGAGCCTTGTCGGTAAACCATAGTGCTGAGCCATAGACAATGGTTCCCATTGGTCTCCAGGCTGAAAGTCTTTAAACGCGGAACTCGTTCTTAGGAACTCATGAAACAAGAGCGCCTCAAGTTCCTCGAAGGTTTGACCGATGATTTGCTTCCGGCCGAGTTTGGGAATCAGGGGATAATCAGCCGCCTGACCACGAAACAATAGCTCGACATCCTTTTTTCGACGGCGTAGCTGGGACAGACGGACTTCGAGGACCTCCTTCACAAATTGGTCAACCGACTCGATCTGTTTATCTCGGATTGTGCTTCGTTCATGCTTCTTCATAATCTTCCGCTTCCAATCATGCCCAAGCGTCGATTGGCACTTTCAATTTGCTCGGACGGAGGTATTCCATCCCGCCTACGCGGAACGACTCAACCTTTCCCGTGGTTTCGTCCACAAACTCGACATCCGTGGGTTTCCAGCTGATATTCGGAGATGCGCCAACGCCCTCAATCAGAAGCGTCCGAGGCTCTTTCATGCCTCGCGATACGAGACCGTCGGCACTGACCTGATCTGGAAAGTAGGTGGCGGGGAGCGCGATGATCCCGTTGCACGCCACAATTTGTTCTTGCGGGTCGGCATTCATGTAGTAGGCGCGCAGCGTAATCGAATGTGCGTTCCACCGAGCAAACTCTTCTAGCGCGTCTGAAGCCGCGTAGCCCTCGCCGGTGATCTTGAAGAAGTCGTGGTCTTCGCTTAGCGCCTCAATTAAACCTCGGTCTTCCAGGCCACGCAAAGCGCTGAGCCATTCTGAAGCGGTGCGCGCATCCGCCCCGTCCAGAAAATGCCGTTTGTTCACGCGAATGCCTTCTCCGTCAAGGGTGGAAGAATGGTATATCTCTCCGTTCGAAGGCTTGGCAGCTTCCCATAAAAGCTCCATCTCTTTGGGGTTAAGTTCAACGTGTTCCCCAAATCGAACTGCTCGCCCGCGATTGACAGGCTGCACTCGCTTTGCCGGCTGTGGGTCTGTTGACTCCTGTTTTGGAACAGGAGCGACGATCTGGTTATTGCGAAGTTTTTCAATTACGTCATTCACGATCTTGGGTAGGTCATGGGTGACTTTGCGATGCAGCTCCTCTACAGAAGTAAACGTGGAATATAGACCCTGCTGTCCTAGCGAACGCCGATACGCCTCCAGTGCGTCCAATTGCGCTCGGTCAGCATCGCGCGGAACTGGTGCATCCGAGAAATAGAGCGCCACGTGCCGTCCTGTTTTACGAATTTCCTCAATCTCCTCGCTCGTTCCAGATGGTGCACTGCCTGTCGGCGTTCCCATACGAGTACCGAAGATACCAATCAGTAAATCCGCGTCTTTCACGATTTGTTTGTTGAGAATCCCTTGCGGACGTTCCCCCATTGCTGGGTAGGAATGAGTCTCCCATCGGACAGGCTCAAGCATGATGCCCATGCTCTTGCGGTGGTTGGTATTCCACTCGCGGATAGCCTTTTCGACCGCGTCGCGCTCGGCGCTTACGTCAGAGGGCGAAGCAATTAAGACGTTAAGCACGGTAGCTGTAGCAGGTGTTTTGACTTGAGAACTCGATTGCTTCAACCACCGGACCCCTTCCGGCGAAAGAAGAATGTTGGCAGCGTCCACGAGTCCGGAGAAGTCCCTCATCGGCACGCATTCGATCAGTCCTCGTGAAAGTAGACCGTCTACGGCTTGAAACAGCACCTTTTGCTCTAATGGCGGTACGATTTTCGGGGCGAGTTGATGAATATGAAGCTTTTCCGGATATGTTTCACCCAGAACCCCCAAGACAGCCTGTTCTGCTGAACTCATTTCCAATGCCATAGATTCTTTGTTCTCCTTGCTCAGGTTTCCAGGGCCCGATGCTCGACGAGTTCCTGAGACACCAGCCCGTTCTAGTCGAATTTGAATCGGATTTAGGATCTTGAACGAGGCGGTGCGAATGCGCCCCGCAAAGGAATCCATTATATTCGTTGACACAGGAGCCGCTATATTTGAGCGGGAACGGTTTCGAAGAGCGTGGCGGAACTGTACTTCAATGTAACTTTCAATCTCCTTTTCAATACAAGCTGAGAGGTTTAGATCCAAGGGTATTTGAAATAGTTCACAGGTTTCGAGCGCAGCATCGAGAAACCCTAGTGCCATCTCACCGATAAATTCCTCCGATAACTGCCACTCCGCGAGAAGCTGCTTACCGGAGGGAAGCGCGCCCCGTGCGGCATTTTCACGGCGGAGCGAGATCAACTGTTCTCGGTGACGCTCCATCGCCTCTTCGTGTTTTTGCGCTCTCAGTCGGATATAGTACCGGCGTGACGATGCAGGCAAGCATTGCTCAATCATCCGAGTTGGTCGCCTCCGAAAATAGCAGTTCCGTAATCTCAATTACCATTTGACCACCTTTGGGGGAGGATGCCTCCTCCCCGGTTGCAGCCGCCGATGGTGTCGGTGTCTTCCACCACCCACCTCAGCGGGTCCGTTCCTTCCCCGCAACGCCCCTCCCTACAAACTAAAACAATTCGGAAGGGAACCTAATTTCTTCTTCGTTTAAGTGCCCCCGCTTCATGCGGCTTTATGGCAGAAGCGGTCGGAACCCGTCAAGGCTCTCCGCATTCGCTGCGATGAACGGGCACAGAACGCCCGGCCTTGACCGAACCCGCCTCGCCTCTGCCCGC
>Ga0181529_10005967_pt1 | contig 12545 bp, 12 predicted proteins | sample PEATcosm2014_Bin_36_FD_119763 | JGI IMG/M metagenome (GOLD analysis project Ga0181529, IMG submission 119763) | Peatland microbial communities from MTU Mesocosm Facility, Houghton, MI, USA - PEATcosm2014_Bin10_30_metaG | ecosystem: Environmental > Terrestrial > Soil > Wetlands > Peat | place... | reverse complement strand
CGACTGCGGATTCCCCCGAAGCGTTCATCTTTCCGGGACGCAACGGCGGGTTCATCGATTCGAGCAACTACCGTAAACGGGTGCTGCACAAGCTGGCCGAGGAGATGGGACTGCCGAAGCTGACGTTCCAGGTGATCCGACGCACGATTGCAACGCTGGCCAAGGACAAGGGCCACGTTAAGGACATCCAGGGGATGATGCGCCACTCGCGCCTCGCCACCACGACGGAAGTCTATATGCAGTCGCTTGAGGACGGCGTTCGCTCGACGGTGAACTCGATCTATGACGAGCTGAGCGATACGGGTACGTGGGGATCGGGACCAACACCGACATCACGAATAGGGCAGCGAAGGCCAGAACAAAAATCAGTGCCGACACATTCGGCAAAGGAAATACCTGAAGCGCAAATACAGGACCACACTACAAAGCCGGTACGAGGTGTGATTTTGGAATTTGCGACAAAGATGCGACAAAGTCGAGAGAGGAGGGAGCTTCTAAATGATTGATTTAATTGGTGGACCTGATCGGGATCGAACCGATGACCTCTTCCATGCCATGGAAGCGCGCTCCCAGCTGCGCCACAGGCCCACTCTGCTACCGAACCAACTTCTTGATTCTCTCCGATCTGGGCCAAGCTGTCAAACCCCTTTGAACGAAAGGTTTCCACATAGCGGTTCAGAGTCTCGCCATGGACAACCTCAGGGCGCGGAAGACCGCGTTGCTTGCGACCGGCGGGGAGATGGGGCCAGAAACAGTCTGACCTCCGCCCGCTAGATCCGGCAATTGAATCGTGGCATCTCATTCCCACCCATTCCCGCAAAAGACGTGGGAAAGGATGGGGTACACGAACAGTATTTATTTGCCGGATCTATCCGTCGCCCAACACGTAACGAGTTCCCCAGGAGAGATTGGCCGGGGACTCAGCGGGCGGAAAGGCCAGCAGCCGCACTCGGCGGTAAGCGCGCAACATGATGCAGACTTCAGCCGCAATTCTGCGTTTGAACTCGCGCTTGGCTTTGGTGCGAATCTTGTGGCCGCGCTTGATGGCCGACATTGGTTTTTCTGGAACCGGAATCGAAGTCAGGAAAAAGCCCTTTTCGTTCAGCGGCACGGCCAGCGCGGCAAAGAAATTGTCGTACGCAGAGAGAAAGTTCTCGCGAAAGAATTCGCGATACGAGGTCTGGTCCTCAGCGCGCACGCTGGCCACCGCGTAGACTCCCAGCGCCTCGCCCACGCCCTCCAGGGCCGCCAGCAGCGCGGCCGCGGGGGCAACGTCGCACATGGACTTGGATGCCATGGCGATCAACTGCTTGCCGCCACGCTCGCCCTGGAGCCTGCCGATCAGCATTACCTCTGGGGCCATGGAACCAACCACCCAGCCGGGCACAACGGAGAACGACAAGACATAAGCCAGCTGCCCATTCACGCGCATATTCAGGCTGAGTTCGCCTTCCTTGTCCCAGGGCTTGGAGAGGCCCATGGTGATCGAGAACCAGCAGCCCGCATCGGGCATCTCCAGCAGCGGCACCTCATCCAACAAAACCCGGCGCAGCATGCCATCCGGCAGTTCTGTATAAAGGCGGCGATAGTGGTGCACAAAACAAGCTGCGCGGGCCTGTACGCTCATGCTCCGCGCCATGTAGTCGTGGGTAAGGTATTTGAACAGGAAGCGCGGATCGCGTTCCAAATGTTCTGAATAGACGGAGTTCCAGCGCATGTTCAGCACGGTTCGGTGCCTGCGGGGATTAGCGGCAATCCGCCAAAGCACGCCCAGCATCGTTAAAGAGGACCAAGTCTTCTTCTGCGCGGTCAACGCCCCCAGTGAGCGCAGCAGCTTCCCGATCCGCTTTCCATGGTCTTCGGTTCTTCCCGCTGTCAGATCAAATTGAATGCTCACGGCCCTGGCTTGGCTCCCCTGCCCAGATCGTTTCAATTCAAAGAGCTGCTGACTCTGCTCCCCCCCAGAAGCACAGCCTGCACGAACTGGACATCACCATCTTGGGGTGGGTTTCCAAGTTGACAAATGCCCCCTTTGCGCCAGCGCTATACCGCTTAGGTAACCACCCGAAGGCCTGCGAGCCCATAACTTGTTGATTCTTAATGAGAATCTTCTAATCTCACCAGCTGAACTCGTTACCTCCGTACCCCTTGCCCCTCCTCCAGTTGGAGCGTCCCCAACCACTTGCGCGGTTGGTCCCGCCCGGCTATGCAAGTGGGGTAAACTGCTTCTAGCGACAGCGCCCGCATTTCTGCGTTTCATTTGTAGGTCCGCGGGGTCAGTTGGTTGCTGACGTTCGGCGCCTCTTCGGCTCGCTGCGTTCGATTTGGACCCGCTCTTCTGCTCTTCTCGTCCACGAAGAAGCTGCTGGGCTGTTGTTCGCTTCGTTTCGGCAACCGGTATGCGCCTATTCTGGTTTCTACCGGAGGACCGATTCCATGTATCGGATAGTCGAAGCCCGCTCGGTTGGCCTCAACATCAAGCAATTTGTTGTTGAGGCCCCGCGGATTGCGCGCAAACAGCGCCCTGGACAGTTCATCATCCTCCGTCTGCACGAGAAGGGCGAACGGATTCCGCTCACCATCAAGAGTTCTGACCCGGCGGCCGGAACCGTCACCATTGTGGTGCAGGCGGTGGGCAAAACCACGTCCATGCTCTGCGAACTGAACACCGGCGACTTCATTCTCGATATGGTTGGCCCGCTCGGCCATCCGTCGGAGATCTCCAACTTTGGCACCGCCGCCATCATTGCCGGCAGCGTGGGTACTGCCATGGCTTTGCCCACCGCCCATGCCTTGAAGGACGCCGGCAACCAGGTGGTCTTTATTGAGGGCGCGCGCAGCAAAGAGATGGTGGTGTTTGAGGACGAGGTTCGTTCCGCCTCCACTGAGACCCACATCATGACCGACGACGGCAGCTACGGCGAGCACGGCCTGGTCACCAAGAAGCTCAATGAGCTGATCGCCTCCGGCCGCAAGATCGACTTTGTGCTGGCCGTGGGCCCGGTGCCCATGATGCGCGCCGTGGCGCAGATCACCGGTCCGCTGGGCATCAAAACCATGGTCAGCCTGAACTCGATCATGGTGGATGGCACCGGCATGTGCGGCGGTTGCCGCGTGGTGCTGGGCACGGAGAGCCGCTTTGCCTGCGTCGATGGCCCGGAGTTCGATGCATCCAAGGTGAACTTTGAGATCCTGATGCAGCGCAACGCCATGTATCGCGACAAGGAATGCGCTTCGCTTACGCACTTCAAGTCCCACAAGGATGAAGAGATGGCCCTTCTACGCGCGGACATTGCGCAAAAGGAAGCCGACATCGCCCAACTGCGCGCCGAGCTGGCCGCCGCTGAAAACGACGGCGCCGGTTCTGTAGAGGAGAAGCACTATGTCTGACCAAAACCCGCTTCCCCTGAAAGAGCGCATGAAGATTCTCCGCACCGTGATGCCCATGCGCGATGCGGCCGAGCGCTGTAAAAACTTTTCCGAGGTTAACCTGGGTCTGGACGCTGAAACCGCGCATACCGAGGCCTTTCGCTGCATCAGCTGCGGCAAGCCGGGCTGCGTCGTTCAGTGTCCGGTCGGCGTCAAGATCAAGGAAGTCGTCGAACTGATCGCCGCCGAGGACTACCTGGGCGCAGCCTCCAAAATGCGCGAAGACAATGCTCTGCCCGCCATCACCGGCCGCGTCTGCCCGCAGGAAAACCAGTGCGAAGGCGGATGCGTGTTGGGCAAGAAGGGCCAACCTGTTGCCATCGGCAATCTGGAGCGCTTCATTGCCGATTATGAGCGCACCAGCGGCAAAGTGGGCATGCCCAGGATCGCGCCCAAGACCGGCAAGAGCGTGGCCATCGTGGGCTCGGGCCCTGCCGGGCTGTCCGCGGCAGGCGACCTCATCCAGAAGGGCCACAAGGTCCGCGTCTTTGAGGCGCTCCATGAGCTGGGCGGCGTGCTGGTCTACGGCATTCCCGAGTTCCGCCTGCCCAAGGACATTGTCCGTCAGGAGATCGACAACCTGCGCCACATGGGTGTGGAGTTTGAAACCAATGTGGTGGTGGGCAAGAGCGTAACCCTGGACGAGCTGATGCGCATTGAAGGCTACGACGCGGTCTTTGTGGCCACCGGCGCGGGCTTGCCGCAGTTCCTCAACATTCCCGGCGAACACTACAACGGTGTGTACTCCGCCAACGAGTTCCTCACCCGCATCAACCTGATGCGCGCCTATAACTACGACGAGTACGACGAGCCGGTCTACGATTGCCGCGGCCGCGATGTGATCGTGGTGGGCGGCGGCAACACCGCCATGGATGCCGTGCGCACCGCCAAGCGTCTGGGCGCCAAGACGGCCACTCTGGTCTATCGCCGCTCTGAGGTAGAAATGCCGGCGCGTCTGGAAGAGGTCCATCACGCCAAGGAAGAGGGCATAGCGTTCCGCATGCTCACCAACCCGGTCGAGTTCCTGGGCAACGACAAGGGCTGGCTGACCGGCGCCAAATGCGTACGCATGGAGTTGGGCGAGCCCGATGCCAGTGGCCGCCGCCGCCCGGTTGTGATTCCGGGCTCGGAAGAGGTTCTTCCGGCCTCGGTGGTCATCATCGGCGTGGGCACTACGGCCAATCCTCTGATCCAGAGCACCACGCCCGACCTGAAGACCAACCGCTGGAACTACATCGTAGCCAACGAGGAGACCATGCGCACCAGCAAGCGCGGCGTCTTTGCCGGGGGCGACATTGTGACCGGCGGCGCAACCGTGATCCTGGCCATGGGAGCCGGCCGCAAGGCCGCTGCCTCCATCCACGACTACCTCACCACATCCGTCTGGGATGCCACCGCGCCCGCACTCTGACGCAGCCCTCATGACGGTGTAGTGCTCGGATGCCCCACCCTCGCCGCGTTCTTGTTTTTGCGGCTAGGGTGGGATCATCGAGAAAATCAGCTTTACAATCTGGACCTGTCCGCCTGTGCTGAAAGCGCAAATCTCCTAAGTTTATCCCTTAGAGCATTTTTCCTTTTGGTATAGACTTCCGTACCTCATTCATTTTCGCGTTCTTTGCGGAAAGGGGTGGGATACCGAAGAAAATCAGGTCTACACCATTCCACAAAATGCTCTAGGTGTCTTTCCGCAGCATGTCACGCCCCCTTCTCCTTCCGGAATTATCGTTCGACAACTGTAGTTCCAGAACTTTTCTTCAGCCGCGACATTCTTCCCCGGTCAGTGTCTTATAGTTAGTGGGATCGGGGAAGGCGGCCGTTTATGACACATTTCTTGCTTCGGACAGTTTCCAGGAGCGGCTTTTGGGCGCTGGCAGCGGTTCTCACCGCAGGCTTGGCATCGACTTCAATCCTCCGCGCCGACGATAGCAGCCAGGGCGCTACGGCTCGGCTGAGCCTGGTGGATGGCGGTGTGCGCGTTGTGCAGGGCGGCCAGGTGGTTGCCGATCCGGCTCCGGTGAATGCCCCGGTCTTTGAGGGAGCGCAACTGGCCACGGCGGAAGACGGCAAGGCAGAGATTCAGTTCGAAGATGGCAGCGTAGCGCGGCTTTCGCCCAACAGCGCGCTCACTCTTACAACCCTCTCCGGCCAGCAGGGCGCGGAGGTGGTGCTGGACGGCGGGTTGGCCTACTTTGAGGTTCCCGAAGGCGGCAGCCGCCAGATGCGCATTCGCTTTGGCGACAGCGTGGTGACGGCCAGCGCCGGCGCGGTGCTGCGCATCCGCTTTGATACCCCTCCGGGAGAATTGGCGGTCTTTGCCGGGGTTGCGCATCTGGAACGCTTCAACGCCCCGGCCTTGGACCTGGAGACCGGCCAAAGCGTCCGTCTTGACCCCAACGTCCCAGGCCGCTACACGCTTGACGCCAAGATCGATCCCGACAGCTGGGATGGTTGGAATCAGGATCGCGATCAGGCTTTGAACACCTCCGCCTCCAACCAGAGCGGCGCCGCAGCCAGCGTCATCGGCGAGGGTGCCAACACTCCCGCGTGGAGCGATCTGGATGCCAACGGCAGCTGGTACAACGTGCCCAACCAGGGGTACATCTGGTCGCCCTACTCTGCCTCCAACGCCGGCTGGGATCCCTACGGCTGCGGCCACTGGATGTGGACCCCGCGCTGGGGCTATGTCTGGGTCTCCTGCGAGAGCTGGGGCTTCATGCCCTACATGTGCGGCTCCTGGAGCTACTACGACAGCTTTGGCTGGGGCTGGGGCCCGGGCATGGGCATGAGCTGCCGCAGCGGCATGTGGGGCGCAGGCTATTTTGGCGGCATACACATTGGCAACGCGCCGGGCGGTTATCGCCTGTTGGAACGGCCCGGACCGAAGCGTCCTGTCGCCCGAATCCCCTCTCCCATTCTTGTGGACCGGCGTACCCCCGGCACGGTTGGCGGATTGCCACCGCGCAATAGCCTGGTCAGCATCGGCGGACAGTCGGTTCGACCCATCGCGCGCACGGAACGGCCCAGCTATGATCGCAGCAGCCAGGGATTCGACAATCGCACCGCCCCCACTCGCCCCGGCGGCCAGGTGAACCCTTCCGGCATGAGCTACGGCGCGCATCAGATTCCCGGATCGCCTACCTACACCCTGCGCTCGGGCTACAACCAGGTGCAGCCCGGTACCCGCAACAACTATGTACACACCGGCGGGCCAGTTCCGACAACGCCGGGCAGCACCCAGCCGCAGCAGCATGCCTACCAGCCGCAGCAGCAACAGCAACGCAATTACCAACCACAGCAGCAACAGCAGCGCAACTACCAGCCGCCGCAGCATAACTACCAGCCGTCCGCGCCCAGTTACCACTCCGCACCGGCGCCCTCCGCGCCCTCGGCGGCACACAGCAACGGAGGCGGCAACAGTGGCGGTCACAAGTAGCCACACACGGCCTGACCACCGACACCAACGCGACGCCTGAGGGCGTCGCGTTGGTGTTGGTGCAGCGAGAGCATTTTTGGAATGGTGTAGACCTGAAGTTCATGGCTACATCACCCATTTCCGCAAAAAACGCGCCAATGGATGGGGCAGGGAAGTCTAGAACTCCCAGCGGAGCAGCGTTGCGCCTACCGAGAAGCCTGCGCCCACGGCCGCCAAAAGAACCAGATCGCCCTTCTTGATCTTGCCCTCTTCAAAGGCCGTTTCCATGGCCAGCGGAATGGTGCCGGCTGAAGTGTTGCCGTACTTTTCAATGTTGATGATCACCCGATCCAGCGGCATGCCCAGGCGATCGGCCGTGGCCTTGATAATGCGCAGATTGGCCTGATGCGGAATGAAGCAGCCCAGATCAGCGCCCGTCACGCCGTTGCGCTCCAGCAGCTTGGCGGTGGCGTCAGACATCTTGCGCACGGCGAACTTGTACACCGCCGGCCCATCCTGATAGATGAAGTGCATGTGCTTGTCGATGGTTTCGTGCGAGGCAGGATTCAGGCTGCCGCCGGCCTTCATGTTCAGGCTGGTGCCGCCGGCTCCGTCCACTTCATGCAGGTAGTCGATAAAGCCGATCTCGCCTTCTTCGCAGGGCTCCAACAGCACCGCGCCGCCGCCATCGCCAAACAATACGCAGGTGGTGCGATCGGTGTAATCGGTCATGCGGGTGTTGGCATCGGCGCCGCACACCAGAACCTTCTTGTGGGCTCCGCTCTCAATCATCTTCACGCCAGCCTGTAGCGCGTAGACAAAGCCCGAGCAGCCACCGGAGACGTCAAAGCCCCAAGCGCCGGTGGCGCCAATCTTGTGCTGCACCAGGCAGGCGGTCGAGGGGAACATCATGTCCGGCGTTACGGTGCCAACAATGATGCACTCGATCTCGCTCGGCTCAATGCCGCGCATGGCAATCACTTTTTTGGCGGCGGCGGTGCAGATGTCGCTCACGCCCAGGCCAGCTGCCAGCTTATGACGAACCTTGATGCCAGTCCGGTCCATGATCCACTGGTCGTTGGTATCGACGATCTTCTCAAGGTCTTGATTGGTGATCGTTTCAGGCGGGACGTAAGCGCCAAGCGCGGTGATTTTGGCACGGCAACCTACGATGGGACGAACAGTCAGACTCAATTTCTCTCTCCCCTGCGGCGCGCCGGTCCGGGGAAGGATCGAGAGACGGCCGCTCGACATAGCGCTGAATACCTTACAAAAATAAAAAAATGCCAAAAAAGTACCGGGTATCCTACTGCGCCCGTACTAGCCCGTTACCGTTGCTTCCTTCCGGACCTGGCGGGGTTGGCGGGATTACGTCGCGTAGGACCCGGCACTTTTTGATAGTAACACCTTGAGTCGGGTTCGTAAAAAGGGCGTCCCTTTTAGCTCTGGAAAACAGCCTAAGCGCCAAGAAACATGGGCTTTAGCCTACCGCAGTCCGAGCCCGGACCGGCCGCGGTTCCAAGGGGTGAAACGTGGCCAGATCAAGAGGCACAACCACGAGCGGCCAATGCCCAGCCCCAGCTTTCAGCGGCTGGTTCCCGGCGCGGCTGGCGGAGGCGGAGGCGGAGCGATAAGTATCTGCTCCGAACTATGGTGAACGTGCCACGGTGCGACGAAAGCCGCTGCAAACAGAAAGGCCAGCAAGCCAACGATCAGTTGCGCCACCACAATGGCCCCCACCAGTTTCCAGAAAGGCAATGCAACAATTTCCACTCTGATCGGCTCTGACGAATCCTCCGGCCGATTCCCATGCAACTGAGCAAGCATCGCCCCACCTCGAAGGAAAAATCTGTAGCAGGAGAATTCTACGCCAGAGGTGCGCCCTTACTGGCCAAGCAGGGCCACAGTTTCCGCTTCAGCCGCACGAACCTCCACCCCCTGCACCCCATCTTCAAGAGGAGCATCTAATGTCTTCTTCGCCATAATCGCCCCGTCCGTCTCTATTCTCAATCCCCGCCTGGCTGGCTTTCTTCAGCTCATTTCATCACTGCGATCAACGCTCCTGGGCGCTGCTATGCTGTTGCTTCCGCCAAACTCCTGACAAGAAACTACCTTCCGTGGACGCCGCAAGTTATTGATTTTGCTAAAGAAGAATTTCCAGGCATCTTTCGTCCGTCCCTCCGGGACGGGTGGCTTTTGCGCAACGCTAACCCAGGGTTCCTCCTTTCCCTTCGACTACGCTCAGGGTCAGGGTCCACCCTGGGCTATCTTCGCAGCGCCCGGCTGGGGCGCTCAACCGTGGCTGCGGCATCTAACGTTTCATTCCTTGCAGGTCGGCAACGGCGGTGGGAGACTAGACGGTAAAGCTCTCGCCGGGATGCCAGGCCATCACTTCCACGCCGGTATCGATCAGGGCGGCCAGCTCGGCGGGTGTGCCGGTGAGCGCCGGGAAGGTGCCAAAGTGGAGGGGCAGGACGGTGGCGGGGCCGATGAGCCGGATGGCCAGCGCCGCTTCTCGGGGGCCCATGGTGTAGTGGCCGCCGATGGGCAACAGAGCCACCTCCGGCTGGTAAAGCTCGCCAATCAGCTTCATGTCGCCAAAGACCGCGGTGTCGCCTGCGTGGTAGAGCACCGGGCCGCCCTCAATGGTGAGCACAAAGCCCGCGGCCACGCCGCCGTAGTGGGTGCCCTGCTCGTCCTGGATGGAGGAGGAGTGTTGGGCCTCGACCATGGTGACCGTCACCTCGCCCAGGGTAATCGAGCCGCCCAGATTCATGCCGATAGTATCGGCCGCTCCCTTGGCCGCCATGTAACCGGCCAGCTCATGGACAGCGACGATCTTGGAGCCATGGCGCGCGGCCGTGGGCAGCGCATCCGAGATGTGGTCAAAGTGGGCGTGGGTAAGCAGGATGGCGTCAATCCGCGAGGGCAGCTGGAAGTCTTTGGGGAAGGCAGGATTGTGACCAAAGAAGGGATCGATGAGGAGGTTGGTGCCCCGGGAGGTTTCGATCAGAACGGTGGCGTGGCCAAGCCAGGTGATGCGGGCGGTGTTGGGTGCGCTCATGGTGGTTGCCTCGCTCCGATTGTACTTCTCGGGGACGAGGGGAGTAGGGAACAGATCAGCAGGTAGTTGGCACCTTCGCTTCCCAGGTCTTAGAAGCGAGACCTGGGGCATCCAGAGCGGGTCGGATGCGGAAGATTCGGAAACGAAGATCCTTCTCTCAATCTCTTGTTCCCTTTTCCCTAGTCTCTACCGTGTAATGATGACCTCGGAAACGCTGTCTTTGGCCAGGAACTGGCGGTGACTGCCCCAGCCGGTAAAGAGGCGCTCAATGGAGCGGTTGGTGAAGGCGCGCTGGATGGGGAACGGCTCCGCCAGCTGCACCTCGACGTCGTTGCTCTGGGTGACGTGAAAGCGGCAATGCACGGCCTCCGCGCCGCTGGTGCGGGTGTGGAACAGGGCCAGCACCTGGCCGCCGGGATTCATCGCCTCAAACAGGTGGGCCACCACCGGGGCCACAAAGGCCTCCGGCAGGTAGTCGAGCGAGGTCCAGAGCAGCACTAGATCAAAGGTACGTCCGGCAAAGTTGAGGCTTTGCTGGAGAAAGCCTTCGACGTTCCAGATCAGATTGCCGTCGCCATCTGTGCCCATGAGCCAGTTCTGGGCACAGGCATCGTGGACCAGGTCAGCAAGGAAGATGGAGTGGCCAAGCGAGGTGAGGTAGTTGATGTTGGCTGGCGAGGTGTAGCCGACGTCGACGATGCGCAGGCCCGGCTCAGTCTCCAGACGTTGGCGCAGCGCGGTCCAGCCGCCGGAGTGCCGAGGCACCTTGGGCCCCACCGGGGTGGCGTGCCGGACTTCGGCTTGTTCTTTCGGTTTTTTGTCGAACCACTGGCTCAACACCCTTGAATTTCCTCGCAATCTGGAACGGCCGAACCCAACCAACACTCGCCCGCTTGGGAAAGGTGGCGGATCCGGCACAGTCAACTTCACGCGCACAACTGCTTGCTTCCGGCCGGGCTACCCAACCGCTACAGGGGCACCCGGCAAAAAACCGGCTGGCTGCCTAGGTTAGTAGATCCCGCCGGCTTGGGGCGCGTTGACGCCATCTGCCCCCTTGGTAACAGCCTGCGTCAGATCCACCTTGCCGCGGAAGATGGCATTGTCTTCCACCGCCAGGCGCAGAGCGCGGATGTCGCCCTCCACCACGCAACCGGCACGCAGCTCCACGCGGCCGCTCGCCACCACGTTGCCTTGCACATGGCCCAGAATCAAAATGTCGCGCGCCGACAGGTCAGCCGCCACATTCGCGGTGGGGCCAATGGTCAGGCGGCTCTCGGAGAGGCTGATGGTGCCCTCCACGCGGCCATCCACAATTAGATCTTCGCTACCCTTTACTTCTCCGCTAATCACAATGGTCTTGCCAATACGCGCCTGGGAATTCTCTACCGCCATAACCGTGGACTTCCTTCCGGAACATGTAAAGTGTCTCTGCCCGCACTATACGCAACCAGGGCAGGGGGTATCAATCAGAGAATCATGAAGAGAACAAGAAGGATGAACCAGAAGGAGCACAATAGGAACAGAGAGAACGCATGTTGAACCATCGAAGCCGTGCCCGGGCGATTTTTGCCGCTGTCGCCGTTGCCACCATCTCCATCGCCGCGCTGCTGTCCGCAGTCGCGCCCCTGCCGCTGGCTGCCAGCAAGCCGCAGGCGGAGACGCTGACCCCTACGGAAGCGCAGGCGCTGGTGCAGCGCGCCCTGGCTGAAGAGGTGCGCATGGTCCACGATCCCAGCCATCCCATGCGCTTCCATCTGCGCAAACAGAGCCCCCGGCTGACCACCAGCAAAGACATTATCGAAACCAGGGACGGCGCCGTGGCGCGGCTGTTCGCCGTCAACGACCAGCCTCTGGATACCGCCGGCGAGCAGGGCGAACAGGCCCGGCTGGACCAGTTGGAGCGCGATCCCAGCCTGCAGCAGCATCGCAAGCACGGTGAGGATGGAGACGCACACATTGTAATGAAGATCCTGACCATGATGCCGTCGGCCTTCCTCTACCAGTACCAGGGAATGGGGCCGGGCTTGAACGGGCCGGTTCAAAAGTTCACCTTCCGGCCCAACCCGCAGTTTTCTCCCTCGGACATGGAGACCCAGGCGCTGACGGCCCTGACCGGAGAGCTGTGGATCGATGCCGCCGGGGAGCGGGTGGTACGGCTGGCTGGGTCGTTGGCGCAGGATACCAGTTACGGCTGGGGGATTCTGGGCAAGCTGAACAAGGGCGGCTGGGTGGAACTGGAACAGAGCGAAGTTGCCCCCCACATCTGGCGCATTACCCATGTGCAACTCAAAATGACCCTGCGAATTGTGGTGAAGACCAAGGTTTTTGACACCGACGAGCAGATGCGCGACTACACCCCGGTACCGGCCGGAATCGATTACCGAACCGCCATCCACATGCTGCGGGCACCTGCGGTGCGGCCAACTGCTTCGCGTGGCTTATGACGCTTTGGTGCTGCGGTTCATCCGTCCTTCCAGGACGGGCACTGCATGCAGCAGATGCGCCTGCGGTGCGGCCAACTGCTTCGCGTGGCTCATGACGCTTTGGTGCTGCGGTTCATCCGTCCTTCCAGGACGGGCACTGCATGCAGCAGATGCGCCTGCGGTGCGGCCAACTGCTTCGCGTGGCTCATGACGCTTT
>Ga0181529_10005964_pt1 | contig 12548 bp, 8 predicted proteins | sample PEATcosm2014_Bin_36_FD_119763 | JGI IMG/M metagenome (GOLD analysis project Ga0181529, IMG submission 119763) | Peatland microbial communities from MTU Mesocosm Facility, Houghton, MI, USA - PEATcosm2014_Bin10_30_metaG | ecosystem: Environmental > Terrestrial > Soil > Wetlands > Peat | place... | reverse complement strand
CCCCCAGACCGGTTCTTGGGTGGTCCGAAACAAATGCTCTCCCCATCGATTCCGTTTCCCCGCAACCTGATCATCTGCGCCACTGCGCTCCTCATCTGCGCCCAGTCGGGCCGCGCTGCCGAAGGGGCCGCGCCCGGATCCATCGCGCCTGTGGTGAATTCGCCGGCGGTCCTCCCCGGGAATGGGCTGGCCCAACATCCGTTCTTCTACGCCGGGGAATGGAACTATACGCATCCGGAGCAAACGATGTTCATCGTGCGCGACGGCAAGGTCGTATGGTCGTATTCGATCCCTCTCAAGAGCGCGGACGGCAATATTCAGGAGTATAGCGACGCGACCCTGCTCTCGAACGGGAACATCGTCTTTGCCAGAAAGACCGGTGCCGCGATCGTGACGCCGGACAAGAAGCTGATCTGGAATTACGACGCTCCGAAGGGATTCGAGGTCCATGTGGCGCAGCCGCTCGGTCTCGACCGGGTCATGCTCATCCAGAACGGCAATCCGGCAAAGATGATGATCGTCGACATCGCATCCGGGCGGACTGTGAAGGAAATGGTCGTGCCGACGGGCAATCCTTTAAAGACGCACCCGCAGTTTCGGCGCGCGAGGCTGACCGCGGCGGGGACGCTGCTCGCCGCTCACCAGGACAACAACAAAGTCGCGGAGTACGACATGGACGGAAAGGAGATATGGTCCTATCCCCTGCCGTCGCCCTGGGCCGCTGTGCGGTTGAAGAATGGGAACACCCTAATGACCAGCAACAAGGGTTATGTCCTGGAAGTGAACCCCAAGGGAGAGACCGTCTGGAAACTCACGCAGGACGATATCCCCGAGATCAAGTTCTTCAGCCTCCAGGAAGCGAACCGGCTCGCCAACGGCAACACCGTGATCAGCAACTGGTGCCCCAACGGGATCAAGAACCCAAAAGACTGGCCCACGTGCGTGCAGGTGTTCGAGGTGACCCCGGACAAGAAGGTCGTGTGGGCGTTGCGCTCGTGGGATGAGCCGGCGGCTCTCGGGCCTGCGACCGTGATTCAACTCCTGGACGAGCCGGGGGTGCCGGAAAAAGGCGAGCAGCAGAGGTAGCGGCACAAAGCCCGCGAAAGTCTTGACCCGTCACTCCAGGACCAGGCGGTAGCCGATGCCCGATTCGGTCCTGAGGTGGCGGGGCTGGTTGGGCGCATCCTCGAGCTTTTGACGGAGGCGGCCGAGATACACGCGGAGGTACTGCGTCTGCTCCTCGGAATTCGGGCCCCATAATTCGCGAAGAAGCTGGCGGTGTGTGATGACCTTTCCGGAGTTGAGGACGAGGAGGCGCAGCAGGGCGTACTCCTTCGCAGTGAGGCGCACTTCCTCGCGGTTCCGGGTGACGATGCGACGGACGAGATCCACCTCGATCGAGCCGAACTTGACGACCTTCAAGTCGTCGCTCGGCTGATTGCGCCTGAGCATGACCCGGATTCGAGCGAGCAGTTCGCCGCCGCTGAACGGCTTGGTGAGATAGTCGTCCGCCCCGGAATCCAGCGCGGCGATCTTCTTGTCGTCCTCGCCGAGGACCGAGAGGATCAGGACCGGCACTTGGCTCCACTCGCGCAGCCGCCTGAGCACCTCCATGCCCGGCATGTCGGGCAGGCCGAGGTCGAGGACAATGGCGTCTGGCCGCCGAAAGGTGACCTCGCTGATACCCACGCCACCGGAGTCGGCCTCGCGGACCGCGTAACCGGCGGCTTCCAGGGTGACGCGGAGGAGGCGGCGGATTTGCACCTCGTCGTCAATGATGAGAAGCTCTTGTTTCGCGGGTTCGCTCATTCTGCTGGAATATCGCCGTGCGGAGTGTACGGCAAGTAAACGGTAAACACGGCGCCGCCTCCCGGATTTTCGCCCGCGACGACGTCGCCGCCCTGCGCCGCCACGAATCCGCGAATGATCGAAAGGCCCAGGCCCAGGCCGCCCGCCCGGGCGGCATCCCCCCTCTGGAACTTCTTGAAAAGATGCTCGCGCATCTCGGCGGGAAGGCCCGGGCCGCGATCGGCCACCGTGAAGAAAACCCGGCCGCGGGAGCCGTCGACTCCCGCCGTGAGAAAGATCGGAGTTCCAAGGGGAGTGTGAAGGGCGGAATTGAGCAGCAGATTCGCGAGGATCTGCTCCATCAAGGCAGCGTCCGCCCGGAAAAGGGGCATGTCGCCGGGAATGTCCAGTTCGAGCGGATGGCCCTCCAGCGACTCGCGCATACCCTCGAGCGCCGCGTTGATAAGATCCGAGGTGTCGCACCAATCGAGCTTGGGCTTCAGGGTGCCGGACTCGAGGCGCGTCTGATCCAGGAGATTATTCACGAGGCGCGTCAGCCTCCGCGTGGCGGTGCGCATCTCCTCGACGAGCGCCGCATGGGCGGGACCGCTGGCGGAGCCGATGTTCTCCGCTACGGAACCGAGGACGGCGAGCGGCGTTTTGAGTTCGTGCGAAACTCCGTCCAGGAGCGTCCGATGGAGTTTTTCCGACTCGGCGAGCAGTTTTTCGCGCTCGCCCGCAGCCCGGAGCTGCTCGCTTTCGGCGAAAAGGGCCATCTGGCTCGCAAACACGGCGATCAGGTCGCGCTGGGCAATCGACAGCGATGCCTCCTGCGGGACGCGAACGACGAGGACGCCGAGAGCTTCGTTTTCGCGGACTAGCGGAACGTAAAAGGCCTTGGCCGAGGGCAGGGTATCGGTGAACCGGCCGGCCTGTTTCCGGTTCCGCCAAACCCAATCGGCGACCGCCCTCTCCCGCTCGTCCACGGTGAAGGAGCCCGCGAAATGGGGTGTGAGCTGCCCTGAGCCGCCGTCATCCGCGAGCAACAGGGCCGTTTTCGCCGAAAAGAGCTCGTCGGCCTGCCGAAGGGCCGTGAACACTCCCTCGTCGAGTGTCTTTGCCGTTCCGAGGGCCTGGGTCAGGTGAAATAATGCCGTCGCGCGCTCCTCCCGGGTGCGTTCGTGCCGCTCTTGGGCGCGGATGCGCGCGGTCAACTGTCCGGTGATCAGCGCCACGACGAAGTACATGGCCACCATCATCCCGTCGTCGAACTTTTCGATGACGAATGTGAAAAGAGGCGGGATGAAAAGATAGTCCCACGCGAGGGCGCTCAGGATCCCGGCCAGGAGGATAGGCCAGCGGCCGACTCGCAGGCCGAGTGCGATGACGGCCATCATGTAGACCATGCCGACGGAACGGTAACCCGTGAACGGGACGATAAACCAGCTTCCCGCGGTCACGGCGGCCAGTACACCCAGCACCTCGAAATACTCGCGCGACTGCGACACCGAGACCGCGGACAAGTCGATCCAGACGCCGGCTTTTTCAGCCCGCTCCGGGGGCACGACGTAGATGTCAATCGGCTGCCGGATGCGAAGCAGGCGGTCGGGAAGACTTCCGCCCCGAAGGGTGTCGAGCCAGCGCGGGCTGAGCGACTTGCCGACGACGATCTGGGTTGCCTTGTTCTGCAGGGCGACCCGGACCAGCGCGTCGGCGACGTCCTCATCGTGGGTGACCAGCACCTCGGCGCCGAGCTCTCGCGCCAGGGCGAGATTGCGGTCCAGCCGCGCGCGGGCGTCTTCGGCCAGGGTGCGCGAGGATTCGACGTTGACGGCGATCCAGGCCGCTCCCTGGGCGGCGGCCATGCGGCGCGTCCAGCGGATGAGCTGAGTCGAGGAGGGGCTCGGGCCGACGGCCACCAAGAGCCTCTCGCCGGAGCGCCAGACGGTCTGCGTCGCGCCGAGGCCCCGGACCTCGCGCAGCCGCTTGTCCATCCGCTCGGCGGTGAAGCGGAGCGCCAGTTCCCGGAGCGCCATCAAGTGCGCTTCCTTGAAGAAATTCTCCGCGGCTGTCGCGGCGCGGTCGCCGATGTACACCTTTCCGTCCTGCAGGCGCTCGAGCAGCGCTTCCGGGGTGAGGTCGACAAGTTCGATCTCGTCCGCCAGTTCGAGGATCGAATCGGGCACGGTTTCGTTGACCGGCGCCCCGGTGATCTGCCGGACGGAGTCGGCCCGGCTCTCGATGTGCTGGACGTTGAGCGTCGTGAACACGTTCAGCCCTGCGTCCAGGAGCTCGATCACGTCCTGATACCTCTTTGGATGGCGCGATCCCGGGGCGTTCGTGTGGGCGAGTTCGTCGACCAGGACGAGCCTTGGCTTGCGGAGGAGCACCGACTCCAGGTCCATTTCCGTAAGCTGGATTCCGCGGTATTCGATCTGCTTTCGGGGAACGATGGGCAGCCCCTCGAGGAGCGCCATGGTCTCGGCCCGGCCGTGCGTCTCCACGATGCCGACGACGACATCGGTCTTGTCGCGCAGTTCCTGCCTGCCCGCGTTCAACATGGCGTAGGTCTTGCCCACGCCGGGGCACATCCCGAAGAAGACCTTGAGGCGTCCGCGGGAAGAGCGGGCCTCCTCGCGCCGGAGCGAAGCGAGCAAGGCGTCGGGATCTGGGCGGGAAGGGGGTGTCACCATGGGGCGGCGCGGCCCACGTTATATCATGCGCCCGTTGAAGCGAGAAATCTCATCGGAGGGGAATTTCGCTATCCAGGGCGAGATTGAGCTCGAGGACGTTCACGCCCGCCTCGCCGAAAATGCCGAGGTCGCGATCCCGGGTGTGGCTCTGGACCAGGGACTGCACGGATTCGACCGATGTGTGGCGCGCTTTTGCGACCCGAGCGGCCTGGATGAGCGCATTGGCGACGCTGATATGCGGGTCGAGGCCGCTGGCGGAGCGCGTCACGGCGTCGGCGGGAACCGGGTCGGACGGCTGGAGGCCGTTCGAAGCGCGATACGCGGCGACCAGATCCTTGATGCCGTCAAAATTTCCGGGGTCGTTCACGTCCTTGCCTTGCGCGTCCTTGGCGTGCGAGCCATTGGCGAGCTTGGCGCTCGTCGGGCCGTAGTTGGTGCCCGAGGAACTGGTCGAATCGTAGCCGGTGCCCGCTGCGGACGGGCGGGGCTGGAAGTATTTGTCCGAGGCGAAATTTTGGGCGAGGAGGCTCGAGCCGCGGACGGCCCCGGACTTGTCCACGATGAGGCTGCCGCCGGCCTTGGCCGGGAATAACGCCTGCCCGGCCGCCCAAACGGCGACCGGGTAGGCGACGCAGCAAACAATAACCAAAAGGATTGTGAGAAAGAGGGCGGTCTTGATGTCCGAAAAGAGCGTTTTCATGGTTCAGACGATGTGGATGGCGTTGATAAGCAGGTCGATCAGCTTGATTCCGACAAAGGGGATCAGGACTCCGCCCAGTCCGTAGATGAATAGGTTGCGGCGCAGGATGGCGGCGGCGCCCAGGGGCCGGTAGGCGACGCCTCGCAGGGCCAAAGGAATCAGGGCGATGATGACAAGCGCGTTGAATATGACCGCGCTCAGGATGGCGCTCAGGGGCGAGGCGAGGTGCATGATGTTGAGCGGAGCGATGGCCGGGAAAGAGCCGACGAGCATCGCAGGGATAATCGCGAAGTACTTGGCCACGTCGTTTGCGATGCTGAAGGTCGTCAGCGAGCCCCGTGTGATCAGGAGCTGTTTGCCGATCTCGACGATCTCCAGCAGCTTCGTCGGATTGGAATCGAGGTCCACCATGTTGCCCGCCTCCTTCGCGGCCTGGGTGCCTGTGTTCATCGCTACTCCGACGTCGGCCTGGGCGAGCGCGGGAGCGTCGTTCGTGCCGTCCCCCGTCATCGCCACGAGGTGGCCCTTCGCCTGCTCGTCGCGGATGCGGGCGAGCTTCATCTCGGGCGTTGCCTGGGCCAGGAAATCGTCCACGCCCGCCTCGGCCGCGATCGCGGCGGCAGTCAGCGGATTGTCGCCTGTGATCATCACCGTGCGGATTCCCATGGCCCGCAGCTGGGCAAAGCGCTCCTTGATGCCGCCCTTGACGACGTCCTTGAGGAAGATGACGCCCAGGACCGCGCGGTTTTCGGCGACGACCAGGGGGGTGCCGCCCTCCCGCGAAATCCTGTCGACCGTGTCGCCCACCGCCTGGGGATAGGTGCCGCCCACGGCCTCGACCCAGGCTTTGACGTTGCTTGCCGCTCCCTTTCGGATCGAGCGGGCTGGCTGTCCGTCGTTCGGGGCCAGGTCGACGCCGCTCATTCGGGTCTGGGCTGTGAATGCGACGAAGGTCGCGTGCGGGGCGGTGAGTTCGCGGCCGCGCAGCCTGAATCTTTCCTTTGCGAACACGACGATCGAGCGGCCCTCCGGAGTCTCGTCCGCGAGCGATGCGAGCTGCGCGGCGTCGGCCAAACGCTCCGCCGACACCCCGGGCGCCGGGATGAATTCCGAGGCCATCCGATTCCCGAGAGTGATCGTTCCGGTCTTGTCCAGAAGCAGGACATCGATGTCTCCCGCGGCCTCCACGGCGCGGCCGCTCATCGCGAGGACGTTCCGCTGGAGAAGACGGTCCATGCCGGCGATGCCGATCGCGCTCAAGAGCCCCCCGATCGTCGTCGGGATGAGGCATACGAGCAGGGCGATGAGGGCGGTGATCGAGAAGGCTACATTCGCATAGATGCCGAACGGCTTGAGCGCGATGATGACCAGGAGGAAGATGAATGTGAGGGCGGATAGGAGTATGGTGAGCGCAATCTCGTTCGGGGTTTTCTGCCTGGTTGCGCCTTCGACGAGGCTTATCATGTGGTCGAGGAATCCCTCGCCGGGATTCGCCGTAATGCGGATCAGAAGCTGGTCGGAAAGGACACCCGTGCCGCCGGTGACGGCGCTTCGGTCGCCGCCCGCTTCGCGGATGACGGGCGCAGATTCACCCGTGATCGCGGATTCGTCGACCGAGGCGGCGCCTTCGATCACCTCGCCATCGCCCGGGATTAGCTGGCCGGCGACGACGAAGACGACGTCGTCCTTGCGCAATTGCGATGCGTCGACGAGCTCAAATCCGCCGTCCTTCTTGCGGCGCTTGGCTTCCAGCTTCCGGCGGGAGGCCCGAAGCGCCTGGGCCTGCGCCTTGCCGCGGCCCTCGGCGACCGCCTCCGCGAAATTGGCAAAGACGACGGTGAAGAAAAGCCACAGGGCGACCTGAAGGACGTAGCCCAACGGCTCTTTCGATATGAACAGCTGCCAGAAGGTGAGCAGGGAGCCGATCAGGGTGACGAACATCACCGGCTTCGAAATCTGGTGGCGCGGGTTGAGCTTCCTGAAGGCGTCGAAGACCGCCTTCGACATGATGCTGCGGTCGAATAGGGAAATTGATTTTGCGCTCATGAGCGTGTCCGTTGGAGGGAGTCGGGTGTTAAAGTTCGGTTCGGGCGCATCAGAAGAGGGTTCCGGCCTTCATGAGGTAATGCTCGACGATGGGCCCCATCGCCAGGGCGGGCAGGAATGTCAGGGCGCCGACAAGGAGCACCGTGCCTATGAGCAGGGCGACAAATGTCGCTCCCTCGACCCGGAAGGTGCCGGAGCTCTCCGGGATGAGCTTCTTGCCCGCGAGATTGCCGGCCAATCCAAGGATCGGCACGATCATCAGGAACCGGCCGATGAGCATCGCGATCGCAAGAGTCGTGTTGTAGTGCGGATCGCCGTCCACGGCATTGCCCGTGAGGCCGGCGAACGCGCTTCCGTTGTTGCCGACGCAGGAGCTGAAGGCGTAGAGGATCTCGCTGAATCCGTGCGGCCCTCCATTATTGAGGCCGGCCTGGCCCCAGGGCGTCACGGAGGCCCAGGCCGAAAATCCGAGGATAGTCGTGGCGAGAACCATGAGGACGAGCATGACGAGCTTTACGTCGTAGGCCTCGATCTTCTTTCCGAGATACTCGGGCGTGCGGCCGACCATGAGGCCCGCGATGAACACCGCCAAGACGACGAATATCAGCATGCCGTAAAGGCCGGCGCCGACGCCACCGAAGATGACTTCGCCGGTCTCGATATTGAATAGCGGCACGAGCCCTCCGAGGGGTGTGAACGAATCGTGCATCGCATTGACCGCGCCGCATGAGGCGTCGGTCGTGATGGTGGCGAACAGCGCGGAATTGAAGATGCCGAAGCGCACCTCCTTTCCTTCCATGTTTCCGTCGGTTGCGGCGACGCCGAGCGATTGATGGATGGGATTGCCCGCGGCCTCGAATTTCCAGCAAACGAGAACGCCGGCGGCGAACATCGCGAACATCGCACCCCAGACGGCCCAGCCGTGGCGCTGGTTTTTCACCATTCGGCCAAGATAGTAGGTGAGGGCGCTCGGAATCGCGAAGATCGACAGCATTTGGATAAAATTGGACAGCGGCGTCGGATTTTCGAAAGGATGGGCTGCGTTTGCGTTCGTGTAACCGCCGCCATTGGTGCCGAGCATCTTGATCGCGATCTGGGAGGCCATCGGGCCCTGGACGATCGATTGCGAGTCCACGGTCTGGTCCACCATCAGCGGCTTGCCGTCGGGAGTGACCAGCAGCTTCCCGGAGTCGTCCGTTTTTTGGACGGAGGTCGTGTAGGGTTCGATGGTCTTCGCGGCCGTGTACGGCTTGAAATTCTGGATCATCCCCTGGGAAACGAGGAAGACGGCGAAAACAAGGCAGATTGGGACGAGCAGGAAATAGGTTGTTCGGACGACATCGACCCAGAAATTGCCGATCGTCTTCGCCGTATGCCGGGCGATGCCTCGGACGAGGGCCGCGGCGACCGCGATTCCGACGGCCGCCGAGGTGAAGTTGTGCAGGGCCAGGGCGACCATCTGCGAAAGATAGGACATCGTGGATTCCCCGGTGTAGTTCTGCCAGTTCGTGTTCGTTGTGAAGCTGGCGGCCGTATTGAACGAAAGCTGCGGAGTCAGGCCGGCGAATTTTTGGGGGTTGAGCAGACCCTGGAACGGAAGCCTGTCCTGGTAGCGCAGGATGAAATAGGTGAGCAGCATGCCGACCAGGCTGAATAGAAGCATGGAGACCGCGTAGCCGATCCAGTTTTGCTCGCGCTCCGGATCGATGCCGCAGATGCGGTACGTCAACCGCTCCAATGGCCGGATCACGGGATCGAGCCAAGTCTTGCCGCGCGGGTCGAGTACGCGGACGAGATAAAGTCCCAGCGGCTTTGTCACGAGGAGAAGGGCGGCGACGTACAGGGCGAATTGAAGCCAGGCGTTCGGATTGTTCATTGCTCGGGAAACTCAGTTGAAGGGAAGCGGAGGGAACCGGGACGGCGCATCGGAGCGTGCGCTCAGAATTTTTCGGGACGCAACACGGCCACGACGAGATAGACGAGGCACGCGATGGAGAGTATGGCGACGATTAGATTAGGCATGATGGTCAGCGCACCTTTTCGCAGAAATAGGCATAGGCGATCGAAACCGCGAAGAATGCGACGGTGATGAGGATGAATGTGGTGTCTCCCATGGATATGGCCTGTTTGTACGGGAGATCATACGGATTGCCGGCTGACTGCCCTAATAAACAAACCCCACGGGGCATAAATAATCCGCAAATGGCGCTTGGCGGGTGCAGGTCGAGAAAACGTACCACCACCGCTTGGCGTCTGGTATCGACTTGTTGCCGTGTATGGTGATGTCCTAATCCGAAAGGGCAGCCACTCTTTTTGCTTCATCGATGAAATTCTCCTTGCCGCAAGCCGACGTTTACGTGCCCGGGGTGGGTTCGCCCGAGGCGGCCCTTTCCCGGGTGACGCATCTGTGCATCGCCGCACATCCCGATGATATCGAGATCATGGCCTACGCGGGGATCTGCGAGGCCCTTGCGCGCGTGGACGGAGCATTTGGCGGCGTCGTGCTGACGAACGGCGCGGGATCGCCCCGCAGCGGACCCTATGCGGCGTACACCGACGAGCAGATGCAGGGCGTTCGCCGGGAGGAACAGCGGGAGGCCGCCCGGATCGGCGATTATGCGATCCAGATCCAACTCGGCCACCCAAGCGCCGACGTGAAGGTCCGCGGGCATCCAGGAGTCGCCGCCGACTTGGCTTCGATATTTGCCGGCTGCGCGCCCAAGGCTGTTTATCTCCACAACCCGATGGACCGCCACGACACCCATGTCGCGGTCCTATCCCGGTGCATTGAGGCGATGCGAGCCCTGCCGCCCGGACGGCGGCCCGGCCGGGTCTACGGTTGCGAGGTCTGGCGGGACCTGGACTGGGCGGTGGACGCGGACAAGATCGCTCTCGATTCCGGCCGGAGACCGGAACTGGCCGCCCGAATCCTTGCCGCATTCGATTCGCAAATCGCCGGGGGAAAGCGGTACGATCTGGCTGCGCAAGGCCGGCGGGTCGCCCACGCAACCTTTCACAAAAGCCATGCCACGGACCAGTTGGAGGGGATCACTTGGGCCATCGACCTGCTCCCCTTGCTCGATTCGGACGGCCCGAGCCTGGAAGCCTTCTCCGAAGCGATCGTCAACCGGTTCCGCGACGATGTCCTCGGGCGGATCCGGCGCTTCGCGTGACCGATCGGGTGGTCAAGCTGCGCGGGCGCAGCCCCGCAGCTTGCAATCGACCCTCAGGATGTGACCGCGAATCCAGTTGGCCGTTTCGCGGTACACATCGAGCACCAGGGTCGTCGAGGCGCCGTACTGCAGTTTGGCGACCCACTCGTCGAGCTTCGCGACGAACGCGCGGTGCTCTTTGCAGTTTTCAGCGTACGCCGGGCAGGCGACCCGCTGCATATGCATCTCTTCCCGGATGAAATGTTCCCGCGTGTACCGGTTGAGGAATGCGATGATCTTCTCGATCTGTTCCTGGCCTGCACCTTGTTTCAATGCGGCTTCAAGCTCGTTGAGGCTGGCCACCAACTGCTTGTGATCTTGGTCAACGAGCGCGTGGCCCGTTTCTAGGGTCGAATTCCATTGGATCATACCAACCTAGGATGATCGGCGCAATTCGCCCTCAGTTGAACCTAAAATCCGAGGCAAATCCGCCTGCGATCCCGAAACAGTCCTGTTCATCGAGAACGAACCCTCAAAGACGGCCTTCGTGCAGGTCAAAGCACAGGCTGGCCCATCATGCCGCGGCAAAGTTCACTTTGTACACCAGCGCGATGCTAAAGGGCATTTGCGCAGGGCACCTGATTTCCAATCCATCCATCGACTGTTTCCAATCCACGGTCGCCGTTGACCCGAGCAGACGGACGGAATTTACGGCGGGCACGGCGGGTTGCGCCGCTGTTCCCATCGAGGCGACCTTAAGCGTCGTGCCCGGTTCGGGGATGGTCATGCAGAAAACATAGACCGAACCGTCCTTGCCGGCGGTGAAGCGGAAGTCCTGCGGACTGAATTTGAAGCTCGCTTGGCGCTGGTTGATCTTGCCGGCGGGCGATTGGCGCACGCGGCCATCGGCGCCTTCGCCGAATCTTAACCAGGCGCGGCTGCCATAAATCGCTTCGCCGTTGACTTTCATCCAGTCGCCCACATCGGCGAGCATCTTCAGACTGCCGTCGTCGAAGGAACCATCGGGGCGCATGGCGATATTGACGCAGAAACAGCCGTCGCGCGATACGCATTCGAGCAAGTGGCGCACAAGCGCCCCGGCGTCATACACAAAGCCGGGTGCGTAATACCAGTCGCCATAGGCCGTTTCGCCGATCCACGGCTGGTCGGTCTTGATGTCCGCAGGCCAGTTGTCCTCAAACGTGTTGACGACGCCGTTGCCGGGCGGATGAAACTTCACGATGCTGAAGGTGTCCACTTTGCCGCGCGTGGAAAGCGAGTGGTTGTAGAAATCCGCGATCACGCGCTGCATGGCATCGCATTTGTAGCCGGTCGCGCTCTTGAATCCGGTGTAGGGCTGTGTGGAATTGCCGTCCGTGTAAATGAAGTCGGGATCGTATTTCCGCACCACATCCATGATGCGCAGCGCCCAGCGAGTGACATACCATTTGGCGTATTCCTGATGATTGGAGAGAATGCCCTGGCTCGGACACCAACTGTCCTGGTCAAATCCTTTGTACTCGCGCAAATCCACGCCGTAAAGCAAGCGCGGGTCCATGCCCTCCCACCACTTGCCCTTTCCGTCGGCCAGCGTGAGGTTTCCATCGTAAGGTATGCCGGCTTTGGGTCCAGTCCGGTCGCTGCCCAGCGATTTGAGCCACCACCACCAGGTGTATTCATGGTGGAAAGAAACGCCAAATCTCATGCCTTCCTTGTGCGCGGCCTGCGACCATTCACCCAACAAATCGCGTTTGGGACCGAGATTGACGGAGTTCCACGGCTGATAGGCGGAATTCCAGTTGTCGAAATTGTCATGATGGACGCCTTGAATCAGCATGAATCGCGCGCCTATATCCTTGTATAGCTTTACCACAGCCGCCGGATCGAGTTTGGCCGGGTTCCAATCCTTCAACAAATCCTTGTAGCCCGCCTCGGAGGGATGGCCGAAGTCCCGCAGGTGATTGTTGTAGGCACGCTGCCCTTGCATATAGAGCCGACGCGCATACCAGTCACCGCTAAGGCCCGCAGCCTGCGGTCCAAAATGCACCCAAATGCCAAATTTGGCGTCGCGCAGCCAGCTTGCTTCCTTGCCGGGATAATTCTGCGCGATGGATTCCCACGTTGGCGCGTAAGGGCCGGGAACGATCGGAAAATCCATCTTGGCCTCTG
>Ga0181529_10005963_pt1 | contig 12548 bp, 8 predicted proteins | sample PEATcosm2014_Bin_36_FD_119763 | JGI IMG/M metagenome (GOLD analysis project Ga0181529, IMG submission 119763) | Peatland microbial communities from MTU Mesocosm Facility, Houghton, MI, USA - PEATcosm2014_Bin10_30_metaG | ecosystem: Environmental > Terrestrial > Soil > Wetlands > Peat | place... | reverse complement strand
TAGGCGGCGGCGTCGAGCAGGGCGTTGAACTGCGCGAGATCGGCCAGCTCGACCTTGACGATCCAAGCCTCGTGCGGCCTCTCGTTGATCTGGCCAGGCGCGTTCTTCAACTCCTCGTTGACCGCCGTAACCGTGCCGGTGACGGGCGAAAAGAGGTCGCTGACCGCCTTCACGCTCTCAACCGAGCCGAAGGTTGCATTGGCGGTGACTGTGTCGCCCACCTTGGGTGCGTCCACGTAGACGATGTCGCCCAGGGAGTTCTGTGCGTAGTCGGTGATGCCGATGGCGCCGATCTTGCCTGTCAGCTCAATCCATTCATGTTCGCGGGTGTAACGGTAGTTGCTTGGGTAGGCCATGTTGACTCCGCTCCTTTTTTCAATCCGGGCGCTCGTGAAGAGCGTGCAAAAGAGTAGTGTACGGCGCGAGGCTATGGGATGAAAGCTGTGGATTACGCGGGCGAAATGCGGGCTGCTGGACTCATCGAATGATCGCGCCTAGCGTTGCCGAGACCGATTGTAACGATCTGCAACGCAACCTGGATTACCGTTCTATCAACTCTTCGGAAGCGATGTGATAACCGAGAAGCCGGAATTGATCTCCCGATTTGATCCACATAAAGGTCTCGGTGCCAGTAGCGTTTTTGGAAAATGATTCCTACTTTTCAAAGAACCGCCCCTGTCCACCGCCGGCCCAGGGATCATAGTGAGCTGCAAAGCCGGCGCGATGCTGAACGCTGGGGTGGCTGTAGCTCCAGAATTCGACGAATGGGCTGGGGTTGGGGTCTTCCAGCCAGGCTTCTCCCAAGTGGTTAAAGGCGCTGACGACGGTCTTCTGCGGATCTGTGACGAGGCCGTGAATCGCTTCCTGGCCGTAGATGTCGGCCTCATGCTCGAAGTGGCGGCTGAAGGTGTTGCCAGCCGGTTGCAGGATGACGCCGGCGAGCGAGAAGGCAAAGACAAGCACCAGAAAGCCGGGGCGGCTGGAGAGCGGAGTCGCTTCGTCTAATTGCCAGCGCGTGCCAAAACGGCGAGCCAGAGCACCGGCAAACGCGGCCGAGGCCCAGAATACGAAGAAGAGGCCGGCAGCCATTCCGGCAAGCTCTTTGGGAATGTGGTTGAGGACGTAATGGCCGTTTTCATGGCCAAAGATGAAGAGAATTTCGTCGTCGGGCAGGCGGTCGGTCGCCGTGTCCCAGAGCACGAAGCGCTTGGTCGCGCCGATGCCGGTGACGTAGGCGTTGAGTCCATTGGATTTTATGCTGGCCTTCATCAAAAACATCCGATTGGGCGCGATCTTCGTTCCGGTGCGGGCGACGACCTGCTCCAGTCGCGCAACCAGCACAGGATGGTTCTTCGCAAGCGGCTCATACTGGTTGAAGATGGGTTCAATCAGCGGCTCCGCGAAGGCCGAAAGCACGATGAGAGGCAGCGAGACCAGCCAAATCCACAGCCAGTACCGGCGCGGTGAGACGCGCACGATCCAGTTGAAGAAGAGCAGAAGCGGGGGGCCGAGAAGCAGCGTGATGCCGAGGCCTTTGGCGTGATCGCCCAGCCAGCCGGCCCAACCCAGTACACTGATGCCGTAATGGCGGCTGACCAGGTGTCCGGCCACATCCAGCGGCAGGCTGGCCAGGGTGGAGATGACAAAAAATGCGGCGAAGAAGAGCAGCCCCTGCATCCAACGGCGGCTAAGCAGGCGCTCACTCCACGTGGCGAGATGGGCTGCCCAGCGGCTGGCCAGCAGTATCCAGAGAAAGGCCAGACTCCAGAGTGAGCCGATGACTTCGAGGGCAAGTGAGATGCGGCTGAGAGTAATGGCCTGGGCGAGCTTGCCGGGAGGAAGCGAATAAGCCTGCGAGCTGGCTGGCTGGGCGGGGTTCGTTGTCGCTGCCGTGGCAGTCACCGGAGATGGAGCCGACTGGGCTGAACAGGCGCACGCGGCCCAGCTTGTCAGGATGGCGAACAGCGCTGCGACGCAAATTACCGGCAATCCTCGGCGCGAAAAGCTCATGAGCCGTTTCCTCTTTCGTAGCTTACTCTGAGAGAATCCATCTTGAAGAAGTTTTATGGGATATTTCAGCCTATGAGAGAGATTGTTTGTGTTGCCGCGGTACGGTCGGTTCGCTGTCTGGTCAAGAGGCGTAGTATATGCGCGGTTTCAGCAGCTTTGGCGCTGGTTTTGCCGCTGGCATCTGGGGCGCAGCAACAACCAACTCCTGTCTTGCTTGACGCCATGGCCACCGAATTGCATCGTGCCTTTACATCGCTTGGCAAACAGGGTGATGAAAAGCAGTTGCCTCCCTACTTCCTCAGCTATTCGGTGAGCGACGCCAGCGCCTTGACTATTCAGGCGCAGTTTGGAGCTTTGGTCAACACTTCGGTCCATCATGTGCGCTATGCCGATGTGCAGCTTCGCATCGGCGATCCCAAGCTGGACAATACGCACGGAACGCATCGCAGCTCGGCTGAGACCAATACCGCATTGCCGCTGAATGACGACCGGGAGGCCCTGGCGCGCTCGCTGTGGTTGGCGACCAACTCCGGCTACGGCAATGCGCTGGACAACTATCTGCGCGTCAAGACGGAGGCCGCGGTGCGGGCCAAGGAAGAGGACACCTCGCCCGACTTCAGCCAGGAGGCGCCGCAAGTGCATCTTGGCAGGCCAGCGCCCTCGGTTGTGGTGGATCGCGCAGGCTGGGAGCAGCGGGTGCGGGCGCTTTCACGCATCTTCCGCGAGTATCCGGATGTCTATATCAACGCGGTTGCGCTCACGGTACAGAATGAAACCGATTACTACGCCTCCTCGGAGGGTTCACGGGTAGTGGCGCCGCACTTGCAGGCGCGGCTGGTGATCTTTGCCGCGGCGCGCGCCGAGGACGGAATGGATTTGTATCGCGCGCAGACCTTCGAGGCGGAGACGGCCTCGGGCTTGCCCGCGCAGGTGGAGATGGAAGCCGCGGCGCGCGAACTGGGCAAGAGCCTGGAGGCGCTGCGCAAGGCCCCTATTACCGAGCCATTTGACGGGCCGGCGATTCTCTCCGGACGCGCCGCGGCGGTCTTCTTTCATGAGGTATTGGGTCACAGGCTTGAAGGTCAGCGCCAGCGGGGCGACGAGGAGGGCCAGACCTTTACCAAAGAAGTGGGTAAGCCGGTCTTGCCGTCTTTTCTTTCCGTGGCGGACGACCCGACCATGAGCCGCTTCGAGAAGACATGGCTGAGCGGAAGATACGAGTATGACGACGAGGGTCAGAAGGCGCAGCGTGTGCAGTTGATTCAGGATGGCGTCCTGAAGAGCTTTTTGATGTCGCGCCTTCCCATTGCCAGCTTTGCCAACTCCAATGGACATGGCCGCGCAGAGACCGGCAAGGTGCCTACAGGACGCCAGGGCAACCTGATCGTAACTTCGACCAAGACCGTGCCAGAGTCCGAACTGCGCAAACAGTTGATTGAGGAAGCCAAGAAGCAAGGTAAGCCGTACGGCCTCTACTTTGAGGACATCTCTTCGGGCTTTGCGGTCACGCAGCGCAATTCGCCGCAGGCCTTCAGTGTGGTTCCGCTGGTGGTCTGGCGTGTCTATGTGGATGGCCGGCCCGACGAACTCGTTCGTGGCGTCAGCATTGTGGGTACGCCGCTGGCGGCGATGAAGAGCATCCTGGCTACCGGCGACAAATACGAGGTCTTCAACGGCGAGTGCGGCGCCGAGTCGGGCACAATCCCGGTCAGTGCAGTGGCTCCGGCGATGCTGATGCAGGATCTTGAGACGCAGAAGCAAAAGCAGGGCACGGCAAGGCCGCCGATTCTGCCGATTCCGTCGGAGAAGCAGTGAAACAGTGAAGAAGTGAGACAGTGAAGAAGTGAACGGTGGTCAGTGAACAGTGAATAGGGGTCGTGGGTAGTAAACAAAAAACAGTTGAGTGCCCCATCCATTCCGCGTTTTTTGCGGAATGGATGGGATACCACAAACTTCAATCAATTTTGTGATCCGCGTTGATTGAACCGCACTGTAACAGGGCACGAGTTAAGTCGTGCCGCAAACGTAGTCAAAAAGGTTGGGCTTTAGCCCTTGAGGGAATATCAGAGGAAATAGTATGAAGGTGCCCCAATCAGATTGTTATTGGCTCGGGCAGAGATCATGGTCCCAGATTTCATAGAAAGTTGTTTTGATGAGAGGTTTTGACGCAATGAACCCGATTCGTCCACTTGCCGTTGCAGCTCTGTTCGTCGCAAGCCTGAGCGCGTCTGCGCAAACTGCGCCGCAGCCTACCCGCGCCGACGCCGAGAAGGATCCGGTGCTGAAGGCGATGCTCACCGAGCTTGATCGCAGCAAGAGCCAGTTGCAGTTGAAGGACTTTCAGAAACCGTTCTTTATTCAATACCGCATTGAAGAGATCGACAACTTTGAAACGCGTGCGGAGTTTGGCGCCAGCTTAGGCTCGCAGCGCAGTCACGAGCGGGTGGCGCGGGTGACGGTGCGGGTGGGCGATTACAAGACTGACAGCTCTGGCGAGCGCGGCGACGGTGCGGTTGAGCTGGCAGCATTGGATGACGATCCGGTGGCGCTGCGCTCGGCGCTGTGGTGGGCAACCGACGAGGCATACAAGAATGCTCTGGCCGCCTACGCCCGGAAGCAGGCCGAGCTGAAAGAGGTGCAAACGCCACCGCAGGCGGATGACTTCAGCCAAGAAACTCCGCGGATATCTCTGGCCGAACCACTGCGGCTGAAAGTGGATGAGGCTGCATGGGAGGCGCGTGTGGCTCACGACTCCGGAATTTACCGAACAGACGCTGCCGTTAGCAAGAACCGCCGCGATGTGCACTACTCGGGAGGAAGTTTTACCGCGCGGGTGACGACCACATGGCTGGTCGATAGCGAAGGTGGCATCCTGCGCAAATCCGCGAGCTATTACCACGAGGGTTACGCGGTTGGCGCGCAGGCGGACGATGGAATGCGGCTGGACCGCTCCTATTCGACGGACGGCACTTCGCTGAAGGATCTGGACTCCGGCGAGGCATTCGACAAACACGCAGTCGAGTTGATCGCTTCGCTGATGGAACTGCGCGCGGCGCCGATCGTCGAGGAGGAGTATCACGGCCCGGTGCTCTTCAGTGCCGATTCCGGCACCGACACCATGACCTCCCTGTTGTCGACCGAATTGGCGGCGACACGGCCCAAGCTCGGAACCGAAGCAAGAACAAACGGGCCATTTGCTTCCAGCTATCACACGCGCGTTCTGCCGGAGTTCATGGATGTCGTCGACGATCCCAGCCTGAAGAGCTATGGCGACAAGGGGCTGGTTGGCGCATACGAGATGGACGATGAGGGCATTCCGGAGCAGGCTGTGAAGGTGATTGCCGCCGGCCGGCTGGAGAACTATCTCATCGGCCGCGAGCCGATCAAAGATTTTCCTCACTCCAACGGCCATGGCCGCGCCGGTCTAACCGACCCGCCCGCACCGCAGATTGGCGTGATGAAGGTGACAGCCAATCCCGGCTTCTCGGACGAAGTTCTGAACCAGAAGCTGCTCGACATGGTCAAGGATCGCGGTCTGAAATGCGGCTATTACGTGTCGACGTTGGGTCCCAGCCTGACGCCAAGACTCCTTTATCGCGTCTGCGCGGACGGCAAGCGGGAACTGGTGCGTGGAGCCTCGCTAGATGATCTGGACCAGCGTGCTCTTCGATCCAGCCTGACCGCTGCGGGAAACGATCTCTGGGTTGCCAACTACTTCGGCTCGGTGCCCGAATCGGTGCTCGCTCCGGCCTTGCTCTTTGACGACATCACCATCCGCCGCGCCAATGAGAAAAACGACAAACTGCCCTTCTATCCGCCGCCGGAGTAACGCCCACGATTCTGGCAGAGGTTAAGATGAAAGTACTGCCGTGCATCCAGTTCTCTTTCATCTCGGTTCAATTCTGATTCCGGCCTATGGCGCTTCTGCCGCATTGGGCGTTTTATTGGCGTTGTTTCTAGCCGAAGCTCTGGCGCGTCGAGCGGGATTGAACCCCCGGCAGGTATGGAATCTTAGCGTGCTGGCGATCTTTGCCGCCCTACTTGCTTCGCGGCTGCTGCTGGTGACGCTTAACTGGACCAGCTTGAGGCTGCACCCCTCGTGGATGCTCGCCATCGCGATGGTTCATCATCCGCTGCTGGGCACATTGGACGCGTTGGCAGCCGTGGTTGCCGCGCTTTTGTACGGACGCTGGCAGCGGATGCTGCCTTGGAATACAGCGGATGTACTGGCCGCGCCGGTTGCTCTGGGCATGGCCTTCGAGCAATTGGGCGCGCTGCTGGCGGGATCCGGCTACGGAAGGGAAACTACGGTGCGATGGGCTGTGACCTACACGCATCCGCTGGCCGCGCTTTGGAGCGGCGCTCCTCTAGGGATTCCGTTGCATCCGGTGCAGGCCTATGCGGCGCTGGGATTTCTGGCGCTGTCGATTTTTCTGGTAGTTTGGCTTCCGCGTCGGCGTCAGACCGGCGATGTGGCGGGATTTTTTCTGCTGGGCGCAGGCATTGTAGATTTTTTCACCGAAATCTGGCGCGATCCCGTAGGACGCGGTACATGGCTGAGTGGCGCGCTCAATGGCCCGCAAACAGCAGCGGTCGTCTTGGTAGTGGCCGGAGGTTTGGTGCTGCTGCAACGGCCGGGAGTGCAGGCCAGATATGGAGCCGCAAATGGTTGAGTTGCGCAGTATCGAAGTACCGGCGGAGGCCAAGGGCCAGCGGCTGGATCTGTTTCTTGCCCAGTTTCTCGCGGCTCAGTCGGATGGCGTGAGCCGGTCGCGTGTGCAGTTGCTCATCGATCAGGGCGATGTGCTGGTGAACGGCGCGCGGGAGAAGGCCTCGCTCAAGCTGCGCGGGGGAGAACGGATCGAGATCACCGGTGAGCCGCATCCGGCGCCGCTCAAGGCCACCGCCGAGGATATTCCGCTCGACGTGATCTACGAAGACGCCGATCTTGCGGTGATCAACAAGCCGGCGGGAATGATGGTTCATGCCGGCTCCGGGCAGAATGAGGATGCGCGCAGCCGCGGCACTTTGGTCAATGCGCTCCTCCACCGTTTCAAGGCGCTCTCAGCGACCGGCGGTGATCTGCGCCCTGGCATCGTACATCGGCTGGATAAAGACACCAGCGGGCTGATCGTCGTGGCCAAAAACGATCGCGCTCATGCGGCTTTGGCGGAGCTGTTTTCCAGTCGCCAGATCAAGAAGACCTATATCGCGCTCGTCCAGGGAGCGGTCGAGCGCCCCAAAGGCACCATCAACGCAAGCGTGGGCCGCGATCCGCTGCGGCGCACGCGCATGACCACCAAGCCCCTGAGTGACGCGCGCTCGGCCGTCTCTCATTACGAGGTCGTCAAACGGCTTGCAAATCGCTTCGGCAGGTTTACGCTGGTGCGGGTGCGCATCGAAACCGGACGCACCCATCAGATACGCGTTCACATGGCTTCGATCGGCCATCCCGTTGTGGGCGATACGCTCTATGGCGGCTCGGGACAGCTCACCGATCAGGTGGCAGCGCAGGCCGCACAGTCCAAGGCCGCGAGGCGCAACGCGCAGCCGGAGCGGCTCAGGCTGGGACGTAATTTTCTGCACGCCGCAAGGCTTGAGTTCCCCCACCCCAAGACGGGGAAGCTGCTGCAACTGGAGGCGCCGCTTCCTGCGGAATTGGAGGCATTCTTGAGCCGGCTGGAGGAAGGGCAAAGTTCTTCCAGCGTTTGAGCCTTTTTAGGGATTGACGCCATAATGGGGTCTGGTTGATAAAATGTGTAGCTATGAGTAGATGGACATTCGCTCTTGTTTTTGCCGCAGGGATTGCGTCTGCCGCGCTGGTTGCACAGCAGCCTGCGGCTCCGCCCGCAGCCGCTTCCGCCACCCAGCAGCCGGATGCGGGAATTCCCACGATTCCTCTGAATGTGAATGAGGTCAACCTCATCTTCACTGTCACCGACAAGCATGGGCACTATATTCCCAATTTGCAGCAAAGCGACTTCGCGCTGCTCGATGACGGCAGAGCGCCGGCTAGAGTGACCTCCTTCCATCAGCAGATCAATCTGCCGCTGCGCGTGGGCATCGTCATCGACGCCAGTACCTCGATCCGTTCACGCTTTCAATTCGAACAGCAATCGGCAACGGAATTTCTGTTGCAGATTCTCAAGGCCAAAAGTGACCGCGCCTTCGTGATGGGCTTCGATTCCACGCCAACGATCGAGCAGGATTGGTCCAACAACCTCGACGCCTTGGAGACTGGCGTGAACCGGATGCGCCCGGGCGGCGGCACGGCGCTCTTCGATTCCGTCTATACCGCCTGCCGCGACAAGCTGCTGGATGTTTCGCGAGGCCAGGAGCCGGTGCGCAAGGCGATGGTGCTGATCTCCGACGGCGATGACAATCAGAGCCGGGTCTACCTCAATGAGGCCATCAAGGAGTGTCAGCGGGCCGAAACCATCATCTATTCCATCAGCACCAACTGGACTCCCAGCCGCGGAAAAGGCGATCAGGTGCTGACGCAGATGGCCGAGGATACCGGCGGTCAGGCCTTCTTTCCTCCTTCGGTCGAGGAGATGTCTAACAGCTTTGCCTCCATCGAGGAGGAGCTGCGCAGCCAGTATGCGCTGACATACACACCTTCGGACTTCAAGGAAGATGGCTCCTTCCGTCCCATCTATCTTTTCTGTCACGACCGGCGCTACCAGGTCAGAACGCGCAAAGGATACTTCGCTCCGCGTCCGTAAGATGGCCGTGCAGCACTGTAATTGGCTGGTTTTCAGATCGCAGTTGTATCGAAAGGGCGCGGCCACAATCGCGCCCTTTTGTTTGTGCTGCAAGAAGCGCACCACGACGATCCACAGCCGCCTATACCCCCAATCGCAGCCTTTCTATCTCCCGATTTTTTATCAATACCTATACGCGTTCCATTTCAGGACAACAACCAAACCTCCTGTCCATATTTGCCCCACTTCCGGATTCTTTCTGTACAACTCTCACTGATTTCCCCGGATACGCGATGAAATAGAGGAAAGCGGCTCCGGAAGTTCTGGACAAAGTTTGCCTGCACGGCTTGTGGCTTCTTTGATGCGGCCGTCGCTTCGGTTGAGTGGGAAAAACGGGAATCGGCCAGGCCGCGAATGAACTGTGCGGACGGGGGGAAATCGGGTGATCCGGCAGGCAATATCGTGCGACATCTGCGGAACGGAGAAGAAGCAGACAAACCACTGGTTCGTGGCCTACGACCAGGGAGGGGAACTGCGTGTCAGTGGATGGAATTCGCGGAACCGCCTGCGTCCAGGCTCGAAGCATCTCTGCGGTCAGACCTGCCTGCACAAGCTGGTGGACGATTTCATGGCGCGGGCCATCACGGCGCGTGCGCCACAGGCCGCACAGAATGAGATCGAAGAAGAGGTCATGGAGCAGACGCCAAAGACCGATACGAGTCTGGTCTCCAATGCCGCCTACAGCGAGACGGAGTCCTCCGCGCGATTGATTGCAAAACCCAAGCCTCTGCCGCCTGTTCAGCCCATGATTGCTGCCGCACCGGCGCGCACTCCGCTGCGGATGCCGATGGAACTGGTTTCCATGCCGTCCAGGCCGCGCGCCGAAGAGACCCTGCCTCCTCCTGATAATCCTCCTCGCTATGCCTCGCGTAACTGGCGTGCCGCTGCCTGGGAGCGGGAGCGGGAAAGAGAACGCGAATTGAACCAGGGAGAAGATTTTCCCGGCATGGCGGAGCGCCGTCGTGTCGGTTCATAGCCGTTGCTGTAAGAAAGTGTGATTGCCATGTGGTTGGACTTATTGCTTCTTCTTCTTGCCTTTTCTCCGTTGCTTGGAGATACGAGGTTTTGCAAGCGTACCGCAAATATCCACTGAGCACTGGGAAGCTGAGCAGTTGCGGCGTGTGGCCGAGCAAGCATGAATTGCAAACCTGCCAGCGCACACTTCGTCTATCAAACCGTGTACGGCAAAAATCCCTCGTGAAGCTCCGCTTGCAGATCAGGGCGCTGCGTTGAGCAGTTGCCGTGCGAAGTCGGGATATTTATTCTTGATCGATTCGGCGAAGTCGGCCTTCATCTTTTTCCTGCTTGCCTCAGGCCAAAGATTCAGATCGCTCATCGCCGCGTCGAATTGCCGGCAGAAAACGTGCTGCAAGGCTCTCGAAAGAAGACCGCTGACAGCTCCTTCGTTATTGGTGTCCTCGCTTCCCGTTGCCTGCAATGCCTTGATGCTATCGGGTGTAAGCGCGCCGGCCCATTCTGTGTAATCCTCATTCTTGTCGCTGAATATCCATGAACAGAACTCCGGCGTCGCATCCACGAGCTTGCCATCGCGGACGCGAAAGACCTCTGCGGCGAATGGGTTATTGGCCATCGATGTGTATCCATATGGTCCAGGCAAATGCTGCCAAATCATCACTCCCCGGCTGTCCTTCTTAAAATCCACCGCTCCTGCCTCATCGATTTCGAAGAGTTTGTGTGGCTTTGGAGAAAGAGAGATGACATTGTATGTCCAGCAGCAGCGATTCCCCCCGCCGGTATCGGTATGAAAGACAACCTCCGGATTGCCATCGCCGTCAAAGTCCCATCCTGTGTGCTCCTCATCGAACTCGACATTGAAGCCTGTTGTGCGGTATACGACGCTCCCCGCTCTGTTATAGATGGCCGCAGTGCATTGAACGCTTTCATCTCCCTGGCTGTTACGCGCAGGACCAAGAGAAATTTCGTATCCGTCCCATAGTTTTTTCCTGTAAGACTGATTCGTCAACGCGAGATTTTCCGCCTTATCCCACTTGTAACCGCAGAAATACTTCCGATCATGGTCGTCCTGCGCGTGGAGCGCCGGAAGAAGAGTCAGCGCAACTATAACTGCAAGGAAGAACTGTTTCAGGCTTGGAGAAGAGATTGAGTGCTGATGTTGGAGAGTGAATATCGGTTTTCCCGCGACTTTATCCTGGTTCATATCTGCCTTTCATTCATCGTGCAATTTACTGCAAGAACAACTGACCGTTCGCCGTTTTCTGATCTACTTCGCCCGCAAGCAGCCGAAGCAAGCCAGCCTCATCCAGCACGGGGATATTCAGCTTGAGGGCCTTCTCCAGCTTGGAACCGGACTCTTCGCCGGCCACCACATAGCTGGTCTTCTTGCTGACGGCGCTGGTGGTCTTGCCGCCTGCTGCTTCGATCCGCGCTGAGGCCTCGTCGCGGGTGAGCGTGGGCAGTGTGCCGGTCAGCACAAAGGTCAGTCCAGCCAACAGATCTGAACGCTTCCGCTTTTCCGCAGTCATCTCCACGCCCGCAGCTTGGAGAGCTTCGACGAGTGCGAGATTTGCCGGTTGCGCAAAGAATTCGATGATCGCCTGCGAGATGCGTGGACCAACCTCTTCCACGTGCTCCAACTCTTCGGCTGTCGCTTTCATCAACGCATCCATCGAGCCGAACTCCTCTGCCAGCAACTCAGCGGTCCGCTCGCCGACAAAGCGTATGCCCAAGCCCATCACCACGCGGGCAAGTCCGGCCTTCTTCGAGCCTTCAATCTCTTCGAGCAGTGCGGCGGTAGATTTCTCCCCAAAGCGGTCAAGCGCCAGCAGTTCTTGCATTTTCAGGCGATAGAGATCGGCAACGCTATGTACGAGTCCGCGATCCAGCAACTGCTGCACCACGGCCTCGCCCATCCCCTCGATATTCATGACTCCACGCGCTGCGAAATGCAAGAGGCTCTCGCGCAGTTTCGCTGGGCAGCCGGCATTCACGCAGCGAAAATCTACTTCGCCTTCGGCGCGGACGACGGCGCTCTGGCATTCGGGACATTGCGATGGAAAGACGAATCGTGCCACCCCTCGCGGATGTTCCGAGTCTTCGACCACTTCGACAACCTTGGGAATCACATCGCCGCCGCGCTCGACTTTGACCCAGTCGCCCAGTTTGAGGCCTAGCCGCTCGATAAAGTCGGCGTTGTGCAGCGTGGCGCGGCTCACCGTTGTCCCACCGATGAAGACCGGTGTCAGTTCGGCCACAGGCGTCAACTTGCCGGTGCGGCCCACCTGCACGGTAATGGCGTTGACCTGCGTAATGCCCGACTTGGCGGTGAACTTATAAGCGATGGCCCAGCGCGGCGCGCGGCCAGTATAGCCGAGACGCTGCTGGGTGGCATGAGAGTCAACCTTGAAGACCACGCCGTCGATCTCATAGCCAAGCGTGGCGCGTTCGGCCTCGGTTCGATTGATGAAGGCGGTCATCTCCGCAACCGAATGCACCAGTTCGCGGTGCGGATTCACTCGGAAGCCAAGTATGGCGAGTGCATCGAGCGTAGCCTCTTGCCCTCGCGGCCAGTACTCGCCCTCCACCAGTAGAAAATAGGCAAAGAAGGCGAGGCGGCGATTGGCGACAATGCTCGGCTCCAGAGTTCGCAGCGTACCCGCTGCCGCATTGCGGGGATTCACTGCCAGCGGCAGCCCTTCACGCTCGCGTTCCGCGTTCAGCAGTTCGAAGGCCTTCTCCGGCATCACGCACTCTCCGCGAACCTCGAAGGCTGGGGGCAGACCAAGAGAGGTCAAT
>Ga0181529_10005961_pt1 | contig 12551 bp, 12 predicted proteins | sample PEATcosm2014_Bin_36_FD_119763 | JGI IMG/M metagenome (GOLD analysis project Ga0181529, IMG submission 119763) | Peatland microbial communities from MTU Mesocosm Facility, Houghton, MI, USA - PEATcosm2014_Bin10_30_metaG | ecosystem: Environmental > Terrestrial > Soil > Wetlands > Peat | place... | reverse complement strand
GATTCCTGTGTCGGGAAAGCGGCCGTCTGTTCAATTTTGCTCAGTTGAGGTAGATTCTTGCCATGCCGCAAAGTCCGGCTTGGGCAGAGTCCCGGACACCCCAGCAACAGAGGCGGGCGCTGCATGGTTTAGCGGCGGAGGGGACGTATAATGAAGATTCGATGCATCGGTGCGCCAGCGCAGGTGACTGAGCGCACAGGAAGATTCCGGAAGGCCCAATGCCAGAACAGATCATGAAGCGGCTGGTGGAAGAGATTAAGGTGCTGGAGCGCGAGCTCACCACGGAGCTGCCGGCGGAGATCAAGCGCGCGGTCGCGCTGGGCGACCTGAGCGAGAACGCCGAGTATCACATGGCCAAGCAGCGCCAGGTCTTCGTGAACGCTCGCCTGGGCCAGTTGAAGAAGCGGATGGGCGAGTTGGCCATGGTGAACCTGGTCAATATTCCCCGCGACAAGGTCGGATTTGGCGCCAGCGTGGTGGTATTCGATTCCAGCAAGAACGAGGAGATCACCTACAAGCTGGTGACCAGCGAGGAGTCGGACGTCACCCAGGGGCTGATCTCCACCACCTCGCCGATCGGCCGCGCGCTGCTGGGCAAGCAGGTGGGCGACACCGCCACCGTGGTGACCCCCAACGGCAAGCGAGAGCTGGAAGTGCTGAAGCTGACCACCATCCACGATGCGGTGGAGAAAGATATTGAGGACACGGACGCCGCAACCGGATGAGCCGGGGCCCGGAGGACGGGCTCGGTACGTCGATGGCGGATAACCACGGACAAGAGTTTATGATGTGATTTCTATGACGGCACTTCAATGACCTGGACAAGCGCATTTGGCAAGGGCAGCGGATGGTTGCTGCAGAAGATCGTGAACGGTCTGGCGCTGACCAAAATCTCGCCCAATGTACTCACCTTCCTCGGGCTGGTCATCAACGCCATTGCGGCCTGTTTCTTCGGCTTTGCCCGGGCGCATAACGCCGACCGCATGTTCTTCTACGCTGGGCTCATCATCATCGGCGCGGGCATCTTCGATATGGTGGACGGCCGCGTGGCGCGCAAGACCAACCAGGTCTCCGTCTTCGGCGCATTCTTCGATTCGGTGATGGACCGCTACTCCGACGTGGCCATATTCTTCGGCCTGCTCATCTACTACGCGCGCGGCAACCGGCTGTTCTATGTGGGCCTGGTGGCCTTTGTGATGACGGCCTGCGTGATGGTGAGCTACACACGGGCGCGCGCCGAGGCATTGATCGGAAACTGCAAGGTGGGTTTCATGGAGCGGCCGGAGCGCATCGTATGCGTCATCCTTGGCGCGCTGTTCAACCACTGGGGCGTGATGGCTCCCTGCCTGTGGGTGCTGGCCGTCTTCTCCACCATCGCCGTCATCAACCGCATCCGCTATACCTACCTTGAAACGGAACGGCGCAAGCTGATGCCGGCTGCGCGGTAGATGCTGATACTGGCATCGGCATCGCCGCGGCGGCACGAGCTGCTGGCCCAGGCCGGCTACTCCTTTACCGTGGAATCCGCCGATGTGGACGAGTCGCTGCGCGACGGCGAAGATCCTGCCGCCTATGTGGTGCGGCTTGCGATAGAAAAGGCGCAGGCGGTCTTCGCGCGACATCCCACTCACGACGATGAAACTGTCGTGAATGGGGCACCCAATTCTTCTTCAGGCCCGCTCATCGTCCTCGGCGCGGACACAACCGTTGTCTACGATGGCCATATTCTGGCCAAACCGGATGACTCCGTCGATGCGAAACGCATGTTGCGCAAGCTCTCCGGGAGGATCCATCAGGTGCTGACTGGCGTGGCAGCTGTGACGCGCGCGGGCGTCCTAAGCGGCATGGAGTCCACAGAGGTTACCTTTTCAGAGATTCCCGAAGCGGAGTTGGCCGCCTACTGCGCGACGCAGGAGCCAATGGACAAGGCCGGGGCCTACGGTATCCAGGGCTACGCCGCCCGCTGGATTCCCCGCATCGACGGGGATTATTTTAATGTGATGGGCCTGCCCATCGCGCGCACCGCTAGGTTAATCGAGGATGCGCTGGCGAAGTGCGAACGACATACCTAAAGTCCTGCCAGCTCCGCGCGCACCCGCTGCATAATGTCGAGATAGAACGCCAGGTTATGGATCGAGTTCAGCGTCGCGCCCAGCGGCTCGCGCGCCATAAATAAGTGCCTCAGATACGCGCGGGTGTAGCGGCGGCAGACCGGGCACGCGCAGGCGGGATCGATGGGGCGCTGGTCCTCGGCATACTCCACGCGCTTGATGTTCATGCGAATGGCGCTCGTCTCTCCAGTCCAGCTCTCGCCGGTGCTCTCCTCACCAGTCAGCTCTTCGTCCGCCTGCCGTTCCCCCGGCTCGGGCCTGCGGAAGAGCAGCCCATGCCGCGCAGCGCGGGTGGGCAGCACGCAGTCCATCATGTCCACACCCATGCGCGCGTACTCCGCAATCTGGTCGGGGTAGCCAACTCCCATCACATAGCGCGGACGGTCGCGCGGCAGGATCTCCAGCGTGCGCGCAATCATCTCGCGGGTCATCTCGGGCGGTTCGCCCACGGCCAGCCCGCCGATAGCGTAGCCGTCGAAGTCCATCTCTACCAGCCGCTCGGCCGACTCGCGGCGCAGATCAGGGTACATCCCACCCTGCACGATACCAAAGAGGGATTGGGTGCAGCCTGCGTAGTGGTTTTCATCCCACCCATCGCGATACGACTGCGATGGATGGGGCACCCTACCGAAATGCGGGGATCCTTCGTTTCTCTCAGGATGACAACTCTCATTGGAAGGAGTGTCTACGGCCCAGGGAACTTGATGCTTATGCGCGTCGAAGTACTGCTTCGACCGCTTCGCCCAGGCATGGGTCAGGCCCATGGAGTCGCGCGTGCGTTCCCATGTCGCGGGCGTCTCCACACACTCGTCAAAGGCCATCATCACGTCCGCGCCGAGGGCGATCTGTATCTCCATCGAGTGTTCCGGCGAAAAAAAATGTTTGTCCCCGTCCAGGTGTGAGCGGAACTCGACGCCTTCGTCTGTCACCTTGCGCAGCTTGGCCAGGCTGAAGACCTGAAAGCCGCCGGAGTCGGTCAGCATCGGTCGGTTCCAACTCATAAAGCGATGCACCCCGCCCATGCGCCGGATGAGTTCGTGACCGGGACGCAGGGTGAGGTGATAGGTGTTGGCCAGAATCATCTCCGCGCCCGCGCCATTCGCACCAATCTGCTCCAGTGTCTCTTGCGGCACCGCTTTCACGGTCGCCGCCGTGCCGACCGGCATGAAGACCGGCGTCCGCACGGCTCCATGAGGCAGATGCAGCGCTCCTCGCCGTCCGCCCGTTTCCGACGCCGCGCCAACTTCAAAGCTCAGAGCCATCTATCCAGTATGCCTGTAGAGGCCTCTCCAGCGGCAGCGTTGGCAATGCCGCGCGTGTACAATTTCATGCGATCCAGAAGCAATTTCCCAAGGGGCCCCGAATCATGATGTCTTCACGTTTTACCCGTCTCACCCGCCTGAACGTCCTCCTCCTCTCCAGTCTTTTGATTCCCGCATCTCTGGCAGCCAGGCACAGTCCGCGCAGGAGATGCCGCGCGTGGCCCATCAGGATGGCCGTTATGCCCTGATGGTGGATGGCAAACCCTACTTGATGCTGGGCGCGCAAGTCTCCAACTCCAGCGGATGGCCGGAGAAGCTGCAGGCAGTTTGGCCCATGGCCGACCTCATGCATGTGAATACGCTGGAGGTGCCCGTCTACTGGGAACAGTTGGAACCCAGCGAGGGCAAGTTCGACGATTCGGTGGTGGATGATGTGGTGCAGCAGGCGCGCGCCCACCATGTACGCCTCATCCTGCTGTGGTTTGCCACATGGAAGAACGGCAAGATGCACTATGCGCCGGAGTGGGTGAAGAGCGACACCAAACGCTTTCCCCGCGTGATTACGCCTGCGGGATTGCCCATCGATGTGCTCTCGCCCAACGCGCCGTCCAACTACAACGCCGATGCCGCGGCCTTCGCTCATCTGATGGCGCATCTACTCCAGATCGACGGCACACAGCACACCGTCATCATGATGCAACTGGAGAACGAATCCGGAGCGCTGGGCGCGGTACGCGACTTTTCCGCCATGGCGCAGAAGCAGTTTGAAGCCAATGTTCCGCCGGAGCTCGCCCAGGCCCTGCACAAACCCGCAGGCAACTGGAAGACCCTGTTTGGCGATGATGCCGACGAGGCCTTCGCCGCGTATGCCACAGCCAACTACATCGACAAGGTGGCCGAGGCAGGCAAGAAACAGATGGCCCTGCCCATGTACGTCAACAACTGGCTGAAGAGCCCTCGCGCCTATCCTGTCAGCTCGATTCCCGGCGTGGATTATCCCAGCGGAGGCCCCACCTACAACATGCTGGATATATGGAAGGCCGCCGGCCCGCACATCGACGTGATCGCGCCCGACATCCATGTTCCCGGCGTGCAGGGGTTCAAGAACGTGATGCAGCAGTACAACCGTCCGGACAATGCGCTCTTCATCCCGGAGACCGATGGCTACGGGGCAACCCACGGCAATGACGGTCAGGGACGCCTGGAGTTTCTGGCGGTGGGAGCGGGATCGTTCGGGTTCTCGCCCTTCGGTATCGATCACATCGCCTTAGGCCCCGACGGCAAGCTGGATGTCGAGCGACAAGGCCTGGCTGAAAACAACCGCCTGCTGGTTCCCTCCGGCGAGGTTGTCGCGCAGCTACAGTTCCAGGGCAAGACGCAGACCGCGGTCGAAGAGCCTGGTTTAGCCCAGATCGAGCTTGCCTTCGGCGATTGGACCGCGCTGGTCAGCTTCCCTCCAGCCTTCGATTCCGCGGTGCCGAATGACGGTGGCTCTCCTTCCGCTCGCCTGAAGATGGGTCGCGTGCTCATTGCTCCCATTGCGACCGACGAGTTTCTTGTGATCGGCATCGACGCCCAGGTCAGCTTCCACCGCACGGTCCATTCACAGACAGTTCAGACGCAGTTTCTGCATGTGCAGGAGGGCCACTACGAGGGTCCGGTATGGAAGGGTGGACGCCTGTGGAACGGAGATGAGGCCGACAGCGGGCTCTTCTTCAGCTCACCCGGCGCGGTGCTGCACGTCAAGCTGGGCACTTACTAAACCGGACGCCGGGTGACCCGCGTCTTGTTTTGTGATGTGAGGTGCCGATTCTACTGCTCGGCGATTGCGACCGCCTGGGCCACGCTCAAGTCGTTGGATACGCGGACAAACTCGCTGTGCTCAGCGTACTCATTTCTGGCGATGGCTTTGAAGAGGATGGCTTTGCCGTCGATGGCGCTCTCGATCAGCGTGGTCTTCCATTCTGGCGTGGCGGCGTTGCTGGTCGGGTCGCGCGAGGTCGCAAAGCTGCTTCCGGCGTGGATGGTGGCAAGCAGGCCGAAGCCGATGCTCATGTCCGTGGGCATGCGCCCTTCGATATGGTGCAGGCGCATCGCCTTCGCGTCGATCATCATGGAGCCGGACATGCCATGCAGCACACGCTCTTCCAGCGACTGCGGCTCATACTCGGGGTTGGGGCGGAAGTCGATCAGCAGATCGTCCCCTTGCGTGCGCACATCGCCGAAGACGAAGGCCTTCGGCAGCAGCGTCAGCATCGTTCTGGCATGGGCCTCGTCGTCCTTCAGCGCCTGCTCCTTACGCTGGAAGGCTGCCGGATCGGCAACCACCCCGGCTAGCCGTCCGCGTTCCTGCGCGATGCGATCCACACTCAGCGGCTGGCCGTCCTCATCCAGCAGCATACGCACCTTGCCGGCGTTCGTCTCCACCACTTTTTCCGTCCACAGATGCCCTCCAGTGCGGTCGGAACGCTCCTTCGAGATGTATTCGTAATGGTCTCGATGCTGCGCGGCCACATCTTCATTGGCCACCATCGCAGCTACAATCTGCATCGCCGAGAGGGCATCTTGCCCCACGTCACTCGATGCGCCCGCGCCGCTACAGATCGATGCCAGCATCAGGGGGAGCATACAACCAGCAGCCACCCAGTGCATCTTTGCCAGGCTATGCACCTCCGTCTTGCGAATCTCCGTCATTCTGCTCCCAGCCGAGCGCCATCCGGCCTTCCTCAAATCCGTCTGTCTTCGCGTGGCCTCACTCATCTTTCATAAGATGCACTCTGGAGCAAGCATGGAGGTAAATCTTGGGCACGGACGGGGGGTGTCCGCAGCCTGTCTCGTTCCTCCAGAGACTGGTATGTCTACGACGTACTTACGCGCACTGCACTATTGCCTCCTCCGCCGCGGCAGGAGTAACGTGAACCATCCTTTGTTCAGCCGGGGACACCGGCGTCGCACCAGCCGGGACGCTGAAGGTCGTAGGCCTGAAGATGAATCCCGCTGGCCCGCCCGTACCATCTTCCATGGCCGACTTGCGGTAAGCTATTTCCGGGCCCTGCAATTACCGGAGGATTTTATGACCGCGAACGGTTCTCGGGTTCGCCTTCTTGTGGGCACACGCAAGGGTGCCTTTATCCTTACCGCCGACGCCGCGCGCAAGAAGTGGGAGATTGCCGGCCCACACTTTCCCGGATGGGAGATCTACCACCTCAAAGGCTCGCCCGCCGACCCAAACCGCATCTACGCCTCGCAGTCCTCCGGCTGGTTTGGCCAGATCATGCAGCGCTCCGACGATGGCGGCAAGACCTGGGCGCCCGTGGGCAATAAATTCGCCTACGATGGCGTTCCCGGCACCCATCAGTGGTACGACGGCACGCCTCACCCGTGGGAGTTCAAGCGTGTATGGCACATTGAGCCCTCGCTCAGCAATCCCGACGAGGTTTACGCAGGCGTCGAGGACCCCGCCCTATTCCATTCCACCGACGGCGGGCAGAACTGGGCCGAACTCTCCGGACTGCGCACCCATACCACTGGCTCCGCATGGTCTCCCGGAGCAGGAGGCATGTGCCTGCACACCATCCTCATCGATCCCGCCGATCCTAAACGCATCGTCATCGCCATCTCTGCGGCAGGCGCATTCCGCACAGATGACGGCGGAGCCACTTGGAAGCCCATCAACCGTGGATTGCACTCGCAGTACATTCCCGACCCCAACGCCGAGGTTGGCCACTGCGTCCACCACATTGCCACGCACCCGTCTCGCCCGGGCACGCTCTTTATGCAGAAACATTGGGACGTGATGCGCTCCGATGACGCCGGCGACAACTGGCACGAGGTTTCCGGCAACCTGCCCACCGACTTCGGTTTCGCTATCGACGTGCATGCCCACGAACCAGAAACCCTCTACGTCGTCCCCATCAAGAGCGACTCCGAGCACTTCGTCCCCGACGGCAAGCTGCGCGTCTTCCGCAGCCGGACCGGGGGCAACGACTGGGAGCCGCTGAGTAAGGGACTGCCGCAAAAGGATTGCTATGTGAATGTCCTGCGCGACGCCATGGCCGTCGACCGGCTCGATTCTTGCGGCGTCTACTTCGGCACCAGCGGCGGCCAGGTCTATGCATCCGCCGATTCAGGAGACAACTGGCAAGCCATCGTCCACGACCTGCCACCCGTCCTCTCTGTCGAGGTGCAGACGCTGGTATGAATCTGATGCTAGATACTCGCTTTAGCGATGTGGCGCCAAGAGAAGCTCAGTCGCCATATATCAGTTCAATCAGTGCTGCACTTGCCGCAGGAACGGTCACGGTTACTGCTTTATCTATCCTGCTAGGACTGATGCAGGATGCATCCAGATGGCCTCTCTTTATCGATTGACTGATCCGCGTTTGCGCAAGCGTCGCCATACCTTTGTCATTGAATGTAACGTCTGTCGATGTCAGGGACGACGCGCTGAGCCGCGCTACGCAAGCCTCCACAACCTCGAGTGGAAACTCCGCGACTAGCTTCCCGCTCACATCCTTGTTAATAATGGCAACAAGAAACTTCGCGCCTGTGTCGGCCGCGTATGCCGTTGCGTTCACATCGCCGGGATCGAACTCCACAGGGATCATCGTCGCACCGGCAAACTGCTGTGCGAATCGCATTCCATACGACACCGGCTCGGCCACAAACTTACCATCGATATCCGCAATCGGCGTATAGAACGGTCGCGGGTGCGGCTCCTTGGGATCCTTCATCAGCAACTCACCAGGCAGCGTGCCGCCCAGCGAGTCGGCCACCATCTTGCCTTCGCCGCCATGCAGGTTCACGCCGGCATAGCCCAGCGAGGCCAGCGTAAGCAGGTAGTCCGCCGCCCACAGCGACGCTGCAAATACGTCCGACATGCCCGGCTTGCCACCTCGATAGCAGGTGTTTCCCTCAGTCATGCGGATTGGCACGGTTCGATGCTCTCCCTCGCTCAACCGCACAGCAGCCGCATGAATGTCCTCATACAGCTTGTCCACATGGGGATCGGAATGCAAAAGATTGTCGATCGTCGCCGTGGGGTTTGAAGGTGGACCAGTGAAGTAGTAGTGATGCGTAAGCGCAGCAATTTCGGGACGATCCGACTCCAACAGCTCCAGCAGACGCGTCACCACCACCGCATACCACTCCGGATTGCCCGCCGTATCCGGCATCCCGAACTTCGCCGCAGTCACGCGATTGCGAATCGCATTCGCGAATGTCAGCCACTCATTGAAATACGCATCCGCCGTCCACGTCTTCGGATCTCGAATCGTAGAACCAAACCTATCCGCCTCGTTACCGACCTGAAAGTACTCCAGTTTGTCGCCGAGCGTATTGCTCACAAATACTGCCTCCTCCGCGGCCAGCGCTGGCGTGTTGGTGCCGAAATTGATGCCGTATAAGCAGGTCCATCCCGTCGCATCCAGAAACCTGCGCAGGTTCCGAACTGCCTCCGGCGTCACGTTGTACGTCAGGTCCGGCGACGGATCACCCATCTTGTACTCGCGCTTCGTTCGTGGCGGCGGCGTCGCATCCGGCGTCGCCTTCCAGAATCCGTAATCCGAAGTATTGCCCCCCAGCCGGAGCACGCCATGCGGCGCCAACGCGCGAAACTGCGCTACCAGCCCGGTGTTGGCGGGTGAGAAAAAGTTCGGCTCCGATAGCTGTTGCGTCTCGTAGGAAAGCCCTACAAAGTTCGCCGGAATCACCGGCCCCGGCCGGTCCGCATGCAGCGTCAGCTTGGCCGTCCGCGGCACATTCGATGCGGCTTGCGCGAAACTCTTCCAGCTCGCCGTGGCAGCTGCGCCGGCTAACACAAAATGCCTTCGATCCATCCTCTTCATGCAAAGAAGAATAGGTCACAGAAGGTTCGAGGTACAAGGCTGGTGTGAATCCATGATATTTCTAGGGGCAGAGATCGCCCATGACCATCCATGTCGAACTCCCCGCGCACCTCCGCACCCTGGCCCGCATCGAGGGTCATGAAGTCGTGCTCGACATTCCCACTACGCCTACCATCGCCACTGTCCTCGATGCGCTGGAAGCCGCCTACCCCATGCTCCGTGGTACGGTCCGCGATCAGGCGACCCGCGAGCGCCGCGCCTTCCTGCGCTTCTTCGCCTGCCAGCAGGACATCTCGCTCGACTCACCCGATACGCCGCTCCCCACCGCCATCGTCAACGGAACCGAGCCATTGATCATCCTTGGCGCAGTCGCCGGTGGATGAGATGCCTGAACCGTATCGCCGCACCGTGAAACAATCGCCACAGTTGCCCGTCTAGTGATTACCGGATTGATCGGCACAAGGAGCCAGGCATTGCTGACGCGCAGGCGTTTCGCACAAGTCGCTGCGATGAGCTCGGCGTCGCTCGCGCTGAACAACGGGTTGTCCGCGCAGATGACGATGCCGCCCGGCCAGCCAACTCCATCGGAGCCGCCAATTCCCGCGAATGCTCCGCCTGCTGACATCACCCTCGACATTTCTCCCTATCTGCTTGAAGCATCCAGCAAACATCGCTTTCAAACCGTCGCCTACAACGGCCAGGTGCCCGGCCCGCTGCTGCGCATGATGCAAGGCCGCTCCGTTACCGTCGACATCCACAACCACACCGCCAACCCTGAGATCGTCCACTGGCATGGCCTATTTCTTCCCGTACCGGTCGACGGCGCCATGGAGGAAGGCTCGCCGATGATTGCACCCGGAGCGTCCACGCGGGTCACATTTACTCCCGAGCCTGCCGGCTTCCGCTGGTTCCACACCCACACCTTCGCAGGCAACGATCTGCGCAAGGGCCAGTATGGCGGCCAGCACGGTTTCCTGACGATCGAGCCATCCGGTATCGCAGAAAGTTTGTCTCAATACGATCGCGAATTCTTCCTCGCGCTGCACGACTGGGGTGGCAGCATGGAACCCTCCGGCGACGGTTCCGCGATGCCGATGTACGAAGTCTCCACCATCAACGGCAAGATGCTGGGCTTCGGCGAACCCATCCGCGTCCAGCAGGGCGAGCGCGTGATGTTGCACATCCTCAACTCCAGTCCCACCGAGGTGCATTGGGTCGCACTCGCGGGCCACAGCTTCCATGTGGTCGCGCTCGACGGCAATCCGGTTGCGCGTGTACAAACAGTCGACATGTTGCGCCTCGGGCCCGCTGAACGCGTATCCGCCATCGTCCAGATGAACGCACTCGGCGTTTGGGTCCTCGGCGAGGTGCGCAAGCATGTGCAGGCCGCCGGCATGGGGATTGTTGTGGAGTACGCCAATGCAACCGGCGTGCCCAAATGGATCCAACCTGAGAATCTCGTCTGGGACTACGCGCAGTTCGCAGATGGCTCCGATACACGAAACAACAGCGCACAGGATGTCATCGACATTCCACTCACCTTCGACTCAAAGTTCGAAGGCCACGGCAACCCGGAGCGATGGACGATCAATGGCAAGTCGTATCCCGATACGGAATCGCCTGTGCTCCATGCTGGTCAGCGCTATCGCCTGGTGATGAACAACCGCAGCAATAACGATCATCCCATCCATCTGCATCGCCATACCTTCGAGGTGACCAATGTCGGCGGCACAACCATGCGAGGATTGATGAAGGACGTCGTCCTCATCCCCGCGATGAAAACTTCAACTGTCGAGTTCGACGCCAATCTTCCTGGCAACACGCTCTTCCATTGCCACCAGCAGGACCATATGGACCACGGCTTTATGATGGTGTTTCGCTATGCCTGAACCGCGCAGTTCCACAAATTCGGGTGCCCCATGTCTCGTGTCTGAGACATGGGCTCAGGTCATGGGTGGGTTACTGCTCGCACTCCTCTTCCTCTTCACCGCTTCCGCCCACGCCCAGGGCAACTACGAGATCCAGGTGTACGGAGCGGACACCAACCCTCCCAAAGACCTGATGGTGGAACTGCACTCCAACTTCACCCCCGAGGGCCAGAAGAACCTAATCGACGGCGTCTATCCCACCAACCACCAGGAACACGAGACTATCGAGCTCACCGAGGGCCTCACCAGTTGGTCGGAGATCGGGTTCTACATCTTCACCAGCGAGCAGAATGGCCACGGCGTGCAGTGGGTGGGCGACCATATCCGTCCGCGCGTGCGCGTACCCGACAGTTGGCACTGGCCGGTTGGCGTCAGTCTTTCAACGGAGGTTGGCTACCAGCGCGCCGTCTACTCGCCCGATACCTGGACGTGGGAGCTTCGCCCCATCGTCGACAAGACCATCGGCCGCTGGTACTTTGCCGTCAACCCCGCGCTGGAGCGCACATGGCACGGCCCCGATGTGGCACAGGGCATCGGCTTTGCGCCCGGTGCCAAGATCGGCTACGACTTCAGCAAAGTCGTCAGCGGCGGCTTCGAGTACTACGCCGACTACGGCAGCATTACCGCGCCCGACACGCTGCACAACCAGCAGCAACAGATCTTCGCCGTCACCGACCTCAACGTCTCACCCAAATGGGAGATCAACTTCGGCGTCGGCATCGGCCCCACCGCTGGCACCGACCACCTCATCGTCAAAGGAATCCTCGGCCGCCACTTCGACTGGGGCCACCACTCCGCAGTGGACTGACCGCTGAGCACAACACTTTATGACTATTTCAGAGTTTGGACAAAGGTCCAGAAGTCGCTGTTGCTTTTTAGTTTCAGGATTAAAGCATCCGTTGTAGGGTCGGGCATTTTTTCGCCGGAAATCACGTTCGCTTTGCGGTCGAACGCCTGTTGCAGGTGAAGTTTGGCGTCTGCGGCTTTGCCCTCTTCAGCGTCGGCTCGGGCGAGGTTGAAGTAGTTGATTGGGTATTCAGGATCGTTCTTGATGGCTGCTTTTGCAGCGTCACGGCTCTTCCATGCCGCACCGTTTATGCCGAGGAGTGCAAACACGACGCCGTCGGTGGCGATACGGCGACGGGTGAGGGCGTCGGGGTCTTTGGCGTCGGCAGGGATGCTCTTCAGAGACGCATCGTAAAAAGGCGCACCGAGCAGAGGTGATTGCTTGTAGAAAGTGGTTGCTAGCTCGAAATAATCGGATGAGGTTGGACGATAGTTTAGAGCCTGTTATGAACTTGCACCAAGGTAGATTCTTTGCGTGCCGCTGATTTCACTCCAGCATGGAGGGATGGGGAACAAGAGGCAGACAGGCTATCCGAGCGACGTAAGCGATGAGGAGTG
>Ga0181529_10005960_pt1 | contig 12552 bp, 10 predicted proteins | sample PEATcosm2014_Bin_36_FD_119763 | JGI IMG/M metagenome (GOLD analysis project Ga0181529, IMG submission 119763) | Peatland microbial communities from MTU Mesocosm Facility, Houghton, MI, USA - PEATcosm2014_Bin10_30_metaG | ecosystem: Environmental > Terrestrial > Soil > Wetlands > Peat | place... | reverse complement strand
TCCAGGTTGAGCATTGGGCTCCTTGGTCAAGCCCAACGTTTTCACACCTGGGGATTTTTAGATCGGCGCTACTGGGGAATTTTCAACCGGCGCTTTTGGGGAATTCTAGACCGGCGCTGACACGAGGCGGTCTATGCGCTCACGAAGCTTGATCGTGATGTGCCCGAGGTCTACCCTTCTCGGTTTGACATACGCACTGCCGTGGATCACGCACGGCGATTCCTGGGCGTAAAGGGGCAATTTACCGAAGCGAATCTCCCTGCCGTCAGTCCATTCAAGCTCATTGGCTTGAAAAAGAAAATCGTCAGGCTCTTGAATGCCGTGCCGCACTTCCCGTATCTCTATACCGGCCGCAACCGGACCGTGCCGGAAAGAAAGTCGATATTGCATCCAGAGTATCCAGTCGAAAAATAGAGTACTTTCAGATACCAAAGACCTCAAGGATAAAGTTACACTTATCATTCGTACGGGCAACGGGTCTGGCGCGGCATGAAACTGCTTCTCGTGGACAATGACGAGGCAGGCCTCGATCGCACCCTTGGCCAACGCTGGAAAACGCGATGCGAGGTATCCGTCCGGCCAACCCATCTACTCCCGCCCGACAAGCGGCGGCACACTCCATGATGGCGGCATGTCCGCTCCCCGTATCGATACGGGGAGGGAGCGCCAGGACGTGTTGGATGAGCCGGAAGAGCGAGAATATCCAGAAGGCGCGGTTCTGGCGGGCCGCGATTCGGGAAGCGGCGCGCAGCGGAGTATCGATTCGAGAGTTCTGCCGCCAGCGGAAGCTGCGGGAAAGGCGGTTCTATCGGTGGCAGCGCCGTCTCTCGCCGACGCGTCAGACGCCGGAGGGGAGGGATCGGAGGCCACCGCAACCGGCGAGTTTCGCTTTGGTCGGCGAAGACGCTGGCGCCTACTATGCGGGAATCGAGTTACCGCTGACCGGCGGCGCGTGGTGTACGAACTGGCGGCCGATCGACGGCAGTGCCCGGAGTGCCGAAGCGAATTTATGCAATTGCCGCCCAGGCCGATTGAAAATCGGCCGAACTGCCCCACATACGGCATCTGGCGAGCCTCAATCAATACACGTGCTCGAGCGCGCTTCTACTTCTTCGCGGGCATGCCCTTCTTCGCGACCGCCGGGCTTAGCAGCTTATTCAATTCGGCGCGGATACTCGCGTCGCTGTCGTTGAAAAACCCGTCCTGCCCACCCACATCCAGCCGGATCACGCCCTTCGGGTCCAGAAACACCATGTGCGGCACCATGAAATGGCCGTCCATCAGTCCCACGTTCAAGTAGGTACGCACCTCCACCTGGAAGCTCCAGCCCACCGGATACGGCGGCTGAAACCGCGCCAGGAACGTCGGCAGGGTAGCTTCGGCGTCGTCGTTGAAGGCGCATTCCAGAAACTGTACCTCCTTGCCGGCGAACTCCCGCGCCAACGCGTTCAGACTCCGCGTGAGATTCTGGCAGTGCGGACAGGTGGTGGCGATGAACGTCAGCGCCACCACTTTTCCGCGATACTGTTTGAGTTCGATATTGGGTGCGCCCTTGCGCAGAATCGTAAACGGCGGCGAGGGCCGCGCCACCTCGGCGCCCCAGGCGCAGCACACCACCGTTAGCAGCAACGCAATCGTCGTCGGTAACCGCATACAATACAAGTTTCGCTCAACATGCCTCCCTTCCACCCGGTCCTCCGTAATCCGCACCTGCAAACCATCGCCAGCCACTTCTGGCCGCGGCCCGAGAGCCGCGCGCGCTACCCCCTGGTTTCGCGCCTGTACCGCACCGAGCCCGATGTCCAGGTACTGGTGACATCGCAGCGTCCGGAAGGCGCGGTTCGCGGCGAGATCGTCACCGTCCACGGCCTGGAAGGCTCGGGCGAGGCCGGCTACATCCGCAGCCTGGCGGCCGCCGCGCTCCCCCGCGGCTTCGCCATGCACTCCTTCCACATGCGCACCTGCGGAGGCACCGAGCACCTCTGCCAGACCCTCTATCACGCCGGCCTCACCAGCGACCTGCTGGCCGTGCTCGGCGAGTTTCAGCGCGAAGGCCGCGGCCCGCTGTTTCTGGCCGGCTTCTCCCTGGGCGGCAACGTGGTTCTCAAACTGGCCGGCGAACTGGGCGAGCGCGGCCCCCAGTTGATCCGCGGCGTCTGTGCCGCCTCCACGCCCATCGACCTGGAGGCCTGCGCCGGGCGCCTGGCCCGTCCCGCCAACCGCATTTACGAGCGCCGCTTCGTCCTCCGCATGCGCGACCGTCTGTGCGCCACCGGCCGCTACCACGCGCGGGATTTCGATGGGCTCGGCAGCATCCGCCAGATCGACGACCACATCACCGCGCCGGCATTCGGCTTCGGCGACGCGGCCAATTACTACCGCACTCAATCGGCGCTCGGATACCTGGCGCGCATCCGCGTGCCGGCGCTGCTCATCCAGTCCAAGGACGATACGCTGGTGCCGTTCGACGTCTTCGAAACCGATGCCGTCCGCGCCAACCCCTCGATCGAGGTCCGCGCCACCGATCGCGGCGGACACTTGGGATTCCTGGGACGCCGGCCGCACCGCTTCTGGCTCGACGAGACGATTCTGGAGTGGATCGAGCGGCGACTCTCTTAATGCGCCCGGGAACCTGCTATTGGCCTGCGTCGTTGCCGGGCAGACCCAATGCCGGGGCGCTCGCTCGTGCCGCCAGAAGAAGCATTCGCAACCTCTCTAGAGGCAGCTTGCGCATCGGCGCCCATCCGCTGTACGGCTCAGGCTGATGTTTCGATAACCTTTCAAAAGCATCCTGAAGATTGGGGTCTTTCAGCAAGCGAATCAGACGATCGGTAAACGCCTGAACGAGCGTCACGTGCGCCGGGCTTTCGCGGTCAAAGGGGCTGGTTCGCGGCGATGGCGCGAAGCCATAGCCCCGCTGCCCGTCGAGATCGTACGATTCACGGGCCAGGGCCCACGCCGAGAGGTGGATGAAAGCGACGCTCTTCAGATAGCGTGGGGATGTGCCAAGAACTTCGGCCGCCGCCGTAATCACCCGCGGATACAGCTCGATGTGCCCCGCAGCTTCATAGCTGCCCAGAAGGCCCTGCACCGTAATCGCACGTCGTCCGCCGATCTCTTTCAATCGCCGCTGTAGGTCAATGTTGGATTCCAGTAGTTCCTTTAGCTTCGCGCCGACCATCTCTTGCGCCTGTTTCAGCGTGGTGTTCTCGTAGGGCGATTCCCGCAACATCTCTTCCCAGACGAGAGCCTGTGGCGCCTCATCGGACAGTTTCACGCGCTCGATCTGTTCCCGTCTGCTCCGATAGAGCCACCTGACCTCGCCTTCGTCCCGACTGTCGCGTGAGGCGGGCAGGCGAGCGGACATTTCACGCGCATCCTCAAGCGCGCTTCGGTCGGGATCGTAGCGAAGGCCCATCAGACCCTCGGCCATGAGACGGTACCCTGACAGGGACGAGGTTTCGCCGGGATAGTGCCTTTCCTCCATCGATTTCAGCACCGCTTCAACCGGCAAGCGCCAGAATAGGGGAGCAAAGAGATCCTCGGCCGTCTTTTGTTCGAGATCTTCGCCAAAGCCGAAATCGTCCCGAAAACGCCGTTCACGATGCCAGAGGTCGTAATCACCGGGAGTGGCGCGGCGCAGAATCTCTTCTGCACAGCGTAAATCCTCGGTAGCGGCCAAGCCATCCAAAATGCGCTGTGCGCGCTCGGGTCGCCAGTCCCCTCCGCGTTTCATTCGGTGCATCTCGCCGCCCATAAGCGAAGAATCGCGCCACTCGTTCACCAGCCAGGCGACGGCTTCGATATGGCCGTGACGAACGGCCTCCAGCATCGATTCAACGGATCGGTCTCCCACATCCCGCAGGAGCTCAAATTCTCGGGGGCGGGGTAGGTCCCGGCGTTCCACGCGATGGAGATTCGCCCTATAGTCGTCGTTCCGAGTGAAGATCTGCCAGTCCCATTTCTTCCTAACCAGCACAGCACAACGGACGCTAGTGCTCTTGCTCCAAGATTCCAACGCCTCACCCGTGCCGTCGTCAACGACGTATTCGACAACCATCAGGGGCGAGCCGTTATCGGCACGGCAAAGTAGATCCGCGTAGCGGCTTCCTTTTCCCCGGTTGTCGGCCTTGCAGAGAACTCCCTCTTGAATGGCCGAGTCGCTCCACGGGGGAAGAAGGTCATGGAACTCGTATCCTTCCCTACGACTGCTTGTCAATTCCCCGCGGATACCCGCTACGGCTTCCAACCGATCGAGTACGCGCAGCGCATCTTCGGCCCCCGAAGGAAAGAGTCTCTGGAAAAGCTCCAGATAAGCCTTGTAGAGCGGGGAGAAGGCGCTGGCCTTCCGCTCGCCGCCGACCAGCTTCTCCGAGGCTCCGAGCCCATCGTCGTGCGGCAGGCCGAAGAGCGTGGTCTTATCCTTGCCCTCACCCAGTTCCAGGAGCCGTTTGATGCCACCCGCAAACCGTTCGTCTTCCGGCAATTTCCCAGCCGTCCGGGACAGCACCGGCACCACCCGAATCGGCTTCTGATCGGCCAGACGCGGCGCGGCCTTGAGCGCTTCGGCCACCGTGAGCGTTCCGTCGAGCGATTCTTGATTCGCCACGAACATGCACACCACCGTGTCGGCGAGAACCGTGGTGGCGAGCCCTCCGAGTTCGGTCACTCCCGTGCGTGCATCGATGAGCAGATAGTCCGGCTTGAGTTCTTCCGCGAGCCGCGCCTGAAGATCCAGTAGGGCCATGAAGCCCCGTCCGCTCGGGTCGCCCAGCCGAAGCCGGTCACCGAGTTCCTTGAACGCCGCCCAGTAGCCCTGGTTTGGCGCCGGACCCGCAGGCATCAGACGAAGCCACCCGCCTGCGTCCGGCGGAACCTGCACCGACATCATGTGCTCCTCTAAGGCCGGCGGCGAGACGGTTCCCTCGGCGGTCGCGTTCAAGTATGGAACCGCGCCGCCGGGAGGCGAGTGCATGAGCCAGTTCCCCAGCTTCTAATGAAGCCCGGGGGCTTCGAAATCGAAATCGAGCGCGACTACGCCCTTACCGAGCGTTGCTAAGAACCGAGCGGCATTGGCGAGAAGCAGGGAGCGACCGACGCCGCCCTTATAGGAGTAAAAGGCTACGGTTTCCACAGTACTCAGGCCGCCAAGCCGAAAGCGCCAGCCTCGCGGAATCGACGGGCGAAGTCTTGAGCTTCACGCAAGCTATGGTGCTTTGACGCGTATCGAAAACGGCTCGCCATCGCTTGAGAGGCCTCCTCCAGTATCGTACGCAACGCTGTCTTGAGAGACTCGGGCGCGTCCTCTTCGCCGAGGTACCCATCGGCGAGCGCGTGGGCGCGAGCATAGTCCCCTGCCTTCAGGGCTGCGCGCACCGATCCGCGCCGCGCTATCCGTCCTTCCGGGTCTGACACCGGAAGCGCCTTCGCCAACTCCTCCTCCAGCGAGGAGACCTCCGCCCAAGCCTGCGACGCGGGGCGGATGCCGTGACTTTCGAGCTGCTCGGCCCGCCAGATGGCGCCGCTCACGAGCGTATTGAGAGTGTCAGTCTCCACCATGCTGCCTCTTGGCAAGATGAAGGGCGGCTGTGGGCGCTTCGAAACCCACGACGCCGGCCCACCGCTGATCGACATCGGTGCTCTTGGCGACTTGCGCGAGTTTCTCGGAAAGCCGCGACACGATGCTGCCCCTATCGACGCCGCTAATCTCCAGCGCAACCACCTGGCGCGCGCCCTTCTGCGCATCCTAGCCAGTCCGCGTGTTCCTCGCGCTGCATCCGGCGAATCACGCGCCAAGCCCGATGCCCATGGACCAGCGCCAGCGCAACTGCCTCGGCGCCGTCCTCCGTGATCCGATTGTGGTCATGCTGATCGATCTTGTTCAGGTCGGCCCCCGGCCAGGAGAGCAACCCGCTACTGAGCACTCGTTCCAGGTCCAGGGAGAGCCGCACTCCCGGCGTGTGCGCATTCCTCTCCAGCGCCAGCGCCGCCCGCCCCACCATCACCAAAGCGAGGTCGGTCGGCAGCCGGGGATGCATCTCCCGCAACTCCGCCAGGTCGATGTCCACGCTCGCAGATTAACCGATTGGGTATATCCAGCGCAAGGTCCAGCCCCTTCCCGCCTCTGACCAACGCGAACTGCTCCACCCCGCGCCGCGTGCGAGAATATCGGCCATGGCCGCATCCACATCCCTCCCGCTCGCCGTCCTGTGCCTGGGCTGCTGCCTCCTCCAAACTGCCCGGCCCGCCGAACCCACCGTGGCCGCCACCCCGCCCATGGGCTGGAACAGTTGGGACTGCTACGGCACCACCGTCACCGAAGCCGAAGTGAAGGCCAATGCCGACTACATGGCGCGCAACCTCAAGGCGCACGGCTGGCAGTACATCGTGATCGACATTCAATGGTCCGACCCGAACGCCCAGGCGCACGGCTACCGGCCCGGCGCGGAACTCTCCATGGATGCGAACGGCCGCCTCATCCCCGCGGAAAATCGCTTCCCCTCCTCCGCCGGAGGCCGCGGGTTCAAGCCGCTGGCCGACGCCATCCACGCGCAGGGTCTGCGATTCGGCATCCACATCATGCGTGGCATCCCCCGCCGCGCGGTGACCGCCAATCTGCCAGTGGCGGGCGGCAAAGTCCACGCCGCCGACATCGCCGACGTGCACTCCGTCTGCCCCTGGAACAGCGATATGTACGGCGTGGATATGCGGCGCCCCGGCGCGCAGGATTACTACGACTCCATCGTCCGCATGTACGCCGATTGGGGCGTGGACTACATCAAAGCCGACGACATCGCGCGCCCCCTGCACGCCGCAGAAGTCGCCGCGCTGCACCAGGCCATCCTCAAGACCGGGCGGCCGATCGCGCTCAGCCTTTCGCCCGGCCCCGCATCTCTCAAGGACTTGCTGTTCCTCCAGGCTAACGCCAACCTGTGGCGCATTTCCGACGATTTCTGGGACGAGTGGCGCTACCTCCACCAGAACTTCCTGCTGCTGCAGATCTGGGGCGGCGTGGGGCGTCCCGGCGCCTGGCCCGACGCCGACATGCTGCCGCTGGGCCGCATCGGCATTCGCGCCGAACGCGGCGACGACCGTATGACCCGTTTCACGAAAGACGAACAGCGCACCCTGATGACCCTCTGGTCGATCGCGCAAGCCCCCCTGATGTTCGGCGGCGACCTTCCCAGCAACGACGAGTTTACGATGTCGCTGCTGACTAACGATGAAGTCCTGGCGGTGGATCAGAAGGCTTCCAGCGGCCAGTCGGTATCCGAGAACGGCGACCGCGTGGTGTGGGCGGCCGACGCCCCCGGTTCGACTGCCAAGTACATCGCCGTGTTCAACCTCGGCGCCACCAACCCCATCGACATTCCCTTCGACTGGGGCGCGCTTGGCCTGCCTGCCCGCTGCACGCTGCGCGATCTCTGGGAGCGCAAGGACGTGGGCATGATCGACGCCCGCTATACCTTTCGCGTCGCGCCCCACGGGGCGGGGTTGTACAAGCTGACGCCGCCGCGGTAGCCTCTAACCGGCGATCACTTCCGCTCGCGCAGCCGGCGAATCTCTTCCAGCCGTTCGCCGATGCGTTTCTCCATGCCGCGGTCGCTGGGGTGGTAATAGCGGCGGCCGGCCAGCGACGGCGGCAGACAGTCCATATCGACGATGGCGTCCTCGAAATTGTGGGCGTGCTGGTAGCCTTGGGAGTAGCCCCACTCCTTCATCAACCGCGTGGGAGCGTTGCGCAGGTTCATGGGGACGGGCTCGGCCACGGTCTGCGCGGCGTCCTGCTGCACGGCGTTCATGGCGCGGTAAGCGGCGTCCGATTTGGGCGCCACGGAGAGGTAGATCACGGCCTGGCCCAGGGCGAGATCGCCCTCGGGGATTCCCAGAAAGTGGACCGCCTGCATGGCCGCCACGGCTTGTTCCAGCGCCCGCGGGTCGGCCAGGCTGATGTCTTCGATGGCCATGCGGATAATGCGGCGCGCGATATAGAGGCGGTCCTCGCCGGCCTCCAGCATGCGCGTGAGCCAGTAGAGCGCGGCGTCCGCGTCGCTCGACCGGACCGACTTGTGGAGCGCCGAAATCAGGTTGAAGTGCTCTTCCCCGCCTTTGTCGTACAGCAGCACTTTGCGCTGCATGGCGTCCTGCACGGCGGCTTCCGAGAGCGGCCCTCCGGCGGACGCGGCGGCGGCGGATTCCAGCGTATTGTAGGCCTGGCGCGCGTCGCCGTTGGCGTAGATGGCGATCTGCTCCAGCAGCGAGTCGTCGCCCTCGATGCCCACCACAGGGAGGGCGCGGCGCAACAGCGTGACCAACTCGGGGACGGTGAGCCCGCGCAGAGCGTAAACGCGCGAGCGCGAGAGCAGCGCGGAGATCACTTCAAACGACGGGTTCTCGGTGGTGGCGCCGATCAGGATGATGTCGCCGCGCTCCACGTAGGGCAGAAACGCGTCCTGCTGAGCCTTGTTGAAGCGGTGGATTTCGTCCACGAAGAGAATCGTCCGGCGCCCGGCGCGGCGCAGACGCTCGGCGTCGGCCATCACCGCCTTGATCTCCTTGATGCCGCTGAGCACGGCGCTGAAAGAGATGAACTCGGTGCGGGTGGTGCGCGCGATGAGCAGCGCCAGGGTGGTCTTGCCGGTGCCCGGCGGGCCCCAGAGCACCACGGAAGTGAGTTCGTCGCGCTCAATCTGGCGCCGCAGGGGCTTGCCGGGGCCGAGAATGTGCTCCTGTCCGACGTAGTCCTCCAAGCGCTCCGGACGCATGCGTTGGGCCAGCGGACGCTTGCTGTCCATGGTTTCGGGCGGCGCGTTGGGGGGCGTTTCGCCACCGGGCGGAGTGGAATCGAAGAGGCTCACCGGCCGCTCCTTTGCCGGCTGGCTTCGTAGAGCAGGATGCCGGCGGCCACCGCGGCGTTCAAAGATTCCACGCCGGCTGTGGGGATGGAGATCTCCGTCGATGCCTGACGCAGCGCCGGGCTGACGCCGCGCGCCTCACTGCCTACGATGAGAGCGCAACCGCGGGCCATATCGACGCCGGATAGCGGGCGCGCGGTCGAGCCGGGGCGCGCCGGAACGGTGGCGTAGAGCGTGGTGCAGCGTTGCCGCAGCGCATCCGGTTCCACGCCGTGGACGAAGGGCACGCGGAACAGCGACCCCGCCGACGCGCGCAAGGTTTTGGGGTTGTACGGGCTGACCGCGCCCTTCAGGAACAGCACGCCGGTTGCGCCGAAGGCCTCGGCGGCGCGCACGATGGCGCCCGCGTTTCCCGGGTCCTGCAGGCCGTCGAGAACCACTACGAGCGCGGGATTGCGGAACAGGTCGTCCAGGCTCCACTCGCGCGGCTCGACCAGCGCCACCACGCCCTGGCTGGTCTCGGTGGCGGACACCGTCTGAAACAGGCGGTCGGGCAAAAGGGCCAGCGGAATCTCCGGGTGTGGGCGCAGCAATTCTTCCACGGTGGCACCCACCGGCTCGGCCGCCAGAACTTGCCGTACGCAGGCATCGCGAAGTGCCTCTTCCAGAAGGTGGAAGGTCTCGGCGACGCACCATCCTTGGGGCGTCAGGCCGCCGCGCTGGAGGGCGCGACGCACGTCCTTCACTAGCGGGTTGGCGGCGCTGGAGATCGTCATGGCCCTGGGCATGTGTTTACAATATGGATTCGAACGATCAGCATACCGCAGATGAAACGTGTCCAATGGATCGCAACGGGGGCGGTGGTGGCGGCGGCACTCGGCGCGGCGGCTTCGATCGCCTATGTCTCGCGGCGCATCGAACAACAATCGACGCGCGATGAAGCCCGGCAGGCCGACATAATCCTGGTGTTGGGGGCGGCGGAATACCGCGGCCGTCCCTCGCCGGTCTTCCGCGCCCGGCTGGACCATGCGTTGGAACTGTTCGACCGGGGGCTGGCGCGGTTGGTGATGACCACGGGAGGCGCGGGCGGGGACCCGGTGTTCACCGAAGGCGGCGTGGGAAGGTCGTATCTGATCGCCCACGGCGTGCCGTCGGAGCGCATCGTGGTGGAGTCGGAGGCGGAGAGCACCGTGGAATCGACGGCCATGGCGGGCGAAATCATGCGCCGCATGGGGCTGCGCTCGGTGATCGTGGTGAGCGACGGCTATCACATCTACCGGGTGAAGCGGATGCTGCAATTCCGCGGTCTGAAGGTGTACGGGTCGCCGCGGAAAGAGACCATGCATGAACCCTGGCGCGAGCGCTGGAATTACGTGAAGCAGGCCATCGGGTATCTGTTGTGGCGGGCGGGAATAGCGGTATAGAACTTAGGGCTCGTTCCGAAATAATCGCCCTAACCGCTCCCTCAGAAGCCGTGAACGAATCCCCCGCACAAGACGGTAGTACGTGGCGTGCGCACAAGTGCGTGCGCCACGTCGGCGCGCCAATTATTTCACGGCGTCTCACGGTTGCGGCTCCGTTGCGCTTAGGAGCCGCGACCGTAAGGGAGCGGTAGCCGTAGATTACTGCACGGCGACGGTGACGCCCGATTGCGTGGCGTTCGAGCCGATGTTGATCACTAGCGGTTGAGCGCCGGAGGCCACGGTTGTGGGGATGACGATATTCACCTGCATCACGCCGTAGACCGCGCCCGGAGCCGAGCCGGCGTACTGCACCGCGGCGGAGATGCCGCCGACGGTCGCGGTCACGGGTTGCAGCACCGGTTTGGTGAGAGGATTCCCAGTCGTCCCGGCCACCGCTCCAGTGGTGCTGGTCGGGCTGGTGGAGCCTTCACCCGTCAGATAGATGGCGATTGCCGAGCCCTTGGCCGCGGGCGTACTGGGGCCGTTGACGGTAACGCCATCCGAGTTCAGAATGACGCCCGGCCCGTAGCCCGCCTGGTTCTGGGTGTAAATGCCGGGTGCGGCCGCCGCCACGTTGTAAGACACCGGAGTGGACGCCACGCCGAAGTACACGATCTGAACGCTGGTCGAAGTGCGCCCGCCGACTTCGTACGGAACCATCACGCTGGTTTGCGTGGAGGAGGCGTAGATCATGGGCGCGGCGATTCCGTCGAAGAACACCTGGGTATTTCCGATCTTGGTGGAGAGCGTGCCGCTGTTGGTCAGCGCCGCGCCCGCCAGCGCCGCCGGGCCGATGCCGGTTCCGCCCATCACAATGTTCTCTCCAGGCGAGATGGAACCGACCAGCCAACTGGCGGCATTCTTGACGGCCGTCAGCACGGGAGTGGGAACGGTGGTCATCGTCAGGCTCACGTTGATGGTCACCGGGTTCAGCGAGATGGAGGACGAGATGGTTGCGGTTCCGGAATAGCTGCCGGCCGCAAGATTCTGCGTGTTGGCCGACACCGTCAGCGTGACGGGCGTGGTGCCGGCGGTACCGCTGGTGGGAGAGACCGTCAGCCACGTACCGTTATCTTTGGTGGTGGTGGTGACGGTGAATGGCGAGGTGGCCGTCGAGGTCAGTTGAACCGTTTGCGGCGTAGTGGCCTGCCCCACAGCGGCGCTGAAGGTGAGCGTCTGTTGGGTCAAGGTGAGCACCGCCGCCGCACCGACGTTCAGCACCACGGGGACGCTGATGGGGCTGCCGATGGAGCCGGTCGAGGTGATGGTAACGATTCCGCTATACGACCCCGCCGCGAGCGCGCTTCCGTTCACGGAAACCTGGACGGTGCCGGGAGTGGTTCCCGAGGTTCCGGAACCGCCTACGGTGGCGGAGAGCCAGCCGCCGCCGCTGGTGGTGGTACTGGCGACGCTAAACGACACCGGCCCGGGAGTCGATGTTACCGCAATCGCCTGCGATGCGGGAGCCGATCCGCCGGCTAATTGATTGAAGGTCAGCGCCGTTGTGGGGGCGCTAATGGTGGCTTGCTGGACAGTCAGGGTAACCGGAATACTGATCGGACTGCCGGTCACTCCGTTGGATGAGATGGTCACGGTTCCGGTGTAAGTTCCCACGGCCAGACTGCCCGGAGTGACGGTGACCGTAACGGTTCCCGGGGTGCTGCCGCCGCCTGAGGTGATGGCGGCCGCAAGCCAATTGCCGTTCGCCGGGGTGGTGACACTGGCGGCGATGGAGTACGGGGCCGTAGAGGTGGACGGAGACAGGGCCACTTGCACGGTTTGCGCGGCGGGAGTGGCTCCGCCGACAATCTGCGTGAAGCTGAGCGATGTAGGCGTCGCCGAAATGGTGCCGCCGGTCACGTTAAAGGTGACGGGGATGCGGAAAGGGCTGCCGGCCGCGGTGGGAATGGTCACCCAAATCGCGCCGCTGTATGTGCCGGTGGTCAGATTGGAAGCATCGGCGCTGACGTTGAAACTGCCGGGCGTAGGGCCGGAAAGGGAGCTGATGGTGAGCCAGTTGAGCAGCCCCGTATTGGCAACGGCGTCGAACGCCAGCGATGCCGAGCCGTCGGTGGTCACCTGCACGGTCTGCGAGGCCGGAGCGTTGCCGCTCTTGGACTGCGAGAACAGCATACTGCCGTCCGGCCGGGGCGTCGTGATGCTGCCTTTGGCCGAATCCACCACGAAGGTCACCGGCAGGTTTACGGGACTATCGGCCACCGTCCCGCCGGTGG
>Ga0181529_10005958_pt1 | contig 12556 bp, 7 predicted proteins | sample PEATcosm2014_Bin_36_FD_119763 | JGI IMG/M metagenome (GOLD analysis project Ga0181529, IMG submission 119763) | Peatland microbial communities from MTU Mesocosm Facility, Houghton, MI, USA - PEATcosm2014_Bin10_30_metaG | ecosystem: Environmental > Terrestrial > Soil > Wetlands > Peat | place... | reverse complement strand
GTGCAGAAATCAAATGAAATCACCGCACTTTCGGCCTATCCGATTGTATCAGCGCAGGATTAGGCAGTGTCTGACGAGTCAAGGGGGGTACTTGCCGGATTGATCCGAGGTTGCAGAAGACGGGTTGGCGCTTTCTCCCCGGCTACTAGTGGGTGGCCTCACATTATCGCTATAAGCGATGATTCCCAGCGTTTATATACACGATTGCAGACGCGCGGTCCGCATCTCCATCAACTCCATAATCATGACTCTTCGCAAGGATTTCTTCTGCGACCAGTTACCTGAATGCCACGGCCAGAACCCTGGGTGAGCCTGCGATGCCATTGACGACATCCATGCTCAGCACCGCTTCAAAGTCACGGTTCCCGAATCCCTGTCCGACCCGGCGTCGCAGTTCTTCCATTCTTTGGGGATCAACCAGAAACCCGCCGGCAGCGGCCGTCCCGCTCATTCCAATGCCCGCAACGATCATCTCGAGCTGGCCCGTGGAGTCATCGTGGACGCGGGCGACGATTGCGAAGTCGCGCTTTACTTCGGAAAGTGGGGCGTTCAGGTCAAGCCTCCAGTCTTTCATCGCAGGATTCCTGGCATCCATGATCCAATATTGCTCCCGGTCGGTACCTGCAAACCGGTAGCGCATAGAAGCCAGCGCACGCAGCGTCCATTGGTTATCCAATCCGCCGACCAACACGGCCGGGCCCTGCCGCAGGTCGTCGAGAGTAGTCGAGGTATTGGGCCGAAAGGTCGATTCGCGGTGGTGTGCGGCCAGATAATTTGAGAGGCGCAGTGTGGCTAGAGTATCGGAAAAAACCACATTCTCCCCTAAATTCTCGTGGACAAGAAAGGTTGAAGCGGGAGAAGAATCAGGGGAATAGTAAGTCGCCGGGGCAAGATTGTTCGAGGACGAATTGTGATCGGCCACAAGAATCCCCGCCGCGGCGGCCATCGCTTCGCCAGCTTTGGTTCCCACGGGCAGGCAGAAGATGACCGTCCGCCGATTTGCGAGCAGAGGCTTCCATAACTCATCGATGGCTGATGGATGGGTCCATCTCCAGAAGGCAGCGCCTCCGAGCGCAATCAACAGCGCTCCCGCGATGCCCAGGGCGTATCTGACGACCACCTGGAATCTGAATCTGCGAACCGGCCGAAGAACGGTAGCTGGGCGGGATTCCGAGGGAGCCATCGAAGGCTCGGCGAATTGGGATTCCGCCAAGACTCCTGTCGACTCCAATGCACCTCGGTGATCGACTTCCGTCTCTCTGCCAAAGTGGAATTCGGGTACGTAACGACCCGGCAGCAATTCGATGCGCATCTCCGAGCTGTGTGCTTTATTGTGATAATACTGTGCAATTCGCTTGCGGATCTCAGCGATCGTGACGCGCACGATTGGATCTGCCGCGGTATCGTAATCCACGGGACGATCAAAGACATGAACGCCCAGTAGTCGCTCTTTGAGAAACTCGCCCCGGCCTTCGAGCGTTTCCTCGACGATGTAGCGGAACAAGACGGGATAGCGGCGGCTGTTTCTGAAATGGCTTGTCTCCAAGAGGCGGTTCATCTGCCGCCTCACTAAGACCTTGTCCTCCTCTGTTCTCGGAGTCCAAACGCTGTGCCCGGAATCCAAAGGAGCCATAGTTATGCCTCCCAAGAGCTGATGCTCAATGCCGGCCAAGTCCTTGTTGGCGCTCAAGACAATTCGATAACTCCGATCGCTTCACTTACTGGCTGAAGCGGATAAAGCGATGCCCGCACGCACTTCTCAATCTCAGCGGTCTCAGTGGTTCCTGCAATCGTTCTGGACTAAGTTGCCTGCGGCTGAGATCGGCGATGCGCCGCCTTGCATAGGAACAGACGAAAACAATGACGGAACGTCTGAGCCTGCTTCTCTGCGAAGCGAACAACTCTACCAGCCTCTTGAATCAGGCTTTAAGCCTGGGGTTCTTTTCCGAGCCATGCGTCATGACGCTGTGATCTTCATCAGAGGAAAGAGAATGAGCCACCTTGCGTCTCACCTAAGCTCCTCGATGTAAAGAAGATAGACCCAGAACAAAATGGTCACCGGAGCTGTGCTGGACTCCGGTAGAGCTCTCACCATAGAGACGCACTGCGACCAAAAATGTTTACCGGAGTCCAGACGCATTTCTCAACAGTGAGATTGTTTTCTGGATTCTTCGGCCACCTGGAGTCCTCGCAATTCTCATAGCCATCCAAAAGAAGAATTGTAGAAGGTATTGTAGGATGCGGTCATGCACCGCATTGGGGAGTCAGGGCTACACCGTTCGATGGATGCAGGTAGAGAAACATACATTTTTAAGTATGCCAGTAATGCTAACATACATGTTTCGGTAAATAGAGGAGTTAATCGCATATAACTCAGCGAATGAAAGGGGCTAAACATACATTCTTGTGGAGTTAAAGGGGAGTTAAATATACTTTTGCCGGTGGGTTAAGGAAGTTAAACATTGATCATCATGTGTTTGAAGATCGGAGCTTAACCTCAGTGGAAATGACTTACTGCGCTTTCTCTTGACAGCCGAGATCTTTAACGATTATTTACCTCTCAGGCAAGATGGCTGAATTATTGGGAGTTATATCTTTACTTTCAGGTGAGATACCAGATGGACCCTATACATCTATGAATTCTGTTGCCTATGATGCGTGCTGACCTTGAGGCCGGCCTCTGGATTTATGACACAGAATGAAAGCAGAATGAAATGGGAAGCACCCATTCATCATCCTTAGAGTCGGTGACCTTCAAGGCAGGAGGTCATATGAACAGGAAAATGCGATTGTTTTCACTCGTCCAAAGCCAGTGCGCGAACATCCGCGAGCTGACAAGGCGACTCACCGTTCTGCTGGCGATCACAATACTCGGCACCACGTGGGTTCATGCGCAGTTGTCCACGGCCGACATCATCGGAACCATTACCGACGACACGGGGGCCGTGGTTTCCAAAGCGACCGTCACCCTGGTGAATCTCGATACCCAGGATCAGCGCATAGCAATCTCGAACGATAGCGGAGATTTCCAATTTGCCCAGGTTCCCACCGGCCACTACTCCGTAACCGCGAAGATGGCCAACTTCAAAACATCGACCTTGAGTCTGTCAGTCGAAGCCGGTGATCGCGCCCGTGCCGACATGCATTTGACAGCCGGCGGCACTACCGAGACCGTAGTCGTGGAAGCACAGACTCCGCTGCTACAGGCCGACAACGCAACCGTCAGTTCGACGGTCACTTCGTTGGCCGTGCAGGATCTGCCGCTTAATGGACGCAACTTTGTGCAACTCGTTCAGCTCGTGCCAGGAGCCAACGAGGGACCCGGCAACGGCCTTACCAGCGGCGGGCGCCCGGACGACCGCCGCTCGACCAATGGATTCTCTGTGAACGGCCAGGACGACACGCTGAACAACTACGTTGTCGACGGTATCGACGATAATGAGCGCGTGATTGGCACCATTGGCGTCAAGCCATCGGTAGAAGGCATCCAGGAGATCACCGTACAGACCAACAGCTACGCTCCCGAGGCAGGCCGCACGGCAGGCGGCGTCGTCAACCTGGTTACCAAATCGGGCACCAATCAGCTTCACGGATCTGTATACGAGTTCTTACGCAACGACATCCTAGACGCCCGGAATTACTTCCAGACGACCGGCAACACGCCCGAGCTGCGCCAGAACCAGTTCGGTGGCAGCATTGGCGGCCCCATTCTCCGCGACAGGACCTTCTTCTTCGGCGACTATGAAGGCTTTCGCCAGGTGAGCGGCACCACCTACACGACCAGCGTACCCACGCTCGCCGAGTACAACAACATCAACAGCCTCGACGGCGGATCGCCGGCGGCGCTGGTAGCGCTGGGCAACGGCATCCCCGCCGGTACCCCTGTCGATCCAGTAGCTCTCGCTTTACTGCAACTGTTCCCCGCGCCCAACGCCGGCTCGCCGGGGCAAATTGGATCAAACTATACCATCAGCCCCAACAAGACGCAGTTCAGCAATCTCTACGATGTTCGTGTCGACCACACATTCAATCAGAATAATCACTTCTTTGGCCGCTACAACTACAACAAGGTCAACACCTATACTCCGGCTGCTATCCCGGCGGGGGCAAATCCTGATGTGCCGTCCGCCTTCAAGGCAATCGTTCCCGGTGGCGGCCGTTACAACTTCTCCGGTGCGGCCGCGGATGGCGCGCAACAGTATGCTTTTGGATTTACGCACATCTTCACGCAAAACCTGCTGCTCGATCTGCGCGCGGCATTTACACGCATCAACAATTTTTCGACGCCGCTGAACTACCTTTCGAATGCCGACACCACGGTCGGTTTTCCATCCAACGGCGCGTTGACCACGGGCCTTTCGCCCGTTGGAATCAACGGCCTGAGCGACCTGGGCGATGGGGCCTATGTCCCATTGCAGGATATCGACAATACCTTCCAATACGCAGGCGCCGTCAGCGACACGATCAGGAGCCACAACCTGAAACTGGGCGCGAGCTTGATCCGCCGCCAGGCGCGGAATGTGCAGAGTGCATTCCCATTTGGCCAGTACGGGTTCGGCCTGTCGACGGACAGCAACCAGGACCAAATCCTCGCATCTACGCTGGTCGGAGCCTTCAACACATCCAGTTTCAACCTGGATCTGGACGTGCCCGACTACCGCGGCTGGGAGCCGAGTTTCTTCGCGCAGGACAATTGGAAGATCAATCCTAAGCTGACTGTGGTCTATGGCCTTCGCTACGACATCTTCACGCCTTTTACGGAAGCGCATAACCACATCTCGAACTTCGACTACACCCAGGCCGTCGCCTCAACACCAGCGACCGTGGCGTCTGCCCTGAAGGTCGCGGGCGTCAACGGCGTCTCCTCCACGGCCGGAATCCAATCCGTCCATACTGACTTTGCGTTTCGCATCGGCTTCTCCTACTCCATTCGCCCCGCTACCGTCATCCGCGGCGGCTATGGGCTCAGCTTTTTCCCCGGCAACTACACATCCAATGCCGACTTGAAGAATGCCCCGTTCACCTCTGTCTACTCGCCGGGGTGCGAATCGGATCTTGCATTCAGAATCCAGACGAACGCTGGAGGGACGAGCTTCCTGCCGAGCTGCGCTACAGGCGCAGGATTTGGGGCCGGCTTCCAATCCACATTCGACAGCGGGCTTCCAACCCCTGCTCCGCAGACCGTAACCAGCTCAGGACTCGCGATGGTCGCTGAGGATCCCAATTTCAAACCGGCCATGATTCAGCAGTTCAACTTGCAGGTTGAGCAGCAGTTTGGCCCCAACGTGCTCACTGTAGGTTATGTCGGCAACATCGGCCAACATCTGCCTGAGACCATCAACGACATCAACATGCCAACGCCGGCTGAGGTCGCGGCGGGTCAGAACTTCCGCCCACTCGGACAAGGATTGCCCACAGGTCAGGGGATTTTGCCCAATCTCGGTACGGTGGATTGGCTTGCGAGCGAGGGCGTCTCCAACTATAACGCCCTGCAAACCTCCTTCCAGCGCCGCTTTGCAAAGGGCCTTGCATTCGACGCCAACTACACCTGGGGACATGCATTGAGCGATCAAACCGGCTTCTCTGAGGAAGGCCAACAGGGCTGGGGCGACGCCGACCCGACCAGGATTCGTCAGATCGAGTACGGCAACGCGGAAAACGATATTCGCAACCGTTTCGCTCTTTCGATCGACTACGAGTTGCCGGGAAAAGAGTTCACAGGCGCCAGAAAGTATGCGCTTGGTGGCTGGCAGACCAACGCGATTGTGGCATGGCAAAGCGGAAAGGACTTCTCGGTCACCAACAGCAATGCCAGCGGCGGCTTTAACAACTGGGCCAGCCCCACATACAACAACGGACCCGATCGCCCAAACCAGATCCACTCTCCCAAGCTCTCTCATCCCACACTTGCGGAGTGGTTCGACACCACCGCTTTCCAGGCTCAGCCGGAGGGCACAGTCGGCAGCACGGCCCGCAATTCGCTTTATGGGCCTCACTTCCGCCATGTCGATTTCTCTCTGTTCAAAACTTTCCCGATCACAGAAAGGCTGGGGATTCAGTTCCGCGCAGAGGCATTCAACATTTCCAACACGCCGAGTTTTTACATGGACAACAATGTCAACAGCGGCCCAGGAACGCGGCTGGGGAACGGCAGCTTCGGGGAGATCACTGCGACCGACCCGAATTACGTTCCTAGACAGCTGCAGTTTGCTTTGAAGCTGCAGTTCTAACTGAAAGCACCAGATCGGGAAGCAGGAGGAACTGCTGATCCATAGCAAACACCTTCCCGGTCAAACGTCCCTAAAAGAGGAAGGGCTCTTCCGCTAAGATCGAGAGCCCTTCCTTCCCGTCCCCGCGGCATCCCCGTTACTGGCTTCACATCCTCCGCCACAAACTGCGGCACAGCCTAAGCCATTGAGGGCTGCCTTTGGGCTAGGTTGATGGGGTTTATACGAACAGTTCTAGAAAATCTTCATGCGGATCACAAGGTACTTCTTCGGGTCCTCGCGAATGCTCTTCACCAATTGCTGGGTCTGGTCCAGCGTCTGGTCGGCGTGGTCGTAGACCGAGCGGTTCTGCACAAGCTGCCCCAACGTGCCGTTGCCCTCGTCCACGCTCTTGAGAATCGAGTCCAGCCGGGTGACGGTGTCATCGAGTTTCTGGGCAAATTCAGGATCCTTGGCGATCTTGCCGAGCGCGCCCTTGCCGGAGTTGATCTCGGCCACCAACTGATTTGTATTGGCAACGGCGGCGTTCAGGTTGTTATAGAGCGTGTCGTCCTTGAGCAGCTTGCCTGCGCTGCCCTTGCCCTCGTCCAGCGCGATCGTGATTTTGTCGAGCCGGTCGACGGCCGAGTTGGCGCGGGTGTAGAGCGTGTCGTCATTGATCAGCTTGCCCAATGAGCCCTTGCCCTCAGCAATTGCGCTGGTCACGGTCTCAAGATCGGTGGCAATGAGCGTTATCTTCCTGGCCAGCTCGGGGTCGTTGATCAACTTGCCCACCGTGCCGCGGCCGGAGTTGAGCGAATCGACCAGAATCTCGATCTTGCGCGTCAGCGTTTGCACCTCAACAATGGAGTCGTTGCTGGTGCGGATCACGTCCTGGATGCTGGGTGAGCCGGAGGCCTTCAGTTCGGCACCGTTGGCCGGAGGGGGTCCGCTGGCGTGGGTCGAGTTGATATCGACGTAGCTGTCGCCGAGCACACCCGCCTGGGCAATCGCGGCCGTCGAATCGGTGTGCAGCCGGCTGAGATCCTTGTAATCCACCCGCATGGATACCTCCACCGGAGTGGGATTGCGGGCAGGGACCACGCGAACGTGGATTACGTTGCCGATGGTCACGCCCTCAAGCGTGACCGGCGCGCCGTCCTTCACGCCTGCAGCGTTCTCAAAGTAAGACCGAAGCACCAGTTTGCGTGCAAAAAGCCCGCCCGACGAGCCGGACATGAGAAGGATCAGCCCGACCAGAACGGCCATGGCCACGAGCACTAAAGCTCCTACCCTGAGTTGCGACCACTGAATTTCTTTCCGGCTGGGCACGGCACTCCCCTCACTGAAAAGGAACCGGTTAACGCCTTGAGAATAACAGAAAAGGCGGAATCAGCGCCCGTCCTCGAGCACAACGCTGGCCAGGGCAAACATGGCTGTGTGTGTAATCGAAAGCGCCGCTCGGGCAGCACCCAGGCGGCTCGCAAACTCGGCGGCGCGCCCGTGATACCGGAGAGTGGGTTTTCCGCTGGATTCGCGCACGACCTCGATTTCCAGCCAGCTCACTCCATGACTGATGCCTGTTCCCAGTGCCTTGGCTCCGGCTTCTTTGGCGGCGAATCTGGCGGCAAGGCTCTCCGCGGCCTTGCGTTTACGCAGGCAATAGGCCTGCTCCGTCGCAGTGTACACGCGGTCGAGAAACCTCTTTCCGTAGCGATCCACCGACTGCTGGATGCGCCCGATCTCCACCATGTCGATTCCTGAGCCGACGATCATGCTGTTTATGAAGCTACATCATCTCCCTTATCCGTGCTTGAGAATGCCCCGCTCCTGCCATTCCTGAGCGGAGTTGCGACCTCAACATCCGGGGGCGAATGAACCTCCAATTACCAGCGCAAGAGGCTTTCACGTTGCGATCCGCATGGTTGTCTCAAAGCCAGTCAAGCTTCGTTCGACTCCGGCACAATCGTTACGCTGTGCCGGATGGCTCCAATAAGGCGGATGTGAGGCAAACGTTGCAGACCCCATCCACAAACCTGACGGTCAGCATTCTTTGGGCCATGCAAATGAAGGCCATCTCCATCGAGGATCCCTCACGGCTGGTCCAGACCCTCACGGGCGCCATCCTCGGCTGTGGAGGATGGGTCCTCAGCCGCGGCGCAAACGATGCCGGAACCGTAAGCATGTTGTTTGAATTCGAGCGCCAGGCCTGTGTGGATATTTACAGCGTGATGATCGCGGCCGGCCTGGAGTTGAGCCAGAACGGGCACGTCCGCTTCACCGAACTCTGTCAGTGCACCCGCAGTCATCCGCAGGAGTGCGGCACCGAGATTGCCAGCATCGACCTGGAGATTCAGACCTTCCCCTTCGAGATGACACGCGACACGCGCGCCAACGGACCGGCTTGACAGGCTCTAGTTTTTCGTAACCTTTTGAAGAGCATCGACGACCTGCTGGTATCGGTCCGCCGCTTTTGGGTCCGCCATACTTTTCAGCAAAGCTGGATCGTCAAGTCCATTCTGGCGCAGTGTGTCTTCCATGCGGGAGGGAGGAATCTGGCCTATCAAATCGAGGTTTGCCCGTGCAATCACCAGCGGCTTCAAAGAGATGACCGAGCTCGTCTGACCTTCCAATGCGCCGGTGTAGTTGGGATCGGCGCCGGCATTGAGAAGAAGCTGGACAATCTCGACGTTGCCATTTCTGGCTGCGTAATGCAGCGCGCTCCAGCCCGTCGGCGATACACGGCTATTGGCGTCAGCGCCCTTCTGGATGAGCTTTTTCGCCTCTTCGGTATTGTCAGCCTTGACCGCTGCCATCAGCGATGCCGGAGTGGGTTTACAGCCAGAAACAGGAAAAAGAAATAGTAAAAGAGCAAATAGAAAGAAAGGCCTATATCTCATTTCAGCGATTGATCCTTTCAAAGCGTCTGCCAATCCTGCCGTGCGCGATCTTTTCGGCAGACAATACGATGAGAATATCCTTTGGGTTCGCCTGTCTCGGATCGTGAAGAGCTAGAGCGTTTTCGATTCTGCTCTTTACAGAAACCATGCAGCCATGCAGCTTGTTCCTGTTCGGTGTCCCCGTGGGCGGGTATTGTCATAGGGAAGAAAGAAAAGCCACACTCAATACTGCCCGGAAATCTAAATGTGAATCGAAAAGCTCAAGGCAGATGCTATCAAACGGCCTCTTGTAGGGTCAACCGGCCTCATCCAAATCGTTTCAACCCTGAGGACGCCGTGCTCCCGCTTTTTTGCCTCCCGGCATTCTGATTCTTGCTTGCCCGAGACAGCAACATCCCACCTCAGCGACGGGGGCTGTCGCGCGGGTGGGATGTCCCTGTTTAAATTCGAGGCTCAATTCCGGGAAAATGATCAGCTACGACTCCTTTGTGACGGTCGTCAGAACGTCGACAACCTTTCTGTATCGGTCAGTGGCATTGGGATCTGTCATGCTCTTCACCAGAGCTGGGTCGTCCAGCCCGCTCCGGCGCAGCGTATCTTCAATGCTGGAGGGTGGAACCTGACTCACCAGATCCAAAGCTGCTTGCGCAAGAACCAAAGGCCTTACCGATACGACTGACTCCTTCTGACCTTCCATGGTTCCCAGGCAGTTGGGATCGGCGCCCGCATTGAGAAGAAGCTGGACAATCTCCGCATTGCCATTCCTCACTGCGTAATGGAGTGCGCTCCAGCCATTTGCAGACGTGCGGCTATTCACATCGGCACCCAATCTGATCAACTTCTTTACTGCCTCGGTATTGTCGGTCCTTACAGCCCTGATCAGCGAGGCCCGCAAGATCTCCGCTTCGGTACCCATCTTGCTTAGTCCTGTGGCCGAATTGATGTTGCCTGCCATATTCGTCGTCTGGGATACCTGCGTGTCGTCTGAAAAAGAGACAGCGTTCGGGGGCATTGTTGCCGCTTGAGCGCGGCTGCCATTGAATGCCGCCATGAGCGTTGCCCTCAATTGTGGTGAATCCTGCCTGAATCCAAAGGCGTACACAAGAGAGAGAGAGAGAGAGAGAGCAAAGACGAAGAAAAGCTTGAATTTCATGTCAGAGTTCTATCCTTTCTTTGCGCCAGCAGGTTCAGAGGGGTTACTGTCGCATGAGTACCTTCGACGAGTATTACATAAGTATTCTCTGGATAACGGTACTAAGGCTAACTTTAGTAACCACACCAACTCTAAGTTGAAGATAATTAGACAACTTGCCTCCAAATAGTGAAGGCGAAGTTCAGCCGGCTTCCACCAATCCATAGCGCCGCTGCCAGGCCTCTTTGAGCCGCGCCCAGACCAGCCTCCGCTCGGCTTCGGTAGCCTCCATTTCAGCAACCGGAGCGTTGGCAAAGTGGGCTGCCTCCATCTTGGCCAACTCCAGTAACTGCCTGTCGCGCAGCAGGTTGGCCACGCGAAAATCGGGCAGGCCGGCCTGACGCGTTCCAAAGAACTCCCCCGGTCCGCGCAGGGTAAGATCCAGTTCCGCCAGCTCAAACCCGTCCTGGGTGCGAACCATGGCATTGAGCCGCTCCTCGCCCGCCGGCGAAACACGATCGCCGGCAATCAGAATGCAAAAACTCTTTGCCGCTCCACGGCCTACACGTCCGCGCAACTGATGCAACTGCGCCAGGCCGAACCGCTCCGCGTGCTCGACCACCATCACCGTTGCATTGGGCACATCCACGCCCACCTCGATAACTGTGGTGGCGACAAGCACGTCAATCTCGCCGCGCTGGAAGCGGCGCATGACGATCTCTTTCTCATCGGCATCGAGCCGCCCGTGCAACAAACCAACGCGAAGGCCGGCAAGCGGACCGGTGCTCAGTTTTTCGTACATCTCCACAGCCGACTTCAGCCCGGACTTCGCGCCCGGATTAGCCTCCTGCGCCGCCTTGGGAAACAGTTCCGCCGTCTTGCCCCTGCGAGCGGATTTGGGTGCCCCAGCGCCTGTCCTGAGCTTGCCGAAGGATCCAGATTTTCGGACCTGTGAAGGAGTGACCACCTGAGACGCCTCGATGCCAGCCTCCGGATCGTCGCGCGAAAAGTCCAGCTCCGGCTGGTCGTCCTTGCTGCCTTCGATCACCGGATAAACGATGTAAGCCTGACGTCCTTTCGCCGCCTGTTTGCGGACGAAATCCCATACCTCCCCGGCCATCTCGCCGGGAACGCGCCGGGTGACAATGGGCGTGCGGCCTGGCGGCAGCTCGTCAAGAACGCTCACCTCGAGATCGCCGTACAAACTCAGCGCAAGCGTCCTCGGAATCGGCGTCGCAGTCATCACCAGCATGTCGGGCTCAGCCTGATTGGGTTTTTTCATTAGCTTGAACCTCTGCAAGACACCGAAGCGGTGCTGCTCATCGACGACGACCAGACCAAGCCGGTCAAACTCGACCCTTTCCTCGATCAGAGCGTGAGTCCCGATCACCAGTTGCGCCTCGCCGCGGTTGATCTCGCCGCGGGTCGCGCGCTTGCGGTCTTCAGGCAGTGAGCCGGTCAGCAGGGCGATCCGGTATCGGCGCGAAGAGCGCTCAAGCAACTTGCGCATGGCCAGAAAATGCTGTGTCGCTAGAATCTCAGTTGGCGCCATCAGCGCAGCCTGGTATCCGTTCTCCATGGCGACCAGCATGGCTTGCAGAGCCACAATGGTCTTGCCTGAGCCAACATCTCCCTGCAACAGGCGCCGCATGGGGCTGGCCTCGCGCATGTCGGCGACAATCTCGCCCAGTGCCCGCTTCTGCGCCGCCGTGGGATGAAAGGGCAGCACCTCGCGAATCGCCTCGCGCACCTTGTCGGTGGTGGCAAAGCCGATTCCTACGCGCTCCCTCATGCGGCGGCGCTTGAGTTCCAGACCAAGTTCCAGAAAGAACAGCTCCTCGAAGATCAGCCGCCGGTGAGCTGGTGTCGCCCAGCTTTGCAACTGGGCAAACGGTGTGCCTTCGGGCGGAAAATGAGCCTCGCGCAGCGCTGTCTCACGATCAGGAAGCCCGAGTCTCTCGATCATTGCCAGCGGCAGGCACTCGGGCACCGCGCCGCGCAGCCCTTCCAATAAGTTAAAGATCGTCTTCCGTTGCCAGCGCGAGGCCAGCCGCGCCCCGCCGAGAGACTCATAGACCGGCGTAATGCGCCCCACTTCGAGCAACCGAGTCTCCGCATCGTCGGTCGCGTCGGGCAGCACTTCGAACTGCGGCTGAATCATCTTGAGGTTGCTGCTGGAGCGGGAAGGCTCGACCCGGCCGTAGACGGCCACCGTCTGCCCGGCGTGAAACTTGCCCTCCAGATAGCCGCCGTTGAACCAGATGCACTTCAGCGCCAACCGCCCTTGTCCAACGGTCAGCTCAAAGATGGGAGCTTTG
>Ga0181529_10005957_pt1 | contig 12558 bp, 11 predicted proteins | sample PEATcosm2014_Bin_36_FD_119763 | JGI IMG/M metagenome (GOLD analysis project Ga0181529, IMG submission 119763) | Peatland microbial communities from MTU Mesocosm Facility, Houghton, MI, USA - PEATcosm2014_Bin10_30_metaG | ecosystem: Environmental > Terrestrial > Soil > Wetlands > Peat | place... | reverse complement strand
GAGGGAACGATGAGGACGAGGCCACCGGCGAACTGCACGTGCAGCGGGGCGGCGGCCAGCACGGTGAGCAGATAGGCGGTCAGGGTCCGGTGGCGTACGGTAAGGACGGCAGCAGCGAACACCTCGTTCCAGGAAACCACGAAGGCGAAGATTGCCGTCGCCGCGATGCCGGGCAGCGCCAGCGGCAGCATCACGCGCAGGAAAGCGCTGAGGCGCGAGCAGCCGAACACCCAGGCTGCTTCCTCGAACTCGCGCGGGATGGCCTGGAACAGCGAGGTCGAGACCAGCACGGCGAAGGGCAGCGCCAGCGCCGTGTGCATCAGCGCGACCCCGAGCGGGCGGTCGTACAGATCGAGGCGGATGAAGGTGATGGCCAGCGGCAGGGCGAGGATGCCGACCGGGAAGGCACGGGTGAGCAAGATGAGCAGGCGGTAGGTGGTGGCGCCACGGAAGGCGTAGCGCGCCAGGGCATAGCCCGCCGGGGCGCCGAGCAGCAGGGAAAAAACCATGCACAGAGCTGCCACTTCGACGCTGACCAGGGTCGAGCTCCAGACCCCCTGGATGTCGAGGAAGGCCCGCAGCGTCTCCAGCGATGACGTGTCGGGCCAGAAGCTTTTCGGCCATGTGTGCACCGCCACTTGGCCGCCGATGGCGCCGAGCGCGATCAGCCAGATCGGCACCAGCGTCCAGGCGCACAGCACGGCGACGCCGGAGAGAAAAATGCCGCGTCGCAGTGTCATAGCATCTGCTCGCGCGGGGTGCGCAGCACGCGCAGATAGACCAGCGTGGCGGCCAGCGAGACCAGCATCACCACGATCGCGTAGGTGGCGGCGACCCCGCTGTCCTGGCTGACGTACTGCCACTGGTAGGCCTCGCTGACCAGGACAGGGAAGTTGCGCCCGCCCAGGGAGAGAACCAGGGCGAACATCTCGAAGGCGAGCACGGTGCGCAGAATGAGCGCGGTCTGGATGCTGGGCCTCAGCAGCGGCAGGGTGATGCGGGTGAAGCGCTGCCAGGAGGTGGCGCCGAACACGTCGGCGGCCTCGCCGTATTCGCGCGGCAGCAACTGCACGCCGGCGACCAGGATGACCAGCACGATGGCTGTTGCGCGCCAGGTTTCGGCGACGACGATGGCGACGAAGAGGGCCGTCGGCGTTTCGTAGGTAAGGTAGCTCTGCGGCCCCGCAATCAGGCCGAGGCGGAACAGCAGCGAGTTGAGGTAGCCGTGGTCGTTGAGGATGGCGAGCCACAGCAGCCCGGCTGCAAGATCGGAAATACCGAGCGGGATCGACCAGATCCACAGCACGATATCGCGGCCACGCTCGACATGGCGCAACATCATTGCCATGCCGAGCGCGATGGCGAGCTGCAGCGGCACCACCACGAGGACGACGGAGAAGGTGTTCACGACGGCGTCGCCGAAGTTCAGGTCGTCCGCCATGCGGGTGAAGTTGGACAGGGTCCAGTCGCCGCCGCCATGGAAGGCAAGCGCGATGGTTTGCAGCAGCGGCACGAAGAACAGCGCCGTCAGGAAAAGCAGCGAGGGCAAAACCAGCAGATAAGGCATCAGGCGGGACTGCATGCTCAGCTCTCCCGCCTGCCCTGGTTCACTGCACCTGGCACGCGCCGGCACTCGGCGGATCGGGCACCCAGCACGGCGCGCCGGTTTCGGCGAAGATGCGTTTCAGGTTTTCGGCCTGCCGGTCCAGCACCTCGCGGGGCTTCTGGCCGCGCAGCACGACGAGTTGGAAGGTGTCCATGAACACCTTGTCGAACTCGCCGGTCTTGGCGCCGAGGCCGATCGGCAGCAGGCTGGGCAAGGCATCCCTGGCGTTCTGGGTAGCGGCGATGGCACTGACCGCGAGCTTCAGGCCGGGGTCCAGATCGACCGGCAACTCGGCCTTGACGACCGGGAAGAAGCCGACGGCGCGGGCCAGCAGGATCTGCACTTCCGGCCGTGTCAGATACTCGACGACGGCGGCAGCACCCTGCGGGTCGGGTGCGCCCTTGGGAATGGCCAGGCCGACCAGCACCGGCATGTAAGCGTGCCCCTTGGGGCCGGAAGGGGCCGCGAAGGTGACGTAATCGTCGGGCTTCTGGCGCAGGGCGGGGAGCAGGCGGACGACGTGGTCGAAGGCGATCCAGACGTCGCCGGACTGCAGCGGCTCCTCCATGAAGTTGTAGTTGGTGCTGTTCGGGTTCACGTGCTTCCAGATCTCGGCGAAGGTCGCCCAGGCCGCCTCGGCGGCGGGGCTGCGGAAGGTGGTGACGACGCCGCCGGTGTAAGCGGGGGGCAGGAAGCCCTCGAAGAAGCGGTGCATGAGCCCCTTCGGGCCGGCCGGGAAGCCAAGCATGCGGTTGCCGGTCTTGTCATGAACATTGGTGGCCCATTGCAAGAGCTGGTCATAGGTGAGCGTGTCCAGCGTCGCGCCGGTGGGCAGGAAGGGCAGCGCCTTTTTGTTCGCTGCCATGAAGTAGGTAGCCTGCGCCCAGGGGATGTACATCTGATGGCCGGTGCCGAGCTGGCCGAGCTTCATCAGCGGCGCCGGGATGCCGCGGTCCGCGAGCTTCGCCGCCAGGTCGTCGAGCGGGGCGAGCGCTTCCATGGCCTGCAGCGGCGGGAATTCGCCGTGCAGGGCGCCGAGCAGGCTGGCGGTGTGCTGGCCAGACTTTGCCTCCGCCGCGACGTGCACGGCGAACGGCGCGGGCTCTTCGACGACGTACTCCACCTTGCCCTGGTAGTTCTTCAGAACGACCTCGCGGACGGCCTGCGCTTCCTGCAGCACGTTCATCTGCGAAGACAGAAAGACGGTGTTGCCCGTCGCGCCACCCTGGGCGCGGGCGGCGCCAGCGCTGGCGAGCAACCCGGCGGTGCCCAGCAGCAGACTACGTCGCGCGAATTTCAGCCGTGTCACGTGATCCTCCATCGGGATGGATAGTTGTGGGAGTGGGAGCCGGGCCGTCGGAGTCGCGCACGATCAGGCGGGCCTGCAGCAGGGCGTTGAGCCCAGCGGGGTCCTCCCCGGCGATCCGGCGCAACAGCAATTCGACCGTTCGGACCGCGGCCTCTTCGATGGGTTGAGCAAATGTGGTCAACGCCGGGCGGACCCAGCCGGCGGCAGGCAGGTCATCGTAGCCGATGACCGAGACGTCGCGTCCGGCGCGCAGCCCGGCGGCAGAAACCGCGCGCAGAGCGCCGATTGCCAGGCGGTCGGTGGCACAGAGCAGGGCAGTCGGAGCGTTGGGACCTCCGAGCAGATCGCGGGCGGCGTCGTAGCCGTTCTCCTCGGTGGGTTCGGCTTCGAGCATCGGCCCCGGAGGCAGGCGGCAAGCGGCCAAGCCCGCACGCCAGCCGGCGGCCCGGTTGGTGGCGAAGAAGTAGCGGGACGGGGCGTTCAGCATGGCGACGCAGCGGTGGCCGGCACCAGCGACGCGATGGACGGCGGCGGAAAAGGCGGCGGCGCCGTCGACATCGACCCAGGCATAGGGGCGGCCGCCACAAGTGCTTTCCGTACCGGTGCGACCGTGGATGACGAAGGGAATACCGCGGGCCTGCAACCATTCCACCCGCTCGTCGTGGACGCGGGTACGGGCGAGCAATACGCCGTCGACCCGGCGGCCTTCGACCAGATGACGGTAGGCCCGCATTTCCTCGGCGCCGGGTGGGGCGGCCATCACCAGCAGGTCGAGCGAAGCGCGCGCCAGCCGCGGCCCGACGGCGGCGAGGAACCGCAGGAAAAACGGGTCATCGAAACGACCGGGGGCGGTCGGCAGCACCAGACCGACGGCGGCGCTGCGGCCCTGGCGCAGCGCGCGGGCGACGCGGTTGGGCTGGTAGGCGATGCGCTCGGCCTCGGCGAGGATGCGGTCCCGGGTGGTGGCGGCGACGTCGCTGTAGCCGCCCAGCGCCCGCGAGACGGTGGTGACGGACAGGCCGAGGCTGCGCGCGATGCGAACCAGCGACATCCGGACGGAGCCCTCCCGGTGCTCCGGATCGATCGTCCGAAACGTTTTGGGTGGCCAAATCAGTAGCCGGAACTGCGATTTCAGTCAATGATGGTCGGAGCTGGAAAAGGAAAGACCGATGGCGGGATACGCGGCCGGCGACAGCGACCTCCGACCGTGGGGACGCTGGACGGTGTTGGAGGCGGGGCCGGGCTATGCGGTGAAGCGGATCGAGGTGAAGCCGGGCGGCCGGCTGTCGTTGCAGCGCCACCGCCACCGGGCGGAGCAATGGGTGGTGGTGGCGGGAACCGCGCTGGTGACGCTGGATGCGGCGCAGTTCGAACTAGCTCCCGGTGGCACCGTGCATATCGCCACCGGTCAGGTGCACCGGGTGGAGAACCGCGGCAGCGCGGACGTGGTGTTCATCGAGGTGCAGACCGGCGCGACGCTCGACGAGAACGACATCGAGCGGCTCGAGGACATCTACGGCCGGGCGTGAGGCGGCCCCTCGGATCCTGTTGCCTGCGGGTCGATGGCGGTGCATGGTTCGTTTCGGAACCAGCGCCGTAAGGGCACGGTAGCCGACGCCGGTCGGACGTTTCCCGTCGCTGGCAGCCGGTGCGGCTCGAGGAGAGAACGATCATGACTGCCGGTGTGCCAGTGGTGAGCGGCGTCGACCCGCTCGAACGGGAAACCGTGCGGCGGGTGGCCTGGCGGCTCATTCCGTTGCTCATGCTGGGTTATTTCTGTGCCTATCTGGACAGGGTGAACGTCGGGTTCGCCGCCCTGACCATGAACAAGCAGCTTGGCTTCTCCTCGGCGGTGTTCGGATTCGGCGCCGGGCTGTTCTTCATCGGATACTTCCTGGCGGAGATACCGAGCAACCTGATCCTCAACAAGGTCGGCGCGCGCCGCTGGCTTTCCCGCATCCTGGTGAGCTGGGGCATCATTTCCGGACTGACCGCGTTCGTGTGGAACGACTGGAGTTTCTATTCCATTCGAATCCTGCTCGGCGTCGCCGAGGCCGGGTTCTATCCCGGTGTCGTGCTCTATCTGACCTGGTGGTTTCCCTCCTACTACCGCACCCGCATGATGGCGCTGTTCCAGACCGCCAGCACCCTGTCATCCGTCATCGGACCGCCGATCTCGGCGCAGTTGCTGAACCTGAACGGCGTCATGGGGGTGATGGGCTGGCAGTGGCTGTTCGTGCTCGAGGCGATGCCGGCGGTCATCATGTCGGTGGTGATGTGGCGGTTGTTGACCGACCGGCCGGCCCAGGCGCGGTGGCTCAGGCCGGACCAGAAGACCTGGCTGGTCGAGCGGCTGGATTCCGAGCAGGCGCAGCGCGAGGCGATCCGGAAGTTCTCGCTTGGCGAGGCGTTCGCCAACCGCAAGGTGTGGCTGCTGACGCTGGCATATGTCTGCCAGACCACGGCGGGCTACGGGGCGTTGATGTTCATGCCGTTGATCGTGCGCGGGCTCGGCGTTTCCCAGAACAACACGGGCTGGGTCACCGCGATCCCCTATCTGTGCGCCTGCGTGGCGATGAACTGCTGGGGCTGGCACTCCGATAAGACCGGCGAGCGCACGTGGCACGTTGCCGGCGCCTGCCTGCTGTGTTCGGCGGGGTTCGCCGCCTGCATCCTCATCGGCGCCGGCAATCCGGTCTTGTTATTGGTTGCGTTGAGCTTCGGCGTCATGGGCCGGGAGTCGATTTCGCCGACCTTCTGGTCGATCCCGAGCGCCCTGCTGACCGGCGCCGCCGCGGCGGGCGGGATCGCCATGATCAACTCGATCGGCAACCTCGGTGGATTCGTCGGGCCATGGGTGTTCGGGCTGGTCAAGGACGCCAGCGGCAGTGACAACGTGGCGCTCCTGGTGCTGGCTGCCGCGCCGCTCATCTCCGTGATCGCCCTGGTCGCGGCCGGCCACGACCGCCGGCTCGAACGGATCCCGCCGCGGGCACGGACGGCCTGACGGTCAGGCTGCTCGCAACGCCGCGTTGACCTGGGCAAGCACGGCGGCCCAGTCGCCGTAGCGGGGCTGGCGGAACAGCCGGGCGGTCGGATACCACGGGCTGTCCGTGCGGCCGCTGAGCCAGCGGAAGTCGGCGCCGTATTGCAACAACACCCACACCGGCACGCCCAGCGCGCCGGCCAGGTGTGCCGGCGCGGTGTCCACCGTCACCACCAAGTCCATCAGCGCGACGAGAGCCGCAGTGTCGCAAAAATCCTCGATCAGCGCGTCGTGCACGTTGAGCGGGGCAAGCGCCGGGGCGTCGGCGTCCCGGATCTGCTTCTGCAGCACGTGCAGCTCGGCATCGATGCCGGCGAAGGCGGTCAGGAAAACGTCGGCCGGAATGGAGCGCTGGGCGTCCTCGGGATGGGAGGCGGCACCCGCCACGGCGATGCCGATCCGCGGCCGTGTCCGCTCGCCCAGCCGGGCGGACCAGAGGGACAAATGGGCGGGCGGGGCGCTGAGATAGGGGATGTCGGCCGGAATGCTGTGCAACGCGGTGGCGAAGGCGCGGGGCAGGCTGAGCAGCGGGCAGCGCAGGTCGAAGGCCGGCGGCGCGCTGTCGCGTTCGACCACCGCATCGGCCAGCCCGGCCAGCAAGCCCATCAGCGGCGCCTGCACCTGCAGGACGACGCGGGCGCCGCGGGCGCGCAGCAGGGGCGCGTAGCGGACGAATTGCAGCGTGTCGCCCAGCCCCTGCTCGGCGTGCAGCAGGATCGTGCGTCCCGCCACCGGTTCCTCGCCGCGCCAGGCCGGCTGCTCGAAGCGGTGCTCGTCGCCGGTGAAGGCGGGGTCGAGCCAGCGCGCGTCGTATGCCTCCCAGCCCTCGCGGAAGGCGCCCTGGGTCAGCAGCGCCAGCGCCAGGCCGAAGCGGGCCTGATGGAGCCCGGGATCGCTCCGGACCGCGAGGCGGAACCAGCCGGCCGCCTCCGGCGCCTGGTCTAGGGCCAGCAGCACGCCGCCCAGGTTGTTGCAGGCTTCCGCGTCGTCGGGGGCGAGCCGGGCCGCCGTGCGCAGAGATGTCAGTGCTTCGTCGGCACGGCCGAGCGCCAGCAGGACCGAGCCGATGTTGCCCTGCACTCCGGGCAGGTCGGGTCGCACGGCGGCGGCGCGACGGTAGTGGTCCAGCGCCTCGGCCGGCCGGCCCTGCTGGCGGAGCACGCTGCCCAGGTTGTTCAGCGCCGCGGCATAGTCCGGGCGCAGCGCCAGCGCGGCCCGGAAACCGGCCACCGCGTCGTCCAGGCGGCCGGCGGTGAGCCAGGCGCAGCCCAGGTTGAAGTGCGCCGTGGCGTCGTCGGGCCGCGCGGCGAGCACCGTCCGGTAGTGTGCCGCCGCCGCCTCGACCTGGCCCAGGGCCACCAGGACGTTGCCGAGGTTGGTGGCCGCTTCCAGACAACCGCGATCGGCCTCGACGGCCTGTTGCAGCAGGGCCATGCCTTCGTCGCGCTGACCGGACCACCACAGCGCGGTGCCCAGCGCGCAGAGGGCCGCCGCGTCGCCGGGCCGGGCGGCAAGCTGCCGGCGCAGCCCGGCGATCCGGGCATAGGTCACGCGGGATTCGGTCATCGCCCGCTTCATCGGCCGGCGCCGGACCGAATGAGGTGGCGCAGCGCTTGGGCCGCCGCGTCGACCACCCCGGGCCAATCGTGCGGACGCGCCTGGCGGAACAGCCGTGCCGAGGGGTACCAGGGCGTATCGGCACGGTCCAGCAGCCAGCGGAAATCGGCGGCGTGGGGAAGCAGAATCCACACCGGTTTGCCCAGCGTGCCGGCCAGATGGGCCATCGCGGTGTCCACCGAGATCACCACGTCCATCAGGCCGGCCAGCGCGGCGACGTCGGCGAAGTCGGCGATGTCGGGGTGGGCGCGGATGCGCTTGTCGGCCGGCCGCGCCTTGGGTTGCAGGGCATGCGCCTCGACGCCGGGCACGCCGAGCAGCGGCGCCAGCGCGTCCGGCGGCAGCGAGCGCAGCGCGTCGAGCGGATGCTCGGCGTTGCCGGTCCAGGCCAGCCCGACCCGCAACCCCCGGCGCGGGCCGAGCCGGCGGCGCCAGACACGCAGGCCGGCGGGGTTGGCGGCGAGGGGGGCGGCGGGGGGAACCGTCTCCGGCGTGGTGGCGAAAGCGCGCGGCAGGCTCATCAGCGGGCACCAAGCGTCGAAACGCAGCGCCCCGTCGCCGGGCGCGGCGATGCGGTCGGCGAGGCCGCCCAGCAGCCGCACCAGCGGCCGCTGCACCCGCAGCACCACACGGGCGCCGTGCCGGCGCAGCAGCGGGACGTAACGGCAGAATTGCAGTGTATCGCCCAATCCCTGTTCGGACAGCAGCATCAGGGTGCGGCCGCGGATGGGTTCCGGCCCGTGCCAGCGTACCCCCCGCAGATCGGCCGCATGCAGCTTGAAGCGGGGATGGAGCAGCCGCGCCTCGTAGGCTTCCCAGCCGGCGATCCAGTCGCCGAGGGTAAGCCGCGCGAGCGCCTCGCCCAGGGCGGCGTCGGCGAGGTCGGGGGCGAGCGCGCGGGCCTGGCGGTACTGCGCCAGCGCCGCCGCGGGGTTGCGCGTCAGCATCAGGGCGCCGCCGAGCTTCACCCGGGCCTGCGCGTCGGCGGGGTCGGCGACCACCGCCTGGGCGAGCCACACCGTGGCCTCCTCCGGCCGGTGCAGGTCCAGCAGCGCGGTTCCCAGGTTGGCGCGCACCTGGCCGTCCGCCGGGGTGAGAAACAGCGCGCGGCGATACGCCTCCAGCGCTTCGGCGGGACGCCCGGCGGCCCGCAGCAGGTTGCCCAGGTTGTTATGCGCGGCCGGCTGGTCGGGCAGCAGGGCGAGCGACCGGCGCAAAGCCGCCTCGGCGCCGGCGACATCGCCGGCGGTCCGCAGCGCGTTGCCGAGGTTGTAGAGCAGCCCGGGGTGGTCGGGCGAGGCGGCCAGCGCGGCGCGGTAGCAATCGGCGGCGACGCGTGCCTCGCCGGCGGCCAGCGCCGCATTGCCGCGCGCCACCAGCAGGGCGGCGTCCACGCGGCGGGTCACATGCGTAATCCTCCGGTTCCGCGACGTACAGCCAACGGTAGCGCGGGCAACGGTAGCGCGGGGTCGGGGGGAACGCGATGCCGAATCGATCGGCAGCCCGAACCGGGGACATCGAAATTTGGTAGCGATACGCATTGATTTGGGTCAATGCGCGGTCGTCTTTTTGGTGCCGCAATAATACGCGCGGCATCGGTCGGATCGGGCGTGGGTCTGATGACGCGATGCGCGCAGTCGCAGGCGCCTATGGACGAAACCTTTCTGTTCGGTGGGCTGATTCGCCTGCATGTGCTGCGCCACGCGGCACGCGAGCCGATCTATGGCCTCGCCATGATCCAGGAGTTGGTGCGGCGCGGCTACCGGCTGAGCGCGGGGACGCTTTATCCGGTGCTGCACGGCATGGAGGAGCGCGGGCTGCTGGTTTCCGAGCAGGTCCGGGTGGGGCGGGTGCGGCGGCGCCTCTACCGCGCGACGCCCGCCGGGCAGACCGCGCTCGCCGCGGCGCGGCAGCGGGCGCGCGAACTGCTGGCCGAACTGAGCGAGGACGAGGCCGCTCCCACCGCCAGGCCCGTGCGGCGGCCCCGTCCGGCCGGTCGCCGGACAGGGGCCTGAACCGCCGGGCGAAGACTCAGGGCGCGGCTTCCGGCGAGACGACGCCCTTGGTGAGCAGGATGTTGCCGAAGCGGCGGCGCTCGCCGGTGGCGACCACGGCGTAGGCCTGCTCGGCCGCGGCGTAGAATTCGTGCCGCCCCAGCCCGGCCGCGGCGGCGGCGCCGCGCTTGGCCAGCACGGCGTTCATTTCGGCCACCGGTTCGGGGATCGTGCCATCCGCGGGCAGCATGACCTGCGCCGGCGCCGCAACGGCGGTGTCGAGCGGCACCAACGACAGCACCGCGCTGAGCGCCCTGGCGATGCTGACCCCGGGCAGGCGCAGCAGGCGGCGGCTGCGGGTGGCGGGGTAGTTGGCATCCACCAGGGCGATGGTGTCGCCGTGGCCCATCGAGGCCAGCGCGTGCAGCAGGTCGGGCGTGAGCAGCGAATCGATTCCGATGAGCATGATTTCTCTCCTGTCATGCCATCTTAGCGCGCGGCGGGGCGCGGAACACCCTTCACCTGTGCCGCGCGGAGTGCGAAGTTGCGGCCATCGCATGGAGGAAAATCATGCAAGACGTCATTAGCGGCCTGTGGGTCGCCGTTGCCACCCCGCTCGACCCGTCCGGCGCCGTCGATCACGTCGCCCTGGCCAAGCACTGCAAGTGGCTGCTCGCCAACGACTGCGACGGACTGGCACTGTTCGGCTCGACCGGTGAGGGCACGTCCTTCTCGGCATCCGAGAAGCTGGCCGCCACGGAGGCGGTGCTGCAATCCGGCATTCCAGCGGCGCAGATCTCGCTGGGCACGGGCTGCCCGGCGTTCCCGGAAACGGTGTCGCTGACCCGCGGGGCGCTGGCGCTGGGGCTGCACCATGCGCTGATCCTGCCGCCGTACTTCTTCCGCGACGCCACCGAACAGGGGCTCGAGGACGCCTTCGCCGCCATCTTCGACGGCGTCGGGTCCGACGGGCTGCGGGCGACGCTCTACCACATCCCGCAGGTTTCCGGCGTGTCGATCCCGCCAGGGGTGCTGGGGCGGCTGCGCCAGCGCTATGGCAAGATCATGGCCGGGGTGAAGGACAGCACCGTCGTCGGCGACCTCGCGGACTTCAAGAAGTTCCGTGCGGCGGCGCCGGAGTGCGGTTGCGTGGTAGGCCTCGAGGTGGAGATCTGGCGCTCCATGCAGATTGGCGGCACCGGCTCGATCAACGGCATGTCGAATGTGGTGCCGGGGATGGTGCGGTCGATGTTCAATAGCGCGGCCGCCGAGGTGACCATGCGCAAGGCGGCCAACCTGCTGGCGGGCATGTCCTTTGCCGCGGTGGTGAAATCGGTGCTGGCGGCGCGCACCGGCGATGGCGCCTGGCGGGCGATGCGTCCGCCGCTGCGCCCGGTCGATGCCGCCATCGGCGCCCGCATCGCGGCGGCGCTGGCCGATCTGGAGGCGCATGCCGCCGCCTGACCGGGGATGAGTTGGGGGCTGCTGCTGGCCTCGGCGACGGCGGGGGCGGCCTACACCTTGACGCCCGGGCCCGGGTTCCTGGCGCTGCTGGGTATCGGGGCGGCGCAGGGGCGGCGGGCCGGGGCGGGGTTCATCCTCGGCCATTTCGCCGGCGACGTGCTGTGGTCCACGCTGGCGCTGCTGGCGATCATCGGCGCGCGCGCGGTGGGCGGCACGGTGTTCGCCCTGCTCGGGTTGGTCTGCGGCGCCTACCTGGGCTGGCTCGGGGTGCGGACGCTGCGGGCACGGCCGGCGAACGGCGGCGGCGCGGCGGCGGTGCGGCGGCCGTTGTTGCGGGGGTTGGCGTTCGGGCTGACCAATCCGAAGTCCTATCCGGTGGCGCTGGCCACCTTCACCGCACTGCTGGGCGCCCAGGCGGCCTCGCTTGCCTGGTCGGCGCTGCCGCCGCTGCTGGCGGCGGCGTGCGTGGGGTTCCTGGCGGCCGACGGGCTGCTGGTGGCGCTGGCCGGGGCGGCGGGGGTGCGCCGGGCCTACCGGCGCCACGAGGTTTTTGTTCTCCGTCTGTCCGGGCTGGTGTTCCTGGTCTTTGCCGCGGCGGCGCTGCGCAACGCGGCGGAGGGGCTGGGGTTGATTTGAGCGGGCCGGTCAGAAGCCGGGCGGCCGGGAGAAGCCGGCGAATTCGCGCTCGATGAGTCCGGCAAAGCCGATGGTCGTGCGGTCTTCCAGGTAGCCGCCGATGATCTGAACGCCGACGGGCAGCCCGCCCTCGGTTTTACCGATCGGGGCGACCGTCGCCGGCAGGCCGGTCAGGGTGGCGATGGCGCACCATGCGACTTGGTTGATGTAGGGAATCTTCGTGCCGTCCACGTCGAGTTGCCGTGTCGTCATGCGAGAGTGATCCTGCGGGAAAGCCGCCGTGGGCATCGGCGGACACAGGATGACATCGACGTCCCGGAACAGGGCCTGCCAGCGCGCGCGCAGTCCTTCGCGGATCCGGCTGGTGTTGATCCACGCCGGATGGCTCATCGTCAGGCCATGCAGTTCGGCGGCCGAAAGGCTCAGGTTCTCCGGCGCGAGCGCGCTGGCTTGCGCCGCATACCGCACGCTTTCCCCGGGCGACAGATCGGCGCTGAAGATCGCCATCAACAACTCCGCGTAGTCGCGCGTCGTGCGGGCCAGGTCGGGCATCTTCGGATTCCTTCGGGCGATCGTGCAGCCCGACCTGGCCAGCCCCGCGGTCAGTCCCTCGAGCGCCGTGGTGACGCTCGCCGCCGTTGGGCACAGTGGGTGCGTGGTGAGGACGAGCACGCGAAAATCCACCAAACGGTCGTGGCGCGGCGGCGGCAGCGCGAGCTTGTAGCCGATGCCGTCCCACAGCTCGTCCGGCCCTGCCAGGACACCGAGTTCCAGGTCGAGATCGGCGGCGCTACGGGCCATCGGACCGGCCACCGCCATGTCGCCGCGAACCGGGATCGCCGGCGTGTCGGGATAACCCGCGCCACGCTGCGGCACCAGGTCGAGG
>Ga0181529_10005956_pt1 | contig 12558 bp, 9 predicted proteins | sample PEATcosm2014_Bin_36_FD_119763 | JGI IMG/M metagenome (GOLD analysis project Ga0181529, IMG submission 119763) | Peatland microbial communities from MTU Mesocosm Facility, Houghton, MI, USA - PEATcosm2014_Bin10_30_metaG | ecosystem: Environmental > Terrestrial > Soil > Wetlands > Peat | place... | reverse complement strand
GCCAGGGTGCTCTATGTCTTCGGACGCCATGACGCGATCGGCTGGACGGTGATGGGGATCGAAGATCCGAAGTTGACGCATCCCGACACCGATCTCATCGAAAGCTACGGCCTGATCGCGCAACTGACGCCCCTGATTGCGGAACACCAGGGCACCGGGACCATGTCCGCGGTCCTGCTGCGCGGTCCGGACGACCCGCCGCAGAAGATCCGGCTGGGGAACTACACGCTGAACGTGGCGTTCTACAAGCCCCCGAAGATGTTCGGGGTGCCCCCACCGAAGGAACCGATGCCCCCGGCGGTGGCGATTATCGTCGCGAAGGGTCCGGACGAGTTCTTCGCGGCTGGCGGCGGCGTGACCATCACCTTTTCTCCCAGCACACCGGGCCCCCCGCTGGCCGGACTGGCGACCGTGGAAGAAGGCGCTTTTGTGAATGGCCGATGGGTGGCCGGGCGCCTTCTGAACGGCGACGACAGCGATGAGGGGAACTTCCTGATGCTGCAAAAGCCCACGGGATGCTGTTGGCCCGCGACAATTACGAAGGGCATCCAGCACTTCACCCTGTACCGCTACCGCTGACCGCCGGCAGGCGCTTCCCTCATCCTGCGCTAACGGCGAGCCTCCCGGGCGATCGTTCCGGCGCGCCCATGCGTTGCGTGGGCAAGGCCGGGAGGCCGGCTTAAGAACCAAACCCCGGCCCTACGCAAGTGGCGCCAATTGGTAAACGCGCACCTCATTATTCGAGAGCGCCGCGATCTGTGCGTTCGGCTGGACGGTCGAGTCCGGCGTCTCGCGGCAGTCCTCGATCCAGGCGCCGCAGTCCACCAGCACGAACGGCTCGCCGTCCGCGGCCGTTGCCGTTGCGATTCGCGCATGGTGCGTGTGCCCGATCACCACAACTCGCATGGCGATCTCGTATTGCCGGTTGGCCTTGGCGCACTCTGCCTGCGCGGATCGCAGGAACTGCACGTCGGCGCCGGGCGTGTCCAGGGTCAGGACGTTGTAGGAATCGGGAACGGCGGCGTCCGAGGACAACGCCGTTCCCACAATCGCCGGTGCCGCGAGTTGCAGGTATCCCGTGTAATCTCGCCCCGTGTGGGTCTTATAAGAGAGATCCTTCATCTTTCCGAGCACGTTCGCATCGGGCTGTTTATCCGGCGCGAAGTAATAGACCGCGAAGTCTTTCACTGCCTCGGGGAGGCGCTCGAGCCAATCGAAATAATCGCCGTGCATCGCCAGGATGCCGGCATGGTTGCCTCCGGGAACATAGTAGCGGCGGTCCCAGGCGGCATAGTCGTGCCATTGGCACAGGTCGAAATCGTGGTTACCCAGAAGGAACAGCGTTTCCAGTGCGTCCGACTCGAGCGCGTTCACCAGCGCCGCATGGTCCTTCTTGATCTCCAGCGCGACCGCCTCCGTGCAATCGGGTGCGGGTGACTCCCGCCACAGGTCCAGATAATCGCCTACCTGGTACACCGTGGCCCGCTGCCCCGCCGCCGCGGCCTTCGCCTTCACGTCCGTGAGCGCCCCCACCAGGCGCAGCAGCAGATCGCCGCCGGAGCCTGCCGGGCCCCCGTCCGCCGGCTCGTAATTGGTTCGATACCGATAGGCCGCCGCCCGCGCGGCCGAGCACAGGTGTATGTCCGGAAGAAAGATATGGATCGCATTCCCGCCGGCGAAGTTCAGCCTCGCGTCGCGATACGAAGCCACCAGGCCTACCTTCGCCACGCCGCGCAACGCCTCCAGTAACCGATCGTGCATAGTTAGTAACTCCCTCGCGCCTGGCGCGGCGGAAGCGCCGTCAGGAAGACCGTGAACCTGTCGAAGGTAGCGCCGTCCGTGGTGTAGAAAACCCACCAGTAATGGCCATCCGAGACCGCCAGCGGCGGGAATGCCGGCGTCGACGGCAGGCGCGCGTCCACCACACCGAAGTACACGTTGCCGCGGAACCACCCCTTGAATGTCGGTTTCTTCAGAAAGTCGTCCGTAGTAAAAGGCTCCTGCCGCCGGAGCAGGTCGAGCAGGGGCTTGTATCTCCGCGGCGCGTCGTTATCCGAGCACACGCCGTTGTCGCTTTTCCGGGTGTCGCCGCCGGCGCACAGAAAGGCTTCGAGCTTTTGACGGACCGCCGGATCCTGAAGCGGCAGGCGTGCGTGTTCGTTCGCGATCCTCTCGGCTTCCTTGGCGCGATCTTCCCCGCCGTGGCCGTCGGCCGTAAATCGCCACTCGGGAACCGGCACAATCACCGGCCGCGCCGCGCTGCATGCCACGAGCGCCAGACACCACACCGGGACGAAGGCGAGCGTCTTCGAGTTCTTCGGGATCATGGAATCCTCTAATGCCATGGCAGCAATTTGAGCGGCAGTGCTTCCATCCTGCCGATTTCGGGTTTGAATTCCTCGTAGGGGTCGCCCACCCAGAATCCGAGAAGGTTGTATGCAAAGCGTGTTGCGCTGTCGCCCGCCGTACGCTGGGGCGGGGGCTGGTACAGATTGGACAGGGCTGCGCACAGGAGCGAGTTCGGCGCCGCCGCTACGTTGAACACGCTGCGGGAACGATCGGCCGACGCCGTGAGGAACAGGTGTTTGGAGATGTGGCCCAGGCGCGCGCCGGGCGGCGTCCCGGGTGGCGTGGGCACGTACACGTCATCCCGACGAAATGTCGCGGGCAGCACCAGTTTGCCGAAGAACTTGCCGCTCGTGTTGCCGAGCAGGTCTACGCCATAGTGCTTCCCGTACCCGGCGGCATCGCTGTCGAACCCGGCGTGCGAAGTAAACACTTGCGAGAACACAGTAGTGGCTGCGGGGCTGGCAAGCGTTCCCGGACTGATCAGCGAGTGGACAAACCGGTCCCAGCGATCGCAGTCCGTCGCAGCCCCGGTCTGCACACAGGCTGGAGTAGTCTGTGCCGGTGCATTCGGGACGATTCCGGCAAGTAAGGCGAGGATGCACGCTCTATAAATGGAAGCCGCCACCGCCATTTGGTTTCCCGCAGAGTATACCACCGGCTCAACGCGCCGGCGTCGTAAGCCGCGCCCCTAAATCTTCATCCCAAGCAGTTTTCGGGCACCCAGCTTGGCCATGCCCCAGCGCCCGAACCGCTCTTCGAAGAGTCTCAGGTAGAGGGCCTTGGTATCGTCGGGTGGCTCCTTGGGGCGATCGACGGCTTCGAGCCGCAGCGCCCCGCTGGGACACGTGGTGAGACACAGCGCGCAGCCGATGCAGCGCGAGCGGTCCACCACGGCCTTGCCCTCCGGGCTCGCAATGGCATCCATCTGGCAGCGCGTCTGGCACACGCCGCAGGCCTGGCAGGCTTCGCCGTCGGCCACGGCGTAGAAGTTGGAACTGAAGAAATCCGCCGGCCGCGGGAGCCGTTGGGCGGAGCGCAGCACGCCGCAGCAGCAGCCGCAACAGCAGCACACGAACATCGGCGCCTTGGTATTCTCCGGCTGCAACACCAGGCCGTCACGGTCCGCCTGGTCGAGCAGGTCGAGCATCCGCTCGCGGGTTACTTCCTGCCCGTTGCCCGACTCCACGGCCCACCGCGCCGCCGGGCCGATCATCAGGCAGTTGTCGCGCAGCTTGGTTTGGCGGCACGGTTCGTCCAGCAGGTCGTGGCCGTGGCGGCAGATGCAGGGGAGCGTGCCGAAAGGTCCGGGCGACGCCTCGATATGCGCACGGATGCGGTCGTAGGTAGTGACTCCGCGTTCTACCGCAATCCGCTTATTCACCGGCACAACGCGCATCTGTGGCGTCTTGCCGGTATGAAACGCGCGGCCGAAGGCTTCGTCGAAATACTGGCGGCTGTCGCGCTCGAACTCGGGGGTGAGGGTCTTCACCTGGCTCTCGTACATGCCGACGGCGAAGACCATCTTCGAGAAGTGCCGCTCGCCGCCGACCGGGAACGCCCGGATGGCGCCTTTGGCCGCCATCTGCTCCAGCTTGCCGCGCAATTCCCGGAGGCCCACGCGCGCTCCGAAGCGGCGGTGAATCGTGGCCGCAGTCTCGGGTATCAGGCTCAGTTCGAGTGCGATTTCGGCTTCCTCGGGCGTAAACAGCCTCTCGAGAATCCGGATCTCGACGCCCGACGGCGCGGGCGGAAAGGCCACGGGCATGCGGTCCAAATGCTGCTGCAGGCGCCGATACAGCGTGTCGTGCTCTGTTGTGGGCATCCGCTACCGATTGTACCTGCTTGGCGATCGGTTCCCAGCCATTGGCTCTCCCGCGTCGGGCACCCGGCGCCCGGCTCGAAGCGGTTGGCTGATAGCCGATTGCCGGCTGCTAGCCCTCCGGCGTCGGCCACCCGGCGCCCGGCTCGAACGGGTTTGGCTGATAGCCGATTGCCGACCGCTAGCCCTCCGCCGTCGGCCACCCGGTGCCCAGCCCGAACGGGTTTGGCTGATAGCCGATGGCCGACCGCTAGCTCTCCGGCGTCGGGCGCCCGGCGCCCGGCTCGAACGGGTTTGGCTGATAGCCGATTGCCGACCGCTAGCCCTCCGCCGTCGGCCACCCGGCGCCCGGCTCGAACGGGTTTGGCGGATAGCCGATGGCCGACCGCTAGCCCTCCGGCGTCGGCCACCCGGCGCCCGGCTCGAAGCGGGTTTGGCTGATAGCCGATTGCCGACTGCTAGCTCTCCGGCGTCGGCCACCCGGCGCCCAGCCCGAAGCGGGTTGGGCTGATAGCCGATTGCCGGCCGCTAGCTCTCCGGCGTCGGCCACCCGGCGCCCGGCTCGAAGCGGGTTTGGCTGATAGCCGATGGCCGACCGCTAGCCCTCCGCCGTCGGCCATCCGGCGCCCATTCCGAAGCGGGCTTGGCTCTGAAAGCTGAGAGCTATTATGTTCTTGATATGAACAAAACAGCCGGAACATTCCTTAGGTTTGCCCTCCTGGCCTTGGCCTCGTTCGCGGCCATGGCGCAAAGGCCCTGGCAACAGGCGACCGTGCCGACCGTCCGCGAGGCGGCCGCCAACTTCCGGACTCCGCCGCCCGAATACGGCGCCATTCACTGGGCCATCTGGGGCGGCGCGCTCACTCGCGAAAGAATCGTCCAGGAGTTCGATTCGCTGGTGGCCAACGACGTTTACGTGGTGAACTTCGGTCCCGCGCGCGGCATGACCCCCAAGTATCTCTCGCCGGAATATTTCGATCTCACGAAGTTCGCCGTCGATGAGGCCCGCAAGCGCGGCATGAAAGTCTGGATTGCCGACGAAGGCACCTACCCCAGCGGCTTTGCCGGAGGCCTGATCGGCGAGAAGTTTCCGCAGTTCGTCATGCAGGGCATCGTCGCCGACACGCGCGTCTCTCTCGCCGCCGGCCAGAGTATTGCCATCCCCCTGCCGCCGGACACCCTGGGAGTGTACGTGGAGAATGGCTCCGATCACACCACTACCGTGCTTCCCATGCCCGCGAACGGCCGGTTCCAATGGACCGCGCCCAATACCGGCTCCGACCCCTACACTCCGAATTGGCTCTGGGACGTGGTGTTCGTGCGCCACGTCTACCGCAGTTCCCCCACCCGCTACATCAACCGCGAGGATGGCACCTACAACAAGGATGCGCGCTATCCCCTGATCGATTACCTCAATCCGGACGCCACCCGCGCCTTCCTGTCCACCACCCACGAGGTCTACAAGAAGCTCTTCGGAGATCAGTTCGGCACCACCGTTCTGGGTTTCTTCGGCGACGAGCCGGACTACGCCAGCGCCATCCCGTGGACTCCCGCGCTGCTCGCCGAGTTCCGCAAACAGAAGGGTTACGACCTCCAGCCCTACCTGCCCCTGTTCTTCACCGGCCCCCTGACCGAAGAGGCGCGCCGCGTCAAAGCCGACTACTACGATGTGTGGAGCTCGATCTTCCGCGACAGCTTCTTCGGCGTCCAGGCCGACTGGTGCGCCAAGAACAATATGGAGTATCTCGTGCACTTAGTCGGCGAAGAGGTCATGATGCATCTTACCCGCACCGAGGGCGACTATTTCCGGGATGAGCGCCACGTGCAAGTGCCGGGCATCGACAATCTGAGCCAGTTACTGCCACTTACCGTGCACATACCGGACGGCACGTGGGACGTCAATAACAATTTCCCAAAGCTGGCATCTTCGGCCGCGCACCTGTTCGGCAAGCCCAAGGTCTGGGCCGAGGAAGGCGGCGGCCTCGGCATCGATGGCAAGTTCCAGTTGGATTTTCAGCTTGTGCGGGGCGTGAACGCGATGCAGCTCCGCCTGCCGCTGGTGCGCAACGGAATGGATTATCAGCCGGGCGCATCCCAGGCCGGCCAGATCAACGCGCCGCCCGCAGCCCCGCTGCTCGCGCGCTACGCCAACCGGGCCGGCTATCTGATGGCCATCGGACGCCCGGCGGCGCAGGTGGGGCTGTACCACCCCGCCAACAGTATGTGGCTGGGCGACGAAGAGGCCGACCGCAGCACCACCAAGCTCGGCTGGCAGTTGCTCGAACACCAGGTGGATTGGGATTACTTCGACGAGCAATCGCTCAGCTCGGTAGCTACCATCGCGGACGGCGGCTTCAAGAATCTCAGCGGGCAGGTGTACCGGGCCATCGTGGTGCCGTCCTCGACGGTGATCACGCGCACCGGCCTGGAGCGTTTGCAAGCCTTCGTCAAAGCCGGCGGCAAGCTGATTTTCGTGGGCAGGACTCCCACTCTGGTGGTCGACAAGACGTTCCTGAATGCCAAGGGTGCGCCCGACCTGAGCTTCGCCACGCTCGTCGAACCCTCCGGAGACATCACGCCGCGGGTGCTCGCGGCGCTGCCGAAACCGGATGTGAAACTGGACGCCGCGTTCCCGAGACTGACTTACATGCACCGGAGCTGGCGCGACGCCGAAATGTACTTTTTCTTCAATGAGAGCGACAAGGAGGAGTCGCGCACCGCGACGGTCGCCGGACACGGCCAGGCCACGGTGTGGGATCTGGGCTCAGGCATGATTCACCCGATGGCGGGCGCCACGGCCGACGGCGATTCCATGCGCCTTCCGCTGGTGCTTGAGCCTTACGAAGCGAAACTCGTCGTGATCGGGGCATCTCCGGATCAGGTTTTCGCTCCGGAGCCGTCCTTGTTGTCCGGCAGTACTCTGACGGAACTGGACGGAGACTGGACGCTGGACCTCAACGGCCAACACCTGACCACGCCTCTGAAGCCGTGGCAGGACCTGGGCTCGCCATCCTTCGCCGGCCCTGCCATCTATCGCAAGCGCTTCACCGTTCCCGCGGTGCCCGCCGGGAAGCACGTGTATCTGGAAATCGCCGATGTTCGCGATTACGCCCGCGTCCGTGTGAACGGGGCCGTCTTCGAAGCGCAAGCCTGGCAGCCCTACCGATGGGATATCACCGCCTCTTTGCAACCCGGCTCCAACGATCTGGAGATCAATGTGTACGCCAGCCCCGCGGGCCGCGGAGGCTCTGCGGGCGCGGCGGCCGCGCCGGCTGCGGCTGGCGGACGAGCGGGCCAGGTCGGCCCCCCGGGTTCGGCCACGGCTCTCAACGCCCCGGGTGGCGCCGTCCGAGCTGAGCTAAGGGCCCGCGGTGTGTTCTCGCCGCCGGTTTCCGGTTTGCTCGGCCCTGTGCGACTAGTAGCGCGATGATGCGGAACCGCGCTGCGTCACTGCTTCGGTTTCTGCGGGGATCCTTTTAACGGAGTTGGCGCTGGCGGTTTCTTCACCGTCTTCTCCAACTCCTTCTCCATGCCCGCGATCTCGGCGCGCTGCTGGTCGTAGATGGGGTTGGGGACATCGAGTACTTTGAGAGCCCGCTGGTAGAGCGGGAGGGCGTCCGCCGGCTTGCCTTCGTCGATGCGCTGGGAGGCTTCTCCGGAAAGGCCGTCGGCCAGCAGGTACGCGCGGATGGCGTTGGCCCGCGTGGCGGCTTCGCGGGCCTGGTCCCATTTCTTCTGGGAGGAGTAGAAGACCGCGATCTTGTCGAGCGCGATGGCCACCATGGGGTGAGTCTCCCCACCCACCGACACGATCCACAACGTCAACAGCCGCTGGTAGGCGGCATCGGCTTCGTCGTATTTCTTCTGGCCGAACAGCGAGTAGGCCAGGCCGTCGACGGTGGCAATGAGGTCGGCGTGGATCTTGCCGTAGAGCGTTTCGCGGATCACCAGGGCGTGGCGATAGGTTTCCTCCGCCTTGTCGTAGTCGCGCAGCGCAATCTGCAGGTTGCCAAGGCGGTCGAGGTCGTAGACCAGCGAAGGTTCGAGCGCGCCGAGCAGTTTGGCGCGAATGCCGATCGCGGTGGAAAGCGAGGCCACGGCAGCTTCGGGCTTGTGCAACTCCGCCTGAATCTGGCCGATGCGGCTGAAATCGTCGGCCACGGAGATGCTGTTAAAGGCTTCCGCACGGGCCAGACCGGACGCGACGTTGGCAGCCAGGTGCAGGCTGACGACCCGGTTCATGATGGCGAGCGCGCGGTCGAAATCCTTCATGCCGCGGCAGTAGGCCACGGAAAGCAGGACGTCGTCGGCGATTTTGGGGTCGTTCATTCCGAGGTTGGTTTCGCGCCAGGAGATGGCCAGTTGCAGATAGTTGTCCGCGTCGGCGAACGCGCCGGCGGCGGCGCGCGCGGCGGAGAGTCGTTTGAGAACGTCGTAGCGGACGGCGTCCTCGGGCGGCGTTTGCTGCGCCAGGTCCCAAGCCTGGAGCAGGGATTGGCCCGCGGCTTCGTAGTCGGCATGCATGTACGCGGCCTGCGCGGTTTGGACGAGGTCGGGAATGGTGGGGGCGGGTTTTTCATCCTGCGCCAGAGAGCTGCAGGCGGCGGCGAGGAAGACGCAAAGAAAACGCTGCATAGGAGCGTTTTAGTACTAATTCGGTAGTGTTGTCAAGCGGCAGAGGAAACTCCCGAGCGCCGGGCGTGCCCCAGGGGCAGTCCCGCGCGGCGGGCCGCGCGCGGCTACCAGGCCAGGTTTCGGAACTATTTGGACCTCCCAACGGAACCAAGATATCCTGGAGTTCTCATGAAAATCGCCGGTGCGCTGTTGCTGTGCGCCCTCGCTCTGCCGGTGGCGGCCGACGAGGGCATGTGGCTCTTCAATCAGTTTCCCAAAGAGCAGGTCAAAAAGAGCCACGATCTCGACGTCTCCGGCGAGTTCCTGGACAACCTGCGGCTGGGCTCGCTGCGCATCGGCGGCAATTCGGGCTCGCTGGTCTCGGCGCACGGGCTCATCCTCACCGATCGCGCCACCGTGGCGGACTGCATCGTGAAGCTGAATTCCGCGCAGCGCGACTATAACAAAGAGGCATTCTACGCGCCCACCGAGGCCGGGGAGTTGCCCTGCCCCGGCCTGGAAGCGAACGTTCTGGTCGCCATGGAAAACGTCACCAGCCAGGTGAAGGAGCCGGTGAAGGAAACGCCTAAGAACGCCAAAGCGGCGGCGGCCGCGGAAAAGGCCTCCGACACGCTGCAAAAGCGCAATGCCGCCATCGCGCGCCTGGAGAAAGCTTGCGCCGATAAGACGGGCAACACGTGCACGGTGGTCAAACTGTCCTCCGGCGAGCGCTACGACCTGTACCAATATCAGACCTACCGCGATCTGCGGCTGGTGTTCGCTCCGGAGCTGGCCATGGCTACTTTCGGCGGCGACGCGGCCATTTTCACTTACCAGCGGTATGAGCTGCCCATCGCCTTTCTGCGCGCTTACGTGCAGGGCACCCCGGCCGAGACGCCGCACTACCTCAAGTGGAGCGCCGAAGGAGTGGAGGACACCGGCATGCTGTTCGTGGCCGGCAGTCCCGGCGCCACTGCGCGCCTCGACACCAGCGCGCAATTGACCTTCTACCACGACACGTCGCTGGCGCTGGCGGTCGACCGCGTGAGAACGCGCATCAATGCGCTAAGCGGTTTCGTGCCTAAGAACTACGAAGAGCGTCACATCGCCGAGCCGGTTTTCTCGTCTCTCGGTATGTCGTACAAGCACGACGCCGGCCTGCTGATCGGCCTGAACGACCAGCGCCTTCTGATCCGCAAAGTGAATTTCGAGAAGCGGCTGCGCACCGCCGTCGAGCACGACCCCAAGCTGGGGACCGAAGCCGGCAAAATGTGGGACGACGTGGCAACGGCGTATAAGACCTGGACGCCGTTTGAGAAACCGTTCCAGGTGCTGGAGCGTCCGGCGGCGGAAGGCTCCACGCTGTTCCGCATCGCGCGGCAGGTGGTGCGGGTGAGCGAAGAGCGGGCCAAGCCCAACGATCAGAGGCTGCCGGAATACCGCGACACCGCGCTCGAATCGGCGGAAGCGGCATTGTATGCGCCCGCGCCGATTGACGAGGCGCTGGAAATCAGCCTGCTGACGGTGTACCTGGGAGAGATCAAGGCGCTTGGCGAGAAGGAGACGCCGCTAAAGGCCATCCTGGGAACTAAGACGCCGCAGCAGATGGCCGAAGAGTATGTACACACCAGTAAGCTGGCGGACGTGGCGGAGCGCAAGCGGCTGGCCGCGAACCACGCGGCGGTTTTGGCGTCCGAGGACGGCATGATTCGCCTGGCCCGCCTGTTGGACGAGCCGGCGCGCAGGCTGCTCAAGAAGCATCGGGAGACCATCGAATCGCTGGAAGCGTCGGCGGCCGAGCGCATCGCGCAGTACCGCTTCCGTCTGTTCGGCGCGGCGGATTATCCCGACGCCACTTCCACGCCGCGCGTCGCATTCGGTGTAGTCAGAGCCTACCACGACCGCACCGAAGCCGCGGTGACGTTCGCCACCACATTCGGCGGTTTGTTCCACCTGTCGGGCGATCAGCCGCCCTACAAACTGCCGCAGCGATGGATGGATGGGAAAGCGAGCCTCGACTTAGTGGTGACCTACGATTTCGTCAGCACCTGCGATATCTCGTCGGGGAATTCGGGCAGCCCGACGGTCAATCGGAAAGGCGAGTTAGTAGGGATGGTATTCGACGCCAACCTGGAGGCGCTGCCTTCCACTTATATGTACACCGACGACGTGGCGCGGGCCGTACATGTGGCGTCGCAGGGGATTGTGGAAGCGCTGCGGAAGATATATAAGACGGACGCTCTGTTGAAAGAACTGGGCGTCCCGGAAGGCAAGAAGAGCGGCACGCAGTAAGTGCGCTACCGCGGCGCCCACGCCCGGAGGGGGGGGGCGCCGCTGCGTCGGGCACCCCTTGGGCCCGCCACCCCGGTCGCGCTCGCTGCATGCCGGATTCTCCGCGGCCGGAGATCCCCCGCCTATCTTCATCGGCCCGCCGAGGCCGCACCCGGCCTGGTCAGTCCTCAGGTGGCGCCGCGCTGCCCAGCTTATTCCACCGTCACGTGCGTGCCTTTGTGCTCCGCCTCTTTCGAGAGTTGCGCGATGCGCTCGTCGATGAGGCTGCGTACGCCCTTCAGAAACTCGATGCGCGAGGCGCGGAAGTGTTGGAGCGTGGCTTCGCCGAAGCAACGCTCCAGCAGCGGCAGCGCGGTTTCGCAGAGGAAACAGCCCGAAGCAGATTCGTCACCGGTCTTGGCTTCCATTTCATGCCTCCTTCATTTCCACCGTCAGAATTCTATTTTCCAACTTTGCGCGGACGGGCGAAAGGCAGTTCCACGGGCGAGACCCGGTTGGCCAGCGGCCGCACCGCTTTGAGGAATCCGCGCTGAAAGGGAAATATGTGCTTCATGTACCAATCGAGCGTGGTGGGCATGCTGATGAAGCGCATGGACTCGGCGGTGGGGGCGCAATCGAGCACGATTACGTCGTAGCGCTGCTCGCGGCGGAACTGGTTGACGTACATCATGGCGCTCAGCTCTTCCATGCCGGGCAGAATGGCCAGTTCCTCGGCCTCCACGTCGCTGATGCCGGTGGTGCGCAGCACGGAGATCACGTAGGACGAGATCTCGCGCCAGTGGCGTTTGATTTCCTTCTGGATGTTGACCTCATGGATGGCCAGGCGGTCGTCGATGGGGTAGGGGTCGCCGGTCTTGCCGTGGAAGAGGCCGGTTTCCAGGTCGAACGCATCCGCCAGGCTGTGGGCCGGGTCGACGCTCATCACCAGGGTGCGGTGGCCCAGGCGGGAAAGCTGGAGGCCGGTGGCGGCGGCCAGGCTGGTTTTGCCGACCCCTCCCTTGCCGCTGAACAGCAGGACACGCACATCTTGATTCTAGCGTGGGCTTCCCAAGTTCCGCGCGTGAACAGAACGGCGATCTACCTCGGCGCGGCGAAAACGCCCTCAATAGGCACTCGGACGGCCCGCCCGCCGCTTCTGTTCCCCCGCCGGCGGGGGCAGAGCAAGGGGAATATCCTGAACCGGCCCTATTGTTGCGGCGGTGTTCGGCCGATCTGTTAGGTATGTTCGAATGGAAGCCCCAGTACAGCGTGCAAATCCCCAGCATCGACGGGCAACATCAGAATCTGTTCCGCGTCGCCGGCGAACTCTACGCCGCTATGTCCGCCGGTCAGGGCAAGGCCGTAACCTCCCGGATTCTGGACCGCTTGGTGCAATACACTTCCGTCCATTTTGCCCACGAAGAGCGCCTCATGCGCCTGCACGATTATCCCGGCTTGGCCGCGCACCGGGCCGAACATGAGGCTCTCACCAAACAGGTCCTGGC
>Ga0181529_10005951_pt1 | contig 12563 bp, 5 predicted proteins | sample PEATcosm2014_Bin_36_FD_119763 | JGI IMG/M metagenome (GOLD analysis project Ga0181529, IMG submission 119763) | Peatland microbial communities from MTU Mesocosm Facility, Houghton, MI, USA - PEATcosm2014_Bin10_30_metaG | ecosystem: Environmental > Terrestrial > Soil > Wetlands > Peat | place... | reverse complement strand
GGCCCAATCGGGCTGCTCGGTCGAGGTCTGGAACCCGATGGTCTTGCAACCGCTGGACATCGGGCCGATCGCCGAGTCGGTCAAGAAGACGGGCCGATTGCTGGTCGTCCAGGAATCGGGCGAGACCCAAGGTCTGGGCGACCGCTTGATCTCGCTCTTGACCCGCGAGTGCTTTTCGTCGCTACAGGCGGCGCCGGAGTTGATTTCCACACCCGACGTGCCGATCCCCTTCGCCCCCGAATTGGAGACCGTTTGCCGCCCCAATCAGGAGTGTATCCGCAAGCGAATTTCGGCGATTCTTGCCCCGGAACGATTGCGAAAGGCCGCATAAAGGTCTATAACACAGCGCTAGGAATTGGCCGAAACAACCGTAGAATGGACTTTAGTCCGTTACGGCGGACTAAGGTCCGCCCTACGGAGTGGTTTCTCGCATAAGTCCTAGTCAGGTCGCGTCACTAGAGTTCGAACATCCATTGTCGGTAAATATTCGCGGTTTCGCATAGGAATCTTAGCGGGGCTTTCATGGAGGCGATCCCCTTTCGCATGCCGCTTTACTTGCCTGCCCAAGGGGCAAGCGAGACCGAAGCCACCATCATCGAATGGCGTGTCTCCGAAGGGGACCGCTTTCTACGCGGACAAATCCTGGCGCAGGTCGATAGCGCCAAGTCGGTCTTCGACTTCGAAGCCCCCTGTTCCGGGCTGGTCATCCGCGTCCTGCGAACAGAAGGTGAGACGGTTCCGCTGACTGAAGCGGTGCTGGAAATCGAGACCAGCGACCCGTCGATGCGGGAGTGGATCCCGCCCGCGGCCGGCCGGGACGATGCCGCCGCGCTCGCCATTATCGCGGGGCCGGGAGCCTCCGCTCGCGGCCGTAGCGGGGGTGTGGTCATCCAGGGCGTGGGCGGTTATCTGCCCTCGCGCGTGGTCACCAATGCCGAATTAGTGAAAGGCTTCCCGGAACTGACCGACCAATACGTCTACGAAGTGACCGGCATTCGCCAGCGTCGCTGGGCCGATGACGACGAGCGTCCCTCGGGCATGGCTTTCAAGGCCTCGCTGGAGGCCATTCGCAACTCGGGCCTGGACACCCGCGATATCGACGCGATCCTCGTGGCCACAACCACGCCCGACATGGCCATCCCGTCCACGGCGGCCATCCTCCAGGAGCGACTGAGCTTGCCCACCGTGCCGGCCTGCGATCTCAACGCCGCCTGCAGCGGCTGGCTTTACTGCGTGGCCATGGCCCGCGGCATGATCCTCTCGGGCTTGGCCCGCCACGTGCTGACAGTGGGCGTGGAGATGCAATCGCGACTCTTGGACGCGGCCGATCGGAACGCCTATTTCCTCTTCGGCGACGGGGCCGGGGCGGCTATCATTTCCGGCGGCGAAACGGGCCATCGCATCCGCCACGTACAGATCGGCGGCGACAGCCGGGGCATCCGCATGGCCCGTCGCGAGGCCCCCGGCTATCTCTTGCCCAACGGGCACGGCGTCGATCCCTGGATCCGCATCGATGGGCACGCCTTGTTCCGCTTTGCCACGGAGAGTTTTTCCACTCTTATCCGCCAATCCGTGGCGGAAAGCGGCTGGAAGCCGGAAGATACCCGCTGGGTCATTCCGCACCAGGCCAATGGCCGCATCTTGAAGGCCGCCGCCAAGCGCAGCGGCATCCCCTTCGACCGTTTCTTCCTCAACGTGGAGAACGTCGGTAACACCTCTAGCGCCAGCATTCCCCTGGCCTTGACCGACGTGCAGCGGAGCTTGCGCAGCGACGACAAGCTGGTCTTGTGCTCCGTCGGCGCGGGGATGACCACCGCCGCGATCTCGGTCGAGTGGTAGGCAGTGCCACGTTTCTACGTCTGGCCCCCGAAAACCTCCCGCGCGTTAAAGTTTAACGAACGGCTAGACGATAACCTATGTGCCGATTGTATCGAACAGATCGCTTGTAGGGTCGATACGAATAATCGCGCGTGGTTAAAACGGGCAATTTGCATAGAATTGCATGATTTGGAGCATTTCGTCTCCCAATCACGAGAACCCCCCAAGTTTCACCCACGGAGGTGGCCCATGACGGCCTCCAATACTGGTCGCGGCGGCTGGCGAGTTTGCTTGCTCGGCCTGGGATTGATTTCGGTTCTGGGACTGACTGGCTGCCAGGTTGACGTCGGTGGTCAGACTCTCCCCAGTCCGTACTATTTGAACGACGACGTTCAGTACTTCCCGCCGGGCGCGCAGTTCCCGCTGGCTAAAGAGGCGGCTGCGCAGAAGGCCGTCTCGCAGGAACAACTGCAACAGCGGTAGACCTGCGGTTGCTGGCAATAACCGAAACAACGATTTACTGCCGAATGCCGTGAAGAGACGCCGGTGCTAGGCCGCGTGTTTGGGGACAACGCGGAGTGCGCCGGCCGATCCGAGCGGCGGGGGGACGGCACCCTGCGCGGCTGGCGTCCGCGATCGAGCACCCCGTGGGAAGCTCGGTCGGGACGTCAGCAGCGCAGGCGATTTTTCTTGGATGAGGCTCCCATGCCCGAACTCTCCCCTGTCGCCCAAAGCTGGGTACAAGTCGTGCTGATTTGGGTCGGCTTCGGCAGCCTGGCCGGTTTGTTGGCCCGCGTGATCCTGCCGCTGGAGAAGCCGGCGGGTTCTTTGCCCACCCTCACGCTGGGAATCACCGGCAGTGCCATCGGCCTGGGGTTGTTATCCTGGATTCAAGGCGGCGGCCCCTCCAATCCAATCTCTCCGCTTGGTTTTCTGGCCGCCGTGGGCGGGGCCTTCGCATTGCTGTTGGCCTATCATTTCCTTCGCATCGTCGTTTACCGACAGCCGCCGCCGGCGCAGCCCGAAAAGAAGGACGACTGGTTGGAGATCGGAGAGTAGGAACAGGAAATCCGAAACAAATCCAAGAACGGGAAGTTTGCCACGGATGAAACACGGATGCGCATCCGTGTTTCATCTGTGTTCCATCCGTGGCTGAATTTGTTTCGGACTTCTTTGCCCCTGCTCCCCGCTCTTACTTTGCCTCGATCCAGAGGCTCTCGCTGTGCCCGCCGAACTCCGGCGCGTACATGCACTGGATGGCCGCAAAGCCGCTCTGGTACTTGCCGCGATGCACCACGCGCGTGGCGTATTCGAAGACATACGTCCCCTTGGGCAGGTAGTCGATGAAGAAATGGCTGGCCGTGTCGCGGGTGGTCTCGTAGTAGCCCAGGCCGTCCTGGTACTTGTAGTGCGAGAGCACGTTCACCGGCTCCGTGCCCGCCCCGCGATGGTCCTTGAGATGCACGAACTCCATGTCGCGGTCGGTCCGCAGCACGATCCGCACCACCAGCTCGTCGCCCACGTTGACCGGCCCCTGCACGGGTTCCAGCACAGGCCCCTTCTTGGTGTACTGGCGGGTGTAGAGCGTTTTGGTCAACTTCAGCGGCGTGCCCTCGTAAGCCGTCACCTTGCTCATGTCCTCCAGGTACTGCCAGTGCACGCTGCCCCAGGCCACGCCCTGGTCGACCTTCTTCACGCCGATGTTCCCCATCTCCGGCTTGATCTCGCCGCGGAGGAACTTCTCCTCGTAGAAGCCCGTGCCCGCCTCGACCTTCTCGGGCTTGATCTCCTGCCCGGCCAGGCTCACCTCGACCAGCTCGTCGGAGGCCAGCAGGTTGCTGCCCCGCAAGAGCAGGGCATACACGGCGTCGGCCGTGGCCTTGGTCGTCTTCCAGTCCTGCGTCTGCTTCTGCTTCAAGAGCCAGACCTTGCACTCCTCCACCGCCTTCTGGTCGTCCATGACCTCATCGAAGGCCTCGATCATCATGGCCTGCGTCTCGATCGGCGCCCGATACCACCAGTACGACAACTCCGTGTCGCGCCAGAACATGCCCAGTTCCTCGTCACTCACGCTCCGCTCCTTGATCGAGCGCATGATGCCCTGCGCGGCTGGCTTGTCGGCGAACCGCGCCAAGGCCACCGCCAGGTGCGCCTGCGACTGCCGGTCAGCCAGCGCCAGCCAGTGCTTGCGGGCCTGCCCCAGGAAGTAATCCACGGCTTCCTTGGCTTGGGGGCCGATGGGCCGGTCCTCCAGGAAGAAGCTGCGGCCGTAGAGATACAAGGCGATCGTCTGGCTGAGATGGTTGTCGTCCTTGTGGCCGTCGCGGAGGATCTGGCGGTAGATCTCGTCGATCCAGGCGTCCAGCCGGGTCAGCGACTTGAAGGCCGGTTGCATATCGACCTTTACGCCCAGGTGCCGCATGCGGCCGAAGCCCGTGGTGATGTAGAGCGTGATGTAATCGCAGGGCGGGCCGCCGGGGAACCACGGCCAGGCCCCGCTGGCGGATTGGCCCTCGGCCAGCTTCTTCATGGCCCGGGCCGTCTCGTCGTTCAGCCGGTTGTCGTCGAAGAGGATGCCCACGTTCCGCCGGGCCTGGCTCTCGGCCTGCGCCTGCCGCACCCAGGGCGTTTCCTCCAACATGACCATCTTCAGGTCCTGGTTCTTCTCCATGGGGCTGTCCAAAGCCGGCGTGCCCCGCCACTGCTCGAAGACGCGATGGATCTTCGGGTCGCTGTTGGCGATGTGCCGGGCCAGGGCGTTGGCATACAGGCGGTTGAAGACCTGCTCGTAGCACTCGTAGGGGTAGTCCATGAGGTAGGGCAAGGCCATGACCGCGTACCACGACGGGTTTGAGACCATCTGCACGGTCAGGCTCTGGCTCTGCAAGGTCTTGGATTGGCCCGATTTCAGCAGGCGGTCGAACTTGAACTGTTTGCTCTGCGGGCCACGGATGGGCAGGGGCAGCGATTCCGTGACCAGCGTGCGACGGACCAGCACCGGCAGGAGCCCTTCCTCGCCGTCAGAGACGCGGCCGGTCGAGCCCACGGCCTTGTAGCCGATCGCCCCGCCGGAGGTCGCGTCGGGCACAGTTAGCCGCCAGGAGAAGCTGCGCGACTCCTTGGCCGCCAGTTCGAAGGCCTGGTCGGTGGTCGTATTGCCCAGGTAGGCGTCGATGGACTTGGCCGTGCGGGCGTTGCTGAAGCCCAACCGCACCGTTCCCGTCTGTCGCGTGGCCGACTGGTTGCTGACCTTGACGGTGAACTCCAGTTCGTCGCCTTCGCGGAGGAACCGCGGCGGATTGGGCTGGACCATGAGGTCCTTGGCGGTCACCGCTTCGTCGGCCAAGAGGCCGCCGCGGAGTTCAGCGTCGTGGGCAAAGCCCAGGAACTTCCACTTGGTCAGCGCCTCGGGCATGCTGAATTCCAGCTTCACGCGGCCTTCGGCATCGGAGAGCAGATGGGGGAAGAAGAAGGCCGTTTCGTTGAGGTTCTTGCGGGCCGAGACTTGGCTCAAATCGGGACCCGGCGCGAGCCCCGGTCCGGGCTGAGCTTCGGCCGCTTTTCCATCCTTCGCGCCATTCTGTTGTAGTGAGCGTAATGCAGAAACCGCGTTGCCTTTAGCCGGAACCGCGTCACGTTCTAGACGATCTTCCCCCGCGGCAGCGGCCTTTTCGAGCGACTCCACCGCCCTCCGGGCGCCCAGACCCGCAACGGGAGCGGCTCCCGGTTTGCCGGGGGCGAAATTCATCATCGCCCCTCGCCCGCGTCCTTGCCCACCAAAGTAGCCATAGCCCCAGAGATCCACCGTGATGCTCGCCGGCAATTTGCGGTAGGTGATCTGCACGTTCTTCTGGTCCAGCGGCCAACTGCCCAGTATCGGGTTCAGGTACATGGCCATGTTCTCGAACTGCCAGTTGAAGCGCGTTCCGTCGCGGCGGAAGACGTTGAAACCGGCCTGCCAGACGTGCGGCAGATAGGCGTCCAGCGACTGGTCGTACAGCGCGGCCACCATCTCGGCCACGGCCTTCTTGGCGTCGGGACCGGTAATCACCGCAGTCCAGGTCTCCTTCTGCCCCGGCTCCAACTTGGAGACGAAGTGCTCCCATTTCACCGTCAGCTTCTTGTTCGTCCAGGGCACCTCGACAAAGCGCGATTCGATGTACGCGCGGTTCTCGCGGACCATGGTCACGTGCAGCGTGAAACCGCCCCGCAGGGCCTCGCTCACCGCCTGCTTGACCGGCTGCTGCGTGGCCCCCGCCTCGGTCCAGAAGCTCTGCAAGAGCTTGCCGCGATGTTCGACCTCGACATAGGCCCGGGCCCGCTCGTAGCCGCTGCCCCAGAGGGCCATGAATTCCTCGCCCGGCTCCACTGTCCACTTGGGCGCGGCCACCAGATCGGCAATCTTGATGGGGAACTGCTTGGCCTCGGGGGCCAGCACGTTCAAGGGCAGCAAGGCCACCACCTTCTTGCCGAAGCGGTCTTGCGTCTCGAACTTGGCGCGATAGGCCCCGGCCGCCAGCTTCGCTGACCAGGTGGTCTTGCCCGTGGCGTCTGTCGTCAGGCCCTGCTCGGCCACGACTTCCCCCAGTTCCCAGGTGTTGGGATTGCTGGCATCGGGCTTGGCAAGAGCCTCACCTGCCGGCACTTTCTTCGAGGCTGCGACGCCCCGTGACACCGTACTTTTCGCCGGGCTGCGCAGTCTGGGCGGATTCACCGGCCGCGCGCCCAGGATGTCGGGCCGCACAACCTTCTCCGGCTGCTTGAGAGTGTAGATCTTCAAGGCCCCTTCCGCCCTTTGCGGCTCACCGTCCAAGGTCGTGGTGGTCAGCGTGATCTCGAAGGGCTTGGCAGAAACCAGCCAATCGCCCGCCGCCAGCGAGGCCCGCAGGGCCGTGTAACCCGCCTGCACCATGCGCTGCGCGGAACGCGTCTCGCCCGTGGTGTCGGTCACGTCGGCAAAGATCTCGTACTGGAAGATCGGCTCGTCTTTCTCCGCCACGGAAAGGTCCGGCTTGGCGATGAACTGGATCTTGAAGGTGCCGTCGGCCTGCGTCTCGGCCTTGCCGTGCGTGATCTCCTGTGAGCCCGACTGCGGGGCCCGCCACCAGAAGCACCAGTACCACCAGTCGGGATAGCGGACCTGGCGGACGACGCGGTAGCGGATCTTGGCCCCGCCCACCGAGGCCCCCGTGTAGGCCAGGGCCTTGCCCTCAAGCTGCACCTCGCCGCCCAGCCGGGCCGCCGTCTTGGGCAGATCGAGCGTGACCTGGAACTTGGGCCGCTTGTATTCCTCCACGTTGATCCAGGTGTTGCCCTGGATCAGGTCGGCGCGGATCATCATCCGACCCATCAGCCGGTCGCGGGGAGCAGTAAAATTGCCGCTGAAGGAACCGTAATCGTTGGTCTTCACCGCCTGCCGCGCGATCTCCTTGCCGTTGACGTCGCTATAGATCACGTTGACCTGCTCGCCCGGCAGGACCTTGTAGTTGTCGCCCTCCTGGTCCACGAGGATGGCGATGCCCTTGTAATAGATCGTCTGGCCGGGGCGATAGAGCGAGCGGTCGGTGAAGAAGATCACCTGCTTCTGCGGGATCGGCCGGTAGTTGTTGGCATACAGCCAGAGGTTGTTGAAACTGGCCAGTTCCTGGCCCGCATGGGAAACGTAGACCAGGTTATTGTGGTTGAAGAGGCCGTCCACGGAGAACTTGCCGTTGGCGTCGCTCTTGACCTTAGCGCCGGTGGTCACCGCCCCGTTCCAGTCCCAGGCGTAGGCCTGCACGTCGGCCCCTTCGATCGGCTCGCCCGAGGCGGCGTCCAACACCAACCCGCTGAGATGGCCGTCGGTGTTCTGCTGCCGCACCACCAGGGCCAGCTTGCTGGCCCAGATCTCGTTGAACGAGACCACGTTGTTCGCCGCGCCGAACGCCGGGTCATAGCTGGCCAGGAGGTAATAAAAGCCGGGCTTCACGTCCTTGGGCGCGGGGAGGTCCTCGACCCGCTCCTGGTAGTCTTCCGTCGCCGGCAGGTCGGCCGACCAGGCCAGGTCGGGCTGCTTGGCCAGGATCGCCTTGCGCTGCTCGTCGTTGAAGCCCTGGCCGCGGTAGCCGCCGCTCTTCAAGCGGGCCAGCCAGTCCTCGTGGACCAGGCGGAAGTAGACCTTGGTCAGGTTGCGATAGGTCACGCGGATCGAGGGCGCGGGTTCGTTCCAGACCCGCTCGGTCCGGGCGCCGGCCGACTTGGCCTCGATCTGCTTCATGAGGTTGTAGCAGAGGTCGCCGCCAGGCGTGTTGGCAAAGGCCTGCGCGCCCTGCTGGGCCAGGTCGTGGGCCTCGACCAGAGACTTCTCCTGCTGCAACACGCTGGCCCAATGATAGCGGGCGAGAGCCGAGATCGGATGGTCGCCCCATTGCTTGACGAAGCGCTTGAGCGCGGCCTTGTACAAGTTGGTCTTCTCTTCGCCCACGGCCTTGTTGTTGCCGAAGCTCAACCGCTCGATATCGGCATCCAACAGGGCCGACTTATCCTCGTCGTTCTGGTGAAAACGGAGAAGCTGCTGGTAAAGGCGGATGGCCTTCAGTGTGTTGGAATTGTCATCGCTGCTTTCGGGCTTCCACACGACGAACTCCTCGGCCGGCCGGAAGATGGGGCTGTCGGCCGCCAGTTCGAAGGCGTCTTCGGCCTTGGCCGCCGCCTGCTCGCCGGAGTTGTAGAACTCCAGGGCCTGGTGGGCCACGAAGTCGAAGAGTGTGGGCCGGTAGCTATCGGGCATGCTGCCCTTTTCGAGCAGTTCGCCGAAGGATTGCACGGGGATCTTCTTGAGTTGCTCTTCGGCGGCCAGAGCCTTTTGAAAATGCTTGTCGATCTCGGCGAACAGCCGCGGCAGGTCCCATGTGGTGAAATCCTTGCCGGGGGCCGTGGCCGTGGCCGTGCGCTGCATGAAGCGCCAGCGGTTGTGTTGGAAGTACTGCCAGTACCAGTCGGCCTGCACGACCTCCAGCATGGGTTGCATCTCGGCCGGGGCCTTGGCGATTTCGGCATCCAGGCGGATGATCTTCTCTTCCGGCTTATTGCCCTGGATGGTGCCTTCCAGGGCGATCTTGCGGCCGATGGCCTTGATGGCCACAGGGTAGTTCTTTTCGGCCAAGGCCCCGTCGAGGATCGGCTGAAGCTGCTCGATGGCCGTCTTCGGCAGGCCCTTCTGCACGGCCTCGTCGACTTTCTTCCACTGGGCGTCCCAATTAGCGCCCGCCTTTTCCATGGCCGGGGCAATCAGGGGGGTAATCAAGAACACAACGAGGAGCGAAGCAACTGAAAGGGTTTTCATCGAGGGGTTCCTTGCCAAACTGTGCATTTTCGGGGGGCGACACGGGCGGCCCAGGTCAAATCGAAAGCATTCTGCTCGCAATAGACGCATCGCGGGTGGCGAAAGTTCCACCGTTGGGATCTTAAAGCCTGGATTATAGCACGGGGAGTAACACTCGTAGTGCCGGCTTAGGCCCGTCTTCCATCAGGTAGGCCATGAACAATCGCAGTTCCGGCCCGCACGCCATACGCTTGGCAAGGCCACAGAATGAATTCCCTGCTACGAAGGCAAGGCAACGGAATTAATTCCGTTCTACGTAGGACTTTGCAGTTCTCCGGCGCACGGCGCTTGACAGGCCAAATTCCGCCGGTCAGAATCGTATTTGTCGCCATGCTACCGCTGGGTTCGCACAGGACGATAATGGTGAGATTCCCGTGAACGGCTACGTATTACGGGAGGATTAAATCAATGCCGCAGACATTCGATCCGTATCATCGTTGGCTGGGCATCCCGCAGGAGGACCAACCCCCAAACCATTATCGCCTGATCGGCGTGAACCTATTTGAGTCCGATGCCGACGTGATCGATTCTGCCGTGAACCGGCAGATGGCGCACCTCCGGACATTTCAAGGTGGGCCACACGCGGCTTTGTCGCAAAGGTTGCTCAACGAGCTTGCCAAAGCTCGGGTGTGCCTTTTGGATACGACAAAGAAAGCAGCTTACGACATTTGTCTGCGGTCCACACTTAATACGTCTCGCTTGCCGCCGAACACGGCATCTCCGCCGCCACCGCCGCCGCCCCCTGCCGTGAACCTGGTCCAAGCCGCGCTGACGGGGGCGGAGACTCAGCATGAGAATGCGTTCGATATCGCTGAACTGGTTCAACAAGCCTCGCATGTACCCAAACGTTCCGCGCAGCCTGGGGAAGCGGATAAACCCGGCCGCGACGGACGAAAGAAACGGAGAATCAGTTCTACCGCCATAAGCGCACTTGTTGTCGGTTCCTCGATTCTTGGCGCACTCGTTTTCTTGTTGATTACGTTGACCATAACAAAGCCTGCGGCGCCACCCGCTGTGATCGCGAAGACGGAGCCCTCCCGACCTCTGCCTTCAGCCGGGCCGTCGGCACACGCGGTTCCGGCAAAAATGTCTTCAGGCCAGGGCATGGCCGATCACCCTGTTGCGGACAAACTCCGGTCTGAATCAGGCAGCGGCGATACTAGCGAGACCAACAAACGAGTTCCGGGCAACAGACTCCCAGAACAAAGCCAGCCGGTGATAAAGGCCCCGCCTGCACCCCAACCGGAGAGCGCCAGCGCGGTTCATGGTGGAGACACCAATAGCACCGGTAGATCTGCCGAAGGTCCTCGGCACGATGACCGTACGGCTGATGGCGCGGGCCTCGCAAAGAGTGATTCACAGAAGCCGCACGCAGATACATTGCCCGCTTCCCCGTCGTCCGCAGAGACACGGCCACCCGTGAAATCCGAAAGCTCAGATAGACAACACCTGCCGTCGCCGCAAGAAGCAAAGAAGGAAGAACTCTCGCTTTCTGCGATTACGGATCTTGTCTTCCTTGTCAATCAACCGCTCAATCGAAAGAGCAGCCGCCGATTGCCACTTTCACTTAGCGAGCCTTTTTTCTTCAAGGTCACGAAGCAGGCTACCGCGCCCGAGCATGGATTCTTTGATGTGGACGGCAAAGCGGTCTCCGTCGTTTGGAGGTCCAGTTCCCCTCGCGTCGTCCGCGTGGAGCAACACGGCGAGCAGGTGAACTTCACGTTCCTAAATGCCGGTAAAGCGACCGTATCAGCCACCGTCGGCAAGTTGTCATCGCAAAGAAACGTCGAGGTCTGCCAACTCCCGTTCTCGCTGGGAATCTCGGCCAGTGACTTCATCAAGGCATATGGATTAGCAGACAAGAAGAGCAGCAAATTGCCTGGCAACAGTTGGGGCACAGGAGCAACGAGCGGCGAAGTCTGGGAGTATAAGAAATGGCCGCGGTGTCTGATCACGGTTGAAGATTCGCAGATCGCCGGTGTCCATACTCAGCCCCTTTAAGCCGTCAGAATCAAGAGGGAGAATCCCATGAATCGTTACCGTTGCCTGACCGTCCTGGCTACCATTGCCGCCCTGTTCTGCGCGACCGAGGCTAGGGCCATGATCAATCCCAATTTCACGCCCATCGACCTGGTGAAACAGGCCGAGTTGATCCTCTCGGTCGATCTCCAGCAGGGCAAGTCGAAGGACGAGTACTCCGCCACGGTCCGCGAAACGCTCAAGGGCAAGACAGAGTTGAAAGTCCTCCGCTTGGACCTCTCTAATGCGAAGAACAAGGAGAACGCCAATGCCCTGCGCGAACTGGCGGCAGGCGCCAAGCCGGCCCTGTTTTTCGTGGGAGAATTCGCCGAGGAGCGGAACGCCCAGGGCGGCGAGGCCCCCCAGCGGCGGAGCTTCCTGCATGTCTCCGGCCAATGGGCGGAATTCTCCGGCGGCCAGGCGGGACTGTGGTTGCTGAAGGGGATCGACGACAAGAGCCAGGGCGTCTGGGCCGGCGGCACCGACATGCTCCGCCGCTGCGTGGACTATATCCTCCAGGACGACGACCCCGAAGTGCCCGTCAAGGATGGCGTTGCCTGGAGTGGCGGCCCGCAGAAGATCGCCACGCTCGCCGGCAAGATCAGGGCCGTGCGGCCGATCGACCTGGCCGGCGAGGGCCGTTTGCTGCTCTATGTGGCCCACGACGCGGGCGATCGCCTGCTGGCCTGCGACGCCAAGACGCGGAAATTCACCGACGTCACCGCTACCCGCCGCCTGGCGGCGAAGTCTCGGGCCTTTGCCTGGGGCGATTTCGACGGCAACGGCCGGCTGGACCTGATCTCTTTCGACGGACAGGGCCTTTCGCTCCACGCGCAACAGGCCGACGGCACGTTTAAGGCCCGTCCTTTGGAACTTACCGAGGCTCTGGCTGGCGGCTGCACCGGCCTCTCAGCGCTGGATTGCGGGAGCAAGGGACGCGCCGGCCTGTTGATCAGCACCAACTCCTGGCCCGTGCTCGTCTCGTTCGCTGCCGGCGGTAAGTCGTCGGCCACTACGCTCTCGGCCAGCGGGATCGATCTGAAGAAACTCGGCAAGACAGGGCCATGTCTGGTCGCCGATTTCGACGGCAGCGGCGTGGCGGACATCCTCGCGCCCTTTTGCGCGGGGAGTGTGCTCTTCCGCGGGCACGCGCCCGGCAAGTTCGCGCCGGGCGTGGCCTGTGCGGTGCAACTCGGCGCCGGGCCGTCGGGCGCGTGCGTGGCCGATTTCGACGGCGACGGCCGTTTCGACGTGCTTTGCGTCAACAGCGATGGTGTAACGCTCTGGCAGAATGAAGGCGGCGGCAAGTTCGCGGAAACGCTGCGGCTTTCCGGCGAGATCGAGTACAGAAGCAAGTCCGGCG
>Ga0181529_10005950_pt1 | contig 12563 bp, 7 predicted proteins | sample PEATcosm2014_Bin_36_FD_119763 | JGI IMG/M metagenome (GOLD analysis project Ga0181529, IMG submission 119763) | Peatland microbial communities from MTU Mesocosm Facility, Houghton, MI, USA - PEATcosm2014_Bin10_30_metaG | ecosystem: Environmental > Terrestrial > Soil > Wetlands > Peat | place... | reverse complement strand
TTCAAAACATCGACTTATGCGGAGGCTCCTCGAAAGTGGAACTTGACCGAGACGGGAAGCTGTAGCGCTAAGTCGAGTTGCCCTGTCGAATATCCCTGGCTTTGCCGATGGAGTACTCTGATTTCAGGGAGATTGTTGCTGAAGATGCCGAAACAATGCCGCTTTTTCTTCGCTGTATTGATAGTGCTAGCCTTTGCGCTTCCGTTGCTCCGCGCCCAACAGGCCGCGCCGCAGGCATCTGCGGAAGAGTACGTTCGCGCTCACTACACCAAGTACGAGTTTCGCATTCCGATGCGCGACGGCAAGCGGCTGTTTACTTCTGTCTATGCGCCCAAGGATGCTGCAGCAGGCCCATATCCTTTTCTCATCAATCGCACTCCTTATAGCGTCGCTCCCTATGGCGAGGATCAGTATCCTGCGCACCTCGGCCCGTCCGAGGAGTTTGAAAAGAGCGGCTACATCTTTGTTTATCAGGATGTGCGCGGACGCTGGATGAGCGAGGGCGAGTTTGTGGAGATGCGGCCGCACATCGACGAGAAGAAGTCGCCCACGGATGTGGATGATTCATCGGATACCTACGACACCATCGAATTTCTGCTGAAGCACGTGCCGAATAACAACGGCAAGGCGGGGATTTATGGCATCTCCTATCCAGGCTTCTATACTTCGGCATCGATCATCGATTCGCATCCGGCTCTCGTGGCGGCCAGTCCGCAGGCGCCGATGACCGACCTCTTCATGGGCGACGACAGCTATCACGGCGGAGCATTCATGCTTTCGGCGGGCTTCGGCTTCTATGCGCCGTTCTTTCATCCGCAAGAGAATCCGACGAGTCCAAAGCCCGGTGTACCTTTCGACTTCGGCACGCCGGACAGTTACAAGTTTTATTTGCAGGCGGGCAACATCGCCAACCTCGACAAGCTTTATCTGAAGGGTTCCAACTGGCTATTTGTTGACCAATTCAAGCACGATACTTACGACAGTTACTGGCAGATGCGCGACCTCTCGCGCCACATGAAGAATGTGCATTGCGCGGTGCTGGTTGTTGGCGGATGGTTTGACGCGGAGGATTTGAGCGGTCCCTTCAAGACGTATTATGCGATAAGCAAATTCAACCCTCAGACACCGGCGACGCTGGTGGAAGGGCCGTGGGTGCATGGCGGCTGGGCGCGCGGCGATGGCTCGCATCTGGGCGATGTGCAATTCAACGCCAAGACCAGCGAGTACTTTCGTACCAATGTCGAGTTTCCATTTTTTGAACATTACCTCAAAGGCAAGGGCGCGACGCAGCCGCGAGCAGTGGTCTTTGAGACCGGCGCGAATCTGTGGCACAATCTTGACGCATGGCCGCCCAAGGCAGCCGCGGCCAAGACGCTCTACTTTCACGCTGGCGGCAAGTTAAGCTTTGATCCGCCAACGGAAGCAGCCGGCGTGGATGAGTATCAGAGCGATCCGAATCATCCCGTTCCGTTTGTCGGCTACACCACTGACACCGTGCCGCAGCGCTACATGGTGGACGACCAGCGTTTTGCCAGTTACCGGCCTGACGTGCTGGTCTACCAGACCGATCCGCTATCAGAGGATGTAACCATCGCAGGGCCGATCTCGCCGAAGTTGAAGATTGCCAGCTCCGGCACGGACGCGGACTTTGACGTGAAGCTGATCGATGTTTATCCCGAGGATTATCCCGACCCGGATAACTCGCTTACCGGCAACAAACGCATTTTGGATGCGCCGCCGCTGCACATGGGCGGCTATCAGCAGTTGCTGCGCGGCGAACCCTTCCGCGCAAAATTCCGCTCGAACTGGGAGAAACCGGAGCCGCTCGCGTCGGGCAAGGAGACCGAGATTGACTTCACCATGCCTGATCTGTACCACACCTTCCGCCGCGGTCATCGCATCATGATCCAAGTGCAGAGTTCATGGTTCCCGCTAACGGATCGCAATCCGCAGACCTTCACGGACATTCCCAATGCGCGGCCGGAGGAGTTTCAAAAGGCGACGGAGCTGATCTTTCGCCAGAAGGACGCGGCCAGCGGCGTGGAAGTGCTGGTGATGCCGTAGAGCGATTTTCGACGTACAATTGATGAGAGTCACTGCGGAGAGCTGGCCGAGTGGTTGATGGCTCCGGTCTTGAAAACCGGCATACCTGAAAGGGTATCGGGGGTTCGAATCCCTCGCTCTCCGCCATTTAGTTGTTTTATAGCTTCCAGTAAAGTCCAATAAAGATCAACATTCCACTGAAAACAAAGTATTTCTTTTCTTTTGCCGTCCGAGGCGGTACTATGGAAGCCACGTGCTGGCGGGGGTACTTTTGGGGGTATTTTTCTTTTCGCCGGGGGGTACTTTTTCCAAACGGGAATTTTGGAGGGAAAAATGGCGCTAACGGACACAGAGATTCGCAAGGCGAAAGCCAGGAATAAAGCCTATCGCGTAAGCGATGGCTCCGGGCTGTATCTCTGGATTACACCGGCAGGTGGGAAGCTCTGGCGCTGGGCATACGAGTACAGCGGCAAGGAAAAGCTCATGTCCTTTGGCAAGTACCCGGACGTGCCTCTGGCGCTCGCCAGAGAACGGTACGGGGAGGCCCGCAAGCTCTTGGCTACCGGCATTGACCCGATGGCACAGCGCAAGGTTGAGAAGAATGAGCAGATGGCTTTGAGCGTCAATTCCTTTCAGAATGTCGCTACCCTTTGGGTGGAGCATTGGCAGGATGGTAAAAGCCCACGCCATGTGGACTATGTAAAGCGGCGCATGGAGGCCGATATTCTGCCCTGTCTTGGGGCGCGTCCGATTGCGGAAATCGAAGCGCCGGAACTGGTGGCCATGACCAAAGCGATTGAGCAGCGCGGCGCGCGGGATATTGCCAAGCGCGCCCTGGAGACAACGGGGCAGGTCTTTCGTTATGCCATTGCCCACGGACAAGCAAAGCGCAACCCGGCAAGCGAAATCCGCCCCAGCGACATTCTGAAATCCGCGCGCAAAATCAACTATGCCCGCGTGGACGCAAAGGAACTTCCACAACTCCTGAAAGCAATAGAAGTCTACAAGGGAACGCCCGTGACCCGCTTGGCGATGAAGTTGATGGCCATGACATTTGTACGCACCAGCGAATTGATTGGAGCGAAGTGGTCGGAGTTCGACATGGAGGCTGCGCGTTGGGATATTCCCGAAGAGCGCATGAAGATGCGCACTCCGCACATTGTCCCATTGGCCGCGCAAGCCGTTGAAGTCCTCGAAATGCTGCGCACGTTGACGGGCGAAAGTGAATGGCTGTTTCCTGGTGATCGAAGCGCCGCAAAGCCCATGAGCAACAACACGATTTTGAAAGCATTGGAACGAATGGGATACAAGGGCCGCATGACGGGACATGGCTTTCGCGGGCTGGCTTCCACCATCTTGCACGAAAAAGGCTATGCGCATGAGCACATCGAATTGCAGCTTGCCCACGCCCCGCACAATGCCGTGAGCGCGGCTTATAACCATGCTCTGTATCTGGAGCCGCGCGCCAAAATGATGCAGGACTGGGCGGATTTTCTGGAAGTCACGCTGCGCGGCGGAAAGGTAATTCCGTTCCGCGCCAATGTGGCATGAGTGGCAGCTATGGCCGATTGTTGAAGGCCGGAAGCCGCAGCATATTCCGATGTGCCCAAAGACGCGGCTTCACTGAGAATTCCAATTCGTAGGATGATCGTTGATAGGCGGCCATTGGCCATACATCAGTCCGTCGAGTGAGCCGCCGCAAAGAAAAAAGAGCATGGCTCCAATGAAAGAAATCAACAGAATAGCAACAGCATTGTCGCTGGTTTCGCATAGAACCCGCTGCTTTTCCTTTATGCTCACTATTTCTCTATCGGCAACCTATCAAATGCTCAACCCGCCGCAATTCTCTGTGACGGTACGAAAGAAACGAATTAAGTCTTCCGTGAGCGAATAGTCACTTTTTTGCTGGGCTTGAGGGCGGCCATTGCATCTATGCTATCCTTGGCAGCTTTTCGTGTCCGCTTTTTATGCGCATTGCCTTTACAGGGCCGGGGAGGATTACAGTACCTCTTGTTGGCGTGATTGCCAACTTTGAACAAATCCCCGCACCAGTCGCATTTTCGATATTCCACGCCTTGGATTCTCTCCGCATAGATGGCCGCTGCGATGGCTTGCAGCGCACATCTTGGCCTAATTAGCAGTACAGGCTGTAATTCTTCCTGCGGTAGAAGGAACTCTATCATTGCTCCCCCAGCCTGACGTTTTTGCATGATTCTCTCTCCGGCCTCTTGGCTCTTAGGCATCCACTCGATAGAACACGGCGGCTGACGAAACCAGCTCCACAATTCACGGCGGCGACGCTCATGGGATTGCCTACCTTTCTCAATATCGGAATGCAACTCCGGGTGCTCACGCAATATCTGCGCGTCGAATTCAATCATCGCTGGAGTTTGTGGAATCTCGGAACCGTCAAAAAACGAACTGGGGTAATCATCAGTCAACGCCTTAAGCACTTCCACACATTCGCCAGTCCGCTGTGCATCGTTCATAGCGGCTGCAAGCATATTGTGTTCCTGGATAAGATAGGCAAACCGCTGCCACTTTCCGAATTCGCTCCATGTAATCGTGTCACTCAATGGCGAAAAAGTTCCTGTCTTGCGCAAAAATTCAGGCGCTTCCCCCGGTGTTTTGACTCTCAAGAATTCATCGCGTATTGCATAGACGTTTTCAGGCACTTCCTCCCATTGTTCGTTTGGGCTGCCCTTCATTACCGTTCGGGTGTAATGAAAAACAGGCTCTTCGCAGCGTTTGTAGTATTCAATGCGGCCAATGATGGCCGTGTAGGCAACAACCACGGGCATGGCGGAAATTTTGTATTCTTTCGAGGCGCTGCGAAAGGCGGCGAACATTTCGTCCATCCGAGCTTCGCGCTCCGCGAAGAATTCTTTCCAGTTATCCACACTTTTCAAGATGTCCCCCTGTTGTCCCATCTTACAGAGGGACGGTCTGCTGATTACTGTACTTATTAGAATACAAATTTACACCATCGGACTGACCTCTACCAACGGGTCAATCTGGAAAGGAAGTGTGGTGAGCAAACCTGAAAAATTTCTGCGGATGACAGAAGTACAGAGTCGCGTTCCCTACAGCCGCTCAACCATCTACTTGAAGGTTTCACGCGGGGAGTTTCCCGCTCCCATTGATCTTGGAGCGCGGGCCGTGGCCTGGTTGGAATCCGACATTGACGAATGGATTGCGGCGCGAATTGCCAACACACGCGCGGCGGTGGCGAAGTGAGCGCGCCGCGCGAAGAAAGGAGTGCGTGCATGACTACCCTCAAGGCGGCTCTGGCCTATGCTGCGCGGGGATGGCTGGTGATCCCGCTTCACAATCCCAAACAGGGCGTCTGCTCTTGCCGCAAGAAGAATTGCAGTTCACCCGGCAAGCATCCAAGCACACAGCACGGCCTCAAGGATGGCTCAAAAAATCCAAAGCAGATTACCCTCTGGTGGGAGAAATGGCCCGATGCGAACATTGGCATTCTCACGGGGCTGGAAAGCGGCTTGCTTGTCTTGGACGTGGACGGTGAGGACGGCAAGGCTGCTTTGCTGGCGCTTACGACGGCGCATGGCGCGTTGCCCAAAACGCTGCGTACAAAAACCGGGCGCAAGGGCGCTGACGGCAAGTGCGAGGGTTGCCACTACTACTTTCGCGCGCCGAGGGGAGCCGCAATCCGCAACAGCGCAGGCGCTCTTGGCAAAGGGCTGGACATTCGGGCGGACGGCGGGTACGTGGTAGCTCCCCCATCGCTCCATTCGAGCGGGCTGCTCTATGAATGGCTGGCACCAGAGCAACCGCTTGCCGATGCGCCGCCGTGGATGCTGGCAAGGCTGAAAGAGGCGAAGCCCACACCAGAGGCACCACGAGCGCAAGGTGAAACCATCACAGAGGGTGGGCGCAATCATGCACTGGCAAGCCTTGCTGGGACAATGCGGCGGCGCGCCATGACTCCAGAAGCAATCGAGGCCGCGCTACTGAAAGAGAATGACGCGCGCTGCAAGCCGCCGCTTCCGGCAAGTGAAGTGCGGGAGATTGCCCTCGGAATGGAACGCTACAAGCCGGGAGCGCAGACCTCCAAGCCGTTGCGTCGTCCCGATCTGATTCGTCTTTCTGACGTGCAAGCGCAACCAGTCTCATGGCTTTGGGAGCCTTACATCCCACATGGAATGATTACCGTTCTTTCCGGTGATCCTGGAGTGGGCAAGACGTTTATGGCCTTGGCCATTGCTGCCAGCATTACACAGGGGCAGGAAATAGGCAGAGAGAATCAGATTACGGCTGGAAACGTCCTCTACCTAACGCTGGAGAATTCCTTGTCTCACGTACTCCGGCCTCGTTTTGATGCACAGCGCGGCGACGCTACTCGGTTGCACGTCATGCGTGGAACGCTTATTCAGGATGGAGAAACGGAGAAACAGGGAACTGTAAGTCTTGCCGATACAGACGAAATCGAAACTGCTATTACTGAAACCCAAGCGCGGATAGTGGTCATTGATCCTTTACAGTCTTTTTTTGGCTCAAACGTGGATATTCACCGCTCCAATGAAACCCGCCCCATTTTGGACGGGTTGAGCAGGATTGCTGAGAAATTTAACTGCGCAATGCTCATTGTCCGTCATCTTTCCAAAGGGCAAAGCGGGCGGGCCATTCATCGCGGGCTTGGATCGATAGACATTACCGGCGCGGCGCGGAGTGAGATTGTCGCGGCTCCTCATCCATCGGACTCCAGCCGCCGCGTTATGGCTCATGCAAAGTCCAATCTTGGAAAGTTTGGTGACTCGCTGGAATTCGAGATTAGCGGTGAAGGTCAATTCCACTGGCGGGGCAAGTCTGAGTTGACCGCCAATGATCTGCTATCGCCAGAGGCCGCCAGCGAAGATCGAAGCGCATTCGATGAGGCCGTGGATTTTCTCAGAGAATCGCTTGCTGGAGGACCACTGTCATCGAATGAGGTAAAAGCCAAGGCAAGTGAAAGGGGAATCAGCCTCGCCACACTCCGCCGCGCTCAAGGCCGCTTGAAGGTGATTAAGGCACCAGACGGATTCGGCCAAAGCTGGATGCTTTCGCTGCCCAGTGTTGCTCAAGAATCACCAGAGTTGTTCAACACGGAACCTTGAGCAACTCTGGAAAAGAATGAGCAACTCTGGGGCGAAGCCGCATTATGCTGGTGCGAATACTGGCAATGCAAGGGGGATAGGGGGTCAAAATCTCTGTGCAAAAGGCAAACCTAGACCGTGCTTCAAACACATTTACGCTTCCACAAAATACAACTTTTTCTGAAAAATCCATCTGCAACAATCAAAGTCTCTATCCCTCCGCAGAGCATAGTGCGGCGGGCCAGAATTGGCCCTCTGGTGCGCTGCCTTTCGCTGTAGAAGATACGAAAGCGGCTTTTGTCTTTGAGAGTGTTCCGGCTCGCATAAGCGGGCCGCTTCGCCCTCGCGGAGTTGTTGCCGCCGCTGGTACAACCGGCATTCGAGAGAAGTCATACCACGGTCCAATGCCCTACAATTTTGGCAGTCACTATGCCCAAGCTCGATTGGCTTACCCGCCCCGAAGATGAACGCGCCGCCGCCTCTGTGCCCTACCGGCTGCTGGAAGCCGTGCCGGAACTTTCCTACGGAGATGAGCGGACGGAGAATATGCTCATTCAGGGCGACAATCTGGAGGCACTCAAGGCTCTGCTGCCCTTCTACGCGGGCCGGGTGAAGTGCATCTTCATTGATCCGCCCTACAACACGCGCAGCGCCTTCGAGCATTACGACGACAACCTTGAGCACACACAATGGCTGGGCTTGATGTATCCCCGGCTGGAGTTGCTCCGCGAATTCCTCACCGAAGATGGAAGTATCTGGGTGTCCTTGGATGACAGCGAAGCTCACTACTTCAAAGTCATGGGTGATGAGATTTTTGGCCGCAGGAATTTCATCCTCGACATTTCGTGGCAAAAGCGAGATGGTCCACCGAATGACCGCAAGATAGCTTCAATCCATGACCACATTCTCGTTTGGGCAAAAGGGCGGCTTGGGGAGTCGAAGAAGTCTTTGGCCGAGGAGGTTTTTAACCTCATGCCACGGACAGAGAAGGCAGACGCGCAGTATCAGGTCTTTTCCGAACCAACAGGCCCGGACCCAAGAGGCCCATATAGAAAAATTGATACGACCGCGAATGGCAAAGGTGGTCGATATGTCGAGAGTCTTTTCTATCCTGTGACAAACCCCTTTACGAAGGAAGAGGTATGGCCGCGAAAGGGAACTTGCTGGCGACACAACAAAGAAGAGATGCAGCGGCTTCAAGATGATAACCGTCTGTACTGGGGTGTTAAAGGAACCGCTGGAACTCCGATGCGTAAGCTCTTTGCGTCGGAAGCGAAGCAAGGCATGTCTTCGCCGTCGATATGGAGCGATGCGGGGTTGAATCAACACGCCAGCAGCGAAATAGAAAAATTGTTTGGAGAGAAGGCAGCATTTGAAACGCCCAAACCGGAGGCACTTCTTCATCGTGTCCTGGTGATTGCCTCGAATCCTGGTGAGATCGTGCTCGACAGCTTTCTCGGCTCCGGCACAACGGCAGCCGTTGCGCATAAGATGGGCCGCCGGTACATCGGCATTGAGATGGGCGAACACGCGGAGACGCATTGCGTTCCGCGTCTCAAGAAGGTTGTAGACGGGGAGCAGGGCGGAATCTCTGAGGCCGTGGGCTGGAAGGGCGGCGGCGGATTTCACTTCTACCGGCTAGGCAGTCCCATCTTTGATGAGCAGGGGCATATTCATCCGTCGATCCGTTTCGATCATCTTGCCGCGCACGTCTGGTTTGCGGAGACGCGGACGCCCATCCACCAGAAGCGCAAGCGGTCCCCGTTGCTGGGCAAGCATGGGGAGACGGCCTATTACCTGCTCTACAACGGCATTTTGGGCGACAAGCGGCCCGACGGCGGCAACGTGCTGACGCGCAAGGTGCTCGCGGAGTTGCCCGCGCATGATGGACCCAAGGTGATCTATGGTGAGTGCTCACGGTTGAGCGCGGCGGCGCTGAAAGAGCTGGGCGTGATCTTCAAGCAAACGCCCTACGATGTGAAGGCGCGATAAGTGCTTGCCGCACGGGCGTTGGTTTTTTTCGTGTGAATAAGATGTTGGGACAGAATGAGCATTTGAGGGCAAGATGGACTTCCAACTCAAGAACTTTCAGACGGACGCACTGGACAAGCTGCGCGAGTATCTGGAAGAGGCGCGCCTGAGTAACGATCCGTGGCGAGCTTTCCAAAAGATTGCCCGCACTCCCACGGGACACACGCCTACCTATCACCCTGTTGCGGGGTTGGAAAAGGTGCCTTACGTCTGTCTGCGGCTGCCCACGGGCGGCGGCAAGACGATTCTGGGAGCCTACGCAATCCGCGTTGCAGCGCAGAGCTATATCGAAAAGGATTATCCGCTGGTGCTGTGGCTGGTGCCTTCCAACACCATCCGCATACAGACGGCGGAGGCGTTGAAGAATACCGCGCATCCCTACCGCATCGCGTTGGATGAGGCATTCGAGGGCCGCGTTCGCGTCTACGATATTAGCGAGATAGAGAACATTCGTCCGGCGGATATAGCGCAAGGAGTCTGTCTGGTGGTGGCAACCATTCAGGCCTTGCGCGTGGAGAAAACCGACAGCCGGGACGTGTACGCGCATAAAGAGGCTCTGGAAGATCATTTCACGCGGCTGCAAGCGAGCGTGCCGGGGCTGGAGACGATTGCGGACGGGCCGAACGCGGGCAAGGTGAAATACAGCTTTGCCAACCTGCTACGAATTCATCACCCGATGGTGATTGTGGATGAGGCACACAACGTCCGCACGGGCCTTAGCTTCGATGCGTTGCGGCGAGTCTCTCCGTCGTGCATTGTGGAGTTGACGGCGACACCTGACACCAACTCGCAGACGGGCAGCAATGTGCTGTATCGCGTGACCGCCTCTGCGTTGAAGGCGGAAGCCATGATTAAGCTGCCTATCGTGCTGAAAGAGCACCCGGCCTCATGGCAGGAGACCGTGAGCGATGCGCTGCGCACGCGCAAGCGGCTGGCAGAGTTTGCCACGCGGGAGCCGGAGTATATCCGCCCGATTCTGCTGATACAGGCGGAGAGCAAAGAAAAGCCCGCGAATGTGGAAGCTGTGAAGCAATACTTGCTGGAGACGGAAAAGGTGCCAGCGGAGCAAATTGCCGTGGCAACCGGGGACCAGCGCGGCCTGGACAAGATCGATCTGTTTCAGCGGAGTTGCCCGATTGAAGTTGTGATTACCGTACAAGCATTGAAAGAGGGATGGGATTGCTCTTTTGCCTATGTTTTTTGCTCCACGGCAAACATTCACAGCAGCAAAGAGGTGGAGCAATTGCTGGGCCGCGTCTTGCGGATGCCTTACGCAAAGCGGCGCGCCGTGCCGGAGTTGAATAAAGCCTATGCCCACGTCTCCAGCCCCAGCTTCGGACAGGCGGCGCGGGAACTGGCGGACAGCCTGATTGCAATGGGTTTTGAAGAGAATGAGGCAAAGCAGTTTATCGAAGTGGAACAGGTGGAGTTACCGCTGTTTTCATCTGCCGTGCCGGTCCTGACCTTGACGCTGGAGCAGACGCCGGACCTTTCCGGGCTTACGGAGCATGAGCGGCAAGCGGTCACAATTACAGAGATTGCGCCGGGGCAGGTGCGCGCGGAGGTCCGGGGGAAGATTGTCGCCGCTGGGGAAAATGCGTTGATTGCCGCCGCGCCAGCGCCCGCAAGAGCAGAGGTGAAACGGAAGATTGCCGAGCATCGGGCGGCATTCGAGCAGTTGCTTTCCCCTTCGCAGCGTGGCGTGGTTTTCACCGTTCCCAGGCTTTGCGTGGAGTGTCAGGGCGAGCTTGCGCTGGTAGATGAAGAGCTAGTGATTGAGGCGGCGGAATGGAATTTGCTGGATTACCCGGCGGACCTCTCCCGATTCGAGTATGACGATGCCTCCAAGACATTCGAGTTGGACATTGAAGGCAGCAAGGTAGTCATTCATCCCAAGGATGCAGAGCAGCTTGACTTGAATTTGCTCCCAACGGAGCAGACGGACTTAGACCTGGTGCGCTGGCTTGATAAGCAGGTGCGACAGCAGGACGTGAGCCAGCAGACAATGACGGCATGGATTCTGCAAGCCGTGACTGGACTGCTCAAGCGGCCTAGCCTGCCTTTATCGACGCTGGTGCGGGCCAAGTTCATCCTTGCCCGCAAGCTGGGGGAGTTGATTGTACAGGCGCGCAAGGATGCGAAAAAGCGGGGCTGGCAGCAATTGCTTTTCAGTGCTGAGGCGAGAGTCCAGACAAGCATAAGTGAGGAATTCGCTTTTCGGTACAGGCCAGACGATTACCCGGTAGGATGGTGGTACTCCGGTGGATGGGATTTTCAAAAACACTACTATCATCCGAAACCGGGCGAATTGGAGTCCAGCGGGGAAGAATTTGAGTGTGCTGTAGAGCTTGACCGGCACACTGCCGTCAAAACTTGGGTACGCAACCTTGCCAAGAAAGAGAGCGTATCGTTTTCGCTCCAGACTTCTACGGACCTTTTCTACCCTGATTTTGTGGCACAGTTGCACGATGGGCGCGTCCTGGTGGTGGAGTACAAGGGCAATGCCTACGCAACCAATGACGATTCAGTAGAAAAACGCAAGCTGGGCGCACTGTGGGCGGATCGAAGCAGCGGCAAGGCGCTTTTCCTCATGGCGGAGCGGCGCAAGGACGGGATGAACATACCACAGCAAATTACGGCGGTTGTGGGGTTGACGTGAGGCCGCAAACAGCAACAGCTTACATGGGGCACAAGCTCGTTTTCAGAGGTCAATATGCCATTCGCGCTGCTTCAACGGGGGTACATTTGGGGGTATTCCTTGAGAGTCAATTTGTAGTGTGTTGCAACTAAACGGCTTACAAGACGATAGGAATCCCTCGCTCATTCTTTCCAATCCCGTCGGCTCGTAATTGCAAATTACTGAAAATAATTGGATACATTGTCCACGGTCATCCGCACCTCTCCACTCATGTCCGGATTTGACCGGGGAATCAGCGGCGTGGGGGAAACTGTGGCGCTATCCCTTTTACTTTGCTGATTTCCATCAAAAGCGCCTTGGTGGTTCTAACCGCCGCTCATTAGTACCGCGATCATCCGCAACGCTGGATCGTGCTAGAACTGCTCTCGGTTGTCTTGGTGTACGAGTACGAACTCTGTCGCCAGAGGCACCGCAATGCGCTGCAGCTTCCACTCAAGAAAATTGGTCAACAGCCGCTGGCGCTTTCATCTCTTTATTCCGGAATGCTCATTCTTGGATTCTCGTAGACGGAGTAGGATTGCGCGTTGAGATCGAGTGAGCCATCGTTTGCAAATCCTGGGGTGAATTCAGGTTGCTATATAAGACATTTTCTATTTCAAGCACGGAATAAATGTGCGCGTTGTCCTGTTCCATGAGAGTTTTCACCAAGGATTGCAGCGATAACCGGCTAACTGCAAGCGAGCTTTCGGCAATCG
>Ga0181529_10005948_pt1 | contig 12567 bp, 12 predicted proteins | sample PEATcosm2014_Bin_36_FD_119763 | JGI IMG/M metagenome (GOLD analysis project Ga0181529, IMG submission 119763) | Peatland microbial communities from MTU Mesocosm Facility, Houghton, MI, USA - PEATcosm2014_Bin10_30_metaG | ecosystem: Environmental > Terrestrial > Soil > Wetlands > Peat | place... | reverse complement strand
GTCAGCTTCTGCATGACGGCCTTGACGAGGTCGACGTTGTCAGTGCCGGCGGCGGCGCAAATCCAGGTCCCGCCCCAGGAGAAGCTCTGGGGTCCCTTGCAGAAGGCCCAGTCGCCATAGGAGCCGTTTCCGACCGCGTCGGGGCCCTTGGCATCGGCCTTGGACCAGGGGGCGAGGCAGAAGTCGATGAACCAGCCGGGGCCGAAGTAGCACATGACCTTGCCGTCCTTGCCGGCGCCCGCGGCCGACTCGGGAGACCAAAGGCTCGCCTTGTTGTTGTAGCCCTTGTCGGTATAGGTCTTGGTCATGTCGATCCACTTCATGATGGAGGGATCGATCTGGATCTTGCCGCTCTTGTCGACCCAGGGGGACTTGGCGTTGTCGGAGAAGATGCGGAAGGTGTCGTCGTAGCCGGACACCATGAAGTAGCCCATCGACTTGGCCTTGGCGGCGGCGGCGTCGAACTTGTCCCAGCTGGACAGGGCGGCCTGGACCTTGGCCGGATCATCGGTGCCGAGCACGGCCTTGGCGATGGAGCGGCGATAGATGAGGCCGGCCGGGCAGGCCTGCCAGGAAACGCCCTTCAGGACGCCCTTGGAGTCGGTCATGAGGTCCTTGGTGTACTTGTACATCTGGGCCGTGTCCGACGGGGTCAGTCCGACGTCCTTGTAGATGTCGAGGGTGGAGTTGGTGTTGACGTACTTGAGGGCGTAGTCGGCCTCGACGAGGAACATGTCGATCTTGTCGTCCGGGGCGGCCTTGTCCTGGTTGAGCAGAGCCTCGTCGAGCTTGTTCTGATACGCGTTATCCTGGCTGGGGGTCACTACCCAATTGACCGTGACGCCGGCGGGTACGAGGCCAGCCTTCTCGAAGTAATCCTTGAACCTCGTCTGGAATTCGTCGTTCCACACATAGATCGTCAGTACCTTACCGCCGTTCGAGGCCATTGGGGCGGCGAATAGACCGACAGTGCTGGATACCAATACCAGCGCCATCAGAATCACGAGACTTCTCTTCATCGAGTCCCTCCTTGAATGAACTTTATTTAAACGCCTTAGGCGTCTAAACCTCAAGATTTAACCGTCCGCTCGCCGCACGAGTTCGAGAGCGCGCCGCGCTTCGAGTGGAGCCGCACCTGTTACCATGCCGAAGAGCCGTTCGCCCCCGGGCCAGAGGCCCTCGACGAAACCCCTGATTCGTCGCAACTCCGGTACCCCTCGGCACTCTCTGCCTCTTTGGATTATACTTCGCTGGTTGGTTGATTAGCTCAACCAAGGTAGGTATAGCATGGCAGAATGGAACAGTCAACGGCGAAATCGAGGCAGGCGATGGATCGGTTCGAATTGGGCGGGACCTGGGAACTGAAGCGCATAGCCGACGGGAGCATCGTCCCGATGGCAATCCCGGGGGATATCATGAGCGCCCTCCTGGCCGCCGGGAAGATACTCGATCCGTACTTCGACAGGACGGAGCTCGACCTGCAGTGGATCGGCCGCGAGGATTGGGAGCTCAGCCGGACGCTCGAGCTCGAGCCCGGCTTCCTCGCGAGGGAGCGCGCCATACTCGAATTCGAGATGCTCGATACCATCGCCGAAATCCGGGTCAACGGGGAGCTCCTCGGCTCGAGCGCCAACATGTTCACCCGTTTCCGCGCCGACGCCAAGCCTCTGCTCGCGACCGGGAAGAACCTCCTTTCCGTCCTCATACTCTCCCCCGAGCGCGCGGCTGCCGATGCCGCCGCCGCGCTGCCCTATCCAGTGCCCTACAGCGCCTACCCCGTCAACTCCCCTCACCGCAACCTGGTCCGCAAGGCCCAGTGCATGGCAGGCTGGGATTGGGGCCCCTGCTTGATGACAGGCGGAATTTACGATGGGGCCTCGCTCACTGCCCTCGACGGCCCGAGCCTCGCGTACGCGACGACCAGGGCCAGGCGGGAGGGGAGGCTCTGGCGCCTCGAGGTGACTGCCTGGGTGGACAGCCCCTCGGCATGCGAGGTCGAGCTGGAGGCCGAGATCGCGGGCATCGGCGCGGACGATCGCGTCTACGCTCGGACGAAGCGCGAATTCCTAGTGCCCGCCGGGGCCTCCCGGGAGAGCGTGGTGCTCGAGGTCGAGGGCGTCGAGGACTGGTGGCCGATCGGCTACGGGAAGCAGCCCCTCTACGCGCTCGACGTGAGGCTCGGCGAGGGCCGCAAGCGCAAGCGGATCGGTTTCCGCGAGCTCGAGGTCGTCACGAAGGAGGACGAGGCGGGCAGGGGCATGGTCTTCCGAGTCAACGGCCGCGACATCTTCTGCAAGGGGGCGAACTGGATCCCGGCCGACGCCCTGCCCTCGCGGTGGACCAAGGAAAGGCTGGACAGCCTCATCTCCTCGGCCGTAGAGGCGAACATGAACTGCCTGCGCGTCTGGGGCGGAGGCCGCTACGAATCCGAGGACTTCTACGACCTCTGCGACGAGAAGGGCCTCTTGGTCTGGCAGGACTGCATGTTCTCCTGCGCCCTCTACCCCTCCGACCCCGCGTTCCTCGCCAATGTCGAGGCGGAAATTCGCCACCAGGTGCTCCGCCTGATGGACCGTCCGAGCCTGGCACTCTGGTGCGGCAACAACGAGAACATCGGCGCCCTAGGCTGGTTTGCCGAGCCAAAGAAGAACCCCATGCGCTACATCGTCGACTACGACCGCCTCAACGAGGGCACGGTGGGCCGGATCGTGCGCGAGCTCGACCCGGGACGGACCTGGTGGCCATCCTCGCCCTGCGGCGGCCCCGCGGACTTCGCCGACAATTGGCACTCGGACGGCCGAGGGGACATGCACTTCTGGTCCGTCTGGCACGAGGGCAAGAGCTTCTCCGAATACCTCGGCGTCAAGCCCCGATTCTGCTCCGAGTTCGGTTTCCAGTCGTATCCGGGACTCGCGACGCTGCGCTCCTTCGCGCCCGAGGGCGAGCGCAACGTCACCAGCCCCTCTATGGAGCACCATCAGCGCCATGCCCGCGGCAACGCCATCATACTGGAGACCATGTCGAGGTACTTCCGCATGCCTTCGGGCTTCCCCGAGACCCTCTACCTCTCGCAGGTCCAGCAAGCCATGGCCATCAAGACCGCGGTCGAGTACTGGCGAAGCCTCAGGCCCCTCTGCATGGGCACCCTCTATTGGCAGCTGAACGATGTTTGGCCCGTCTCGAGCTGGTCGAGCCTGGACTACGGAGGGAGCTGGAAGCTCCTCCACTACGAGGCCCGGCGCTTCTTCGAGCCCCTCCACCTCGCGCTGATCCGGAAGGATGACGAGCTCGAGGCCGTCGCCGTCAACGACGGTCTCGAAGGCTTCGAGGGCCGCCTCGAGCTCTGGCTGCGCAGGCTCGACGGCTCAGTCGCCGCGGGCTTCTCGCGGGACGCAAGGGTCGGGCCCGAGTCCTCTGCCCTGCTGCGCTCCTTGCGCGTCTCCGAGCTGCCCTGCAAGGCTGAGGAAGCCTTCGTCGAGGCCAGGCTCGAGCTAGTCTCGAGCTCGGGCCGGGCGGAAAGCCGCGAGGCCCTCTGCTTCCTCGCGGAGCCCAAGCGCTATGCCTTCCCCGATCCCGGACTCGAGGCCGAGCTCCTCGACGCGGAGGACGGCGGGCTCGAGCTCGCCTTGCGCTGCGCTCGGCCCGCCTTCTACGTGGCGCCGGAGCTCGAGGGCGTGGACTTCGGCGGCCGCTTCGAGGACTCGGGCTTCCATCTCATGCCGGGCCGCGAGAGGAGATTGCGTTACCTCGGCGCGCGCGCGCCATTGGACGCGAGCGCCCTCCGCGCCTCGCTGCGCGTGATGCACCTGCGCATGAGCTATGCGGAGTAGGCGGATCGAGGCAGGCGCCCTGCTTGTGCCCCGATTCGCATCGCGTGTAGTCTCCCAGCCATGAATAGAGCGAAAGTCGTCCTGAAGCCGAGGGAGGAGGAGCGGATCCGCGCCGGGCATCCCTGGGTCTACGACAATGAGATAAACGGTGTCGAGGGTGGCCCAGGCCCCGGCGCCGAGGTCGAAGTCCTCGACGCGAGGCGGCGCTCCCTGGGCTCGGCCTTCTACAACCCCAGGTCCAAGATCCGCGCCCGCATCTATTCGCGCATACCCCGAGCCGCCGACGCGGACTTCTTCGTCGAGGCGCTCGGCAAGGCCCTGGCCTGGAGACGGCGATTCTTCGACCCTGAGCGGCAGAGCCTGCGCCTCGCCTTCGGGGAGGCGGACGGCCTGCCGGGCCTGATCGTGGACTCCTTCGTGGGCCGCTCCGAGGGCGAGGGGCGCGAGGGAAGGTGGCTCTCGGTCCAATTCCTCAGCCTGGGCGCCGAGACGCGCAAGGCCTCCATCCTCGAGGCTCTCTCGCGCGTCTTCCCCGCGGACGGCGTGGCGGAGCGCAGCGACGCGCCCGTGCGCGCCCTCGAGGGCCTGCCGCCCGACGTCGGGACCCTCGCGGGCTCGATCCCCGGATGCGTCCTCATCGAGGAGAACGGCCTCAGCTTCGGCGTGGACATCCTCGGAGGCCAGAAGACCGGCTGGTTCCTGGACCAGAGGTCCAACCGGGCGGCGGCCGCGCGCCGCGCGAAAGGCAGGGCGGTACTCGACGCCTTCTGCAACGCGGGGGGCTTCGGCCTCGCCTGCGCGGCCGCCGGGGCCGAAAGCGTCCTCGCCGTCGACTCCTCGCCCGAGGCCGTCGCGGCCGCGGCGGCCAACGCGTCGCGCAACGGCCTCGCGATGGAGGCCCGCGAGGCGAACGCCTTCGACCTCCTGCGCGAGCTGGAGCGGCAGCGGGCCAAATTCGGCCTGGTGATCCTCGACCCCCCGGCCTTCGCGAAGAACCGGGCCTCGGTCGAGGGGGCCAGGCGAGGCTATAAGGAGCTCAACCTCCGCGCGCTGAAGCTCCTAGAGCCGGGCGGAGTCCTCGTCACCTGCTCATGCTCCTTCTGGTTCGGGAGCGAGCCCTTCTCGCGCATGCTGGAAGAGGCGGCGGCCGACGCGGGCCGAATCATCAGGCAGATCGAGGAGAGGACGCAGGACCTCGACCACCCCATAGTCTCGGGCTACGGGGAGTCGAGGTACCTGAAATGCGTGATCGCGGCTGCCGACTAGCCGAGGACGATGGACCGCGAAACCTCGTCGACGTTGACTCCGAAGAGCCTCTGCAGCTCCTCGGCCTTGGTATACGACGTGCCCGCCTTCGCGTTGAAGAAGCGTATGAACTCCTCCATCGGGCCCGGGTCCTTTTTCATCTCATAAAAGGCCGAGGCGAAGGCCGCCCGGAAGAGGCCCTCCTCGGCGAGCTCCATGGTCTTGAGGCGACCGTACTGCCGCTTGGCGCGGCCGTCGACGATGGCCGAGGCCCCGTCGTAGCCGATAGTGAACACGAAATCCTCGCGCGATAGCATAGACTTCCTCCGGTCCTCGGGCCGAGGCGGCGCCTGAGGCGCCGCCTCGGGCGCCGTCCTAAGCGGGCGAGAAGCTTTCCTTGGAGGCTCCGCAGGTCGGGCAGATCCAATCGTCGGGGAGGCTCTCGAAGGAAGTGCCAGCGGGGATCTTGCCGTCGGGGTCGCCGACGGCCGGGTCGTAGATGTAGCCGCACACGTCGCAGATGTACTTCTTCATGCTTCTCTCCTTGTGATCAGGCCTTCCAGAGGCCGTGCTTGTTGCAGAGCTCGCGGGCGGTGACGCCGGCGCTCGCGACGGGGAACCAGGCCTCGGCCTTGTCCCCGGGCTTGAGGTAGGCGCGGTAGGAGGCCGCGACGCTCCCGTCGGCTGACGGAATGAGGAGCTCGATCCATTCAATGTAGTGATCGGCCTCCATCGGATGGGCTACCGAGCCCACGCGGACGAGGGTGCCCCCCTCCTTGGCCTCGATCACGGGCACGTGCTTCTCCTTGGCGGCGTCCGTCGAGTTCTCCGCGAGGGCTCGCATCGGCTTCCCGCAGCAGGAGGGATCGCAGTCGGAGCCGCGCAGCGCCTCGACGACGCTGCCGCAGGAATCGCACTTGAAGACCTGGAGCTTTTGGGCCATATCTTTGCTCCTCACCAATTCTCACCGAGGCGCTCGAAATATGCCTGAGGATGGGCGCAAGCCGGGCAGGCCTTGGGCGCCTCGGGCCCTTCGAAGAGATAGCCACAGTTTAGACAGCGCCAGACCACCGGCTTGTCAGCCTTGAATACCGTACCGGCATCGATGTTGGCCGCGAGCTTCTCGTAGCGCTTCGCGTGCTGCCTTTCGGCTACCACGATGGACTCGAAGGCCATCCCAATCGCCTCGAAGCCCTCCTCGCGGGCGGTCTTGGCGATGTCGGGGTACATGGTCTTCCACTCGTAGTTCTCGCCCGCGGCGGCCGCGAGGAGGTTTTCCTTGGTGCTGCCGATGACGCCGAAGGGGAAAGCCGCCGCGACCGGGGCCTCTCCGCCGTCCATGAACTTGAACATGCGCTTGGCGTGCTCCTTCTCCTGGTTGGCCGTCTCCTCGAAGATGAGGGAGATCTGGAAGTAGCCCTCCTCCTTGGCCTTGGAGGCGAAATAGGTGTACCTGTTCCTCGCCTGAGACTCCCCGGCGAAGGCCGTCATGAGGTTCTTCTCCGTCTTGGTACCTTTGAGGCTCTTCATACCCCACTCCTTGGCTATGGATTTTGCGCGGCCGAGTCGGCTTCCGCTGGGCCGAAGCCCGGCCGCGCGCCTGCTACTATAGTCAATCACCGATGGGGGCGCAACGAGTTTTTGCGACTGCCGCGTTTATTCCATTCGTCCCGCATTTCGTTACATTCGTCACTACTCCAGGGCCTCGGAGCGCTGTAGATTCTGGCCATGAACATCGCAGCCATGGACGACGTAGTCAAACGCTACGGCTCCCTCATAGCCCTCGACCATGTCGACCTCGAGATCGAGGAAGGGGAGATACTGGGCCTCCTCGGCCCCAACGGAGCCGGAAAGACCACGGCCATCCGCGCCCTCGCCGGCCTCGTGGCCGTGGACTCGGGCTCCGTAGAGCTCTTCGGAAAGCCGCAGCATCCGGGAGTCATGGACCTGAAGCGCCGCATGGGTCTGGTGACACAGGAGATCACCGTGTTCGAGGACCTGAGCGCCCGGGAGAACCTCGAGTTCTTCGGCGGGCTCTACGGCCTCAAGGGCGAGGGCTTGAAGCGCCGCATCGCGGAAACGCTGGAGTTCGTCGGGCTCACGGAGCATGCGGACAAGCGGCCCAAGAAATACTCCGGCGGCATGAAGCGGCGCCTTAACATCGCCTGCGCCCTCACGCACTCCCCCGAGTTCCTCATAATGGACGAACCCACCGTGGGCATCGACCCGCAGTCGCGCAACCGCATCCTGGAATCCACGCTCGCGCTGCGCGACAAGGGCACCACAGTCCTCTACACGTCCCACTACATGGAGGAGGTCGCGGCCATCGCCACGCGGGTGGTGATCATGGACCAGGGCCACGTGATCGCCCAGGGTACGGTGGACGAGCTGGTGGAGCGCATTCAGTACGAGGAGCGCGTCCGGCTGGAAGTGGGTGATCCAACGCAAGCGCTGCTAGAAAGGCTGAAAGCCATCCCCGGCGTGAAGCAGGTGGCCAGGGATGGGCAGACCTTGAGTATCGTCTCCGCGACGGGCTCGGACAATCTGGACCGGATACTCCAGGCGGCTCAGGGCTCGGGCGGCGTACGGTCGGTGCAGGCCGAAAAGTCCACGCTGGAGGACGTCTTCCTCACCCTGACGGGGAAGAGCCTGAGGGATGGAGGCGAATCATGACGGGCTCCATTCGGAATTTCCAGCTCATCGTTCGCTTCTCGGCCTTGCGCATGCTGCGAGACCTCCCGACCCTGATCGCGCTCCTCTGCTTGCCGATCCTGATCATCCCGATCGTCGGAGCGGTGTTCTCGAAGATTCTCGAGGGCAACCCGTTCCTGAGCGGGGCGAGGGATTCGATGTCCTTCTTCGCCGTCGGTATCATCGTCATGTTCCAGCTCTTCGACGGGAGCTACACTATGAATTACATAAAGGACGCTTTCCTCACGGACAGGAAGTGGCGCTTGGCCACCGCGCCCTGCGGCCCTTGGTGCCTCGCGATGGGAATCACGGTCGCCGGTTGGCTGGCGAGCATGCTGCAGGGGCTTATCCTGGTGCTTTTCACGCGAGTGATACTGGGCGTGCACTGGGGGAACCTCGGCGTGGTGGTCGCGGCCTTGGCAGCCGCCGCGCTTCTTTCCCAACTGGCCAACCTGGCCCTCATCCTGCTCGTCCGCAACCACAGCCTGGCAGCGTCGGCCTCCTGGCTCTTCGCGTACGGCTCCTGCATGCTCGGCGGGCTCATCTTCCCCTTGCCCACGGGCCTGCCCTTCTGGCGCTTCATGGTCGACTATGGCACTCCGTACTCCCTCGCAAAGACGGCGTTGATAGCCGCCGAGGGCGGCAGGGCGCGGGCGGACGCCGCCCTGGGCATCGGGGCCCTTTTCGCGCTCGCGGCGCTGGTGGCCGCCTTCGTCGCGCTCCTGGGACGGAGGAAGCTCGCATGACGATCCTGCGGTTCGCCCTCAAGCGCGCCTTCCGCAGCCCCGTCAACGTCCTCCTCCTCTGCGTGATCCCCGTGGGCGTGGCCCTTCTCCCCGCAGTGGAGGGTCGGGATTGGACGCTTCCCATCGGCTATCATCTTTACGGGATGGTCATCATGTCCGCGGCCTTCCTCATGGTGCGCTCCATCTTGGAGGACCGGATCTCCGGCGCGCTCCAGCGCATCAGCGCCGCCCCCGTGAGCCACATGCGCTACCTCGCGGAAACTCTCCTGGCGTATGGAGCGCTTCTCCTGATCCAGACCGTCCTCGTCGTGGGCATAGGCGTCTTGGCGCATGGCGGCCGCATACACTCGCCCCTCCTGCTTTTTGTCGCGTACTTCTTTTTTTCCTTGACGTCCATAGCCTTCGCCCTCGCGTGGTGCTCGCTTTTCGGGCGCCGGGATGTCGCCTATGGCACTCTCTCCTCGGTTATAACGCTCCTGACCATGCTTGGAGGATTCTACTGGCCCATCGAGATCATGCCGGTGTTTTTGCAGCGGACGGCGCCGCTCAACCCCTGCTATTGGTTGATGGAGGCCGCGCGCGAGCTGCAAAAAAGCGGCCTCACGTGGCGGTTTGCCCTGTCCCTGGCCGTCATGCTACTCTTCACCGTCGCCTTCCTCCTGGTAGGGAGCAGGCGCCGGATGGAGTAGGGGTGGATCGGCAGAGGATCTCACCGACAACGATAGCCCTCCTGTGGCGCATCCTGGGCATATCCATCCTGGCCGCTATATGGATAGCGAGCCGCCTTCGCGACGAGATCCTTGTCCTCGTCCTGTTCCTCTGCATCATGTCCATCGCGCGGTCGCGCTTTCCCCTCATGCCCGCCTGGACCGTAATGCTGGACCAGGCGGCCTGCGGAGCCGCCATGCTCCTCTGGCCGGTGGCCGCCTTCGGCCTGGACCTGCCCGTCCTCGATGCCGCGATCGCCGGCGCCCCCTGGCTCGCCTTTCCCGCCTTGGTCGTCATCACGGTCATGGGCGCCTGGTCCCTCCCGCTCGCGGCCGCCTTGCTCTGCGCGGCGCTGACCGGTTGCTCCATCCGGCTCTGGGCGCAGCAGCTCGAAGCGGCCCATCGAGACGCGGACCGCGATCGGCGCGAGCGCTATGACTTGGAAAGCCTAAAATCGGAGCTCCTGGCCTCAAATATCCGAGCGGCTCGCATGGCGGAATTGGCGGAACGCGCCCGCATAGCTCGTGACCTCCATGACCACGCGGGCCATGAGCTTACCGCCGCCAACCTGGCGCTATTGGCCCACGCGAAGCTTCGCGACCAAGGGGATCCCCAGGCGGAGGAGATGCTCGACGAGGCGCGTCGTCGCGTCGGAATAGGCTTGGACCTCCTCAGGACGACGGTGCACGGCCTGGCGACGCGCCAGGCGCTGGGTCTCGGGGCGTTCGAGGCCATCTGCCTGCGCTTCACCGTGTGCCGCGTGGCGCTCGACGTGCACGGAAACACGGAGAGGATTCCCATCCACCTCTGGAACGTTCTGGAGCCCTGCCTCAAGGAGGGCCTGGCCAATGGCGCGCGTCATGCAAGCTCGGAAAGGATCGAGGTCTCCCTGGACGTGGGACTGCGGATCGTACGCCTTTCGATCCGCAACGCCTGCCTCGGTGCGACTCCGTTTGGCGGCGGCCTGGGCCTGCGCAATCTCCGGCAGCGCGCCCGCGCGGTCGGCGGCAGCGTCAGCGTGGACGCGTCGGATGGCTTCCGCCTTGTATGCGTGCTGCCCTTGGACGAGGATAGTCCCTTCCCGGCCGCCGAGGCCCGGCCGTGAAGGTCCTCATCGTGGACGACGATCCCCTGGTAGCGAGGAGCCTCAAGGTCCTTCTATCCGACGAGCCGGACATGGAGGTCGTCGGCACGGCGCCCGACGGTGCCCACGCCCTCTTGGCCTGCGAATCGGAGCCGCCCGATGCCGTACTCATGGACATCCGCATGCCCGGCATGGACGGCATCGAGGCCACGCGCCAGATACGGAAGCGCTGGCCGGGGGTCCATGTGATGATCCTGACCACATTCGAGGACGACAGGAACGTGCGCCTCGCGCTGCAGGCGGGAGCGGAGGGCTACCTGCTCAAGTCGGCCTCCGCCTCCGGCATGGCGGAGAGGCTGCGCGCGCTGGCCTCGGGCACGGCGGTCCTTGATTCGGATGTATTCCGACGCCTCACGGATCCGGAGAAAACCCCCGTGGAGGGTCTCACCCTCCGCGAAACCGAGGTTATGGAGCTGGTTGCCCAGGGCTGCTCCAACAAGGAGATCGCGGAACGGCTCTTTATCGGCGAAGGTACGGCGCGTAACGTCCTGTCCGTCGTGCTGGATAAGCTCCAGCTTCGGGACCGGACCCAGCTCGCTATCTTTTACTGGCGTCGAACGCTCTAGCGCTCGATTGAACCGGGCTACCCTCGGCCTATTCCCATCTTCGCTGACCACCATACCTCCGGACGTATAGGGCTATTTCAATCGCGGCGCCTCCTCCCGCGCGTATCCTCCGGGAGGCCTTCCATGCCCTTGCATATGCTCTATGACTCTGGCCGGATCTGTAAAATCAATCCCCCGAAAGTACGCGAGCGCCTGGCGCGCGAGGGTCCCGCCTCCCTCTCCGACGCGGATCTCCTCGCGGCCCTCCTCGGTACCGGCATGCGCGGCAAGAACGTCCGCGAGCTCGCGGAGGAAGTCCTCGGCCTGTTGGACTCGTCGAGGGAAGTGCCCGATGCCGAGATGCTCGGCCGGCTCGCGGGCGTCGGCGAGGCCAAGGCCGCCGCAGTCTGCGCCGCCCTCGAGCTGGGCCGCAGGCTATACGGCTCCCGTGACAAAAAAGTGGCATCCCCTGGCGATGTCTGGCCGATCGTGTCCCATTGGTCCGATCGCAAGCAGGAGCGCTTCATCTGCTGCTCGCTCAACGGGGCCCACGAGCTCATCGCCGCCCGCGTCGTATCCGTGGGCTTGGTGAATAGGACGGTCGTCCATCCCAGGGAAGTCTATGCCGACCCTATAACCGACCGAGCCTGCGCGGTGATCGTGGCCCATAACCACCCGTCGGGCCGCCTCGACCCGAGCCCCGAGGACCGCGAGATCACGGCTCGGCTCAAGGGCGCCGCCGACACCCTCGGCATCGCGCTGCTAGACCACCTCATCTTTTCCGGCGAAGGCTACTACAGCTTCGTCGAGCATGGGCTGCTGGAGCCGCCGACCTCGGATTAGTCGGTCGCAGCCCTCTTAGCGCCTGGGCGATCCCCAACCAATCCCATGCGGGAAGGACCAGGGACCTCCCAGGCGAGGCGAGGATCGCATGGACCGCCGCTAGAGTCGATCCTATCTCTTGCGTCCTCCGGAGACGGAAACTCAATACGCCGAGCTATTTCACGAAAGGGGAACTGGCGATCCTAAAACCTCGCGCGTTATCGCGCATCCAAGGGAACCTCCTCGCTCTGAAAGCCGAACGGAGACCGAGTTGGAGGCCCACGTTCCATGCCCCGCCTCGAAGGACTCGAGTGTCGCCTGAATCTGGGCCCTGTGGATTCTCCTGCGGCGACTTTACGTAATCGCCATACCAATCCTGACACCACTGCCAGACATTCCCGGCCATATCATACAGACCAAGAGCATTGGGTTTCTTCATGGCAACAGAATGGGGAGCCGTATATCCAAAGCCATAGTACCAGGCGACCTCTTCAGGATTGGAACTTCCTGCGAACATCGCCTTCGGCGCCAGGGACCTAGCCGCGACACCGCCTTTGGCTGCGTACTCCCATTCAGCTTCCGATGGGAGACGATACCCCGAGATAGAATAATCGCAGGAAATGCTGTTGTGCGCAGTCATGTTCCATCCTGCTGGCCATTTTCGAAAATCAGGTTCACCGCCATATCGGTAGACTAGATTTCTACCCTCGCTTTGACTCAACCAATTACAAAAGGCAATGGCATCATACCAGCTGACGCACACTACCGGATATTGGTCGTTCTGAGCGTAGCCCGGATTCGCCCAATTCGCTGGATCGCCGCCCAGTTCAGCGCTG
>Ga0181529_10005945_pt1 | contig 12571 bp, 13 predicted proteins | sample PEATcosm2014_Bin_36_FD_119763 | JGI IMG/M metagenome (GOLD analysis project Ga0181529, IMG submission 119763) | Peatland microbial communities from MTU Mesocosm Facility, Houghton, MI, USA - PEATcosm2014_Bin10_30_metaG | ecosystem: Environmental > Terrestrial > Soil > Wetlands > Peat | place... | reverse complement strand
GGACGTGCTCTACCACCTGTCGGTCATCGGGGCGGACCATATCTACTCCACGGGACTCGACTTCGCCAAGTGGTCGGCTGAGATGATCGCCGACATCGGAGAGAAGATCAGACCGCACCTTCAGGACGTGTGGGCGGCCAGCCGCAAGCGATTCAATTCCGAGAACCGGAAAAGCCTGATCGAATCTTTGGGCAAGCGGCTCGACAAGGACAACAACGCCGATGTCGGCGGGGTGGCGAACGAACTGGCGCGCGGATTCATCGAGGATGGGATTCGGAATCGGGATCAGATCGTCGATAAGGTGCAGGCCGAGCTGAAGAAGGCGCTGCCCGGCATCACCCGCCGTGACACCATGGATGCGATCTCGGGCTACGGGAAATATCGCCAGTTGACCCACAACGAGATCGAGGACGCCCTGCGGGATGTCAGGGGCCAGCTTCAGCAGGTGGCCAAACTAGAGGACATGGAGTCCGGCCAGGCACCGGCCAAGACGGGGGCCGAACGCCGGACCCCGACCGACGAGGAGCGCAGGTTGATCCAGCAGGTTGAGGAGCGAAAGAAGGCCGCGGGCTACGACGTTACCGATCCGGCCAAGCAGTTGAAGAGCTCACTGCAAGCCGCGGAGACGCGCCTCGAACACGAGATCGCGGACGTGGAGAAGCAGTTGGCCGACCAGGCGCCTTTCGAGCCGACGAAAATCCCCGCGCCTACGAATGCCAGGATCGAGGAATTGAAGGGCCAACTGTCGGACCTGAAGAAGCAGCGCCAATACATGCGGGAATCGCTGCAGCCGCCCGAGCGGACGACCCCAGAGGAATCCGCTCTGGCCAGCGTTAAGAGCAGTCTCAAGCGCCAGATCGCCGACCTGGAGAAGCAGATCGACACCCGAACCAAGATCGTGAAGGAGAAGCGGGGCATCAAGTACGACTCCGAGGCCGAGGGACTGCGGGACCGTCGGGATGTGCTGAAGCAGCAGTACGAGGAAATCTTCGGCAAGCCTGGGCTGACGGACGAACAGCGGCTCAACATGTGGAAGGCCCGGGCGTTCGCCCGCGCCGAGGAATACCAGCGGCGGATCGCCGAGAGCGACTTCGCGCCGGCGCCAAAGCGTGAGCCGGTGAAGCTGGATCCGGCCGGGATAAAGATCCAGCAGCAGTTGGAGCGCATCAAGCAGGAGTTCGGCGAACGGCGGGCAGAGGCCGAGGAGCAGGCACTCCCGCGGTATCGGAAGATATTAAACCAAGTGGCCGGGACTGCCCGGGCGGCGGCACTCTCTGGTTATCACACGCTGGTCAAGCTCGCCACCTTCAGCCTGGGCCAGCTCATGAGCAAGCCCTTCACCGAGGCCGTTGGAGCGGTCATCCGCCGCATGCCTGGTTTCCGCGACGTGGCCGCAAAGGCTGATCTTGAGGCTGGGGCCGAGGCAAAGTCGCTTGCCGCGTACTACAAGGGATTTTTCACCGATGGGGCGGCCGATGCCCTGGAGACGTTGAAATCCGGCAAGAGCGGCCTCAAGGCTGAGCTTGCCACGCGAAAGGAGAACATCCGTCCTGTCCACTGGTACGACTACTTCGGCCTGAGCCATGCGGCCGAGAAGTCCCTGGAACTCCGTGGGGATTTCGAGATGCGAATGGTCAAGGGCGAAGATAACCTGAAGGCCATCGGTGAGAAAGCAGCCGACCAGGAAACCCACTACGAGGCGGACGTGGCAAAGGCCATTCAGAACGGCCAGGACGTGACCGACCCCTTGGTTCAGGGCGCCCTTCGCAAGCGGGCCTACGACTACGCCAACCGAAGCATTTTACAGGAAAATAACATGGTGGCCGACTGGATCAACTCGCTGACCGCCCGACTTGAGCAGGCCAACCCGGAGACCGGGGAGGCGAGCTGGGCCAAGGCCACGCTGTCGGCTTTTCTCAAAACCTTTGTCACGAAGGGGATCGTCAAGACGCCGATGAACTTCGTCTGGCAGACGGCATTCGAGCGTTCACCGATTGGCCTGACCGCCGGGTTGGTGGAGAACATCCGGGCGAACGTGAAGGGCGTGGAAAAGCTGACCAACGATCAGGCCAACACGATCCACCGTCTGCTCAAAGTCGGGGCGGTCGGGACCGCCATGTACGTCTGGGGGGCCATCGACGCGACGAAGAAACCGAAAGACCGCATCTTCGGCGGCTACTACCAACCGGGCGATAAGCGAGATCCAAACGACGTGGGGTTCTCCCGCATGAGAATTGCCGGCTGGGAGACGCCGACCTGGGTTCATTTCCTGTTCCTCGAACCCGCCCAGATGGGCAACACGATGATGCGGGTGGCCACGAGCAAACTGAACAAGAAGAGTTCCAAGACGAAAGGTGTGGTCGAGGGCGCCGTGGCGTCCGTCCTGGCCGCAGCCTCGGCCGCCCCCGTGGTGAACCCGATCACCAACATCGCCGAGGACGTCGAGCGCCACCAGGCCGAGAAAGTCCTGTGGGATGAAGTCGCCGGCCTGATCCCCATGCTGTCGGCGAACATCGCCACCGACCTTGATCAGAAATCACGTTCCCCGAAGACCTTTGCCGAGGACTTGGAGGAGAAGATTCCCGGCCTTCGCCAAAACGTGCCCGAGACCAAAGCGCAGAAGAAAAAGGATGCGGCGTTGCCGAGTCGCGACATCAACACCACTTTCGGCCAATGAACGTCTGCATCAAAGTCATTCCCCATTCCGAGCAAAAATATCCGACTTGCGGGGACTGGAGATATGATGCCGACGGCACACTGCAAATCCGAATCAGCAAACTAGGTAACTGGCGTTACGAAATGCTTGTCGCGGTGCATGAGCTGGTCGAGGTGCTGATCTGTAAACACCGCGGCATATCGGTTAAGGCTGTGGACCGTTTCGACATCGCCTATGAGAAGAACCGCAAGCCAAGCGACGAAAGCGAACCGGGCGACGAGCCAAGTGCCCCTTACGTCAACGAGCATTGCGCGGCTACTGGCGTCGAGCGCATCCTTGCGATGCTGCTCGGAGTGAAATGGAAACGCTACGAGGAGGCCATCAACCGCCTGCCATGACTGACCTCAAGGACAAAGTCGCTTTCGTGATTTGTTCGCCGCTTTTCGTGAGTCTGGCGGAAAGGCTAGGACGGGATTTCGGCAAGGTGTTCTTGCACGTCCCGACCTCGGGTTCTTTCGTAACGATGAACCAGGGCATGGTGGGAACCGGCCTGCCGAACGTCGAAAAGGTGGACTCGATCTTCGGGCCGCACCTCAAGGAGGCGGACATCGTGATCTTCCCCGACATTGGTTTTGCCCCCCTTCAAATCGAACTGGAGGAGAAGTACGGCAAGCGCGTGTGGGGCCCGCGCAACGGCGAGGAATTGGAGCAGCGGCGGGAACTCTGCAAGCAGCTCATGGAGAAGGAAGGACTGCCGGTCGCTCCATGGGTCCAACTGAAGGGCATGGATGCCCTACGCAAGCACCTGGCCACGCACAAGGACCAGCACGTCAAGATCAACAGGTGGCGCGGGCTGACCGAGACGTTTTTCGCCCCGAACTCCGAGAGCGTCAGCGCGAAGCTCGATGACCTGCAGGCCGAACTCGGCGCCTTCAAGGAGACATGCCTTTTCATCGTCGAGGACGACCTGCCGGACAAGGTGGAGATAGGAACCGACGTCTACTGCATCGACGGCCAGTACCCGTCAAAAACGCTCCTCGGGATCGAAGTGAAGGATCTCGGTTACTGCGCTGAGTTTGTCGATTGGAACGCCATCCCCGAGCCTTTGCGTCGGTGGAACGAGACGATGGCCCCCTACTTTGCGACCTACGGCTACCGCGGGTTCCTGTCCTGCGAGATCCGAATCGGAGAGGACAAGGTGCCCTACCAGATCGACGCCTGCACGCGCGCGGGCAGCCCACCGTCCGAACTCTATCAGGAGTTCTATCTCAACCTGGCCGAGATCGTCTGGGAAGGGGCAGACGGCAACTTGGTAGATCCCGAGCCGGCCGGGAAGTTCGGCGCCCAAATCGTCCTCAAGAGCGCATGGGCAGGAAGCGGGGCGAACGGCAAACTGCAGCCCGTGATCTACCCGGAAAAGTTCGCCCGCAACATCAAGCTGTTCGACTACGTAGTGGTCAACGGGGAGCGATTCGTGCTGCCCCTGGAGAAGGACGTGACCGAGATCGGGGCGGTCGTAGGCTGGGGTGACAGCATGGAGGAAGCCATCGAAATGGTGAAAGAGGCCGGCGAGTCGATCGAGGGTTACGGCATCAAGTTCGCCATCGGGCCTGTCGAGAACGCCATGGAGGAAATGGAGAAGTTAAACGAGATCGGCCTCAAAGTTTTCAGCTTTTCGAAATGAACAAGGGAAAATTACTCACTCTTCGACCGCTCACGGATGCCGAGCGAAAGATAGTCCGCGGGGCCACTCCGCACTACAAGGGGGCTGTCCCGCCCAAGCCCAGGCCGTTCCTAAAGCTCGCTCAACTCCACCCTCTTACTCTCAGGCAATCTTGACACCGATGCCTCCATTTGATTTCTCAACTCAGGGCATCCACGCCAAGGCCCGCATAGCGGGGGAGAAGCTGGGCGAAGAGCATCCGATCCCCGCATGAAATTCCTGAAAGCATTCATCTTGGTCGTTTCGCTGGCGTTGTCGGTTCTCCCGGCGGCCCGGGCAACCGTTTCGAGTTCGACCACTTGGGCGCAATACACGCTATCATCGAATCCACAAACGCTGGTCGTCCCCTTCACGTTCCAATTTCCGGCCGACCTTTTCGTTCTCGACAGCAAGACCAGCCCGCCGACGCAGTTGGTTTTGAACAGCGACTACTCGGTGACGGGAGGGGGGGGGAATACCGGCAACGTCATCACGATCCCGGGCGGCACAAACGGCGTGCAGATCGGCGACGTGATCACCGTCACGCGGTCGGTGCCGCTCACCCAGACGACGACTTTCACGAACACCGGCCCGCTGACAGCGGCGATGATCGGCAATGGCCTCGACAAACTGACGATGCTTGTGCAGCAAATCGGCCTCGTGGCCAACTATCAGGGGCTGGGCCTGCAGTTCCAGCCGGACGAGACGATCAGCGGGGTGCTGCCGCTTTCGCAGCGCGAGGGATGCCTTTTGGGATTCAGCAACCTGGGTGTTCCGACCTTCATCCCACTGGCGAGCGCCGGGCTGGGCAACGTCAGCGGCCCGTCAATCGCCGCTCCTGGGCACTTGGCGGCGTTCAACGGGACGACTGGGCTTTTGATCCAGGACAGCGGCTATTCGCCGTCAAGCCTGCTTGCGGCCGGTTTCTCGGCCAATTTCAACATCCTGTCGCTGACGGGGCCATTGCAATACAATGCCCTCACTTACGCGACCGGCGGAAACGTTCAAATCCGATTCGACGAAGGAAGTTATGCGAACATCGGCCTTACGACATCGAGCATAAGCCTGTCTCCGTCGGGTTCGGACGGAATGCTCGCGGGACGATTTCAGATCATAACAATCACCAATCTATCGGGGGGGTCGGCGACCATAACGGTCAATTCCTCTTGGGTTGCAGGCGGAGGTGTTCCCTCGACCTTGGCGAATAACGGGAGCGTGACGCTGTTTTTGTCCTGTTCGGGCACGACCGAAGGATCGATAGCGATTTCGGGCATGGGAGGAACGGCAAACACGTACACGTTCATCGACAGCCTCTCTAACAGTTCGGGCACAGTCTCGCTTTCCGGCGATTCCGCTTCCCCTGGCAATTCCTACTTTTACGGCACGAACGGCAGCGGAACAAAGGGCTGGTATGCCCAAAACACAATCCCCGCGGTCCTGTCTGGCGGTACGAGCACCCGGCTGCTTTATTTCACCGGATCGACCACCTACGGAAGCAATTCGGGGCTCACCTCCGACACCTCCGGAAACCTAAGCGCCCTGAGCCTCACCGCCGGTTCCGGAGGAATTACCTCGGCGAGCGGCGACAACCTCATTCTCGCGGCGGCAAGCGGGAAGGTGCTGCAAACGGTCACGGCGTTCAACCACGTGACGACGGGCAGCAATTCCCTTTTCGATCAGTGGGGCATAACCGCATCGCACTCGCTCAACGTCGGATGGGATGGGTCTGAAGGCCTCATCACGACCTTTGGCAAGGCCGACCTCATTATCTACGAGGCGTCGAGCCACCAGTTCGAAACCACGTCCTCGACGACAGCGCTCCTTCTCTTCGCCTCGGGACGGACTGGACTCGGCGTGGGTTCGGACGACGGCTCGGACCAGCTCCATGTCGGCGGCCAAATCCGAACCGACGTCACCCTCAGCACCTCCTCCGCCTCGGTCGGCCACTCTTTTCCCATGAACGTCAACGGAACAGTCGTCCAAGTCCTCTGCCAGTAACCCACACATGAAAATTCGAGTCCTTACTTTCTCGCTGGCCCTTCTGATGCCTTTGGCTTCGCGGGCCTGCATCGGCACAGTCAAGAACAACCTGTCAAGCACGACCGTGGAGACGATCGTTATCCCCGGCACGTACATGCAGACGTGCGTCATTCAGAACAATACCACGGTGGCCTTCCGCATGACGATCGACGGCGGAAGCACCTACACCGACCAGCAGACCGGGAAGGCTGGGGCGGACCCGACGACGACCAGCGGCATCGTGGTTGCAGCTGGTGCCAGCTATACTATCAACACGCTGCCAAACGGTGCGGGGTTGCATCGGCCCATCCGCATAATCTTTGAAAGCAGCGGAGCAACCGGACAGATCGACATCGACACCGACGATTCTCCAGGGTCGAACGCCAGCACCACGTTCCCGACGTCTTAGGCAATGAAAAAGCTTATTTCAATTCTATTATCAGTTGCGCTGGCCGCTGCCTGCTTCGGGCAGGGAGCTATCACTCCGGGGGCAGGCAGCGCGGTCCTCCAGATCAACACGAGCATCCCGGGATCTGGCCCTTACAGCCCTTCGAGCTTCGCGGCGACCGACATCCTGATCGGAAACGGGACCGGGCCTATTCTCGCCAGCGGGGCCACGATTACAGGCTCGGGTAATATTTTGACGTTTCCCGGCGGCTCCTCCCTTACCGACAACGGCAGCGGCGGCGGGACGTGGGCGGCGGGGGGGACGAATCAGGCTCTAAATCTTAACGGCTCTGGGACAGGAGGAATTAAATCCACGCTTAACTCCGTGGGCACCGCCGCAGCCGTCGGGCTGACGCTGGCCAACACGACCGCCTCCAACTCCGGCGCAACCCAGCAGTATTCTCCGGCCCAGGTGGACATCGCCCATGTCTGGAACACGACCAGCACGGCGGCGGATAATTACGCTCAGTGGTTGCGACAAGTGACGGTGACGAGCGGCACCTCCCCGACCTCCGCAATGATCTGGTACTCCAGTATCAGCGCGACTTCGGCACCGAGTTATACGCAAGCGATGAGTTTAACGAGCGGTGGGAACGTCACGTTTGCGGGAAACATCTCCACCGCTGCTCCCTCCGGAGGCACCGCCGCAGCCGTCAAATTCGGCATATTCTCCGGCGGCGGCGCACAGCATGACATCGCCGGAACGCTCTATCACCTGACGGACATCGGAACCGCTAACACTTGGACGGCGAAGCAGACGATGACGCCGGGTGCTACCGTGGCGGGCCTGAATGTCGGGTCGGTTTCGTCTGATCCGTCTACGCCGGTTAATGGGGATTTGTGGTATAATTCCACGGGTAATGTGCTGAATGCCAGGATCAATGGAGCGACGGTGGCGCTGGGGAGCGGCGGTGGAGGCGTCAGCTTGACCGCAGGCAATGGAACCCTGACCGCATCTCCTTCAACGATCACAGGAACCGGTTCCTATGTCCTTAACCTCAGCAATGCCAATAAGTGGCTAGCCGCCCAGACGTTCACGAACTCCGACCTCCTCCTACTCGGGAGTTCGACAGGCGCGACGACTTTCACCAGCGCAAACGCCGGATCGAGCAATTACACGCTGACTTTTCCTGCTGCGACCGACACGGTTGCAGTCCTCGGTACGGCGCAGACTTGGACGGCCGCGCAGGTGCTCCCGGTTGGATCGACCATATCCGGAACGACCAGCGGGACCAATGCGGCTTCCGGGAAGATCGGCGAGGTGCAGACGGCGCAGACCTTACGCGCGTCCGCAGTATCGCTGACCAGTTCAACCAGTTCCAATGTAGTCAGCCTTACGCTGCCGGCCGGCGATTGGGATGTCTCGGGTTCGGTTGGTTTCGCGGTCCAGGTCAACACCACGATCGCCGACAGCTTCGCTGGCGGGATCTCTACCACGAGCGGGGCCCTTCCGGGGGTTGATTCCGGCCAATGGTTCAATATTCAAATCGGCAACCAAACGATTGCCGGCGGGAGCAATTTCGTGGCCGCGGTCCCCACGTACCAGATGAACCTTAGCACATCGACTACCATCTATTTGGTGGCCTTCAGCGTTTTCGGGACAGGACCGTGCTCCGCCTATGGCACGATCTATGCCCGCCGCTCGGCCAACTCCCATCTCTAATCAAATGAAACGCATCCTCTCTGTTATTCTTGGGCTAGCGTTTGCTGGATCTTTACACGCCCAGCAGCTCGTATTCGGAGTGCTGCCCAGCTCGCCGCCGGGCACTGATCTTTTTCTCGGACAAACCAAGAACGAAAGACGAAACGAATGAACAAGGCGACTGTCTGGAACTACTGCGCGCACTACCTACTCGGGGCGATCTACGGCGAAGTGAGCGCGACCCCGAGCGCAGGCTCGATGATTGTTACCGGGGCAAACATCGCTGCAACTCGGCTTTATTAACTCCATGCTCACCCACCTCCAAAAACACGCGGTTGGCTACTGCACGATCCTGGCCTCCGTCGTGAACGTCCTCGAAGAGAAACTCGCCTCGGCCTGGCCTCATACCGCGCAAGACTGGACCCTCCTCGGACTGAACACGTTCGCCGCCTTTCTCGCTTCCGCAATCGCCTACCGGGCCGTGCCTGGGGGCTCTCAACCTCAGATTCCGCCTCAACCGAAAACTCCATGAAAATCCTGCCTGTCTGCCTCATAACCATCTGGGCGATTCTACTCACCGGATGCTCGTCCCTCAATCTCCCCCCGAACTCATGCGATTCCGCCACGGTCGGGCTAAATGTGGGTCCGTTCTTCTCCCAGCACGCCACGATCAGCGGAGCCTCAAAACAGTCTGATGGGACGATTTTGGTAGGAGTTTGGCAGGGGCAAACTTCGTATCTTGGCGTCGTGAATTTCACGCAGGAGTTTCATAACCTCCGGGTTCAGCCAAACCAAACCGCGCCTGCGGTTGTTTCAGCTACTCCAGCAGCCAAGTGAGATGGACCCATTTCCCGGCATCCAGGCTATCCAGGACGCCTACGCGCTAGGACAGGGCGCGGACGTTTCAACGATTGCTCCGGTACAGGACATTATCCGGGGGACCGACCTTGATGGCGTGACGCGGGTTTTCGGGATCGTCCGAAATGGCCGAGTTTCGTACCGGGGGACCGAAGTGTTTTCTCATCTCGATCTGATCGAATGGCTGGAGGACTTCCTGGCCCGTCTAAGGACAACGCCCTTTGGGCAAATGGCAGATGGCACTTGGCAGTTGTTCGGGACGCTCAAGACCGACTCCGGTTGCACACTCCAGACCTACAATCAAGGCGCGGACGGCCATAGCTTGGGGGCTCTGCTCGCCGCCGCTCATTCGGCATCGGCCAGTTGCCCCCTTTGCGCCTGGGCATGCCCGAAGGGCCTTGGAGCCGATTTCCAGGCCCTTCTAGCCAATCTGGGGCCATTCTTCGCCCAGGAGGTTGGAGACATCATCTGGCGGTTGGGATTCGGCGTATTGCCCAGCTATGGCGTTTTACCGCTATCCCCGCCGGGCACAGGGGACTTGGCCTACCACCACAGCCTCACCACCTATGCCGCCTCGTATAACGCTATTCAGAGATCAGGAATTTCCCCATGAGCGCTCCTCGTCATAACCCTTTGTACACGGAGCCGCTCGATCTCCGGTCCGGAACGCGTGTCCAAACGACGGTGAAAGCCATCATTGCCACGGTTATCGTCGTCTTCACGTTTGGCGTCTTCTGGGCGAACATCAAGGCGGAGCTAAATGCCCAGGCTCAAACCCAAGCCTGGCAGGGAAAGATGCTGGAGTCCCATGGAGCGAAGATCGACGCCTTGACGAGCTCGATCGATCACGTCGACACCGAACTCGAAACTTTTCTAAGGCTGAACGGTTATCCGGTTGCGCCGAAGACGCCAGCTTCGGTCAAACCTTAGCGGATCGCAATGCGAGAGCCCGGGAGCGGCCAACTTTCGCCCTCCCGGGCTCCCCTTCCCTATGAATCGACCCGCGGCACGGGCCAGCCGCCAATAAGGGGACTGGCTGATTCTCTGGCGGTAAGGTGGGACACATTGGCACGGCGGTCAAACCAGAAATGATGGAGTCGCCCAACGCCCAAATCTGGGCAGCGGAATAGGTCCTTTTGCCGCCAAGGCCCGTGTTTGGCTGAATCCGAGCCAAGGTGGCCACCGCGGGGGGCTGCCCTACGTTTGGCTTAAAATAAGGCTTGCTATACACCCCGGACTGCCCCTTAGTGGCTCCAACGGCCAGTGCCATTCCGGCAGGCCAACGAAACGAATAGGAGCAGAAAAATGAATGATCTCGCTACGCCCACGGTGCAAAATGCGCTCGTGGTCAAATTGGCAAACATCCTCGGAGAGGTGGGCAAGGTTCCGAAATCGGGCCACAACTCCTTCCATAATTACGACTACGTGACCGAGAACGATCTGGTCTACGCGGTCAGGGGCAAGCTGGCGGCGGCCGGCATCTTCATCTTCACCTCCGTCGAATCCCAAGAGGTCCGCATGATCGTCGATGAGGCGACCAACCAGCAGACCGGAGCCGTGACGAAAAAGACTTCGGCACTCACGACCGTCTCGCTCCTCCACACGTTCGTCGACGCCGAAACGGGCCAGCGCTTCTCCGTGAAGTCCCAAGGCCAGGGCTCGGACGTGGGCGACAAGGGCGGTTACAAGGCGATCACCGGGGCGATGAAATACTTCATCTATAAAAACTTCCTGATCCCGACCGGCGACGACCCCGAGGCGGACGAGCGGACGGACCAACGCCATGCCGGCGGTTCGCCCGAGGAGCGCGGCCGGGCCCGCGCGGAGGCCGATGTCAGGCAGGAGGAGCAGCAGCGCCAGTCCGCACGCCCGGCGCCCGCCGCATCAAGGCAAGCCGCTCCCGCCGCTCGTACTGCGGCGCCAGCAGCCGCGAAGCCCGCGCCCACCGTGCCCCGCGAGACCTCGAATGTCGAGGAGCGGGAGCAGTTCCGCGGCGGCCTCTGGCAGGACGTGGTGATCCACTTCGGGACAAACTACAAGGGGATGAAGCTGGGGGAATTGTCCCGCTCGCAGTTGATCGCCTGGGTCAAGTGGACCCCGAAGCCCTATCAAGGCAAGATCGCCGAGGATGACCGCATCCTGCGGATCGCCCTGGACGTGGCGGCGGAAGAGTCTGGCAACTAACCCTACCATGAAATACGCCATCATCGACACGGAAAGTTCGGGCCTCTTCGATTTCGCCAAACCGGCGGACGCCGAAGGGCAACCGCGCCTCGCCACGCTGGCCATCATCATGCTGGACGACGATTTGAATGTCATCGCCGAGCATGACTTCATGGTTAAGCCCGACGGATGGGAGATGGGCGCCGAGGCGGGGGCGGTGAACGGTCTCACGACCGAGTACCTCCTCCAACACGGCGAGCCTGTTCGGGACATCCTGCAACGCTACTCCACGCTCATCGAGGAGGGATTCGTCATCACTGCGTATAACTGCCAATTCGATAGCAAGATTATGCGCGGCGAACTGCGCCGGGCCGGGATGCCCGACCTCTTCGAGCGGACGCCAAACATCTGCCTCATGCGGGCGGCAACCCCCATCTGTAAGGTGCCGAAGAAAACGGGCGCAGGCTACAAGTTCCCGAAGCTAGCGGAAGCCTGCGCCTTCTTCAAGATCGAGCAGCCAGCCGCGCATTCCGCTCTCGGGGATGCCAAGTCGGCCTTGGCGATCCTTCTGGAACTGCACAAGCTTGGTGCGCTTCCGGCCCCCGAGGTCCACTACGCCAAGAATCCCCCGGCGAAAGGCACGCCATGATAACTCCAACTTCAACTCTAACCGACTTGCATGCGTGCTTGCAAGCGCGTGATTGGGTAGCAAAGAAAAAATTCAAGTCGCTCGAAAAGGCGTGGCTCGCCTGCGAGCGCCCAGATTGGCTCCTGTGGTACGCAGGCAAGGTTGCCGGTCCTGCGGGAAGCGAATCGCGCTGCAAGATCGTTCTCATCGCCTGCGAGTGCGCCGAGCTAGTCCTGCCGATCTTCGAGAAGCAATATCCGAAGGATGACAGGCCCAGGAAGGCGATTGAAGCGGCACGCGCCTATGCGCTGAAACCGAGTGACGCCGCCAGGGCCGCCAGGGCCGCCAGGGCCGCCAGGGCCGCCTGGGCCGCCGCCAGGGCCGCCAGGGCCGCCAGGGCCGCCAGGGCCGCCAGGGCCGCCTGGGCCGCCGCCAGGGCCGCCAGTGACGCCGCCT
>Ga0181529_10005944_pt1 | contig 12574 bp, 12 predicted proteins | sample PEATcosm2014_Bin_36_FD_119763 | JGI IMG/M metagenome (GOLD analysis project Ga0181529, IMG submission 119763) | Peatland microbial communities from MTU Mesocosm Facility, Houghton, MI, USA - PEATcosm2014_Bin10_30_metaG | ecosystem: Environmental > Terrestrial > Soil > Wetlands > Peat | place... | reverse complement strand
GTGGCACTTCGGTCTGGCCGAGAATCAGCACGCCCAGCATCTTGATCGAAACCAGTTGATGGCCGGGTTTATCGATTTATTTCAGGTGACAAAAAACGAGCGGCATTGGGTTGCCAACCTGCCTCACATCGCTTACGCCGGCGTCAATCCCAGCCCCGCCTTCCGCGGCAATATCAGTCTGCCCTTCTCCACCGTCACGCCGTGGAACGGGTCGTTCGAGATCAGCAGGTTGCCATCCAGATCGGCGTAGTCCACCAGCGGCGAGAGATGCGCCGCCGCGGTCACGGTGACCGAACTGGAGACCATGCACCCCAGCATCGTCCGCATGCCCAGCGACTTGGCGATCGAGATCATGCGGTAGGCCTCCAGCACTCCTCCGCTCTTGTCCAGCTTGACGTTGACGCCGTCGAAACACTCCTTCAACTTGGGGATGTCGCTGGCTCGCTGGCAGGCTTCGTCGGCCATGATGGGGATGTGTACCCGGCTGCGCACCCAGCGCGTCTCCTCCAGCATCTCGGCCGGCATGGGCTGCTCGATGAACTCCACGCCGTGCTTCTCCAGCCAGTTGATCTTGCGGACGGCTTCTTCCTTGTCCTTCCAGCCTTCATTGGCGTCCACGCGCAGCGGCTTGTCGGTCACGCTGCGGACGGCCTCGATGGTGGCCTCGTCGGTGGCCAGGCCGACCTTCACTTTCAGCACCGGAAAATCGGCGGCTTCCCGCGTCTTCTGTTTGGTGATCTCGGGAGTGTCGATGCCGATCGAGAACGTCGTGACCGGCGCGTCCTTGGGGTCGAGTCCGAAGTAGGCGTAGAGCGGGATGCCGAGCTTCTGGCCCACCCAGTCCATCAGCGCGATATCCAGCGCCGCCTTGCCCGCCCACGCGCCCGGAACGCGGCGGAAGATCTCGGCCATGATCTTCGTGAACTGCATGGGGTCCGACGAGAGCAACAAGTCCCGTACGCTTTCGGCGGCCTTCTGCGCCCCCGCGGCGTCCTCGTGGTAACGCACGATGGGCGCGCCTTCGCCGTGGCCCGTGATTCCGTCGCGGGTGAACGCGGTGTGCAGCGTATCGCGGTACTGGCTGGACGACATGGTGGTGGTCCAGACGTGCTGCAGATTGAGGCGGACAATCCTGGTTTCGAGCGTGGGCGCGGCCGGCGGCGCCGGCAAGGCATGTGCGGCGGAAGCGGCGGCGGTGACCGACGCGGCGGCTTTTACAAAACTCCGACGGTTCATGAGGCTCCTGTTCCCCTTCAGAGTAACGTGTCCACCGCGGCGATGCAGCCGCAGCCGGCGCTCAATGCTGAATGGCGATGACCAGGTTCTGCGGCCCGGCGACTCCGTTCAGAAAATAGGTGAACGGCACAGCGTCGCCGGCGGCCACATTCGGCACCGTCACGTCGAACTGATAGAGACCCAGATAGCCCCCGGTCAGTCCGGAGAACGTGACCGTGGCCGGCGTCCCCGCAAATGAAGCCTGAAACGTCGATGCGAGCTGGTTGGATTGCGTCACGATTTGGCCCGCGGGACTATTCGGCGTCACGTTTCCAAAGCCCACGCCATAAAAGGTGAGGATGTCGCCGGGCTTGGCGCGCGCCGATGGCAGGCCGGCGATCGTTCCGGGCGGCAGAACAAAGGTCACCGCATCGGGAAACAGCGCGGCCACGTACTGCCCCGCCGGTATCTTGAAACTCCCCGGCGCCAGCAGCCCGGGCTCTGTCGAGTTTACCGTAATGTTGAATGCCACGCTGCTTCCGCCCGCCGTCGTAACCACTACCGGCTGCGTGCCGGACGCGATGCCGGATGGCACCTGGGCATTCACTTGTCCCGGACTGACATAGTCGATAAACGCCGGCTGCCCGCCGATCGTGACGCTGGTTCCTCCCACCGCGGTGGGCGCCAGGTTGCCTTTGAAATCGGAACTGGCCCACGTCTGCGAGACCACGTTGGCCAGGTTCGTGCCGTAGATCTCCATCCAGGTTCCCGGCGCCAGCGCGGAGTACGCCCCGTAGGCGCTGGCGCTGATGACGCCCTGCGACGTGCGGATCACCGGCGTGGCGTCGTACATCCCCGTGACCGGACCGGTGATCGTGGCGTTCTGCGTCAACCCCACTTGTCCCACGCCGCAGATCGATACGCCGGTGCACGTAGGATTGGAGAAAACCATGTTCCAATTCGGGACTTGATAGAACGTCACCGTGGGGCCGTTGTTCAGCGCCAGAGTCACCAGGAAAGAGCCGGCGGTGAGGCTCAATGTGACCAGATCGTTGCCGGGGGTGATCGAGGTGGCAGTGATCGGAGCGGGGCCATTGCCTGGGTACGTGATCAGAAATGTGATGGTGCCGCCGCTACCGACGCCGGTGAATGGGGCCGAGACCGTACACTTGGTGTTGGCGCCATCGTACACGCAAGAGCCCCAGGTAACGCGGCTCGTGCCTTCGCCCTGAAAGTTGCCGCCCAGGCCTGTGAAGATCACGTTTTGAGCGCTATTCCCGAACGCGGCCACGCTGGCCAAGGCCTGTGTCGAGAGGAAACTTGAACAAAATAGAGAGATTGCGATGGCGTTGAATTTCATAGCGTTTCCGTCCTATGCGGACAAATAGGACCATAATGGTATCTTGCACACAAATACAAGCAGCAAGGGGTAGTGCTACGGTAGCAGCGGCTGTCATAAGTTGCGGTTTCTATGGGAGTTGCGCAGCGCGAAAAAATCGCGTAGGCTGAAGGCTCCCAGCCGTGGGGCCTGCCGATACTGCCAACGGAACCAGCTCGCGAGAAGCCAATGAACTTGGAAACCGTCGGCGAAATCCCGCAGCATGAAGTGCTCGCGGCACTCCAGACCGTGGTTTCCAGCCCCGCGTTTGGCAAGGCCGCGCGGCCGGCGCGATTCCTCCGCCACCTGGTCGAAACTACCCTCCGCGGGGACCGCCATCTCCTAAAGGAGAGCGTTCTGGGGACCGACGTTTTCGCCCGTCCTGCCACCTGGGACCCGCGTCTCGACCCGGTCGTCCGGCAGGAAGCGGCGCGGCTGAGGAAACGGCTTGCGGCCTATTACGAATCCAGCGGCTCAGAGGCCAAGATCCGGATCGACCTGCCAGTAGGCAGTTACGTGCCCTTGTTTCGGCGGAAAGCCGTCGATGTCGCAACCGCGCCGACTGAAGCCCCACCTGTCGAACCGGCTCCAGTTCGGCCATGGCGTATCTGGCCGTATGCGGCGGCCGTAATCCTGTGCGTGGCCGCCGCCATCACCACCTGGTTGGCCATCTCTCGCCGGGACGCCTCCGTCTCCATCGCGGTACTTCCCTTCGCCAACCTGACCGCCGATCTGGCCAATCGCTACTTCGCCGACGGACTGACCGATGAAATCACCGATTCGCTGGCCCGGCTCAAGTCGTTGCGGGTGATCGCCCGATCCTCCGCCACTCAGCTCCACGGGAAAACCGGCGACCCTCGCGAAGCCGGACGAATGCTGCACGTCGATAACGTCCTCGAAGGCAGCGTCGCACGGTCGGGCGATCGCATCAAAGTCATCGCGCATCTCGAGCGGGTCTCCGACGGCTCGCTCCTCTGGTCGAACACTTACGAACGCAGCGCCGCGGACCTGTTCGCCGTGCAGTCGGAACTCGCGGCGGGTATCGCCGGAAGCTTGAAATCCGCCACCGGCATTCCCGCCGCCAGGCATATCCCGAACGCCGAAGCGCACGATTCCGTGCTGCAGGCGCGCTACGACATGCAACAGATGACTACCGAATCGCTGGCGCGCGCGGAGACGGAGTATCGCCACGCGATTGACGTGGACCCGGAATATCCCGCCGCCTGGCTCGGTTTGGGGAATGTGCAGTACAATCTCTCCGCCGCGCGGGGATCGGCATACCGGACCGAGTCCGAGCGACAGACCGCGGAACAGTCGTTTCACAAAGCGCTTCAACTGGAGCCCGATCTGCCGGCGGCCCACGCCATGCTCGCGGCTCTCGCCATGCAATACGATTGGGATTGGAACCGCGCCGAGCGGGAGTTGCAACTGGCGCTTGCCGGCGGATCCAACGCTACGGCGGAGACCTACTATGCGTTCCTTCTGATCTTCCGCGGCCGTTTCCCGGAAGCCGATCTGCACCTCCGGCGCATGCTCGACCTGGACCCGTTCTCCACAGCCACGCTGGGGAATCGCGCCCTGGCTCGCAATCTGGAAGGACACTTCTCGGAGGCGCGCGAAATCGCACGGCAGATGGCCGTCGAGTCTCCCAAGGCGATCCCGCCCCAGCAGATCATCGCCATGACTTACGTCGAAGAAGGCCAGACCGAACTGGCTTTACCGATATTTCGACAATTGAGAGACCGCATCCCGCAGATCGGAATTTTCGAGGCGATGGCATACGCGAAAGCGGGCCAGAGGGAAGAAGCCCTGCGGTCGATTCGCCCGCTTGAGGAGAAGTACCCGAATCCCGGCGTTTCCATGCAGTGGTTCGCGCTGGTGTATGCGTTCCTGGGCGATGAACCGAACACCGTGAAATGGCTGCAACGTTCGGCCGACCGGCGCGAATGGCAGGCCTTGAATCTGGCGATTCATCCCGTCTATGCGAGCATGCGAAACTCCCCCGGATTTCGCGCCCTCGAAAAGCGCATGGGCCTCAGCCGGTAGCCCGACTAAATTCTCACGATTTTCGCCCCGCATAACACGTCTCGCGGGCCTCAATAGATGCCTGTGTCCGGTTGCGGGAAAGGCCAGTGGCATTTCGCAGCGTACGTCCGCCACAGTTCCGTATCCCGGCCCGTGCGGTAAGCTGGCTAACCTGACAAACCGCACAAACCGATCGTCTATCCCACTCAGCGCTCCGGGACCGGTCGCCGGGGATTCACCATCCGCAACCCGCTCGGCGAGTCGAACGGATACTGGTCGGGAGTGACCACCACCTCGGTGGTAAACACCAGCGGAAGATCCGGCGAAACTCCCGGAAACGTCAGCTCGACGAAGAACGCCGTCCAGCCCTTCGCCGGCATCGGCGCCGTAGCGGTATAGACCCCATTGTCGCCTTGTAGTGCGGCGCTGGTCCACGCCGGACCGATGGTCTCCAGGCGAAAATCGCGAGCCGAGGGGTTGCTCGCCGACCAGACCAACACCTGCGATGGTGTGTCCACCACCCGCACCACAATGCTGCCGCCCCGAGGGTCCGTCCTCCAGGTGAAGCGCGGCCGCGGAAAGTTCTGCAGCACCGCGTGGTACCACGCCAGCAAATTGCTGACGGTATCGGTCGAGACCACACTGTGATCGGTGTTGGGGAGGAAGCGCAGGTACTTCTCGCCAGGAAGTTCGGGGAAATAGAAACGCGGTGAATCCGGCAGAAAGAACTGGTCCCCGGTAGAGTTCATCTGGAAGCTGGGCAGCGCCAACCGGCCGGCGTACTCGAAGGGATCTTCGATGTCCAGCAGCGCCGCCATCTGAGACGTGCCGAACCAGTTCATGATTCCCGCATTGTAGTAATCCTGCACCGCGGGAGCCCAGAAGCCGTAGGCGCGGTACTGCGAGGTGAACACGTTCTCCACATTCAGCGTATCGATGACGATGGGGGCGATGGCGACCACTCGCGGGTCCACCACGGCCGTGCTCCAGGTGGTCCAGCCGCGCTTGGAGGCGCCCGCTACCACGAAGCTCTTCACTGTGACCGGACCGCTCGACAGGCTTCCCAGAAAGGCCGTGACAGTGTCCATGGCCCGCACTGCGGCCTTGGTCATGGGCAGGCGCGCCGGCCAATAATCGTCGCCGCCGTTCAGAAACTTGCTCCAGGTGTAAGCGATGATGGCGTCTTCGGTGCGTGGCGTGGTTTCGCCGGCGAAGAGCAGCGGCTCGTTGGGCACCTGTCCGAGATCGGCAAATACCGTACCTGCGCCCGCAGCCTCCACCAGGGTGGTGGGGTCGGGCGTGGGGGGCGAACTACTGTTCGATCCACCGTCGATGAACAGCAGCGCGGTGGAAGTGGTCACCTGATCGGGTTTGTAGATGGTGAGCCAGTGGTGCCACACCGGCTTGTCCACCTCGGCGGCGCTTCGCCAGGTCTGCGAAACCATGTCGATCTGGTAGGCGGTGAGTCCCGTGAATTTGAGGGTGCGCACCAGGGTGTAGGAATAGGATGCATCGGGCGCGGCGACATAACGGTCGAGCGCCGTATAGTCGCTGGCTTGTGCCAGAGGCGCCAGGCAGGTGCACAAAAACGCCAGGTATCGAAGTCGCATGAGAGGATCTCGTCTCAAATGTAACAGGAAGATTCGGGCGTCAGCGCACCGGCGGCAGCAGGGCCAGCATCGCTTCCACCGGGCCGGCCGCGGCTTGAACCACGGTGGTTTCCGGGACTCCGGCTATACGGGCGAAGATCCAGATCCCCGGGAGGGCGTGGCCGGAATCGTGCCAGCGAGCCATTTCGACAATAGCGTCCAGAGCCTGCGCGCGCAAGAGCGCCAGCAGTTTCGGATCGCGCGCCGCGCTCAGCGCTAGCAGAACAAAGCTGGCCTTGTTGCGGTCGGTCCAGATGCCGGAATTGATCATGTCGATGAACGTGTCCGGCGGAATCAGTTTGCCCATCTCGGGCTTCCCCGCCAGACAACCCAGCGCGCGGGTGGCATTGTTGCGAACAAGGTCGCTCGGATCGCGGCTGGCGCGCACCAGGGCGGAGATCTGCCGGGCGGACTGGCGTCCGTAGCCCAACGCGTTCGCGGCGTACGCACGATGTTCCGCGTCCGCGGAAGACTCCAGCACGCTGTACAGTTCCTTTTCGTGTTGCAGAGCGTACTCGCGTAGTTTCAGTTCGAGCGCGCGCGCAGCCGGGTTGGCCGACAGCGCATATCCCTGGGAGTCGTCTTCTCCCGCGTCGCCCGCGTGTACCGCGGCTTCATCGGCGGCATCCAGGCGCTTCTGCAGATCCATCAGTTCCGAGGAAAGCCGGACGGAGCCTTGCGGCTCGGGGTTGTTGGAGAAGAGCCGGGACGATTCGCCCGGGAGGCCGATATAGATATGTTGGTCGCCATCGGGGTCGCAGCAGACCACCGCAACGTCGGTCGCCGGGCGGCCAATCGCGCCGAACACGGCTTCACGAGCGCGCGATTTGACGTTGACCGTGTACGGATCGCCCACGTGGAACGGCAGCGCGCGGGCAACGGCATCGACATTCACGCCTTTGTAGCCGTAGAAATCGATGGTGCCGATGCGGTCGCGCGCGCCCACCAAACCGGCGGAGAGCAGGATAACGGCGAAGCGGAGTCGGCGCATGGGAGCATTCTATCCGATACTGCCCGCGATGGCTGCGGGCTGGCGGGGTCTCACACGGAGTCCCGATTCTTCAGGAGCGGTCCGGGCGGAAGCCAAGCCGGCCCCAACGGCTTTCGATCTTCCCGTGCGGCAAGGGGGCTCGTGCGCGCCCGAAGCAATTGCCGATAGCGGGCGATCTCTCTGGCGGCCGGGCTATTTCGGGCGGTTCAAGTGGGCGAAAAAGCCCAAATCGCGGCCAGTGTGGAGCTTGGTCAGCAGCATGATCTGAAACGCATGTCCGGAGAGATGCTGGACCGTCTGGTAGATAGCTTCGAGTACGCTGACATCGTGGCCCTGCGGCTGAATGCGTTCGGTGAGCCGCTCGTGCGGCACGTTGCGGACAATTGCCGTAGCCTCTTCGATTGTGGCGCGGATCTGGCGTTTGAGATCCGCCGGGCCGGCGCCGGCGCGGGCTTCGAATTCGGAGTGGCGGTCGCGGACGTCCGGCTGTCCACCCACGCCGCCCAGGATCCACTGGCGAAGGTTGCCCTCCAGGTGAAGCACCAGGTTGCCGACGGCGTTTTCATTTTCCGAATGGCGCGCCCAGATTTGTTCGGGCGTCAGTTGGCCGAGACAGGTCTCAATCCGTGAGAGGTACAGTTCCAGCTTATCGGCGGAGTAACCGAGGAATTCGGAAGCGATGGAAGACACCACCCCATTTTCGCAAAACCAAGGCGCCGGAAGCCGGCACCCTCAGATGGACCGCACCGGCATGGCGACGATGTCGTCGATGCGCATGGCTTCCTTCACCACGAACGGCTCGCCGTAGCGTACGCCGATCAGGTTGCCGTAGAAGCGCGCGATGGCGCCCAGGCGGTCGCGGATTTCGCCCTCGCCGGGGAACAGCGCCGCGCCTTCCACCGCCTCGCCGTACTGCGACGCGTAGCTCAGCAGGGCCGTCATGCGGCGTTCGAATTGCGCGCTGATGTCCACAACGAACGACGGTTTCACATCGGCGTAGAGGCTGGAATACAGGATCTTCTGCGGGCGGTGCGGCTCGGAATATTCGTCGAGCTTCTTCAGACCGGCCAGAAAACAGGCTTCGAAGCCCATCTCGCTGCAGCGATAATGGTCGGGATGGCGCCCCGCCCAGTAGGGCAGAATCACCACGCGCGGCTTCACCTCGCGGATCTTCACGGCCAGCGACATGCGCGCGCCGAGGACGTTTTCCAGGCGCGCATCGGGCATCCGCATGTTGCCGCGCCAGCTCACCAGCATGTGGCGCGCCGCGGTTTCCGATTCGGCGATGCGCTCCTCGGGCGTGCCGCGCGTGCCCATGTCGCCGGCGGTCAGGTCCAGTATGCCGGTGCGGTAACCCATTTCGGCCATGCGGATGAGCGTTCCTCCGCAGGTCTGTTCCACGTCGTCGGGGTGGGCCGCGATGGCCAGAACGTCGAGGCTCATCGGCGCGCCGCCAGTTTCTTGAGGAATTCGGCGCGATCCACGCGGTACTTGAAGGCCTTGCGGCCGTCGATCGAGATCACGGGCACTTCGTCATTGTACCGGGTACGGAGTTCCGGGTCGCGGTCGATATCGATCTCTTCGTAATCGAAATCGGCCTCGCGCCGCGCCGCGGCCAGCACCTGTTTGGCATCGTCGCACAGGCAGCAGCCGGTGCGCGTATAGAGAGTGACCATGGGCTTCATCGGGAGCCTAAGCATGACCCGAACCGGTCCCAGCACGGGAAGCGCAGAAGTCGCCATCTTCAAATAGGCTGAAACAGGATCGGTTGAACGTACTGGCGCAAACGTTGGATCTCACTCGCATTGTGTCGAAGAAGGGCATGACTCCAGATGGTGTCGGTACCTTCGCGGCAATCCTTGGCCATCGCGCTGCCAATGGTTTCATAATCGCTGCGAACGGCCCTCCTAAGCTCCTCGGGTTCGGTCAAGGCACCGAGAACAAAAACTCTATCGGCCAAGTCGTGGGGAATTGCAGCTTTGGCTTGGTTCAGCCTGTCCTCGTGACCGTCGAAATCGATCAACAAAACCATAAACCGGAGGGGATATTGATTCATGGCGCCGATGTGATCGGATTTGAAACGGTCCAGGACTGCGGTCCAGCCGCCCGCCACCTCGAGCACCTGGAGGCTACGGGGCGCGAGAGACGAATCCAGGAGAAAGCCGTTCACCAACTGGCGATTGGCATCGTCCTCGGGAAGCACCATGACGTGAGGCTTAAACTTGTTTGCGCTCATGGCCACACGTCGCCGCGAATCAGGGCGCCGACAAGGTCTCCGCCGAATTGCAGGTCGCCGAGCTTGCGGACGGTGGTGGGTTCCAGGTGGCTCCTGCGGTGGAGCACCAGTGTATTTTCTTCCGAAAAACGGCGGATGGCCTCCGGATTGTGCGATGTCGCGATGAACTGGCCACCAGATTGGAATGCCCTGCGAAGAGCCAACACGAAGTGTCCGACTTCGGACAGCGCAAGATAATTGTCCGGCTCATCCCAGAAACAAAGCACTGGGCCATACGCTGCATTGGCGGCAAGAACCAGGGCGCAGATCATGAAGCATTTTTCGCCGTCGGACAGGTCCTCGAATGGAACGCTCAGGCGCTCCAGGGTGAGGGGGCTACCGCGGTCTGCGGAGAATTGAACGACGAGACTTCGATATCCCGGGCCGACCACTGGATTCTTAATGTCCTGCAGGTCAGGCATTGCCTCTTTCAGATAAGCGTCGATCTTGGCGTATGCGGATGGCGCGAGGGCCAGAAGACCGGAAAACCAAGCTCCGAAGTCGGTTACTAGCGGATTCGGCTGCAGGGTCTCGTGTCTAGAATCCCCTGGAATCAAGCTGGGGATCGGCGCAAGAATGAGCATGCGCGCCAGCCACTGCTTGAATATAAACAGAGGATCTTGTTGCGACTGCTCCTGGACAATCGGCAGGGCCACAAGGTGCCGGTCGATGGGGAACGCCGACCCTGTCATGTAGGCGGCGGCCCCTTGCCTCTGCACTTCCGCCCCTTCCCGGGTATAGATAGGCTTGCCGTCAACCGCAAGCTTTTCTTCGAGTACCCGCAGTTCCTTGAACCCTTCCGGAAACTCGAAGGCGACGACGTACTCATAAATGCTGGCGTTGAGCTCGACCTCGATTTCGAACCGCATCGGCACATCCGTACGTCCGCGGGCGAAGTCCTTGGGCTTTACCAGGTCGCCTACACGGTTCGTCCCGCGCGCAATCCTCTGGAGGATCTCCAGCGCAAGCCGAATCGTCGTTTTTCCGGAGCCGTTATTCCCAATTAACAGGACCGACGACAGGCCCGAGACCGGCAATTCGAAGTTCTCCAAGCAACGGAAGTTATGAATGTAGAGGCGACGAATCACAAGAGTAATAATACCGCGCTTCCAAACAGTACCAAGTCTGGGCCTTTCAAATCGACCCACTACCGACATGGGGCTCGCCTTAGAGCGCCTGGAGTGTAAGGTCGTCCTACCACGTATACTCGTCGGCCCGCCAGCGGCGTTGGCGCGGACCGAGCAGCCGCATCAGCACGATACCGGCCACGAAGCCGCCCACGTGCGCGAAGAACGCCACGCCGCCGGTCTGCGCGTATTCCGACCCGGCGATGCTCCCGAATCCGCCCAACAACTGCAGAAAGAACCAGTAGACCAGCATCAGCCAGGCGGGCAGGTCGAAGGTGAAAATGAAGATCACGAAGACCAGCATCACTACGTACGATTTTGGAAATTTTACCAGGTACGCGCCCATCACACCGGCGATGGCGCCGCTCGCGCCCACCATCGGAATATGCGAAAAGGGGTCGAAAGCCACCTGGGTCAAACCCGCCACCACGCCGCAGGCCAGGTAAAACAGCAGGTACTTGAAGTGGCCCAGCAAGTCCTCCACGCAGTTGCCGAATACCCACAGGAACAGCATGTTTCCCAGAATGTGGAGCCACCCGGAATGCAGAAACATGGAGGTAACCAGGGTGGCTGGATGGGAAAACAGAAAGGCCGGGCGCAGCGAGTACAGCCGCATGAAGCGATTGAGAAGCCGCGGATCCACCATCGAGAACTGGTACAGGAAGACCACCACGTTGACCGCGACGATCAGGACCGTGACCACCGGTACGGTATAACTACGCTGCGAGACCTTAATTGGAATGATCATTTAGGTGGAGCAGGCCGCCACGCGGTCCGCCAGTTCCGCCAGCGAGCGCCGTTCTCCGCGGGCCATCAAAGCGCGCACTTCCTCCAGGCCGCGGATGCCCCCGCGCGCGCCCAGCGCCGTGCAATTGAGCGCCGCCATGGCGTTGGAAAACTCGAGCGCCTCGGGCATCTCCATCCCCTGCAGGACAGCATAACAGAACGCCCCGTGGAACACGTCGCCGGCCCCGGTGGTGTCCACACAGTTCACCACGAAGGCCGGAGCATAGACAAATTTCCCGTCCACCCGCGCCAGCGACCCGTGCGCGCCCAGGGTCATGGCCGCCACCTTCATGCCGTACTCTCTTTGCAGGGCTTCCAGCGCGCGAAAGGGATCGCGGGTGCCGGTCCAGGCGGTGGGGAACTCGGAGCTGGCGATCAGGTAGTCCACATTGGGCAGGACGCGGTCGAAGCCGTGATAAATGGTGTCCACGTCCACCGTCACCGGGATGCCGTATTGGCGCGCCAGGGCCGCCGCATGGGCCACGGCCGGAGTATCGTGGCCGTCGATGTGCAGCAGGCGCGCGCAGGAGATCTGCTCGGGCGAAATGTGTTCCGGAGAAATGCGCAGGCAATCGTCGCGCCGCCACAGCACGGTGCGTTCCCCGGTGGAGCGGTCGATGATGATGTAGGCCGACTGGTTGGGGCAATTGCGGCGGATCTGCACGTGGTCGAGATTGACGCCGGTTCCCTGGAGGCTCTCCAGTTGGATGCGGCCGCGCTCATCGTCGCCGATGGAGCCGATATACTTGGTGCGCAGTCCCAGGCGGGCGCACGCCACCAGCGCGCTGGCGACTTGTCCGCCGGGGCTGACGACTTCTTCTTCGAAAGCGACTTTTCCGGCGTAGGCGGGGAAGTGCGGCACCATCAGCAGCGTGTCGGTGGCGTTCAGCCCCACGCCTACAACATCGAATTCAGGCATGAAGGACTATTGTAACTGTGGCGTACGCTTCAGCGTGCCGCATCGACACTCGTGTCGATGCCCGGCCAGCGGCGCAGTGTTCCGCGGTCTTATGTGGGGCAGGTTGGCAAATCGGGTCGAGTGACGGGGATTGCGCCCCGTCACCCTCCCACACCACCGGACGTGCGGTTTTCCGCATCCGGCGGTTGAACGCAGCGGCCTTACCGCGC
>Ga0181529_10005943_pt1 | contig 12575 bp, 9 predicted proteins | sample PEATcosm2014_Bin_36_FD_119763 | JGI IMG/M metagenome (GOLD analysis project Ga0181529, IMG submission 119763) | Peatland microbial communities from MTU Mesocosm Facility, Houghton, MI, USA - PEATcosm2014_Bin10_30_metaG | ecosystem: Environmental > Terrestrial > Soil > Wetlands > Peat | place... | reverse complement strand
CCTTGCCTTCCCCATCGCCTGCGGCGCCCTGTCCGTGGCAACCGTGGACCACCAAGGCGGCGCATCCATGCCAGGTCTTGCCGACCTGTGGCCGATGTTAGTCAGCCGACGCGAGTTGTTCTTGGTTTCGCTCGTCCCGGCGGCGCTGCTAGTGGCCGTGGGCCACGTGCTCTTCGTCTTACCGGGGCTCGTGCTCAGCGTGCTCTTCCTGTTCGTGCCGCAAGTCGTACTCTTCGAGAAGAAGAGCGGTCGGCTCGCGCTTCTGCGCAGCATCGATCTCGTGAAGAGCGACGCCATTCGTATTATTCTCGCGTTCCTGTCCTTCGCGCTGGTTGGCTTCGCCGCGGCCACGCTGACCCAACTCTTGATTCCGCCTTTCGGCGGCCGAGCTATCGTCTTCATTCACCTCGTCGTCGGCGACCTTCTCGCGGTTGCGGTCTTGCCGATTCCAGCCCTGGTGCTGGCGCGGATCTATTCGGACCTGCGCGGTCGAAAAGGGGTCACGCCCGAGCAGCTTTCGCGTGCCGCGCGCGGGTGATGATTCCACTCTCCGCGGTGCAAGAGGCACTTCATCGGCTTTACATCGACGATTTCGAGGCCTCCCTGCGCGACGAAGATCGCAAGAAGGCAGCCGAGCTTGCCGGAATCCTGGCCGAGGTCGAGCGCGCGGTGGCCACGACCAGCCCTCATCGGCCGATCACGTTGGTCGATGCGGCGGCAGGCAAGGCTTATGTCGGCCTCTTGACCGCGGAATTCGTCCTTGCCCCAGCTGCGCGAGCGGGCCGCGTGATCTTGCTCGAGCGCGACGCCCGTCGAGCGGCCAGTTGCCGAAACGCGCTTGCCCGGCTGCGCGCCCCAGGCGTCGCCGCCGAGGTGGTCGAAGGCGACGTGGCGGATGTCACGGCCTGGCCGGCGGAACCCGACGTCGTGGTGGCCCTTCACGCCTGCGGGAGGGCCTCCGACGCGGTCGTCGAACGGGCCACGATCAGCCGCGCGCGAAATATCCTTCTGGTGCCGTGCTGCACGTCGGAAGATGTCGAGGCCGCCGAACTTGCTGAAAATCGGGCCGAGGCGTCCGGAATCCCACGCCACGCCGAGGTCCGGCGCCGGTTCATTCAGGCCATCGTCGATGCCGAGCGCACGCTACGCCTGGAGGCCGCTGGATACCAGACCGTCGTGGTCCCTTTTGTCCCGCCCACGCTCACGCCGCATAATCTACTTTGGCGAGCGCGGCGCGTAGGCGAGCCGGTGCGAATGGCCGAAGCGGCCGAGCGGCTACGCCGACTCCGCGAGGGATAACGCGCTCTTGAGCCGACTCTGTTACCTTCGTTTCCGTCCTGGCATCTAACGAGCGCCGAGAAGCCGGCTGTGACAAGAGTAACGAATCCGAACATAACAAGAACAGGACCCAATCGGACCGTGTTTGGTATACATTCCGCCATGAGGATCGAGGCTTGCATCCACGAGATCGCTTCTGGCGAGTAATCCTGCCCATCGGGACGGTCGCCGTTCTGACGACTATTCTGGCCGTTGGCTACGCCACCGAACCGGATCGGTTCGCCCTGGGCTATTCCCCGAAACAGCCCATCGCCTTTTCCCACCGGCTGCACGCGGGCGACAACCACATTCCCTGTCTGTATTGCCACACCGGCGCGGAACGTTCGCGCCACGCTGGCGTGCCCGCGGTGGAAACCTGCATGAACTGCCACGCGGTCACTCGCACCGATAAGCCGGAGATTCAGCAAATCACGGCCGCGTTCAAAGCCAACCAGGCGGTGGAATGGCAGCGCATCTACACCCTACCCGACCACGTCTACTTCGATCACCGGCCCCACGTCGGTGCGGGAATCGCCTGCCAGACATGTCACGGCGAAGTTCAAACCATGGAACAGGTTTCCCGAGAAATGCTGATGCGCATGGGGAACTGTCTGTCTTGCCATCGCGACGCCCACGCCGCCGTGCCGGCCGGTTCGAAGATCACCCAAGGACCCACCAATTGTTTCGCGTGCCACCGATGAAATTCGACGATTCTCAGATCTTTTCCAAGCCGCCACGCCGCCGCTGGCTCGGCGCAATCGCCGCCGCGCTGGCCGGGTTCGCGGCATGGCGACTGCGCGGCGGCCGCCGGGGCACTCTCGACAGCGTGGCTGCTCAATCCGACCGCCGCCCGCCGTGGCCAGCCAAATCCTCGACCAACACGAGGGTTGTCCTTCGACCCTCTCCCGAATCCGTGAAGCGCCATGGGTGAACACAATCCCCCTGTCAAGCTGCCCATCCTGACCTCCGCCAGCCAAGACGGAGTCGACGGGGTTTCTCGCCGACGCTTCTTGGCCTTGATGGGTGCCTCCGCCGCCGTGGCGACCGGCGCGGGCTGCAAACCTGCGAAGGATCGCGCGGCCGTCGTGCCCTACACGAAAAAGCAGGAAGAAATCGTCCCCGGTATCGCGGACTACTACGCCAGCACGTTTCAGGAAGGCGAAGTCGCCTATTCCGTCCTGGTCAAGGCACGCGAGGGACGCCCCATCCACGTCGAGGGCAACGACGAACATCCGGTCTATCGGGGCAAAACGAGTTTTCACGCGACGGCCGATTTGCTGGGCCTTTACGATCCGGACCGATTGCGCGGCCCGGTTCTCGACGGGCGATTGTGCGACTGGAACGAAGCCACGGACCATCTCGTGCGCGGACTGAAGGACGCGGCGGGATCGGGACGCGGCATCCTTCTCGTCACGCCCGCCGTTCTTTCGCCCAGCCGAAAGGCGCTACTCGCGCGACTGGCCGAGGCCCTGCCGGGACTGCGCCACGTGCAGTGGGAGCCCGCGGCCGACCACAGCGCCCGCGAGGCCGAGCGCACCCTGTTCGGCGAAGTCACGCTAGCTCGGTATCATTTCGATCGAGCGAAAGTCATCGTCGCTTTCGAGGCCGACTTCCTTGGAACCCTGGGCGACACCGTGTCGGCCATCGCGGGCTTCGCGGGCATGCGCCGCCCCGACTCGCCGGCCGGACCGATGAATCGCCTCTACGTCTTCGAGGGCGGCATGAGTCTGACCGGAACCAAGGCCGACGTGCGCGTACCGATTCGCCCGTCGGCCCTTGGCCGCATCGCCTTCGCGCTGGTTCGGGCCGTTCATCTCAAAGGAGGCCGCGCCTTGCCAGCGGGCCTGGAACTTTCGGCCCTGGACGCCTTCGCGCTGGAGCGCCTGCCCGAAGCCAAGCCATTCGCCGCGCAGTTGGATGCACTGGTCAAGGATCTGTGCGCCGCCGGCGACAAGGCCATGGTCCTCGCCGGCCCGGCTGCATCCGTCGAGGCGCACGTTGCTTGCCACATCTTGAACAGCATGCTCGGTGCCGAGGGCGTCACCGTGCTCGGCGAGCAAGCCGCGCCCGCGCTGGCCTCGGCCGACGACTTCAAGAAATTGGTCGACGAGATGACCGCGGGCAAGTTCGCCGCTGCAATCTTCTGGGACGTCAACCCTGCGTACGACTATCCCGACGATGGCGCCTGGAAAGCGGCGATGGAAAAGGTTCCCGAGCGCGTGCGCATAGGGCTTCTGCCCGACGAGACCGCGGCCAACTGCTCGCTCGTCCTGCCCGTCAATCACTGGCTGGAAAGCTGGAACGATTTCGAGACCAGCCGCGACGTGTTGACCTTGCAACAACCGCTCGTGGCGCCGCTCTACCAAACGCTGCAAGGCGAGGACATTCTTCTTCGCTGCCTGGCCGGACTTGGACGTCCCGCGGCCGAGAACTATCTTGGTTGGTTGAAAGAGCGCTGGCGGTCCGAAGTCCAGCCCAAGGACAGCCCGATTCCTTTTGCCCGCTTTTGGAATGCCTGTTTGCACGACGGTCTTCTCCGTCGCCGCCCTGACCCCACGCCGGCCCGTCGCCTCGATGGATCCGCTTGCGCGCGCGCCGCGGGCCAAGCCGCCAAGGTCGCGCCTGGCAAGATGGAGTTGGTGCTAGACGTGGATCCACGCCTCTATGACGGTCGCTACGGCAACAACGGCTGGCTACAGGAGATGCCCGATCCGGTGACCAAGACTTCGTGGGGAAATCCTCTGTCGATGTCGCCCGTCGACGCCGATCGCCTGCACCTCAAGAACGGCGACATGGTTTCGCTTGGCAAGGGTTCCGCGCTACCTATCATGTGCCAGCGCGGTCAGGCCGAGGGTGTGCTTCGCTTGACCCTGGGCCACGGCCGGTGGCAAGGCAGCGTGGCTTCCCAGGTCGGCACGCGGGCCTGGACGCTTGCGGGCGCGCCCGCGCGCCGAGTCTTGTCGATCGACGGCGTTCGGCCCACCGGCGGCCGCCAGGAACTGGCCTTGTCCCAAGATCACGACACCAAGGACGGGCGGGATATCGCGCGCCAGTGGTCGCTGGCGGAATACGCGCGCAAGCCCCAGCACGAACTGGAGCGCGAGGAACTGCCCTCGCTTTACGCGAAACAGGAGCAAAAAGGTCCACGTTGGGGCATGGCCATCGACCTGTCGTCTTGCGTGGGTTGTGGCGCCTGCGTGGTGGCTTGCCAGTCGGAAAACAACGTGGCGGTGGTGGGTCCCGAGCAAGTGCGCAAGGGACGGGCCATGCACTGGATTCGCGTCGACCGCTACTACGAAGGCGACGCCGCGTCTCCCAGCGTGGTGCACGAACCGATGCTGTGCCAGCACTGCGACAACGCCCCCTGCGAAACCGTCTGCCCGGTCCAGGCCACCAACCACGGCCCCGACGGCATCAACCAAATGGCCTACAACCGCTGCGTTGGCACGCGCTATTGCGCCAACAACTGCCCGTACAAGGTTCGACGTTTCAACTATCTGGATTTCACTAGCGAAACACCCGAATCGATGCAGTTGGCGTTCAATCCCGAGGTGACGGTTCGCCCGCGTGGCGTGATGGAAAAATGCACCTTCTGCGTGCAGCGCATCCGCAACGCCGATCAGATCGCGAAGCGCGAAAAGCGACCGCTGCGCGATACCGACGTGGTTCCGGCTTGCGGATCCGCGTGCCCGGCCAGCGCCATCGTCTTTGGCGATATCGCCAATCCGGAAAGCGGAGTGTCCAAGATTTCGCGAAGCAACCGCGGGTTCCACGTACTTGAAGAACTGGGCACGAAACCGGCCATCACCTACTTGGCAGCGCTGAAAAATCCCGCGGGAAGAGGTGAACCATGAAGCCCGCGACCGCGCCCCTGCCGGAAGCGTTGCGGCCCTTCGAGCTCATCGAAGGCGTGGTCACGCCAGCCTCGCTCGACCATCAGGTTCTGCAATTTCCGGATCGCCGACCGCCGCGCGCTTGGTACGTGGCCCTGGCCGTGACCCTTTCGGCCCTGGCGGTGGGCGTATTTTGCATGGGCTACACGCTTTATTTCGGTATCGGCGCATGGGGCAACAACCGGCCTGTCGCGTGGGGCTTCGGCATCATCAACTTCGTCTTTTGGGTCGGCATCGGACACGCGGGCACGTTGATCTCCGCCATTCTCTTTTTGTTCCGTGCGCGCTGGCGTAACGCCATCGCCCGCTTCGCCGAGGCCATGACCATCTTCGCCGTTATGTGCGCCGCGATTTTCCCCGTCTTGCACACCGGCCGGCCGTGGTTCGGCTACTGGCTGTTCCCGTATCCCAACGAACGCGCCATCTGGGTGAACTTCCGTTCGCCGCTGGTCTGGGACGTGTTCGCGGTCAGCACCTATTTTTCCGTTTCGCTGGTCTTTTGGTATCTGGGCCTGGTGCCTGACTTCGCGTCGATGCGGGATCGCACCAGCGAAGGCCTGCGCAAACGCATTTACACCGTGCTGAGCCTCGGCTGGCGGGGCGCCACGTCGCACTGGCTTCACTACGACAAGGCGTATTTGTTGCTCGCGGGTTTGGCCACGGGCCTGGTTATCAGCGTGCACAGCGTAGTGTCGTTCGATTTCGCCGTGTCCCTGGTACCGGGCTGGCACATGACGATCTTCCCGCCCTACTTCGTCGCCGGCGCCATCTTCGCGGGATTCGCCATGGTGGTCATCGTGCTCACGGTCGTACGCAAGACCATGAACCTTTCCAACTTGATAACGGACAATCACCTCGACGTGATGAACCGGCTCATCTTGGCCATGTCGTGCATCATGGGCTACGCCTATTTCATGGAAGGCGGCACCGCGTGGTACAGCGCCAATCCCTACATCCAACACACCTTCAAGAACTACGTGTCGGGCTTTTACGGTTGGGCGGGTATCACCACGGTTACCTGCAACATCATCATCCCGCAGATTTTCTGGTTCCGGCGCATGCGCCGGTCGATCCCAGCCATGATCTTCGTCGCCCTGGCGGTGACGCTGGGCATGTGGATGGAGCGCTTCGTGATCATCGTCATTTCGCTTCATCAAGACTACCTGCCGTCGTCGTGGCACCTCTACATTCCGACCAAGATCGACTTTGGCATTTTGCTCGGCTCGTTTGGACTGTTCTTCACGTTGGTGCTGCTGTTCGCCCGCGTGATGCCCGTCATCGCCACCAGCGAAATGAAGGCCAGCCTGCCCGGCGCCCAAGCCAGCCACGGAGGGGCAAGCCATGAATGAAGCGACGAGCGGCACCTTCGCGGTCCTCGGCCTTTACTCCGACGCCCAGAAAATCGTCGACGCCGCGAACAAGATTCGTCCGCGCAAACTAGGACGGCTCGAAGCCTACACGCCCTACCCGGTGCATGGCCTCGACCGCGCCATCGGGCTTGCGCCGTCGCGCCTCGGCGCCTTGGTACTCGGAATGGGCATGCTCGGCACGACCCTGGCTCTGCTGTTCGAGTGGTGGACGAGCGCGGTGGACTATCCGTTGGTGACCGGGGGCAAGCCGCTTTTTTCCTGGCAAGCCTTCGTGCCCGTGATGTTCGAGGTCACGGTGCTCTTCGCCACCTTCACCGCCGGCCTGGCCATGCTGTTCGTGTTCAACAAGCTGCCGTTCTTCGGCCATCCGGTTCTTCATGCCAAGGCCATCAAGGACATCACGCGCGACAAGCTGGCCCTCAGCATCGAGAACGCGGGGCCGGCTTTCGATTCGGAAGTCGCGCGCCAGGCGCTCATCGACAACGGCGCCGAGTCCGTCGAGATCGTTCCGGTTCCCGTGTGGAATCCAGCTTTCACCTTGGTGGGCCTGCTGCAAACCATCGGCGCCATCGTCGCGGCCTGCGTGGTGGCGGGCGTGGGCATCTACGCCGTCCAGAAGGTGCTGCCCATCGTGCCACCCATGCTTCACATGCACAACCAGCCCAAACTGAACGCGTTCAGATCGAGCACGTTCTTCCCCGACGGACGCGGCATGCGCCCCGCGGTTTCGGGCACGGTGGCGCGCGGACATCTGCCGCCCGCTTTCGCCACGCCGGAAGAGGCCGGCGACATGCTCGGCAATCCGCTGCCACTCACGCAACAGACGGCCGAGCGCGGGCGCAAGGTTTTCAGCGACCACTGCGCGGTTTGCCACGGCGCTGTCGGCGACGGCATGGCCTTGCTCTCGCGCGCGTACGGGGCCAAGCCGGGCAACTTGCTTTCCAATGAAGTACGCGAGCATTCCGACGGCTTCATTTATGGCGTGATCGTGCTCGGCAAGAACGCCATGCCCAGTTACGCCCCGGATCTTGATGATTCCGATCGCTGGGCGGCCGTGCACTACGTTCGCGTTCTGCAGCGGGCCCAGAATGCCAAGGACGAGGATCTGCGATGAGTGCCGAAACCTCTCGATCGCCGCGTACCCGCAACATTCTGATCGCGCTGACCTTGGTCGGCGCGGCTGGCGCGGCGGGGGTTTACGTCAGTGCCGGCCCAGAACGATTCTGGGCCAACTGGCTCGTGTGGACGCTGTTTCTGTTGACCCTCGGGCTCGGCAACCTTTTCCTCGTGGCGCTCGAACGCCTCGTGGGCGCCCACTGGAGCGTGCCCATGCGCCGCGTGCCCGAGCGCATCGCCTCGCTGCTTGTCCTGGCAATACCTTTGCTGCTGGTTGCCTTCCTCGCCTTGCCGGTGCTGTTCCCGTGGACGCGCCCCGAGGCCACCCAGAACCCGATCCTGGTCGCCAAGGCGCCCTGGCTGAACCTCCCCTTCTTCGCCATCCGCCTGGTGGCGTGCGCGGTGGTTTGGCTGCTGTTCTATTCTTTCTACGTGCGCGGTTCCTTGCGCCAGGATGAAAGTAAGGATCCGAACTTCACCGCGCGCGCGCGCCGCCTGGCACCGCCGTTCATGGTGGTCTTCTTCTTCAGCGTGACCATCGTGGCGTTCGACTGGATTTCCGGCCTCGAACCCGAGTGGTACAGCGACATGTTCGGCGTGTACCTGTTCGCCGGCACCTTCCTTTCGGGGATAGCGGCGATGTTGTCCGGCGTGCTCGCCCTTAAACGCCGCGGGCGCTTGCCCGACGTCCAGAGCAAGCACTACTACAACCTCGGAACCTTGGGCCTGGCCTTCACGGTGTTCTACTCGTACATCGGCTTCGCCCAATACATGCTGATCTGGTACGCCAACCTTCCCGAGGAAGTTGTTTGGTTCAAGCATCGCATCGAGGGCGACTGGCAGCCGGTTGCCTTGCTTCTTCCCCTGCTCAATTTTCTGGTTCCGTTTTTTCTTCTCGTCGGCGGCCAGGCGAAAAAATCGCCACGGATTCTGCGTCTCGCGGCCCTGTCGCTACTGCTGGGGCACTTTGTCGATCTGTACTGGCTCATCTTCCCCGTGCTGGGGACCGAACCGCTCTTCGGATGGCCCGAGCTCGCGATGGCGTGTCTCTTTCTCGGCCTGGGGCTCCTGCAAGTCCGCCGCGCCATGGGTCGCGGCGCCGACATGCCGGTGGGCGATCCCTTGCTGGTCAAGGGACTGGAGTGGCAACTATGAGCGACGAGCGAGAACCGTCACCATCGACCTGGGGATCGGAGGCCCAAGGACTGGCCACGCGTTTCGCGCTCGGCTCGGGCGTCGTCATCACCTTCGTACTGTTCGGCTTGATCGTCGTTCCGTCGCTGTTGCGCGAGCGACGCGCGCCTGGGCGCGCGCCATCCGACCAACCCGCGGCGGCCAGCATCGGCTGGTTGGATCAGGCTGAAGCCCCGCCAAGCAAGGGCCGAGATCTGCCTCCCGTCGATCCGGCGACCGTGCTCACCGCGAACCCCAAACTGCTCGCCCGGGGTGAGATTCTCTTCAAACAGAACTGCACCTCGTGCCACGGCGATACTGGCCACGGCGACGGGCCGGCGGTGGCCACGCTCAATCCCAAGCCGCGTAACTTCACCCAGTCCGACAAATGGACACGCGGCTATCGCGTGACCGACATCTTCACAACGGTCTCCAGCGGAATCAAGGGCACAGGCATGGCCGCCTTCGACTTCATCGTCCCAGCGGATCGCATGGCGCTCGTGCACTACGTGCGCTCCCTCGGCGCTTTCGATCACGGGCCGGAAGATCCCAAGGCGCTCGAAAACCTTGCCGCTCAATTCCGCTCCAAGGGTTTCCACATCCCCAATCGCATCCCGGCGAGCCTGGCCATGAGGAAGATGGTGCAAGAGCAAGCTACCGCGCCAGCGCTGAAGCTTCCACCGCCCGACGACGCATCGGCCTCGGCGGACCTGCTGCGCGCGGTGATTGCGGATCCGGCGCGGGTGTCTCGCACCGTGGCTGCGACCACCCATCGCACCGATCCGCTCGTGGTGGCCCGCGCGTGGGCGGCGGGCGCGCCTGGCAACGGCTTCGCTCCCGCGGTGGCCGCGCTAAGCAAGTCCGAGTGGCGGGAAGTCATGCGGGCGCTTCTCGGCGTCGATCTGATGGCGCCAGTGCCCGAGCAGGAGCAGGCTACGCAGCCATGAAGACTCGTCTGGCGGCTATCCTGTGTCTTTGCGCCCTCGCGCCACCGCGCCGCGCGCGCGCGGAAACCCCGGCCGAGGCGCCGCTCGACGTCGGCATCGACGAAAAACTGGGCCAGACCGTTCCCCTCGACCTCATGCTGGTCGACGAACAGGGCGAGCGCATTTCGCTGCGCAACCTGCTCGACAAGCCCACGTTGCTCACGCTCAACTATTTCCGCTGCACCGGCCTGTGCACGCCGTTGCTCAACGGCGTGGCCGAGATGCTGGGACGCACGGATCAAATTCCCGGCAAGGACTTCCAGGTTATTTCGGTCAGCTTCGATCCACGCGACAACGCCGAGTTGGCCGGTCTGAAAAAGGAAAACTACGTCAAACCGCTTGGGCCGGCATTTCCGAAAGACGCCTGGCGTTTCCTGACCGGCGATCCGGTTTCCACCAAGAAATTGGCCGACGCGGTTGGCTTCAGATTCGCCAAGCGCGGCGACGACTATGTCCACGCCGGCGCCGTCATGGTGCTCTCCTCCACTGGCAAGGTGGCCCGCTACCTTTATGGCGTCACCTTCCTGCCCTTCGACGTGAAAATGGCCGTGGTCGAGGCCGCGCAAGGCCGCACCGGTCCCACCATCGCGCGCTTTCTCAGGTTCTGTTACAGCTACGATCCGGCTGGCCGCAGGTACTTTCTCGACATCACGCGAGTCGCCGCGGCCTTCACTATCGTGCTCGCATTGGGCTTCGGCATCGTCATAGCCGCAAACCGAAAGAGGCGCCCCAAGTCTGACGCCAAGGAGTCGCCGTGAGTACCGCCGCCGCATCGATCGCCGTCGCGCCCGCTAGCCAGGAGAATTTCTACGGCCAGTCATCGCGCAAGGGAATCGCGTCCTGGCTGCTCACCACGGATCACAAGCGCATCGCGATTCTCTACCTCTCCGCCATGATGGCGTTCTTCTTGGTCGGCATGACCCTTGGCGTGTTCATGCGACTGGAACACCTGACCGTGGGCCCGACCATCATGAAGCCCACCACCTACAACGCCCTGTTCACTTTGCATGGCGTGATCATGATCTTCCTGTTCGTCATCCCCGGCCTGCCGGCGGTGTTCGGAAATTTCTGTCTGCCCATCATGATCGGGGCCAAGGACGTGGCCTTTCCGCGCCTCAACCTGCTGTCGTGGTACATCTTCATGGCCGGTGCCACCATCGCCATCACATCCTTGTTCACCGGTGGAGGTCCGCCTGACACGGGCTGGTCGTTCTACGTGCCCTACAGCGTGACGACCGGAACCAACGTGACCATGGCCGTGCTTGGCGCCTTCGTCATTGGCTTCTCCTCCATCCTCACCGGACTCAACTTCATCACCACCATCCACCGCATGCGCGCCAAGGGCATGAACTGGATGCGCATGCCGCTTTTCCCATGGGCGCTCTATGCCACGGCTTGGGTGCAGGTGCTCGCCACGCCGATTCTGGGCATCACCCTCTTGCTCGTGATCCTGGAACGCGTGTTTCACCTCGGCATCTTCGATCCGAGCATCGGCGGCGATCCCATCCTCTACCAGCATCTGTTCTGGACTTACTCGCACCCCGCCGTCTACATCATGATCATTCCCGCCATGGGCGCGGTTTCGGAAATCATTCCGACCTTCGCCCACCGGACGATTTTCGGCTACAAGGCAATCGTCATTTCCAGCATGGCGATCGCCGCCGTCGGATCGCTCGTATGGGCGCACCACATGTTTACCAGCGGCATGAGCGAGACATCCATCATCATCTTCTCTCTGCTGACGTTCTTGGTGGCCATACCTAGCGCAATCAAGGTCTTCAATTGGGTCGCCACGCTTTACAAAGGCTCGGTCGAGCTGCGCGCGCCCATGCTTTTCGCGCTCGGCTTCATCTTTCTTTTCAGCATCGGCGGGCTCACGGGTCTTTTTCAGGGCGCGCTTGCCATCAACGTGCACATTCACGACACCTATTTCATCGTGGGCCACTTTCACTACGTCATGTTCGGCGGCACCGGCTTCGCGTTTTTCGCCGCGCTGCACTACTGGTATCCCAAGATGTTCGGCCGCGTGTACAACGAGCGCACCGCCATCGTGGCCTTCGTGCATATCTTCGTGGGTTTCAACATGCTCTACTTCACGTTCCTGATTATGGGACTGCAGGGCATGCCCCGGCGTTATTACGACCACCTGCCCAAGTTCAACGGCGGTCACATTCACGCCACCATCGGTTCCTGGATCATGGTTGCGGGCCTTCTGATGATGGTCACCAATCTCGTACGCGGCCTGTTTCGCAAAGTCGACGTCCCGGCCAATCCCTGGGGCGGCGTCACGCTCGAGTGGACCGTTCCCTCGCCGCCGCCGGTGGAGAACTTCGATGTGTTGCCGGTCATCACCGAGGATCCCTACCACTTCAATCCCGTGGCCAAGGAGTCGTCTCGATGAACGCGCCGGCCGAACACCACGCCGCCGAACACCGCGACTACATCGGCGCGAAGCTCGGCATGTGGATTTTCATTTTCACGGAACTGATCCTATTCGGCGGCTTGTTCGTGGCCTACGGCATGTACCGCTCGATGCATCCCCACGAATTTCACGAGGCGGCCGGCGAACTCAACGTCACCTTGGGCGTGATCAATACCATGGTACTGCTCACCAGCAGCCTCACCATGGTGCTGTCGATTATTGCCATTCGCCTCAAGCGCAAGACCCAATCCATGCTCTTCCTGGCATCCACGATGGTGCTCGGGTGCACCTTTCTAGT
>Ga0181529_10005941_pt1 | contig 12575 bp, 6 predicted proteins | sample PEATcosm2014_Bin_36_FD_119763 | JGI IMG/M metagenome (GOLD analysis project Ga0181529, IMG submission 119763) | Peatland microbial communities from MTU Mesocosm Facility, Houghton, MI, USA - PEATcosm2014_Bin10_30_metaG | ecosystem: Environmental > Terrestrial > Soil > Wetlands > Peat | place... | reverse complement strand
TGCGATTTCTGGCCCCACCAGCATCCTCGCGAGCTCTGGACCGGCAGGCCTTCACCTTGAGCGACCCGCTCCCACTGAACCAGAGTCGTCTCAATCCCATGCCGGCGTACGGCCTCATAGAAGGAACCGTAGTCCGGCGTGGGAAGGCCGTCAATGTCCCGGACCAACGCCGCCGGGCCGAGGAAGTGGACGTCATCGCCGCGACGCGAACATACGCCGCGCATGTCGTCCATGGCGCGTCCTTCGGCAAGGCGCGTCAGAAGTTCGGGGAATACGTCGTCGCCCTCTCCGCTAACGATGTAATCGACGTACGGAAAGGATCGCATATATTCGGCGCCAATCTCGTCCCGCACACTGGCTCCTCCGAACATGATAACGACGTGGGGCCATCTCTCCTTTATGCGCCGGGCGAGCGCCAGCGACGCGACGGTTTGCTCGTAGGTCGACGTGAATCCGACGGCGCCGTATGCGCCCCAATCGACACGGTTGATGCAATCCTCTATAAACGCCGGGATGACGCGTTCCCGAAGCTCCTTAAACCGGGCGGCTGTGCCGCCGGTTTCTTGCTCAAGCCGATCAATACGTTCCGGAACCTCGGCGAGGTAATCGAGGTAGTCTTCGGAGCGTTTCTCTTCGCCGAACGCGGCAACGGAAAATAGCCAGTCGCCAGTGCCGAAAAAGTGATTTTTCAGTCCGCTGCCATAAAAAGGATTGTCCAGTCCACTGCAGAAGCGGAAGCCCAGTTGTACGGCGAGGTCCAGGTTGAAGTAGTAGTCGTCTACAGGAAAGCCGGCTCGCCGGCCTATCGCCTTGAGCAGGCCGATTTGTAAAGACGGCCGCAAGGCAACGGCGAACGGCATATTCACGAGCGCAACACGGAACTTGCGGACAGCTTCGCTCGGCTCACCATTCTTCTCCTCTTGCCGCCTCCGTCCGGTATCCCCGCATGGTTCGCCGGCTCGGTCACATGCGCCATCATCCGCGAGCCTCACATCGACACCGGCATCGGACACTTTCAACATGGCACACCTCTTGGACTTCTTGGCCGATCGGGAATCCGCTTAGTGGCCGGCATCTCCCGCCTGGACGCGAGGCGCCGATCCTGCGTTCAACGCGGTTGGGATCGGAGTTCTGGGTCGGCCGGCCGTACCCATCGGAGGCCGTGCCGGGCCAGGTTGTCGTCAGTCCGGCGGCGCCAAAGTCGTCGCGCACTGTACCGATGGATTCGGGAACGGGCACGGGCTGCGCAGCAAACTGCAATGACTGCGATCCGCAGACGTGGGTCGGGTTGCGGTTCAGAGCCAATAGCCCGGTAGAAACCGGCTTACGCCTAGCGGCGAGTATCTGCAGTCGTTAAGATACGGCCAACATCGGGAGGTGAGGCGGTTCGTCCCTTGCGGGATCTCCACCTCGCGTGCGCGTGCATCCGGCGGGCGATTATCGAATGGCGGAGCGCCAAAAGCGCACGCATGCGGCGTGCGGTTACGCGTCGCACGAGCGCACCCTTTTTCACGATGTCTTGTGCCATTGTCGGCGGTTTAGCCAACTTACTTTAGCGCTCGCTCAAGGGCGTGTACGCCTCCGTATTTAGCCAAGCGTCGCTTCATCGTCGATCGACGCAGAGTACGATAATTCGCTCCCGGCGAGTCTATTGTCTGGTTGACGGACGGACAAGAGGCCGGGGTAGGCCTGATCCCGGGAGGCAGTCCTGAAGCGTGCAGCGCATTCGAGCGGCGCGGATCGACAGCGCGGCGTCCCGAGCGCGCTCATTCGTGGCGGAGGGCTTCGATCGGATCGAGGCGGGCGGCGCGCATGGCGGGCCAGATGCCGAACGCGACTCCGACGAACGCAGAGAATGCAAAGGCGAATATTGGCACGACAGGCGGCAGGTAGATTGCCAATCCGCTCGTGCCGTTCTGCTTGTCGACCAGCGCCGGAATGAAGGTCGAGCCGAAGCCGATCGCGTAGGCCACGCCGGCGCCGAGGCCGATACCGATAAGCCCTCCCACGCCCGAGATTGTTGCCGATTCGATAAGGAACTGGATCAGGATGTCCCGGCGCTTTGCGCCGATCGCTTTGCGAATTCCGATCTCGCGGGTCCGCTCCGTAACGGAGACGAGCATGATGTTCATAATCCCGATGCCGCCCACGAGGAGCGAGAGCCCTGCGATCGATCCGAGCACCACGCCGAAGATCGCGATGATGCGGTTGATGCTGTTCAGCACGTTCTCCTGGCTGTCGACGTGGAAGCCCGGAATGTTGTCGTGCAGCTTCATCAGCATCTGCCAGACCTGCTCCATCGCCTGGTCTATCTTCTCCGGATCCTTCGGCTCCGCCCACACGACGCCGACGAACTCGCTGCCCAGCATCCGCTTCTGTACCGTCGTCAGCGGAATGAGCAGCATCTTGTCCTGATCTCCCTCAGGCGTGCGCCCTTTCCGCTTCAGGACGCCGATCACGGTGAGGTTCTGGCCGTTGAAGTTGATCACCTTGCCCAGGGGATCTGCGGATTTGAAGAGATCGATCCGGGTCGTATCGCCGATGACGCACACCTTGGCCCACGAGCTCACGTCGTCGTCGGTGATGAAGCGCCCCTCCGAGATCTCCACATTCCTCAGCCGCCCGTATGCGGGCTGCACGCCGTTCGCGCTTGTCTCCGACTCGCGCCCCATGTAGCGCACGGGCATGTTCTGGAAAACGGGGAGCTCGGCCGAGACGCCCTTGATCTTGTCGCACCGGTCGCGGATGGCCCTCACGTCGTCCATCGTCATCCCGTCAATCCGGCGCGTCGTCGTCTTCGCCTCCTGCTTGTTCAGGTCGTAGTAGATAATGATGAGGTTGGAGCCGAGTCGCTGGAACGCCTCGGTCACGCGTGAGGAGGCGCCCTGCACGATGCCGACCGGAATGATGACGGAGCTGACGCCGATGATGACGCCCAGCATGGTGAGGATGGACCGAAGTTTGTTTACGCGCAGGTTTCCCAGCGCCGTATTGAGGCAGTGCCAGAAGTTCATGTCAGGTCACTAGGTCTTTAGGTCCACAGGTCCGTAGGTCCGTAGGCTTGTGGGATTGCAGACCTAATCCGAGCCTACGGTTATGTCGATCGTCTTGCGCGGCGGGCCGTTGAATGCGTTCGGCTTGACCTTCTCTCCCTCTTTCAGGCCGGAGAGGATCTCCACGAATGCGTCGCCGCGCAGCCCCACCTGCACTTTATGCGGCGTCACCTTCTGAATCGTCTCGCCCTTCCGCTTCACCTCCGTAACGACCTGCACAGTGGCGTTCGCGCCCTCGCCGGTGATACAGCCCGAAGGAACTCGCAGAACGTTGCGCCGGCGCTGCACGATGATCGAGCATCGGGCGCTCATACCCGGCTTGAGTCGCCGGTCCGCATGATCGATCTGAATCTCGACGGGAAACCGGATCACCGTCTGTCCGCCGGAGGAGCTCCCGCTCACGCTGCTCAGGCTGCCGCTCGGGGCTGCGTCGCTGTTCGCAGCGGGCGCTACGCGCCGAACCCTGCCGACGAATGTGGCGCCACGCTCCGCGTCGATCGAGACCTCCGTAAGCTGTCCGACCTTCACCTTCGAGATATCGACCTCGTTGATGTTGATCTTTATCAGCATCGTGGACAGATCGGCAACCTGATAGACCGCCGTGCCGGAGCCGAAAGACGCGATGGCCGATTCGATCATCTCGCCCCGCTCCATGTATTTCTTCGTCACGATGCCGTCCATCGTCGCGTAGAGCCTGGTCTGGCTCTGATGGTAGAGCGCCTGGTGGAGCTGGCCGAGAATCTGGCGCACATCGGAGGAGGCGGCCTGCGCCTCGTCCTTGCGCTGCATGTCCTGTGTGCGGGCGGCGCGGGCCGCCGCGACCTGCGCCTTTGCCTGCGCCACTGCGGCGCGCGAGCTGTACAGCTCCTGCTCCTTGATCTGAGGATCCACGGCGGATCTGGCGCTGTCGAGCGCAGCCTGCATCTGGTGGACTGTGCCCGTTGCGCTCGCGACCTGGCTGCGCAGGTTCGCCTCCTCGATCTGGTTGGCAAGCTCGATCTTGTCCAGGTGCTCCTTCACGTCGCGGGCGTGCGCAAAGGCGACCTGCGTATCCGTCTCGGACTGATCGACCACCTGTTGCGACACGAATCCCTTCGCCAGAAGCTGTCGTTCGCGCTGCAGATTCTTATTCGAGTTCTCCGCCTGCGCCTTCGCCTGATCGTATGCGGCCTGGGCGGAGACGATCGCCTGCGGATGCGTCGACTTCACCATCAGGTTCAGCGCGTCCTGCTGCGCCTTGAGCGTCGCCTCCGCGGCCTCCAGGTTGGCCTTCGCCACGTCGATCGCCTCCCGCGTGAGCTCGGGCTGGACGTGGTTCTGCGTTTCCGCCTCGCGCAGATGCGCCTGCGCCGCATGGAGGTTCTGCTCGGCGCCGGCGATGCTCGAGCTCGTGGAATCCTGTTGATAGGTCGCGGCCTTCAGCGCAGCGGCAAGCCGGGACTGCGCCGAGGCGAGCTGCGCCTTGAGAGCGTCGACCTGGCTGTTGAGGTCCTGAGGATCGATCGTCGCCAGGATCTCGCCCTTATGGACGAGCTGGCCCTCCTCGACGAAGAGGTGCGAAAGCTGGCCGCCTTCCTGCGACTTCACTTCCACCTTATGCAGCGGCTCTATCGTGCCCGTCTCCACTACCTGGACGGTCACGTCGCCCCGAGAAACCGATTCGGTCGCCGGAGGCTGCGGGTCGTGGTGAAGCAGCGCGCGTGCGCCGAGAAAGCCCAGAACGCACACGATCAGCAGGGGCAGACCGCAGCCCAGAAGGATTTTCTTGATCATCGACCTGGCGAACTCCGTATATGGGAGTGAGTGTCGGAAACCGGACGCGCGTTACGCGGAATTCCGGCATAACTGACGAACGAGCTCCTTGCGTGGTTTCGCGCGCTTCACGCTCAGGATGTACCAGATTTGCTCCGGCGACGCAAGCGCGGGCTTTCGGCTCCTCAGATCCCGACGCGCCGGTCCCGATGTGCCTTGACGCGGTCGGGCTACAGAAATATACTATAGTCGATCCGGGAACGATTCGCGCGGAATTCGCCCGGTAAACCGCTTCTTAGGAGATACCGTGGCAAAAGTTTGCGTTATCGGTCTGGATTGCGCCCCTCCGGAGCTCGTGTTCCATCGCTGGCGCAGGGACCTGCCAAACCTGGGCAGGCTGATGGAGACGGGCTCTTACGGCGCCATGGAGAGCACCGTTCCACCCATTACCGTTCCCGCGTGGATGTCCATGCTCACGGGCGTCGATCCGGGCGAGCTCGGCATTTACGGCTTCCGCAACCGCAGAGATCACTCCTACGAGCGCTACGCGTTCGCCAACAGCCGCTCCGTCCGCGAGCCGGTTGTCTGGGACGTTCTCGGCGACGCCGGCCGCAAGACGATTGCGCTCGGCGTGCCGCTAACGTATCCTCCCAGACCCATAAACGGCTGGCTGATAAGCTGCTTTCTCGCCCCGGACACATCCAGCGAGTACACCTATCCGCCCGATCTCCGCGACGAGATTCGCGAGACAGTGGGCGAGTACCTGTTCGATGCGAGAGGCTTTCGAACCGAAGATAAGGAGCGCCTTCTGCGCGAGATCCGGGAGATGTCGGCCCAGCGTTTTCAGCTTGCACGCCACATGGTCAGCACTCGACCGTGGGACCTCTTCGTCATGGTGGAGATGGGAACGGACAGGATCCATCACGGCTTCTGGCGCTTCTTCGATACGGAGCATCGCGGCTACGAGCAGGGCAACCGGTTCGAGACGGCCATCCATGACTACTATGTCGAGCTGGATCGCGAGATCGGCAGCCTGATAGCCCTTCTTCCGCCGGGAACGCATATCTTCATTGTGTCCGATCATGGCGCGAAGCGGATGGAGGGTGGAATCTGCTTCAATGAGTGGCTCATCCAGAACGGCTATCTGACGCTGAAGTCTCAGCCGGACGCGATCGCGCCCCTTACGCCGGAGATGATCGACTGGGAGCGCACTCGCGTATGGGGCGACGGCGGATACTACGGCCGGTGCTTCCTGAACGTCCGCGGAAGAGAGCCGCTGGGCACGGTCGATCCCGGAGACGCCGAGGCGCTGAAACGGGAGCTTACAGCCAAGCTGGAGAACCTCGGCGACGAGAGCGGACGCCCGATCGGAACCCGCGTGTTCCGCCCGGAGTCCGTATATCGGGCGTGCAGAGGCGTACCGCCGGATCTTATCGTCTATTTCGGAGATCTCCACTGGCGATCCGTGGGCAGCGTCGGCCATCCGTCGGTATGGACGCGCACAAACGATACCGGTCCGGACGACGCCAACCACGCGCAGCACGGTATTTTCATCCAGTCGGAGGCCGGCGCGGCCGGCGCAGGCGCAGGCGAGCGATTTGGAGTGAGAATCTACGACGTTGCGCCGACCATTCTCAGTCTATTCGGAATCGCGCCGCTGCCGGGCATGTGCGGGAGCGTGATAGGCGCACAGGAGGCGCAGGAGGCCGAGCTCGTCTATTCGGCGGAAGAGGAGGCGGAGCTGGCCCGGCGGCTCGAAGATCTGGGTTATCTTTAGGAGACCCGGGGTATCTATAGAGGGTCCGGCGCATCTCTAGAGGATGTCTAAAGCCCAGAGGATCTTTACAGCCATGTGGACGCGTAAGCAGATAATCGACGACCTTCGCGACATCGGCCTCAAGGAGGGCGACAACGTGCTGGTGCACACGTCGCTGCGGAAGATCGGGGCCATGGAGGCCGGGCCCGAGACCCTGCTCGACGCGCTGCTGACCGTTCTGGGACCGGAGGGAACGCTGGTTGCGCCGACCTTCACATCCAACGGAGATCCCGCCGAATGGCGTCATCCGCCGACGGACCCGGCAGAGTTGGAGCTTCTGCGCATCCAGGTTCCGGTCTTCGACGCCTCCGCGACGCCTGCGGACACGCTGTCCGTCGGCTACTTTCCCGAGCTGGTTCGCCGGCATCCGCAGGCGAAGCGAAGCAATCATCCGGTGGTGTCGTTTGCCGCCATCGGCGCGAACGCAGCGTTTTTCACGCGCACCGCACCGTTCCACTATCCGCTCGGATCGAGCAGCCCGCTGGCTCGCCTTCACCAGGTGGACGGCTCGACGCTGCTACTCGGCGCCGAGCAAACGGCGAACTCTTCGATCCACCTGGCGGAGGTGTGGGCCGACGTTCCCTACATCCATCGCTCCAGCACGTTGAAGACTGCGCCGGACGTCTGGTCGGTGATGCGCGGAAGCCCGGAGTGCAGCGCCGGATTCAACAAGATCGAGCCCCTGCTGCGGCACAGCAGGATATTGCGCGAAGGGTACGTCGGCAACGCGGCCAGCCAGCTTATGAATCAGCGGGCCGTCGTCTCGATGGCGATCACGATGCTGCAGGGCAACGGCGCGGCGCTCCTCTGCAACGACAAGCAGTGCCCCTGGTGCAGTCTGGCGCACAAGTTCACGGCCGCTCAGCGCCCGTAGCCCGATCCCCTTCCCTGCAGGAGATGCGCGAACAGCGGTGCTCCGGACGGAACTACGACTCGCAGCGATTCCGTCGGGTATCTCCCTTAGCGTCTGCCGACCGCTTGGGGTAGAATCAAGCGTCAGAAGGCCGGGTGGTCGCTGCGGCGCGTTGCGGACAGGTTCGCCCGCCCGCGAACGGCGCAGAGGAAAGTCCGGGCTCCACAGGGCACGATGCCGGATAACGTCCGGGCGGGGCGACCCGACGGAAAGTGCCACAGAAATGACACAGCCGTCCTATGGGCGGCAACGGTGAAATGGCGCGGTAAGAGCGCACCGGCGGCGTGGAGACACGTCGGCCTGGTAAACCCCATCGGGAGCAAGGCCTGGTCAGGAGGGGTTGATGCGGCTCGCGGACCCTCCGGGAATGGCCGCTTGAGGGGTCGGGCAACCGGCCTCCCAGAGAGATGACCACACAAATACAGAACCCGGCTTACAGGCCTTCTGACAACTTGCCTGCACCGAAAGCCGCCGCACGCTCCCTCTCTCTTTGCGATCGAAACAGATAGACGTACACAGCCTGGACGTCTCCCGGCCGCAGGCCCGGAATGCGGGCTGCCTGCCCCAGCGACGCCGGCCGCACGCGGGCCAGCTTCTCCCTGCCCTCGTGCGACAGCGACGGCACCTCCGCATAATCCACCGAATCGGGAATCGACACCGATTCCATCTGCCGGAGTTGGTCGACCTGCGTAGTCTGCCTCTGGATGTAGCCCTCGTACTTCTCCCGGACCTCTACCTGCTCGGTCACGTCGCGCGGCGGCATGGCGCACGCCGTCTCCGGATCAAGCTCGTTCGACAGGCCCCACAGCGCCTCGAAGCTCAGCTCCGGACGACGCAGCAGCGTGAGCAGCGAGACCTTGCCGTCGCCGATCGGAGCCGTGCTCAGCGCCTCAAGCCTGCCGTTCTCGCGCGAGTGGACGTGCGTTGCAGCTAGCCGGCTCGTCGCCCGCTCGATCGCGTCTCGCTTCGCCTGCAGCCGCTCCCAGCGCTCATCCGAAACCACGCCCGCCTCGCGTCCGATCGGAGTAAGCCGCTCGTCGGCATTGTCGTGGCGCAGAAGAAGGCGGTACTCGGCGCGAGACGTCAGCATACGGTAAGGATCGGTCACCCCGCGCGTCACCAGGTCGTCCAGCATCACGCCGGTATAGCTCTCCTGGCGCTCCAGCACCAGTGGCGGCCTCGCCTGCGCGCGCAGCGCCGCGTTCATGCCGGCCACGATCCCTTGCGCCGCCGCCTCCTCGTACCCGCTCGTGCCGTTGATCTGGCCGGCAAGGAATAGCCCCTCCACGCGATGAGTCTCGAGCGTGCGCCGGAGTTGGTCCGGAAAGACCATATCGTACTCGACCGCGTATCCCGGGCGGAGCATCTCCACGCGCTCCAGGCCGGGAAGCGTCTTCAGAAAGGCGAGCTGCACGTCCGCCGGAAGGCTCGTCGACATACCCTGGACGTAGAGCGACGGCCCGTCCCACGTCTCCTGCTCCAGAAAGACGGGATGCGAGTCCTTATGTGCAAACCGGACGATCTTGTCCTCGATGCTCGGGCAGTAGCGCGGCCCGATTCCCTCGATGTGCCCGCCGTACATGGCGGAGAGATGAAGGTTCTCGCCGATCAGCGCGTGCGTTCGGAGGTTGGTATGAAGCTGCCACGTGGGCAGGAGCGGCCGATCCGGGGATAGCCGGTCGTCAAGAAACGACAGCGGCGGACAGTCCTCGGACGGGATGCTCTCGAGGGCATCGAAATCCACGGACCGCATGTCGATACGAGGCGTCGTGCCGGTCTTGAACCGACCGATCGCGAAGCCGATCCTGCGAAGCGCTTCGGACAGGCCCAGACTGCGCGCCTCGCCGTGCCGGCCTCCAGGCGTCTTCTGCGCGCCGCAGTGCATCAGTCCGTTCAGGAATGTGCCGGTCGTAATCACCACGGCGGAGGCAAGGAGCTCTCTCCCGTCGGACAGTCGAACTCCTCCGATTGCGCGTCTGTCCCGTTCATGTTCCGCGCGTGGACCGGGCGGTCCGGCATCCAGCAGAAGATCCTCAGCGGACTCCTGGATCAGAGTCAGGCCCTGCTGCCGCTCCAGCGCGCGGCGCATCGCTCGCGGATAAAGGTCTTTGTCCACGTGCGCGCGCAAGGTCTGAACGGCCGGCCCCTTGCCCGTACCGACGGCCCGTATATGAGTCAGCGTGCGATCCGTGACGAGGCACATCTCGCCGCCTAGGGCATCCACCTCGCGCGCCAGGTGTCCCTTTGCGGGTCCTCCGATCGAGCAGTTGCAGGGCAGGTGGCCGATGCGATCGAAATCGAGCGTTACGGCGGCCACACTGCAGCCCATGCGCGCGGCCGCGAGGGCGGCCTCGCAGCCGGCGTGCCCGGCCCCTATGACTATCACGTCCCATCGCTGCTGCATTCCGGATGTTTCCTTACCGGCGGGTTTGCGTCTCGCCTCCTCGCCGCGCGCATATTATATCATGCCGGAGGCAGATGCGAAAAAAGGGCCCCGGCGCGCTCAGTGCGCCGGGGCAAATGGAATGAGCAGATGAAGTGGTTGCCGCCTCTTACCGCGAGCGGCGCCGCGAGCGGAACATCGTTGCGCTCGCTGCAAGCGCGCTTCCGGTCAGTAGCGACACGACGCCGGGCTCAGGCGTTGGCACAGGATTCGGCGTTCCGAACGTGTAGTAGAACGTGTAGGACGTGGACGCGCCGGGCGCAAGCGACATCGTCGGCGAGAGCAGCACCATGTCGGTGTCCGCGAAGCTCGAGAATGCGGGCGTGATGCTATCGTCCGCCGCATTCAGGAACGGCGCGAGCGCCGGATTCTGCAGGTACTGCTGATAGTTCGTCGTCGTCGCGTCGTCCGCCGGATTGGCGGCATCGACATACGATGCGCCGCCGCCGGGCAGAAGCTGGATGTAGCTCGGGTTGCCTTGCCTGGCGAGTTCCGGCGACGTAAGCAGAGCGTTCTGCGTCTGTCCGCCGCTCGTGGCATAGATAATGCTGCCGACCGCGTTCGAATCGGTCGAACGCACGCCGAGCGCCAGCATCCGGTTCTGGCCAAGCTGATCCGATGAGTTAATGGCAAACTGCGTCAGGTCGGCAGACGTTCCGAACGACTGGTTCGTGTTCACGTCGCTCGTGGTGCCGGGCGACGCGACGCCCTGGTTCGGATCGATGCCGCGGGCATACTGAAGACCGGAGATGGCGGAAGTGCCATTGTTCGTGAACGTCGTTACGAACTCGGCGATGTTCTTGCGGCCCGTATCGTTGAACAGCACCTCCTGCTGGATTCCCAGGTTGGTCGCACCCAGCTTGTAGGTAGTGTCCGTCGTGGCCGTAGCTAATCCTGTGACGGAGTTGTACGTCGTGCTTATGGACCCGGCGGTCATGCCGAGCGCGTTATACGGAACGAACGATGCTCCGTCGTTGACGCTGACGCTCCAGCCCTCGACAGCGTTGCGGTTGCCGAGCGTGATGTATTCCGTTTTCTGCTGCACCTGCGACTGGACACTCCCGAACGTCGCCGTGGGATTATAGAGCGCGGCGTACTCGTTGGTACCGCCCAGGTTATTGACGCTACCGTCGACATTGATGTATGGCTGCCCCGTGCCGTTCAGCGAACCGCCGGGCTTTGTAGGCGTAGTCGCGTTCTGAGGCGCGCCCAGGTCCCCGTAGTGATCCACATAGAGCGCGAGGTTGTCGCCGTTCAGCAGAGCGTAATTGCCGACGCCTGTTCCGAACGTCGGTGCTTGCGCCTGGACCGGGCTGACGCACATCATGCCGGCTGCAGCCGTTGCGGCCAAGCCAACCAGGCATTTCAGGCGTGATATCATCTGCCTCATTCTCCTTTCCAATGACAAACGCTGGCACGTCGGGCCGTTAGCCGGCTCGAACGCCCACGCGACGATTGCAGTGCTGGGATCGCACTTTCTAATCGGTTCCGGCCCGGACACACAGCGGAAGGCAATCCGCGCGTGCACGGCAATTGAGCTGGCATCTACATCTGAAGCCGGTAACTCTGACAGTGCAGAATACATGCCAAAAATACGGTGAGGCGGACTCCACGAGGGACCAATTGGCGAATACCGGTAAAAATACCGGGTTTTTGGCCAAAGAACCGGTACAAATGCCGGCAGTATTATTGCCTGCGCCTATCCTGGCGTTACCTCGCAATTCACCGGGGGAAGCCCAAACTATTGCGGGGAAAACATCGTCGAAAACCGGCAATTTGCACGGTACGAAAGCGGGTGTGTGCGGCAGCGCCGGCTCTTGAGGCCACTGCCGGCGCCGAGCGGAACCGGCGGCTTCGCTGCAGGTGGATTTACCGTTTTTTGGGGCGGGCGGAGGGTCCAAAATGGCGTTTGAGGCGCCCAAAAGTGCGGGCAATAAGCCGATGTTTCATCGGCGTCCTGGAATCCGTTTCGGGAGGCCTACGGGGATCAGGAAGAGGGAACCGTGTGGGAGCCTCGAGACGTTCCCTGCCCGTCGCCGGACAGTGTTTGATCCGAAGCGTCGTGCCACTCCTTGGATCGCAGCGCGCGTGCATGGGCCGCTTCGCGCTCCTGCTGTGCAGCATCGTCCGAATCTATGGTTTCGACCTCCTCGTCATCCGCCCCGAGGCGGTCGGCGAAGAGGAACGCCGCGATCGCTGCGATTCCGGTTACGCACAGCATTACGGCCTGCCAGGTAACTCCCCAGGCGCAGCTAATGACGCCGAGGCCGGTGAAGTAAAGCGCAGCCGCTCCAAAGTAGCATCTGCGTGCCCACACGGTTCCGGGATGAACCGTCTCGCTCACTGCCGCAATCATGGCCAGCCCCGCGATCATTATCAGAACGGCAGGTCTCACCTCGACCAGCAGGGAGTAGTTCACCAGGGAGGGTAACGGCTGTCTTAGCTGACTATCGCGCAGAGCCAGGAAGGCGACACCATAGCAAAGAGCCACGACGAAGACCCGGCGTAGAGCCGGCTGGACCATCGCGCTCAGGACGAGGATCATGGCAACGGGCAGAACGGACTCCCTACCCACAAGCCATGCGGACAGGGTCGGCT